>Ga0310912_10000225_pt1 | contig 26745 bp, 20 predicted proteins | sample GREbulkMGOX080_FD_203443 | JGI IMG/M metagenome (GOLD analysis project Ga0310912, IMG submission 203443) | Lab enrichment of tropical soil microbial communities from Luquillo Experimental Forest, Puerto Rico - GRE.bulkMG.OX080 | ecosystem: Environmental > Terrestrial > Soil > Tropical forest >...
AATGGAAGGCAACCGAGAACAACCGCTGCGCGAGGTATTACGTTCTGACTAAGAAGGGACGACAGAGACTCAGTAGCGAAACGCGAGAATGGGGCCGGCAGACGGCAGCCATGGCCAGGATTCTCGAGGCATCGTAGGGGTGAGCTTTATGTCCTTGTTGCGAAATCTTGGAAGCGGGCTGCGGTCCCTTTTCCGAAAGGAGCAGGTGAATCGGGAGTTAGATGAAGAACTGGGCGAATACCTCCAATTGGCCGCCGAAGAAAAGATGAAGCAGGGCATGAGCCGTCAGGATGCGCTTCGGGCAGTGAGGTTGGAGGGTGGGAGTCTCGATGGCACGAAAGAAATCGTCCGCTCTGGTGGCTGGGAGTCCGTAGTGGACACGTTATGGCGGGATCTGCTCTTCGCCGCCCGCATGCTGCGCAAAAGCCCCTGCTTCACGCTCGTCGCGATGCTCACCCTCGCTCTTGGCATCGGTGGAAACACCGCGGTCTTCAGCGTCATGAACACCGTTCTGCTTCGTTACCTTCCTCTGCCCAACCCTCAGCAACTCGTATTCTTGCGGCTCCCCAATGCGCCGCCCGACGGCGTGAGCAGCACCGGTGACAGCGACAGGTCTTTCTCCTACCCGGTGTTTGAAGCGCTTCGCAAAGAGCACGCCGTTTTTTCTGACTTGATGGCCTATGTGCCTTTAGCTGTCGACAAAGTGGCCGTGCGCATCGGCGAAGATCCCGAAGAAGCGGAAGGGGACATGGTTAGCGGCAACTTCTTTTCCGGGCTCGGCGTTTCCTTCACGCGCGGCCGCGGGTTCGCGCTCGAAGACGAGACCGCGCACGCCAGCGTCGTCGTTCTCAGCTATTCCTACTGGACCACGCGCTTCGGCCGCAGTCCCTCCGCCATCGGCCAAACCATTTACGTAAAAGGCGTTCCATTCACCGTGATCGGCGTGACCGCTCGGGGCTTCTATGGTGTCGAGCCTGCCTCTTCCACCGATTTCTGGATTCCGCTTCAGAATCGCCCTGAGCTCGCTGCATGGGACGAGGAGCCCTCGCTGGACACTCTCTATGGCACTCCGAAGTGGTGGTGCATTCAGCTGATCGGCCGTCTCGTTCCAGGTGTCACGGAATCTCAGGCACTGGCGAAGTTAGATCCTGTCTTTCAAAGCGCCGCGCTTATCGGCCTGGGCACTCCCGATCCAAAGGCGAAGAAAACCGTTTTGGCCTTCAGTTCCACGCAGGGAATTCAAGGTCTGCGCGACGACTATCAAAAGCCCATCCAGATTCTCTTGGCCATGGTCGGACTCGTTCTTGCAATTGCTTGTGCCAACGTGTCGATGCTCCTCGTCGCCCGCAATGCCACTCGCGCCCGCGAATTTTCGGTGCGCATAGCTCTTGGCGCTGGCCGCGGCCGTCTTTTGCGGCAGACGCTGACGGAGAGCTTCCTCCTAGTCGCAGGTGGGGCGGCCTTCGGTTGGATGTTTGCGATTTCCGGCAGTCAGGCACTCGCCGCCTGGTCAGGCATGGAAATTCCGTTCGTGCTTGATTCGCGCGTTTTGCTCTTCACTTTGGCAATCTCGATCAGCTGCGCCATTGTCTTCGGGCTAGCCCCGCTTCGTATGGCTGTCAGCGTCCCCGTCGGAGTTACACTCAAGATCTCCAACGCCACCGCCCGTCGCGACCAGAGGAGCTCCTGGTTAGGAAAAGTTGTCGTTGCCTCGCAGATGGCCTTATGCCTCATCTTACTGGTTGGCTCGGGACTGCTCGTGCGTTCTCTACGCAACTATCAGACCTTGCCTTTGGGCCTTCGCGTGGATGGGCTTCTCGTGTTCGGCACAGATCCCTTCTCACTGCACAGCGACGAGGAAAAGGAGCACTTTTATCAAAATCTGCTTGCCCGCTTGCGTGAAGCTCCCGGCGTTGAGTCCGCTACGCTCCTCTCGCACCGCCTAGGTTCCGGCTGGGGCTGGAATAGCGTTTGGGCCATCGACGGCGTGATGCCCCAAGCGCCTTTTTCTGAAAGCATGAGCGCGAACCACGTCGGCCCGTACTTCTGTCACACTCTCGGCATCCCCATTCTCCGCGGCCGCGACGTTACGGACGCCGACACGCGGTCCGCGCCCAAAGTGGTTCTCGTCAACGAAACCTTCTCAAAACGTTTTTTCCCCAAGGGAGATGCGCTGGGCCATTCGGTCGGAAAAAACAAACCAGAAAACAGGCTCACGATCGTCGGGGTCATCGGCGACAGCAAGTATAAGCGTGTCGACGAAAAATCGAAGCCCACTCTCTACTTCCCCTTCGCGCAACACACTCCGATCCCCAACATGCAGGTCGAGCTGCGTACCAGCGGCGATCCCAATGCGCTCCTTCCCAGCGTTCGCGCCGTCCTCCACGATCTCGATCCCAATCTTCCTATACAGAAGCCCATGACCCAGCGCGCCCAATTCGACGAGTCTTACTCGCAGGCCCGCCTCTTTGCCCGCCTCTCCATCTTTTTTGGCGTCATCGCCGTGTTGCTGGTCGCCACTGGCCTATACGGCACGCTCGCCTATCGCGTCGACCGCCGCACTTCGGAAATCGGCGTCCGCATGGCGCTCGGCGCGCAGCAAGGGCAAGTGCTGTGGTTGATTTTGCGTGAAAGTCTGCTGGTCAGCGGGGCCGCCACTCTTGCTGGCGTTCCTGTTGCCATTGCTGGCGCACGCCTCATGCGCTCCATGCTCTTTGGCGTCCAGCCCGGCGATATGATCTCGTTTCTGCTCGCTTTGTTCGGCGTAATTCTTGTTGCGCTCGCGGCTTCAATCATCCCCGCGCGCCGTGCGATGCGCGTCGATCCCGTGGTGGCCTTGCGCTACGAGTAGGAACCGACCCATGTCCTTATTGCGAAACATAACGACTGGACTTCGATCACTTTTCCGAAAGGAACAGGTCGACCGAGACTTGGATGAGGAGCTTCGCGCCTACCAGGAGATGGCCGTCGAAGACAAGATGAAGGACGGGATGACCTGCAAGGAAGCCCTTCGCGCGGTCCGCCTGGAGCGAGGAAGCCTCGAACTCAGCAAAAGAAATCGTTCGCTCTGGCGGCTGGGAATCCTTAGTAGAGACGTGTTGGCAGGACCTTCGGTTTGCCGCCCGAATGCTGCGCAAGTCTCCCGGCTTTACCGCCGTTGCGCCTTACTCTCGCGCTCGGCATCGGAGCAAACACTGCGATATTTACGCTCCTCCACGCGTCTTTGTGGCCCCCCCTGCAGGTTAGCGATCCTAGGAAAGTCTTTCATCTAATGCGCGCCTCTTCGGAAGGCGACTTCGCCGGGGAATTCAGCTATTCCTATCCACTCTTTCAGCAATTCAGCAAGACGGCCGCCCCTTGGGGCGAGGTCTTCGCAACGGAGGTTGTCGGACCACGAAAATTGGGACTCAACGGAGTTTCCGATCAGCGCATGCCGGATTTTGTCGTATTTGGGTTTTCAACCGGCGTTGCCGTCGCGACGGCGATACTATTCGGATTGGGTCCGGCGCTACGAGCTTCTAGAGAAAAAGTTGAGTTGAGTTTGCATGGCGGACAGCGGGTAATTGGGTCGGCCTGGAGCGGAAGACTTCTCCTCGTTGGTCAGCTCGCACTTTCCTTGCCCTCGCTGGTCGGTGCCGGCCTCTTTGTCGACACCCTGCACAATCTCAAGAGCAGCGGTTGATCCATGCGATCACCGCTGGGACTTCCCGTGTTATGTATGGTCCCCTTTGCCTGCATGCCGTCGCCATTACCCCGGCAGGACTGATAGAAACTTGTTCGCTGGTACGCTTCCATCAGCTTCGGCCTTCCCCATAATCGGAGCGGGTCGGCTCCTGCATTAGTCGTTTCGGGGCCTGCTCAGCGTTCACTCACGTTACGGCCTGCATTGCTCGCCGAGTCGCCAAATGCGACCCTCTGCACCAGAGGCTCCAGCAGTTTCGTTGCCTCCACTACTGCTCTGATTGCTACCGGGTGGAGCGAACCAGTTCCCGGGCGGTTACTCCGCTGTGGACCATTACCTTTCCACGGCGCGCCCGATTAGCACGACTTACCGGGCGCTACTCCCGAATGCGCGTAATACTGGGGCGATTCCCAGCTTCTCCTAAGACAACGATGAACGCTTACTTAATGCTCCCGGTGAGGCTTCTCAAGGAAACGTAACAACCGCCTTGTCAAAGGGAAACTCCCGCCGATGAACAACCGGCGTCGCCTGAGTTTTCGGTTGCCAGGGTTGCCCAGCGTCCAGCACTGCGTCCTGATCGTCTACTAGGCCTAGCTGTGTGAAGGACGCAAATTCACAGGGAATCCCCTCAGAATCCAGGGGTGAGTTGGAGTCCATCAACTGAAAGTGCAGGTGGGGCGCATCGGAGTTCCCTGAGTTGCCGAGCCTCGCCAACACTTGTCCGACGCTCACCCTATCGCCGACTTTCACCTTTAAGCTGCCCGGCTGCAAGTGGGCGTAGAGGGCGAACCTTCCATGACCGAGATCGAGGATTACGTAATTGCCGACGACATTATCGATTGTGATGCTTCGGCTGCTCCGCTCGCTGCTCCCGTTGTTTTCGGGAAGGTCGTCCTTCACGTCCGAAATGCGTCCGTCTGCTACAGCAAGAACCTCCGCGCCATAGTCGTAATAGTTTGCGTTGGATTTCGCGTCGCTATGAAAAAGCCGTCTATCTGGGCCAAGATGCATCCAATCGATCGCGAAGCGTTGAGGAATGCGTTCTCTGCCATCAACCGCGTTCAACGAGCGTCGATGGTCGGCGCTCGAAAGCGCGTTGAAGGCAATCCAGAGCGACCCTCGAAGCGGCGCAGCCAGCACGGGCACCGGCTCCTGGACTACGGGCACCACTGCACCATCTACGGTTCTTTTGATAATCTCGCCATTCTTCCGCGTAACGGCAAATGAGAACCGGTGATGCAGCTCCTTAGGCTGACGCGCGCCGGCCTCGAGCGTTAAATTGATGAACATCACTGCCGCGTGCCCCTCACCAAGCGTTCGCGTACCAGCGAAACCGGAGGGGGAGTCTGCGGACGATAGCTCTTCGACGGGAATGACCGCCTTCTCGAGTTCCTGCCCGCGATAGCTGGCCAACGTTGTTCCCCCATCCCCGAGCACTTCGATACAGGTCACCTCGATTGGGAGCGGCGCGTAGTTCGTGAGGTGCAGCTCGTAAAGAAGCCAGGTGCGACCTTCTGACGCAACGGGTTGTGGCGGCGGACCCGCGGCGATATCCACCGGAAACCCAGAGTGCGTCTGAGCCAGACCGCAAACCGGAACGAGCGAGGCGATGAAGGCCCAAACGAGCAGCCGGACCAGTGGCAGGCCCATCACACTAAACCGGTACACCATCACGATTTTCCTTTCTCAGCAAAATGAAGGAACCATGCTAACCCAACTGACGTTGGCTGTTCGGGGCGAATCGTCGGCTACTCGCAACTAATCGTCCAGCTCCGGGTAAACAGGCATAATCGGAAAGTTGGGTACTGGCGAAAATTTGTGGTGGTGGGTGAGGGTGCTGCCCCCTCCCGGCACGCTGATCTGGCGTTTACCGGGGCTTATAAGACCCCGCTGCACGGCTGGTGCTACCCACCGTCTTGCAGAGTCGTATGAGAGGCTCGCGCTGCATAAATGCACTATAGCAACGCAAATCTTCCGTGCCAACTAATAAACAGGCTATCGAGCCTCGTGAACTAAGACGTTAGGATTTCACTGTTTTAGGAGTCGCCCACAAGCACCCGCGAGTCAAACGTTGGTTGCGCCGCAATCCACGTTTTCACCTGCACTTCACGCCCACTTCCTCGTCTTGGCTCAACTTGGTTGAACGTTGGTTTCGAAATCTGACGCAGCATCGGCTACGCCGTGGGTCTTTTCACCACGTAAAGGAGCTCATTCGTGCAATCAACGAGTACATCGACAACAACAACCAGAATCCGCGAGTCTTCGTCTGGAGTGCATCAGTTGAACAGATCCTTGCGAAGGTCGCCAAATGTAAAGAAGCGTTGGACGCACTAAACTAGGTTGCGGGCAACACGCTACGATGGGAAGCGGGGCTCTCAATTCACTTTGAGGCGAACAGTCTGCGCGAGTTTTCGCTGGTGTTGGTCAAAGCTATAAAGGTAGTCGGCACCCAGTTCGAGTGCCGCAGCTACGTGCAAGACGTCGGCGGCGGGTGTGCCAAGCTTAGCCGTAGTTTGGCGGGACAGTTGACGCGCACGCTCGAAAACTGGGTCAGGCAGTCCGCGTAATAGGAAAAGGCCGTCGCGCAAATCCTTCTCAAAATCACTCAATGATGATTGTGCCTGTGCTTCGGTCACTTCCTTCCGAAAAACGCGGAGTCCGAAGGCGTTGAGGAGCTCAAGCTCGCCAAGAATGGTCACAAATCGTTCCCCAGCAGAGACTTTCACGGACCGCACCGCCGCGGCGGAGTTGGCGTCGGGGCTATACAACGAAACCAGAAAGCTTGTGTCAGCGTAGATCCTCAATAGCGGCTCCGATCCTCAGCGACCAGTTCAGCGCCACTGACCTTCAACAACTTGTCGCCGTAGGTGGAGCGCAGTCGTGCTAGAAAGTCTGGCATCTGCGCCGCACCTCGCACGCCTTCGGGGATCAAGCGGGCAATCACGCGCCGCCGCTTGGTGATCTGAATCTCTTCGCCCTGATATAAAAGGCGCTCTATTTTCTTGAAACTGTAACGGAGGTCTCGAATCGAAGCTTTTCTCATGTGATCTATGTTAGCATCACATCGATCGGCTTACAATCGTCCGGTGCAAACAAGTTCGGCCGACGTGACTGCGTCAGCCGTCGGGCTAGGTTCACTGCTTGGCAGCGAGGACAGATCTCCCCGGAACACTGTTTTGAAAGAATCTACCAGGCGCGCAGTGATCAAGCAGACCCTTCCAGGAAATCCGCCTAGAGAACTAACGCTAATAGAAGTGAAGTATCCGGCGGGCGCAGGTTCACCTCCGCAGATACACGCAAACGGAGTCATGGCGCTCGTACTGTTAGGGGCAGTCGCATCCAAAGTAAATGACCAACCGGAACGGGTTTTTCACGCGGGAGAAGCTTGGTGGGAACCTCTTGAAGCTGTGCATCGCGTCTCGCGTAATGCCGGTTCTTCCGAACCACCAAGGTTGCTGGCGATTTACATTACACCACCGGACGCGACTGCTGACGATCTTATGAAGCCAATTTAAGAGGACGCGAGGGAGCTCCTAGCGAGCGATTGAATATGGCTTGGGATTCCCCGGCGTTACTTGACCGGGCTCCGCCTGATTTCGAGGGCAACCAATGGGATCGTTCCATTGCACGGGAAATCGGTGATAAACCGAAGTGTTCCCTGCTTATCCCTGAACGCTATGCCTGATTGCTCGGAGCCTCCCACATACTCGCCCCACTCCTGCGGTATGTTAGCCAACGCAGGCCCCAAATACTTCTTGCGGCGCAGCCTTGGCGTGCTGCGTTGGAAAAAACAACAGTTTTCGCTCCTATTAGACCCTTGATGACCAGTAGCACCTTCACGATTCTGATTTACAGCGTTTCCCTCGCGATGCTGCACGGGGATTTTGCGACGGTCGTTGATTCGAAAGCGCTGCTAGGTTATGCGACGGCCGACTATGGCATCATTGACAACGATTCGCCAGAGAAGGAATAACTAGACCGTGGACCAAGAAGCCCAAAAGGTTTCGCGTAGGCTGCGAGAACGACTCTCGGACCCTGCGATGCTCGATCTTACCAAGCGCCTGATCGCGATTCCATCCGAAAATCCGCCGGGGAATCACTACGAGGAATGTGGCGGCATTTTGTGTGACGAACTGGCGCGACTCTCATTCGATGGCGTGCGACGTGAAGGCTCGTGCGTACTCGCATCGGTCGGAACGGGGCCTCGGACTCTCTATTTCAGTGGTCACTACGACGTTGTTCCGGCACAGAGCCGCGATCAATTTCAGCCCCGCGTTGAAAATCAAAACCTGTTCGGTCGCGGATCATCGGACATGAAAAGCGGGCTGGCGGCGATGATCTATGCTGCAGCCGCCGCGCGCGACGAAGGACTTCTTAAATCCGGGCGCATCGGAATTGTCCTGGTTCCGGATGAAGAGACCGCTGGTCCGCGCGGGTCTCGCGATCTGGCGGTGCGCGGGATCCTAGGCAAAGACGGCATCGGTATGCTAACGCCCGAGCCTACGGGCGGCATCGTTTGGAATGCCAACCGTGGCGCGATTACGTTGCGCGCCACTTTTTTCGGGAAGCCGGCACATGTCGGCAGGCAGTTCGAAGGTGTGAACGCTTTTGAGCGTGCATTACCGGCGATCGCTCAGCTTGCCGAAATCAAGAAGGAGGTAGAGCTCCGGGAAACACAATACAACATCGCTCCCGCGGCGGCGCGCAAGTCCATTCTGCTGCTGGGCGGCCGGAGCGAGGGAGGTACGAATTTCAATGTGACGCCCGAGCGCTTCTCCTTCACCATCGACCGTCGCATCAACCCGGAGGAGGACCTAAAGGAAGAAACCCGACGGTTGCACGATACACTTGAGGGGTTTGAGATCGAGACGCTCCAACACGAACCCGCAGCGGCGACTTCGGCAGAAGATCGACTCGGCAGAATTTTGTCGCAGCACATCTTTAGTGTCACGGGGAAAGAAGCCGCTTTCGAGATGTGCCCCGGACTGCTCGAAACACGCTTCTACGCAGCTCGCGGCGTTCCTGCATTCGCTTATGGACCGGGATTGCTGACTGTGTCCCACGGACCGAGCGAGTTCGTTCCCGTCCGCAACATTGCCCAATGCGCGTTGATCTACGCGCTTACGGCGGCAGAGACGTTGGGCCAGTAGGCAGCCAACTGCTCGTAGACGCTCACCTTCAAGATGACATCGTTTCGTACGGAAGTTGCACAGCTCGGTGTCATCGCAAAACGTGACACCGCATGCAAGAACCGCCCTGATGATCGAATGCCCTTAGCCGTCTGCAACGCAATCTGCCTCAACCTCAACTAACCATTCACGATTGATGAAACCTTTCACCTCCCCGAAGGTCGTGGAAGGCCTGATTGCAGCGAAAAACTTACAGTGAGCACGAGCAGCGGCTTCTCATTGCAAGACATCGGTCAACATGATCCGCGTGCGGACGACAGTGTCCATCTGGAGACCGACAAATCCCAGAACGTTCGCTTCTAGCAGAAGTCCGGATTCAGGATAATTGAGGAGGACGGCGTCAGAAACCGAGATTCCACTCTCTAACGAAAGGCTTTCGAGCGTCTTGAAGGGTAACCCCTTGCGCACTTCACGAATGAGGTCGTCTGTGCCCCTCAGAGATAAACCCAAGCTGAACCCACGAAACTGATAACGATCTAAAGTCGGCGCCGCACAGCCGCGTCGTAGCCTGCTCTACGGTGTTCGGCCAACCGACCCCTTTACGTTCCTTTTGGGGGCCTTGATCCTCTTGTGCGTGGCTTTCCTGGCATCTTCGATTCCTGCGCGACGGGCGATGAGAGTGGATCCGATGGTGGCACTGCGGTACGAGTGAGGACTAGGGGGGCGGCTCAGGTGAATTCCTGAGTCCGCCGGCTTCGGCGCCTCTCTTTTTGGCTTCTCCTCTTGACAACCAGTAGGACAGGCGTATGCTCCTCTTGGTAGCCAGGAGAAGAAGGTTTATGCCAGATAAACCGAGTGATCTCGTCTAGGGCACTCTAGATATGGTCATCCTAAAAACGTTGGCGCTGGAACCCATGCATGGCTACGGGATTCCCGTGCGAATCGAACAAATGAGCAAGGGCGTTTTCCGCCCCAATGTAGGCTCGCCATTTCTTGCGATTCAGCGATTACAGAGGGATGGGCTAATCGATGGCGAATGGAGGCCAACAGAGAACAGCAGGCGAGCGAAGTACTACGTTCTGACGCAGAAAGGACGAAGGCGACTCAATAGCGGAACGCGAGAATGGGGCAGGCAAGTAACGGCCATTGCGAGAATTTTGGAGGCATCGTAAGGGGTTAGCTGTGTCTCTGCTCAGAAATATTGCGACCGGGCTGGGTTCCCTCTGCAGAAGGACACGGGTGGACCGGGAGTTTGACGAAGAAATAGGTGCCTATTTGGCAGATGGAAGCGGCGGAAAGATGAGGAAAGGCATGAGCCATAAGGTAGCCGATCGCGCTGTGCGCCTGGAGCGCGGGAGCGTCGAGACTGCGAAAGAAGTCGTTCGTGCCGGGAGCTGGGAAACTGTTCTTGAGACGTGCTGGCGCGATTTGTGCTTCGCCGTTCGCGTGCTGCGCAAGTCGCCGGGCATCACGGCGGTCGCCGTCCTCACCTTGTCCCTCGGGATCGGTGCCAACACGGCCATATTCAGCATGGTCTATGGCGTCATCCTTCGGCCTCTCTCCTTCAAGGATGCGCAGCAGCTCTACACGCTCTGGGAGCGCAACTTGAAAATGGGTTACGAGCAGAACCCGACTTCTGCCGGTAACGTTCGAGACTGGAGCGCAAGGAATCACGTGTTTGAACACATTGCGGCGTTCGACTCCCTCCAAACTTTCAACCTGATTGGAAAAAGCAATCCCGAAAGAGTAGAAGGTGCCGCCGTCTCCCCCGGCCTCTTCGATCTGCCCGGTGTCTCACCTGTGATCGGCCGGGCGCTTTCGCCCTCGTTGCATGCTACATCCCCGCGCGCCGCGCGACGCATGTCGATCCCATACTGGCTTTGCGTTACGACTAGGAATCCGTATGTCCTTGCTACGAAACATTGTTAGTGGGTTTCGCTCCCTTTTCCGAAAGGAGCAGGTCGACCGGGAGTTGGACGAGGAACTGGTCGCCTACTTGGACATGGCCGCCGACGAAAAAATGAAGCAAGGCATGAGCCGCCAGGAAGCCGCTCGCGCCGTGCGTTTAGAACGAGGAAGCCTCGACGCTTCAAAAGGAAGTGGTCCACTCGGCGGGCTGGGAATCTCTAGTAGACACGTCGTGGCGAGACTTGCGATACGGCGTGGGGATGCTATGTAAAAACCCCGGCTTCACGATCATCGCGACCGTGACGCTGGCGCTTGGGATCGGGGCGAACACGGCGATATTCAGCGTGATAGACGGAGTTCTACTGGAGCCCCTGCCTTATCCTCATCCAGAGGAACTGGTTGCCGTGCGGCACACGGCTCTCGCCAGTTACATTCCGGCCCGTCGAGCAACCAAGGTGGATCCGATGGCGGCGATACGTTGCGAGTAACCGCCTTGTGGGAAACGCGCGTAGACTACTTCGACATGAAACACGGTCGTAAGAACAGAAACGATTGACCGACTGTTGTTGAGCAGGTCGTTGATTGCTCCACTGAGGTTCAGGCGCGCCAATGACCGGTTTGCTATCGCCGCTCACCGTCTAGGAGCGCATGATGCCGCCGAACTTGCGGTCTCAGTTGTCCGTTCGGAATGTCCAGTACTTGGAATTTCTGACACTCGTGCTCCGCCGCTGCCTGAATATCTATTCAAATTAAGGCACACTCGTCACCCCGGCAGAGACGCTCTCGCAGAGGACCACACTAACAAGGCAAATCGCGTAAGGGTTGACGTGAAATATCACGGCATCGTTCCAGATGTCGCCAGCGCGAAGAAGTCGCAGAGAGAATAGATGGATGGTTGTGCGCTCTATTCTACGAGATCATGGGGAATGTTCTCGTCGATGAGGTCTGTTGGACCTGCATACTCTCCGGAGGCTTCAGCAAAATCGTCTTTTTCAAACAGGTAACGTCTTGCACGAAAATCCAAGTCCGGTCGTGGTTTCATCTATCACCTTCTGTGTTCGATTCAAACTTCCAGGCTTTCCTGCTCCGACAATATCCGTTCTGCTGCGTCTTTTTGGCGCGTAGCATTGCGCAGGAAGGTGGAAGCGAGAACAAAGGGAATCTGTCCAGCAGGGTATTTCGACCTCCAACACTCCTCAATTGCGAGCCGCAAGTCTCGCCAGTTCTCATAGAGGAACTGGCGTGTATATCCAAATTTCTCTTTCGAGAGTTTCAACAATTCAGCTCGGAAGAATTCAAGTGGCCCTTCGAATTCCTTAGACCGTCGGCCCCATATCTCCGCTAGTACTTCGAAAATGGAATAAGCTGACCTCGGTAGATTGTGTGGCATGCCAGAGCAACGAAGGAATGATTGCCGCCATTTCATTAGCGGCAGCCCGGCTAGAGCATTGGCGAGATTGTTCGGATTAACGGCGTATCTGCCGGAACGCAGAAAATCGAGCAACTCAGAACGATAGACGTAAGCTTCCTGGTCTCTCAGTTTTCTATCCAGTGCGTCGTGCTCAGTTTGGAGTTTCTCAAGGTCTTCAGTGTGTAGCGGAGATTCCTGACGATGCCTTCCGGCTTCCTGAATGGCCTCCTTGTCGGAAGGATTTGCATTTCTCAATGCGGTCCCTGCGTTTAAACAAGCGCGGTGAAGCTCATCCTGTTTGGCCTGTATTTTGATGATTTCGGCTTGCAGGTCTTCCAACTGCCTTCCGTTTTTGCAGACATCCGTCGGCGTTGCGACTTCGAAGGACTTTCGATAGAAATGCTCCGCCAAACCGAGGTTATGGAGATGGTGCCTCACAGGGTCAAAGGCCTCGTGAACATCGTCGATTGTGCTGTCGGCCCGGCTTTCGACAGATAAGAGGGACCACCCTATTTCCGGCCAAGTTTCCTCCAACAGTGCAGCCCATTCATTTCGGGCCCCCTGAAGAAAATTATCAGGTATCGTCGGACGACCGCGTTTCGGTTTTTCCATGAAGATGGGAACCGAGGGCTCGCCGGGGTTCTCCTCTTTTGGTCTCTTCGTTTTCATTGGTGCCCAAAAGCGTGTCAAGCGATCACTTGCAGGGTGACAATTCTTCGCCAGGTAATTCTCTCCCAATTCCAGGGTTAGGCCAGGAAATGTTTCTTGGTTGTGCCTAGTTTTCACCAGGAAAATACCGCCTAGTCCGGACTTCGTGTCGGGCATTATTAGGGTCTCCCGGTTCTCGCGCGTGGAGGTTCCATGCATGCCGGAGGTCTTGACCTCGCAGGTCCAGTGGGCGCTCGCGATGTCGCGCCACCCGTGTTGCCTTCCCGGCGATTAGACAGGGTCGGCATCCTGATTCCGAACCGGACAGGCGCATGTCGCGCATCCGGCTCTCGGAGAAAGATTTCCAGATATTTCGCGGCTCGATGCTCCGCCTGCATGTGCCCCTTCAACGCGTCATGGCCAGCCTTTCGACTAACCACACATGACTCGGGGTCGGTGTGGCTCGCTGGGCCTTCACCGTACAGCTCTTTCATCTGCTCCTACGAAAATAGGGGCCCATCTCGTTGAAAGCAAAGGACGGGACGCGGGACTCATTGTCATCCTTCGTTGTGGCTCTCCGAGAGCCATGAGTTACTCATATCTCAGAGCGATCATGGGATCGACCCGAGTAGCGCGACGTGCAGGGATGTAGCAAGCTGCGAGAGCCACCGTTAGTAGAAGAATGGGGACCACCGTAAAGGTTAGTGGATCGTGAGCCGTCACTCCAAAGAGTAGGCTACGCATCATCTGGGTCAGCCCCAAAGCGGCGCAAAGGCCGAGCACAACGCCTACAAGCGCCACCTTTGCGCTCTGTGCGAGGATCATCCTCAGCACGTCCTGTCGGCTCGCGCCCAGAGCCAGGCGGATGCCAATTTCGTGAGTTCGCCGACCTGCGACATAGGAGACCACTCCGTAAATCCCAATGCTCGCTAACAACACGGACAGTCCGGCGAACACACAAAGCAAGATCATCGAGAATCGCCGCCTACCGAGCGAATCGGAAATCAATCCTTCCATGGGCTCAAAATCGTAAGCTACTTGCTCTCCGTTCGCCTTTTCGATGGCCTGGCGAATCGCACCGGCAGTCGGATGGTTCGCAGCTTTCGTGCGTACCACAAATCCCTCCGCCCTGGCCAAGAACGAAATGTATTCATCGGGAATTTGCGCGACGGCTGTATACAGCTGAATTGCCATCGGTGAGTTCTCATTCTCATCGAGTCCAGCTTGGTTCACATGACCGACCACTCCAACGATTTCAAACGGCCGATCGAGACCCGCTAAATGCACGTATTTGCCCACTGGGTCCTGATTCGGAAAGTACCGGCGGGCGAAATTTTCATCGATATCAGTCACAAACGACGAATGCAGGCCGTCTTGGGGCATCAGAAAGCGCCCGCGCCGAAGAGGAATTCCCATCGCCTTCAAGTAATCTGGGCTCACGATGTAATTCACTGCGTTGGGCATCTCCCTCTCCGTTGCGGGTTTCGGCTGCCCTTCTACCCAGAATCCGACCTCATTGTCGCCGTTCATAGGGAAAGCTCCGTCCGTTATCGCGGCGGTCCTGACTCCGGGTACAGCCGCGATTGTGTCGGCAAGACGGTTCACAATCGCGCGTATCTGATTCGGTGCTTCCTTCGCGGTCGAAGGGGGGAGGGCAACGTTAAACGTCAGCACATTTTGTGGATCAAACCCGGGGTTAATGCTCCACAGGTCGACAAGGCTACGAATCGTCAGCACCGCACCAACGAGAAGGACGACCGCCAACGCGATCTCCACAGCGACCGACGCGTTCCGTATGCGATGGCGCAGTCCAGCACCTGCCCTTCGTTCCCCTATTTTCAGGACTTCCTGGATGTCGACGCGTGAGGTTTGCGAAACCGGCCCGAGTCCGAAAAGGAGGCCGGCGAGGACAGACACAAATAAGGCAAAGAGCAAGACGTGAGGATCGAGCCCAACATCGCTTGAGCGTGGCAGGACTTCCCGGAGGGCAGTAACTCCACCATGCGTTCCCCAAATGGCAAACAGCAATCCGAGTGTACCGCCGAAGACCGCAAGCAGCACGCTCTCGACCAAGAGTTGTCGCACCACACGTTCTCGGGTCGCACCGAGGGCCACACGGAGGGCGAACTCTCGTGCGCGTGCGTTCGAGCGGGCGACAAGAAGATTCGCGACGTTCACACAGGCGATGGCGAGAACGAACCCCACGGCCACCTGCAAAATGAGCAGCATTGGTCGCACATCGCCCACCATCTGTTCTTTTAGCGGCGTAAGAGCGATGCCCGCATTTTTATCGGCGTTTGGGTAAGCCCTGGCAAGATCTCGCGCGATTGCATCCATATCCGCGCGTGTCACTTCGATGGTTACGCCTGGTTTTAAACGCCCAACGGCAAACAGGCCTGGATGAGCGCCGCGGTCCTGCATCCACGGGACGTCCCATGCACCGAGTGGAAGATATACGTCGCCAAGCCGGAAATTTGTGGTCTCACAGCAGAAGTAGAAGCTCGCAGGAACCACGCCGACAACCCTGTACCCTTTTCCGTCAAGTACTAGAGTTTTATCCAGTATTTCGGGCGAGCCCCCGAACTTGCTCCTCCAAAATCCTTCACTCAGCATGACGACAGGCTCACCAGCGCGCTTGTCCTCATCCGACGACAAGTTGCGTCCGATCACGGGCTTGACTCCCAGCAGTGGAAAGAATGTCGCCGAGACTTGCGCTGCTTTCACGCGTTGAGCTTCACCCCAACCGGTCAAGTTGAAATTGTTCTGTCGATATGCTGCCAGAGATTGGAAAGTGTGATTCATCCCTGCCCAGTCGAGGAAATTTGGGTACGAGATCGCGAATTCCGGAAATGGCGGTAACGTTTCCGCCAGAGAAACCAGTTGTTCGGGGAGCGGATACGGCAAACGATTTAGAAGCACACCGTTGACGACGGAGAATATCGCGGTGTTGGCGCCGATGCCGAGCGCCAGCGTGAAAATGGCCACGGCGGTGAAACCGGAGGATTTGCGCAACATTCGCAGCCCGAAGTGCAAGTCCTGCATGAGGTCCTGAATCCAATTTACGCGGCGTGTTTCGCGGCATTTCTCTTTCGTTTGCTCGATACCGCCCAGGTCGAGTCGCGCGCGACGGTACGCCTCCTCCTGCGTCCTCCCTTTTGCGACGTATTCCTCGGTTTTTCGTTCGAGGTGGTCGCGCAGCTCCTCGTCCAGCTCCTGGTCCGCCTGCGCCCCGCGAAGTAGCGACCGCAGCCGCAGCGGGATCGTGTACAGCCAATGCTCCGGTCGCATTTTCCCACCCTCCTCTACTCGTACCTCAGAGAAACCAAGGGGTCGACGCGCGTGGCTCGACTTGCTGGAATGTAGCAGGCAAGAATCGACGTTGCCGCCATCACGAATGTCACGGCGCCAAAGGTCGCCGGGTCGGCTGGTCGCACGCTGTAAAGCAGACCGCTCATCAGTCGGGTCAGAATCAATGCCGTGGCCGTTCCCGCAACGATCCCGAGAATTGCCAGCCGCGCGCCACTGCCCACTACCAGTCGCAGCACGCTACCTCGGTCGGCGCCCAAGGCTAGGCGCAAAGCGATCTCTCGGGTCCGCTGAGCAATGGAATATGAAAGCACGCCATAGACCCCCAAGGCCGAAAGCACCAGCGCCAGCCCAGCGAATGACGCCAGGAGGGCCATTACCATACGCTGCTGCTTCATTGGTTCTAGCGCAATCTCCTCCATCGTGGCGATGTCCGCCGCGGGCTGAGTCTTGTCAGCGCGATGGATCTCCCGCGTCACCGCGTGCACTAGACTCTCAGGCTTCACGGTCGCCGACATGCGCACGACCAAGTGTTTTGGCCCCTCCATTAACCACGGAAATTGTTGATACGGGATATACATCTCTGGGTTAAAGCCGCCATAAGGTCCTTGACTCAGGACGTCACCGGCGACTCCTACGACCGTGCGCCATTCTCGTTGCCCTGCGATCTGCAACTGCTTCCCCAACGGATCTTGGCCTGGCCAGTAAGATCGCGCTAATTCTTCATTCACGATCACGACTCTTTCGCCACTCTGTGTATCGTGATCGTTGAAGATGCGGCCTCGACGCAACGGAATTTCCATGGTGCGAAAATAATCAGGGCTGATAACAACATAATTGGCCGCCGGCACGTGCCCCGGGGGAGGGTTTGGGTCATCCAGGGTGGTGAAGAATTGTCCATCCCAGCCGTTGATGGGCAGACCACGAGAAACGCTCGCTGATTCAACGCCGGGCAATGATTCAACAGCGGAGACCACGTTTTCCCAGAATTGTGCCTGGACTTGAGGCTTCTTGTATCGCTCACCGGAAAGCGGGACACGCAGCGTGAGGACATTCTCTGGATTGAAGCCTAGGTCTACGCGGCTGAGCCCCGCGAGAGTTCGCACCATAAGTCCAGCCCCAATCAAAAGCACCATAGCGAGAGCAATCTCAGCGACAACCAGAGCACTGCGGAAGCGGCGGCTGTGCGAACCCGGGAGCGCGCTACGCCCCGTCTCTTTGAGGGTTACCGTGACATTCGGGCGGGCGCTCTGAAGCGCGGGCGCCAAACCAAAAAAGAAGGTGGTCGCTATGACCGCCCCAAGGGCGAAAGCGAGAACTCGCAAGTCCGTTGCTCCGCCACCCAAACCGGGGGCGGACTTCACCAAGATCGGCGGAGCTAACGCCACCAAGCCTTTGCATCCCAAAGGGGCCAGCAAAACTCCCAGAGCTCCACCGGCGACAGAAAGCACCAAGCTTTCCGTCAACAACTGGCGAATAATTCGGCTCTGGTCGGCACCCAGCGCGTTTCTTAATGCGAACTCGTTCGCGCGGCGTGAGCCCCGAGCAAGTAATAGGTTGGCGACGTTGGCGCACGCAATAAGCAGGACAAAAATGACCGCTCCCATTAAAACGAGAAGGGCCGGACGCGTATCGCCCGAGGCATTGGTGCGGAGGGTCATCAACTGGGCTCGCCAGCCTTTGAGATCTTTATGCATCGGCTCGATACGCTCTGAAACGATGTTCATCCGCGCCTCAGCCTGCCCCAAACTGATCCCAGGCTTCAGCCGGCCAATCCCGAAGTAATCGTTCCACACGAGCGCTGGGGAAAGTCCGATTCCCGACAACCACAGCTCGGGAAGCGCTCCGTAGGGTGATGCGTACAAGTGTGAAGAATTCGAGGGCATTACCCCAACGATTGTGTAGTTATCTCCGTTGACATCAAAAGACCGGCCAATCACATTTTCATCCCCAGCAAACCACCGCTGCCACAATCGGTAGCTAAGAATCGCGACGCGCGGCCCTTGTGGCTTATCCTCTTCGGCAGAAAACGGCCGACCGTGAATCAGAGCCATGTTCAGGAGTGGGAACATGTTGCTGGAAATGATTTCACAGGGGTCTTCCTCGGCTTCACGTCCCCCAGTCAGAACGCAGGTCCGCTGTGTATATGCCGCGATGTCTTCAAAGGCTCCGCTTTGGTTGCGCCACGCCAGGATCTCGGCCGGTGAAATCGGGTTCCGCGTCCAACCGCGCGGAGGATTTTTCTTGACGATAAAAACGAGCCGGTCTGAACCTTTGAATGGTAGCGGCTTGAGCAAGAGAGCGTAGACAGCAGAAAAAATCACTGTATTGGCGCCGATGCTAAGGGCCAGTGTGAGTACAGCGATAGCGGTGAAGCCGGGCGACTTCCGCAGTGTGCGGAGACCGTAGCGAATATCTTGAATGAGGTCCTGAATCCAATTCAGCCTGCGCGCGTCGCGACATTTCTCTTTGGTTTGCTCGATACCGCCCAGGTCGAGTCGCGCGCGACGGTGCGCCGCCTCTAACGGCATCCCTTGCGCAAGGTAGTCCCCGGTTTTTCTTTCGAGGTGGTCGCGCAGCTCGTCATCCAATTCCTGATCCGCCTGCGCCCCGTGAAACAACGACCGCAGCCGCAGTGGAATCGCGTAAATCCAATGCTCCGGTCGCATACTCCGACCCTCCTCAACTGCTATCTCAGACCAACCATGGGATCGACCTTCGTCGCCCTGCGCGCCAGGATATATGCGGCGACCAGCCAGCATAACGATGACCGCACCCCCGAACACAATGGAGACGGGACTGTTGGCTGGCAAGCCGCGAATCAAGCTGGCGGCCACGCTCTTTGCCGCAACATGTCCAACGTACCCTGCACGAGGTCCGAAGGTTTGTTCATATCGATGCCCTCGGTAACCGAGACTAGCAGCTCTGCCCTCGGTAAGCAAGGGGAAGTAACTAATTTCGTGGCATCAAACTGGCGGCTTGCGTAGCATCAAGGTGCTCGCCAACAGCCTTGGATTTACCGCGTTGGGATTGGACAAGCCTCATGCAAAACGCGCGGGAGAGGGCCATGCGCTCGGTTCTCCGCTTCAGTACCGCGATGCATGTGCTTTTGAAGATTTTACAGAATTTACGTATCTAAGCCACTCATTCCGCAAACGCTTGCGTGAAGCGGGCGCGGAGGTTGTGCGAGCGCAAAGAAAGGGCTGCGAGCAACGGCCATTTTGCGGGTCTCGCGCGGCAACTGACACTATGTATCGCAAGGAATGACTCCGAATCCTCCGGTGGCGTATGGTAGCGGCATGCACATTGGCCGTCTTCATGTTCTTGGGTGGCCCGCGTCTACTCCCGTGCTGCTACGCACCCCCGGATCGGTTTGCGCAAAGGCGATTCCGGGAAATAGCGGCGCCACCAGAAATGCCAGAAGCGGTGCGGACTCTCTTGTTTTCATTGCTGATCTCCTTGGCCTCCTAGGTGCACCATGTCTTCCTGATTGGACATACTCGTACGCAGCAGTCGTTCTGGGAATTCTGGAATCCCTCGCCGGAATGTAAACAATTGTAAACTGCTGCTTGTGTTCCGGCTTACGTTCCACTTACAGCGTGCCGACAAGAGACCGCGAGAAACAGTTAGCATGGCGGGCTTTTCGTTAGAATTTCGCACCTGTTTTCGCAGGCACTTCGCATACAGGATCTCGGTGGTCGTTTTAGGCCCTTGCCAAAAGAGCGGAAGGAGGTTAGAGGCGGGCGAAAACGCAAGTGCGAATCGGCTCACTTGCGAATTTCCCGCTATTTTATTGAGATCCGTCGGGAAAAAACGTGCCGCGCGAGCTTCCTGTCTGTTTTCGGTAGCGCGCTGGAGCCTGCGTGAAGCGCCGCTCAAATGCACGGATGAAGCTGGAAACATGCCCATAGCCAATGATGTAGGCAACTTCTTTCACGCTCATATGGCTGTTCGCGAGAAGGTTAGCTGCTCTCTGAAGCTTTTGTTCGTTTAACCACTCGCCCATGGAAACACCAGTCTGGTCCTTGAACAATCTCTGGAGGTACGAGGGGCTCAGGCGGAATTCGAGGGCCAGATCGCGGATGGCGAACGTTGTCCCGGACTCAACCATCTGCACGATCCTTTGTACGCGCTCATCCAGAATCGTGGGCATCAATGGGGAGGCCACGGCGCAGCCAGCATGAGGCAGGCCTAGCTCGGGAGTGATGGGGTCTGGCTCACTCCTTCTTGCAAAGGTGGTCTGAGAATTACGGGTACGAGATTTTAATGTGCGCAAACGGCCTCCTTTGGGGGATCTCTGGTACGCCGCACGCGCTTAGATGGCTTTGAACGTGTATGAGGAAGAGCTTCTTGCAAAGAGCCGCAGCGTTGGACGCTTGGGTTTGATTCTTTCCTTTGACCACGTCCGCAGTCCCCTAGGTCGAGAATGGTTCGGAAATTGCGTCTGGGCACCGGGAGGAATCAGGGGCGGGACCGCTGCTTCCGGAGGGAATTAGTGGGCAATGTATTCGGAAGGTAGAATCCGTGTCAATAGTACCTCGGGCATGATCCGCTCTGCCGATCGTCTACAGAAGAAACCGCAGCAGATAATTGGCGGTAAAAGGCTACGGCTCAAACTGCTGTCGCCTAGAATCGTTCTAGCGAGAAGTGCGCCCACCGGAAGGTGCTGCATCTTTGGCGCTTACTCGGTTGGCAGCTGGCTCACCACTTTACCGCCCTCGTCGGAGAACCTGAATGACTGGCGATCCATCGGCCGCCATCTGGATCGCCAGGTCCCGCCTTTCTGATCTCTCATTTAACACTGCCACGTATCACAATCCGCTTGGCATCTCGAGGATGCGCCCTGCCGTTGCTCGGCGGGAGGCGCAAGGTTCTCTTTTTGCCGCAAGCGCGTGTCCATAATGGAATAGTCGGCGCGATCCGTGAACGCACTCACCGAGTAGTGCTTGTCGCCATCCTCCCCTGTATCGAGCGAGAGTATCTGGTCTTACATGTATTGATCGCAACGGAGGTGACCATTGTTCCGAATCTCTCTGTTGTTGTGTGTCAACCATCAAAGGTCAACCTGTCGTGAGTTTGGCCGTACCGAGCGGGAAAGGCCGAGTTTATTTCGGCGGAAAAAATTTAGGGCTCTCCAATCTGGACAACATTTTCTATTCCGCTGCCGGATTCACAAAGCGAGACGTTATCGACTATGCTGTAACCTCGATTCCTTTCTGTCATTTTGATGATCTGACGCTAGTGGAGGTCCGATGAACTCTCACCGCATCCGCATTCTAGCCGTTTTGTTCTTGCTGCCCACCTTGGCCGTGGCTCAAGATCTGGCGACATTCGAAAAGCACGCGACGCTCAACAAGCTGCCGAATGGGCTGACGGTAGTCATTTACGAACGCCCGGAAGCACCGGTGTTTTCCTTTTTCACGCACGTCGATGTCGGCTCGGTCCAGGATCCATTGAACAAAACTGGACTCGCGCACATGTTCGAGCATATGGCTTTTAAGGGAACCGAGAAGATCGGCACCACCAACTACGCCGCCGAGAAGGTTGCTCTCCAGAAGGTGGAGGAGGCCTATTCGATCTATCTGCGCGAGCGTGACAAGCGACTGGATCGCGATGAGTCGAAGCTGAAGCAACTCGAGAAAGCCTGGAGAGACGCAATTGCGGAAGCCAACAAGTACGTGAAACCGAATGAGTTTGGACAGATTGTGGAGGCGGAAGGCGGCGAGGGCATGAACGCCTTTACCAATCACGACGAGACCGCCTACCACTATTCGTTTCCGGCGAATCGCCTCGAGCTTTGGGCTTATCTGGAATCGGAACGGTTTCTACAACCCGTAATGCGCCAATTCTACGACGAGCGCAACGTAGTCATCGAGGAGCGTCGCATGCGCACCGACAGCAATCCAATCGGGCGGCTGCTCGAGCAATTCCAGACGGCGGCGTTTCAGGCCAGCGAATATCACCGCCCCACCGTGGGCTGGATGTCCGACCTGAATTCTTTTTCCGCGACCGATGCCGACAAGTTTTTTCAGGAATATTACGTTCCCTCGAATATGGTGATCGGGTTGGCAGGAAATGTGAAACCTGCGGAGGCGATGCCCATCATCGAAAAGTACCTCGGCCGCCTTCCTGCGCATGGCAAGCCGGACGAGCGGAACACGGTCGAGCCGCCGCAGAAATCTGAGCGCCGCGTGGTGCTGCAGGAGATGTCGCAGCCCCTCTACATCGAGGGCTATCACAGACCTGATTACCTAAGCAAAGACGATGCCGTGTATGACGCCATCGCCGACCTGATGTCCAATGGACGCACGTCGCGTCTCTACCGCGCGCTCGTGCGCGACAAAAAGATCGCCTCCGACTCTGCCGGCTTTACCGGTCTGCCGGGCAACAAGTATCCGCACCTGTTCGCCTTCTATGCGTTTCCGATTCCAGGCCACAAACCCGAGGAGATGGAGCAGGCGATCCGAGCAGAAATTGAGCGGCTGAAAAAAGAAGACGTCACTGACGAGGAGCTGAAGATGATAAAGACGCGGGCCAGAGCAACTCTGGTACGCGGACTCTCCGATAATGCGGGTTTGGCTCAGCAGCTGGCGTTTTACCAAGCGCGCTATGGCGACTGGCGGGAGCTATTTCGCTCAGTGGACCGCCTGGAGAAGGTCGGCAAAGAAGATATCCGAAGGGTCGCGAATCAGACTTTCACTCAGGAGAACCGCACAGTGGGCATCATCGAAACCGCCGTCGAGACCGGCGACGGCAAGGGAGATGCCCAGTGAAAACCCTTTCTCTTCTTATTCTAACTGTGATCGCCGGTGCAGTGATGTTTGTATCGGCCGCGGCTGCACAAGTCACCGACTGGAAGCAGATTCCAATTCCCACTTTGCCGACCTTCCGTCCAAAAGAGCCCAAACGTATCGAGCTGCAGAATGGGATGGTTATCTTTCTAACCGAAGACCATGAATTGCCTCTGATCGATGGCATCGCTCGGATCCGCGGAGGATCGCGGGAAGAACCCGCCAACAAGGCCGGTTTGGTTCAGCTTTATGGTGAAACCTGGCGCACGGGCGGCACCAAGAACCAGACCGGCGATCAGCTGGACGATTTCCTGGAAGCCCGCGCAGCCAGAGTGGAAACGGGCGGCGGCACCGACTCAACGACAATTGGATGGTCTTGCCTCAAGGAAGATCTCGACGACGTGTTCAAGGTCTTCCTGGATGTGCTTCGCGATCCGGCCTTTCGCCCCGACAAACTCGACTTGGCGCAGAAGGAAGCCATTGATGCGATTTCCCGACGCAACGACAATCCCTTGCAGATTGCCGCGCGGCAAGCGGCCAAACTCGCCTACGGGGCTGACAACCCTTATGTCCGCGAGCCCGAATATTCCAGCATCGCCGCCGTCCAGCAACAGGACTTGATGAGCTGGCACAAGCAGCATCTTTATCCCAACTACATCATTCTTGGAATAACGGGTGACTTTGATTTGGCGCAGATGGAGGCGCGCCTGCGGCAGGCATTTGGCTCCTGGGCCAAAGGCCCGGCCTGGCGGAACCCGCATATTGAATTTCATCCTGCCCAGCCCGCGTATTACCTGGTGGATAAGAAAGACGTGAACCAGTCCAACATTCGCATGGTGGGGCTAGGCACGACGCGTGACAATCCCGACTATTACGCAATCGAAGTCTTCAATTATGCATTTGGCGGAGGTTTTTCCTCGCGTTTGTTTCAGGACATCCGCACAAGGCGCGGGCTGGCCTATGCGGTAGGCGGCGGCATTGGCACCGCCTTTGATCACCCTGGCCTTCTCCAGATGCGTCTGGGCACTAAAAGTGGGACCACTGTCGAGGCCTTACAAGCGCTTTACCAGGTCATTGACGATGTGCAGAAACATCCGATCGATGAAGCGGAAATGAAACGGGCGAAAGACGCCATCCTGAATTCCTTCATTTTTAACTTCGACACCCCGGAAAAAGTCTTGCGCGAGCGAATGGCTTACGAGTTCTACGGCTATACCGCGGATTTTCTGGAGCGGTACCGTGCCGGCGTGGAGAAGGTTACGATCGCGGATGTGGCGCGGGTTGCCGCCAAGTACCTGCACAAGGAACAGTTCCCGGTGCTCGTGGTGGGCAACAGCTCGGAATTTGATAAGCCGCTTTCAGCACTGGGTCCGGTGGTCCCGGTCAACACCAGTATTCCGCCTCCGTCCGGTGGCAAAAAGCCGGCTGCCCTTGAACGGGGAAACGAGAGAAAACATTAGCTCAATTCGGCTGTGCTGCAACTCGGCCTCCAGGTGGTCTTTGTCAGGAGGCCTCCAACCTTGCCCGCCAGCTTCTTGAGGCGCGCTTCCTCCCTATCCGGTGGCTGCCCAGATCCAAACTTTACACCCGGTTTATGCTCACTCCAGCCGAGCCCCAAGAGAGACAGTGATCAGCTCGCCGAGGCCGATTTTTGCGGTCGCTCGCAAATCGAGTTGCAGAAAAGTACCGGAAGGATGTGGCAGAGAAAATAAGCGAGTCGGCCAATGACTGAGCCCGAGCGAAATGCCCGCGAGAGTGATCGCGACGATTCCCAAGGGAATCGCGCTGCTGAACCGTGGAGCCATGAGAATGGAAATCAGTACAAGACCCGTGGCCGCAAGCAGGACCTCCGGATCGGAAATCCTTCCAAACCCGACCTACGTAGCGGGATTAGCCATGATCATCTTTGCGTTGCGCAAGCCGATAAACGCGATAAACAAGCCGATGCCGGCGGCTGTTCCGTGCTTGAGGCAATCCGGTATGGCGTTGACGACCTGCTCGCGAATGTTGCTCAGCGTAAGCAAGACTCCAGAGAGAAATACTACTCCGAGCGCTGTCTTCCATGGCACGCCGCGGCCAAGAACAATGGAATAGGTGAAGTAAGCGTTCAACGACATTCCAGGAGCGAGGGCAATCAGGTAATTCGCCCAGAGTCCATAACCAGCGTTGCCACCGCGGAGGAAATGCAAGTGGCGAACAGCACTCCGTCGACGGGCATCCGGCTCTCCGCAAGAATTTGCGGATTCACGATCACGACGTAAGCCATGGTCATGAAAGTCGTCAGACCCGCGAGCAACTCGCGGCGCACGGTGGTCTGGTTTTCCTTGACGTGAAAAATGCGTTCAACCGAGCGGAATCTCTCCCCGTCTCCTGATATGCTGTGCCTCGCGAGCGAGAGTGTACATCGAAGAGGGCTGTCACCCATTGGAATTCTGCCGCGCTTCAGGAAGTGCAAGAGGAAACGAACATGACGGGACTCCCAAGGACTGGTTCCAGTGATTCATTCCAACTCCTCTTGTTAACGGTCTGCCTGGGCGGCGTTCTGCTCCTTTGCGCCCCCGGGGCCTGCGCGCAAACGAAAACCCGGCATCCCGCCGCGGCCCCGGGCGAAGGCGACCGTCGCGGTACGCTCAGCTTCGAAGCCGCGCGAACAAATCCCCTGGAACTCCGCAACTTCCTCAAGAAAATGCCCAAGGGCGCGGACCTGCACAATCATTTGAGCGGCGCCGTGTATGCGGAATCCTGGATCCGTGCCGCGGCGGAAGATCATCTGTGCGTGAACCTTGCATCTCTTTCGTTCGCGAAACCGCAAGCTCGGTCCGAAAAGGATTCCTCCGAAACAAACTGCGGAAGCGGCAAGGTCGCCGCAGCCCACGCTTACGAGGATCAGCATCTCTTCGACGCGCTGATCGACGCCTTCTCCATGCGCGGTTTCGTTCCTTCTCCCGGCGTAACGGGACACGACCACTTCTTCGATACGTTCGCAAAGTTTGGCGGCACCGATCATCGTCACTTGGGCGAGTGGCTCGACGAAGTCGCCGTTCGCGCGAACGCGCAGAACGAACAATATCTCGAATTGATGCATACGCCGGAATTTGCCCACGCCGCCGCCATCGCGTCAGAAATCGGCTGGCAGCAAGACTTTGCCCAGTTTCGGGACGGACTGATGGCGCACGGCTTGCGCGACGAAGTCGCTACGGCAACGAACGCGATGAACGAGGCGGAAGCCCTTCGCCAAAAGCGCGAACATTGCGGAGAACCGGACGGCGCCTCGGCTTGCCGCGTCCAGATTCGTTATCTCTGTCAAGTGCTACGCGGCTTTCCCAAGCAGCAAGTGTTTGCGCAATCGCTGCTTTGCTTTGAAACGGCCATGTCTGATCCGCGCTTCGTGGGCGTCAATTTTGTCATGCCTGAGGACGGATACATTTCCATGTCCGATTACACGCTGCACATGCGCATGATTGCGTTTCTGCACAAATTTTACCCAAAGATTCACTTGACCCTGCACGCAGGCGAATTGGCCCCCGGCCTCGTGCCCTATGAAGGCCTCTGTTGCCACATTCACCTCGCCGTCGAAGAAGCCAAGGCCGAGCGCATCGGACACGGCGTAGACGTGATGTACGAAGATCGCCCTCACGAATTGCTGAAGGAAATGGCGCGACGACACATCATGGTGGAAATCAGTTTCACCAGTAACGATCTAATCCTCGGCATAAGCGGAAAAGATCATCCCTTTCCGCTGTATCGCCAATTCGGCGTGCCTGTCGCGCCTTCGACCGACGACGAAGGCGTCTCGCGCATCGACCTGACTCACGAATATGTGCGAGCAGTGCAAACGTATGGACTCAACTACCGCGATCTAAAGCAGAT
>Ga0310912_10000228_pt1 | contig 26562 bp, 30 predicted proteins | sample GREbulkMGOX080_FD_203443 | JGI IMG/M metagenome (GOLD analysis project Ga0310912, IMG submission 203443) | Lab enrichment of tropical soil microbial communities from Luquillo Experimental Forest, Puerto Rico - GRE.bulkMG.OX080 | ecosystem: Environmental > Terrestrial > Soil > Tropical forest >...
CGTCGGCACGATCGCCGCCGATTTGGCCAACGCCGCCAATGTTTCCAGCCGTGGATCAGGAACTGCGACTTCGCCGACATTCGGCTCGATCGTGCAGAATGGATAGTTCGCCGCTTGCGCCGCTGCCATTTCGGTCACGGCGTTAAAGAGCGTCGATTTGCCGACATTCGGCAAACCGACAATGCCGCATTTGAAGCCCATGAGATGATGATTTTGCCTGTTTGATTATTTGATTACTTCAGCAGCCAATTTGAAGTCTCATTTTGGGCCGCCGTTGCCGTTTTGCTGGTCCGCGTCCGGCTGGCCAAATCCTTTTGCGAGCATGGCGAGATGAACCTTGTTCTGAAAGCTCGCATCCTGGCCGCGCGCAATCAAATCGGCATTCTCGGCGAGAATTGCAATCAGCGCGTCGACCCAGCCGCGATCGCTTTTGGCGAAATCACTGAGCACATAATGCTGCACCAAATCCTTATCGCCGGGGTGGCCGACCCCGATGCGCACGCGGCGATAATCATTGCCAATATGCTCGGAAATCGAACGCAGCCCGTTATGGCCGGCAATGCCGCCGCCGATTTTGACTCTGACTTTTCCGGGGGGCAGATCGATTTCGTCGTGAAACACGGTGATGTCGGCGGCAGACAGCTTGTAGAAATGCGCGGCTTCGGCGACCGCGCGGCCGGATTCATTCATGTAAGTGCCTGGCAACAAGAGCAGCGTGCGCACGCCGCCAAGCGGCCCTTCGCAAGCGAGACCTTGAAAACGGCGCCGCCACCGGCCAATCCCGTGGCGCTTCGCGATCTCCTGAACAGCGAGGAAACCAATATTGTGCCGATTGCCGGCATAGCGCGCTCCCGGATTGCCGAGTCCGACCAGGAGCAACATGGCCGCGCCGGATTACCTCACTTTTTCTCGGCAGCACCGGCCGCAGGCGCCGCCGCCGGAGCCGCGCCAGGGGCCGCGCCGAGCGCCGCGCCCGGAGCGGCGCCGGGAGCCGCACCCTCGGCCGGCGTGCCCGCGGCAGCGGCCGCGGCGGCGGCAGCAGCCGCTGCGGCAGCGGCCTCGGCGGCCGCCTTCATCTCTTCGGCATAGCCGGACGGCGGCACGACGGTGACAAGCGTAATGTCGCGAGCGGCCACCACGCGCACGCCGGCCGGCAACGTGACGTCGCTCAGATGTTTCGAATAATTGATGTCGAGCTCGCTGATATCGACCTCGATACCGCTCGGGATCGCATCAGCGCGGCAACGCACCTCGATCGTATGGGCGACGATGCTGACCGTGCCGCCGCGTTTGACGCCGGGCGATTGATCGGCGCCGCGAACATGGATCGGAATGTTCACGCGGATTGTGGCGCCCTCGCCCAGTCGCATGAAATCCACGTGCAGCGGGAGGTCGCGCACCGGATCGAGCTGGAAATCGCGGGGGATGACGCGATGCTTAACGCCGTCCACCTCGACGTCATGGATGGTCGTGAGGAAGCGCCCCGCATAAATGCGTTGGTGCAAATCGGCGTAATCAAGTGAGATCGGCAGCGGCGGCTTGCCGTCGCCATAGATGATTCCGGGTACGCGGCCGGCGCGACGTTCGGATCGGGCGGCCCCCTTGCCTGCCCGCGAACGTGTCGCCGCCTTGATCAGATTGACGGTCGCCATCGTGTGTCCTCGTTCTAAGCCATTCAATGTTAAAGAAAATTCCGCGTCAGCCTCCAGGGGTGCCGGTGATGCCGCGGAAGTCAGCGCTTATAACGGCGCCCGGTACGGAAAACAAGGAATGCCGCGATGCGCGACGCGTTATCGGCCGGAAAATTCCAGACCCGCGCTAGGCGGTGGGGCTGTCGATATTGGGCGTCGGCGCCGCCGCCGGCTGCTCGGCCGGCCCAGTAACGGGCGTTAGCTGGGCAAGCCTCGCTTCGAGCGCGGCGAGCCGGGTCTTGAGCGCTTCATTGTCTTCGCGCGCGATCCGGACCATGTCTTTAACGGCTTCGAATTCCTCGCGCTTGACGACATCGAGGTCGCGAAGAAAACGCTCCGCCTGGTTGCGGAACAGCGTCTCGAATTCACGGCGTACGCCTTGAGCAACGCCGGCTGCATCGTTCATCAGCCGGGCCACCTCGTCGAAAAACCGATTGGTCGTCTGCACCATGCTCGCCTCCGCTCACCTGCGCCCAGCCCCGCTTGCCATGCCTAGAAACAATGGCAATGGTGCAGCCAAGCTGCAAGGGGCGCGAGGCAACAAGCTTGACAAGCGCGTGCCGCGGAGCCCAGTCGCAAATTAACCGTATGAATGATCGCAATAGAACGACCCGCGTGGCCAACCTATTCGTCACCCTGAGGTGGCCGCGAAGCGGCCCTCGAAGGGTGACAGCGTTGGTGTCATCCTTCGAGGCTCGCTGCGCTCGCAGCCCAGGATGACGTTATTTGGAATCTCTCGATTGAGGAAAGTTGAATGTTTATTCTTCCAGTCATTCCGTTTCCGGCGATCAATCCGGTCCTGATTTCAATCGGCCCGTTTGCCGTGCGTTGGTACGCGCTTGCTTACATTGTCGGAATTATCGCCGGCTGGTTTTATGCACGCGCCATTATTTCATCGCCAAAGCTGTGGGGCGGGCCCGCGCCTCTCACCGTGACCGACTTCGATGATTTTGTCATTTGGATCACACTCGGCATCATTCTCGGCGGTCGAATTGGTTATGTGCTGTTCTACAATTTCGCGCACTTCGCCGCCAACCCGATCGAGATCCCGCAACTCTGGAACGGCGGCATGTCGTTCCACGGCGGTGTGATCGGCTGCACCGTCGCGATCGCGCTGTTTGCGTTACGCCGCGACATCGCAATCCTGTCGCTTGCCGACGTGACCGCCGCCGTGGCGCCGATCGGATTATTCCTTGGTCGCATCGCCAATTTCATCAATGGCGAATTGTGGGGCCGCCCCAGCGACGTGCCTTGGGCCATGGTATTTCCGCATGGCGGCCCGGTCCCGCGCCATCCGAGCCAGCTTTACGAGGCGACGCTTGAGGGCGTCGTACTCTTCATTGTCGTCGCTTACCTCGTCCGCTCCGGGGCACTCAAGCGGCCGGGCGTTGTCACCGGCGTGTTTGTGCTGGGCTATGGCGCTGCGCGGATCGCTTGCGAATTCTTTCGCGAGCCGGACGTGCAGCTCGGCTTTCTGTGGGGCGGGCTGACAATGGGAATGCTGCTCTGTATTCCGTTGATGCTGGCCGGTATTGCCATTCTCGCCGTCGCGCTAAAGCGCCTGCCGAAGCCAAAAAATGGCTGACGCGGCCGCGCCGCTGCTCGATGAGATTCGCCGACGCATTGTGGCCGGCGGCCCGATGCCGGTCGCCGATTATATGCGTTTGTGTCTCACGCACCCGAAATACGGCTATTACGTCGGCCGCGATCCGCTCGGCGCTGGCGGCGATTTCATCACCTCGCCGGAGATCAGCCAAATGTTCGGCGAGCTGATCGGCGTGTGGATGGCGGCGGTGTGGCGGCAAATGGGCGCGCCGGAAAATCTGCGGATTATCGAGCTCGGCCCCGGGCGCGGGACTTTGCTTGACGATGCGCTGCGCGCCACCAAAGGGGTGCGCGGATTCCACGAGGCGGCCGTGCTACATTTGGTCGAAATCAGCCCGGCGCTGCGCGACCTTCAGGAACACCGGCTGGAGAAAACCGGGCTGCCACTGATGTGGCACGACACACTGGAAAAGGTCCCCGGCGGCCCGAGCATCATCGTCGCCAATGAGTTCGTCGATGCGCTGCCCGTGCATCAGGCGGTCAAGCAAGACGATGGCTGGCACGAGCGTGTAGTCACCGTCACCGCTGACCGCAATCTCGTGTTTGGTACCGCGCCCGAGCCGCTGCAGTTCTTCGAACCGTCAATGCCGCGGCCATTGCGCCAGGCTCCGCTTGGCTCGATCTATGAGTGGCGCGCCAATAACATCGCGCTTGAGCTGGGCCGCCGAACCCGCGATGAAGGTGTCGCCTTGATCATCGATTACGGTCATGCCCATTCGGGATTGGGCGATACGTTGCAGGCGGTCGCCCGGCATTCCTACACCGACCCTTTGCGCGCGCCGGGCATCGCCGATTTGACCGCGCATGTGGATTTCGAGGCCTTGGCGCAATGCGCTGAAACGATGGGCGCGCGCATCCACGGACCGATACGGCAGCGTGAACTATTCCTTCGCCTCGGCATCGAAAAACGCGCCGCCGTGCTGAAGGCCGCGGTGACAGAGGACAAGGCGGCCGATATCCAAATTGCCTTGTCGCGGCTGATTGCAGGCGGCGGGCGCGGCATGGGCGAATTGTTCAAGGCGATCGCGATTGCGGCGCCGAAACTTGGCCCACTGCCCGGCTTTGAGACAGGTCCATAAAAGACGGCTCCAAGATAGCTCCACAAAGATTCGGCCATGAAGATCGAAGCTGCCTCGCTCACACTGACCGAAATCCGGCACGGCTTTTTTACCCGCGCCGGCGGCGTTTCCAGGGGTCCTTACGCGAGCCTCAATGGCGGTGTTGGCTCCCAGGACGATGCCGGCAAGGTTGTAGAGAATCGCGCGCGCATGGCGGCGGCATTAGGCGTGGAGCCGCAGCGTCTACTCACCGCCTACCAAACGCACTCGCCCAACGTCGTCGTCGCCGAAGTGCCCTGGACGACGCAGAACCGGCCGCAAGCAGACGCCATCGTCACGCGCATGCGCGCGCTGGCGATCGGCGTGACCACCGCCGACTGCGGACCCATCTTGCTCGCCGAGCCGCGAGCCGGCGTCATCGGCGCCGCGCATGCCGGCTGGCGCGGGGCGCTGACCGGCGTCATCGAAGCAACCGTTGCGGCGATGGAACGGCTCGGCGCCGCCCGCCGCCAGATTCGGGCGGCCATCGGCCCTATGATTCGGCAATCCAGTTACGAGGTCGGTCCCGACCTCATTGCCCGCTTTCAAAGCGAAGATCCGGCCGCAAGCCGCTTCTTCGCGCCGGCATCGCGGCCTGGCCATGCGATGTTCGACCTCGCCGGCTATATCGGTACGCGGCTAAAGCGTGCCGGTATCGGCGAGGTGGAGGATCTGGGTCTGTGCACCTATGCCGATGCCGAGCAATTTTTCAGCTACCGGCGCACCACCCATCGCGCCGAAGCCGATTATGGCCGGCATGTTAATGCGATTGCGTTGACGGCCGAGTAGCCGACCGGGCCGATCGCGCGCCCCGCGTCCGCCCCATTCTCGCCCGGGCATTTACCTCACGTAAGTCCTTCCTGTGGAAACGGAAAAACCGGCGGGGGAAAGACCTTGATTCATATTGCCAGCCCCGGATGCGACTTGTATCAGGGCTTGGCTTTTGTTTGGGCATGATCTGTGCCGCCGCGGGCCAGACGGCGCTGAGGCGCGGCTTTGGACGCGCTCTTTGGCGCGGCTTTTTTAAGGATCATGCGCCGCGGACCAAGCGCCGCACCCGGCGCAGGAGAGCGGGGAATGACGGGCAAAAACGGAGCGATCAAGCTCGTTGCCGGCAATTCCAATCCTGTGCTCGCCGAAGCCATCGGCAATTATATCGGCACGGCGATGACCAAGGCCGTCGTGCGCCGCTTCGCCGACATGGAAATATTCGTCGAGATCCAGGAGAACGTGCGCGGCGCCGACGTATTCATTATCCAGTCGACCTCGTTTCCCGCCAACGATCACCTGATGGAATTGCTGATCATTATGGACGCGCTGCGGCGCGCGTCGGCGCGGCGGATTACGGCGGTGATCCCCTATTACGGCTATGCCAGGCAAGACCGTAAACCGGGACCGCGCACACCGATCTCGGCCAAGCTCGTCGCCAATCTCATCACCCATGCCGGCGCCGACCGCGTGCTGACGCTCGATCTGCATGCCGGCCAGATCCAGGGCTTTTTCGATATTCCCACCGACAATCTCTTCGCCGCGCCGGTCATGACGCGCGACATCCGCCAGCGCTTCGATTTGAGCAAGGTCATCGTGGTGTCGCCTGACGTGGGCGGCGTGGTGCGGGCGCGCGGTCTCGCCAAGCGGATCAACGCGCCGCTCGCGATCGTCGACAAGCGGCGCGAGCGGCCGGGCGAATCCGAAGTGGCGAATGTCATCGGCGAGGTCGACGGCGGCATCTGTATTTTGGTCGATGACATCGTCGATTCCGGCGGCACACTGGTGAATGCCGCCGACGCGCTGCTCGATAAGGGCGCCAAAGAGGTCTACGCCTACATCACCCACGGCGTCCTGTCCGGCGGCGCAGTCTCGCGCATCGGCAAGTCCCGACTGAAAGAGCTCGTCATCACCGACTCGATACAGCCGAGCAAAGCCGTGACCGAGGCAAAGAATATTCGCGTCTTATCGATTGCGACCCTGATCGGCGAAGCGATCAGCCGAACGGCCGCGGAAGAATCGGTGTCGAGCCTATTCGATTGAGCCGTCTTCAACTTAGTTGAGTTGAGCTGAGCTGAGCCGACCCAAACCTGGCCAGCTAGGCACGCGCGACCTCATTGCTACCTTTAGCCAAGCGCCCCGAGTCAACTTGTCGCAGTCCGAGTTGTGGACGGCCACCTCTTGAGGATTGTGCCAAACGGGCAAATCACTTCATGAGTGCCGGTACCGATGCTGGTACAAAGCGTTGGGTGAGTTTTGGCGGAAAGAATCAGGCCGATTATAGTCAGCGCACGGGCTGATTCGCGGTTTTCGTCAATCGGCACGCAAAAGTCGCTCCTGCGTCAAAATGCAGCCGGTATTTAGAACCGTGCTGGTGGCGTGCGTTCCACCCTCAAGGGGACAGAGTGGAGACGGCATGGCCCTCATCGAGTCTATACGCGAACATCATAATAGCCCGCTCGATGTCGTCGAGCGGATGGCGGCTGGCAATAACTGGCCGTTCGAACGTGCCGGCGAAGACGAGATCGGTCTCGTCGTAACCGGCCGGTGGACCAACTACCAAGTGTCATTCACCTGGATGAATGACATCGAAACCCTGCACCTCGCCTGTGCCTTTGACATGAAGGTGCCGGAGCCGCGGCTTGCTGACGTGCAAAAGCTGATCGCGCTCATCAACGAGCAGATGTGGATCGGGCATTTCGACGTGTGGGCGCAAAGCGGCGTCGTCATGTTCCGTCATGCCTTGGTGCTCGCGGGTGGTGTCGCCGCGTCCGGCCGGCAATGCGAAGCGGTGCTGGCGACGGCGTTGGATTCCTGTGAGCGCTATTTCCCGGCTTTCCAATTCGTTATCTGGGCGGGTAAGTCGGCGCGTGAGGCGATGGAATCGGCGATGTTCGAAACTACAGGCGAGGCGTGACCACTGCCGAGCCAGCTCCGGACGCAACGCCGGAAGCGAATGCGAACTTGCGCGATTTCTCCGGCCTGATCATTCTGGTCGGCGCCGGAAAAATGGGCGGGGCGCTGCTCGAGGGCTGGCTTCGGCTTGGCCTCGATCCGCGCAAACTGGCGTTGGTGGAGCCGCAGCCGCTGCCGCATATTGCCGCGCTCGTGGGTCGCGGCGTGCGGCTCAACCCAGAAGCCGAAACATTGCGCGCGGCCAATGTGGTCGTCATCGCGATTAAGCCGCAAGCGGCGCTCGAGGCGCTTGCCCCGCTGGCCCCCAGCATTTCTCCTTCCGCGCTGATCATCTCCATCATGGCCGGCCGCACGCTGCAGTTTCTCGCCCAGGCCTTCCCCCAGGCCGGACCGGTGGTGCGAGCAATGCCGAATACGCCGGCTGCGATCGGGCGCGGCATCACCGTTGCCGTGGCCGCCAAAACTGACGCGGCGCAACGCCGACTAGCGCAGCGGCTCCTTGGCGCGACTGGCGCCGTCGAATGGGTCGAGGACGAAAGTCTGATGGATGCGGTGACCGCGCTATCGGGCTCCGGACCGGCCTATGTCTTCCTGCTGGCCGAAGCGCTGGCGCAAGCGGGAGCGGCGGCAGGCCTGCCGGCGAAGCTCGCGGAGACGCTTGCCCGCGAGACCATCGCCGGCTCCGGCGAGCTCTTGCACCGTTCCCGGGACGACGCTGCAAGCTTGCGACAGAACGTGACTTCACCGGGCGGCACCACTGCCGCCGCGCTGGCGGTCTTGATGCGTCCAAACGGTCTAATGCAGCTGATGAACGAGGCGATTGCCGCCGCAACAGCGCGCTCACGCGAACTCGCCGGCTGATCGTCCGTCGCCAATTTCGCGGCCGTCGTCGTGCCTTCGTTATGGTCTTGGAACGATCCCCCCTACCGCATACATTCCCACCTATGTTGCGAAGGCCGCCGCAGCTTTGGCCCCGACGCCGGCAGCCCTGATGGTGTTACCGCTCGGAGCGCCCGTTGGAGTATTGCCATGGCTAAATCCGCTCGCAGGCCCTCTCGTAAATCCTCGACTCAATCGTCGCGCCGCTCGCCTACCGCGGCTCCGGCAAGCGATCGCGAAAAAATCATCGCCGCATTTCTCGACCTGCTCGCCGCGAAGCGAATCGAGCAGATCGGTTTTGCCGAAATAGCTGAAGGTGCGGGCGTGCCGCTGGCGCAGCTTCGCAACGAGTTTCCTTCAACCCTCGCAATTCTCGCCGCGCACATTAAGTCCGTCGACCGCGCTGTGTTGAGCGGGGATTCCGGCGACGTCGCCGAAGAGCCACCGCGTGAGCGCCTGTTCGACGTATTGATGCGCAGGCTCGAAATTCTCGCGCCGCATCGCGAGGCAGTGCGGTCGTTAATGCGTTCGGCGCGGCGCAATCCGCCGCTTGCGCTCGCGCTTAACAATCTGGCGGTGCGCTCGCAGCAATGGATGCTTACCGCGGCAGGAATAAGCGCCTCTGGCCCGCGCGGCATGGTCCGGGCGCAAGGCCTTGCGGCCCTATTCGGCGGCGTTCTGCAGACCTGGATTCATGATGACGATCCTGGTCTGGCCCGCACCATGGCAGCACTCGATCGCGCGCTGGCGCGCGGCCAACGCTTTGTCGGCTTGATCGAGGATTTGTGCCGCATACCGGCGCGAATTTGCCGATTGCGTCCCCGCCGTCGCGGCGGCGAGCGCTCGGAGGATCCGGCCGCGGCGGCGTAATTGCCTATCGGGGAATAACAACTCGACTTGCGGGATCAATGCCACGACGTAGGCGCGTGCCCCTAGCGCAGCGCGTGTTAGAAAAATCGGTCTCGATTTCCGGGCGCAGCGCAGCACGCAAGTGGTGCGCGCAGACGCGGGATCGTAACGAAGCTTTGCGTTTACGACGATCCCGGATCAGCGGCGCACCAGCAATAGCGCGTTCACCCACGTAGACGCGCGCTTTTGCACGCTGCGCCGCATCCAGGAGACGATTAGACGGCTCTCGTTAGGGCTAAATTAGAACGTCTATAAAAAATGATTTTTTCTTTGCAAGCATCTGAGCCCTGGACTATTGACGGTTTCAGTTGGGACCAATTGTCCTTGCAATCCCCTTGGGACCTTCCCGGCAATGATCGTGTGCAAATGATTGTGTGCTCTTGCAACGTATTCACCGACCATGACGTGCGTTCGACGCTGTCGTCAGGTGACAGTGTTCCGCGCACCACTGGGCAGGTCTACCATTGCCTGGGCTGCAGCGCTCAATGCGGTCGTTGCGCGCGCACCATTCGGCGCATTATGGACGAGGCGCTCGCGGTCCCCGGAGCCGCATCCACGCCGCCATGCTGCCGAAACGTGCAAGTTGAGTCTTAACGCTGGGGCATGATCTTTTCGGAATGCTGGTTCCCACCTTTCCGGATCATGCTCTGCTCTGCGCTCCGCTCCTGATCCGTTGATAAAACCCTCAAATCTCCAACCGTTCGGCAGGCTTCCGGCCGCCTGCGGCACCGCTATAATTGGCCTTCCCCGAGTTGGGAATTGCGCAATTGCAGGAGCAGAATGATGAGAGGCGAGCCCGGTGTCATCGATTACCTCAACAAGGCGCTGCGGCATGAATTGACCGCCGTCAATCAATATTGGCTGCACTACCGCCTGCTCGACAATTGGGGCTACAAGTCACTCGCCAAGCAATGGCGCAAAGAATCGATCGAAGAGATGCAGCACGCCGACAAGCTCGTCGAGCGCATTATCTTTCTTGACGGCTTTCCCAACATGCAAGTGCTCGATCCCCTGCATATCGGCCAGAACGTCAAGGAGGTGCTCGACTGCGACCTCGCTGCCGAAATGTTGGCGCGCGCGCTCTATGAAGAGGCGGCGACGCATTGCCACTCGGTTCGCGATTATGTCTCGCGTGATCTATTCGAGAAGCTCATGCATGACGAAGAAGAACACATCGACTTCCTGGAAACGCAGCTTGATCTCGTCACCAAACTCGGCCTCGAACTCTACGCCCAACACCATATCGGCGAGCTTGAGGAGGACGAGGACTGAGCGGTTCAACAGCGGTTGTTGATCATCTTAGGCGTGCGTCGCCGCGCGCTCTGATCGCTCAGAATTATCTGGCAGAATTGCGATGGACCGGCGCATGTTGAAGCGGTTGATCATCATCGTGGCGGCGCTTCTGTGCGGCTTCGCCAGCGGTCAGTCCGGCGCCCAGTCCGCCCGCCCACAGGCGATCGGCACGGTCAGCCGCATACAAGGAGAGGCGATCGGAGTAAATGGCAGCGCCACGCGTCCGCTTGGACTCAATTCCTCGGTTTTTCTCAACGACGTCGTCTCAACCGGTGCAACGGCGCGGCTCGAAGTCACCTTCACCGACAACACGCGGCTGACGCTCGGCGAGAAGGCGAAGCTGACGCTCGATACGTACGTTTTCAATCCGACCGCAAGCCAAGGAGTACTCAAGTTCGGTTTGGTCGGCGCCTTCCGCTTTGTTTCGGGTCAGGTGACGAAACTGGCGCGTTCGGACGTGAGCGTAACGACACCGGTCGCTAACGTCGGCATCCGCGGGACGGAATTTTGGGGCGGTCCAATCGACGACCAGGCGCTCGGCGTGTTCCTCATCGAAGGGTCGGTCAGAGTTTCGAATGCCGCGGGCGAGCGGATCCTTAGCCAGCGGGGCCAAGGCACCAATATAGCCACGCCCGGCGCGGCCCCCGGGCCCGTAACCCTTTGGCCTCCCGACAAAGTCAGCCGCGCCTTGGCAGCCGTAGCGTTCCGGTAACGGGTGGTTCGGCGACGCTATGACAAAGCTGAGCCGACGCGTCATCCTCTCCGGTGTGGTCGGTTGCGCGGCGGCCGCGCCGGTGAGAAGCGCGCGCGCTGCGCCCTATCCGGATCGTCCTATTACGCTCGTCGTACCATTCGCGCCCGGCGGATCGACTGACATTCTCGCGCGCATCGTCGCCGAAAACCTTTATGAGGCGCTCGGTCAGCCGGTTGTCGTCGAGAATCGCTCGGGCGCGTCCGGCAATATCGGCACAGCGATCGTGGCGCGATCGGCACCTGACGGTTACACGTTCCTGTTCAATACGATGAGCGTACACACCATGAATCACGCGCTGTTTGCAGCGATGCCGTTCGATGGTGTGGACGACTTCTCCCCAATATCGCTCTTGGCTTACGTGACCAATACGATGGTGCTGCACCCGTCGGTGCCAGCGAACACTGTTCGCGAATTCATCGGCTACGCCAAAGCCAATTCGGGAAAGATTGCTTACGCTTCGGCCGGTGCCGGCTCGACCAACCATCTGTGCGGCGCACTGTTCGAAAAGATGGCGCAGGTCGCGATGGTGCACGTGCCTTACCGGGGCGGAGCATCCGCCATTGCCGATACCGTCGCGGGGGAAACGCAACTCATGTTCACCGCCGGCACGCAGAGCCTCGAACACGTTAAAGCCCGGAAAGCTGCGGCTCCTTGCTGTCACCGAGGGCAAACGCTCTCCGCTTCTACCAGATGTGCCGACCGTGGCCGAAACCGTGCCTGGTTTCGAAATGGCGGTTTGGTACGCCGCTTATGGTCCCGCCGGTCTTCCACAGGAGATTATCGCGCGGCTTAATGGGGAGATCGGCCGCATTCTTTTTCTGCCCGCTGTGAAAAAACAAATGGCGGACATCGCGGTGGAGGTGGCGAAATCGAGCCCCAATGAACTCGCGGATTTGACTCGGGCGGATGCTAACAAATGGGGCAAGATCATAAGAGAGCTGAACATCACCCCGATGTAATTTCGTGTTCACGCGCTGCTTCTCCTCTCCCCGCCGCGCGGGGAGAGGCCGGATTGCGCAGCAATCCGGGTGATGGGGCGCAGCCGCGTGTCTGAGCCCAGCCGCAAGGCCCCCTCATCCCGACCTTCTCCCCGCACGCGGGGAGAAGGAACAGCGCCGCCCCGACTTGACTTCTCCGCTCATTTCCTTATTTCCGACGGCGGGACACCCCTCCCCACCGAGGGGCGACTATCTGGAAGGATAGGCCATGACAGCAGCGACTCCCTTGGTGCGGCCGCGTGTGCCGCATTTTTCGTCCGGCCCGTGCGCCAAGCGCCCCGGATGGAACCTGCAAAACCTCGCCGGCGCATTTCTCGGCCGCTCGCATCGCGCCAAAGCCGGCAAAGCCAAGCTCAAACGCGCGATCGATTTGACCCGCGAAGTGTTGCAGGTGCCGGCGGATTATCGCATCGGCGTCGTCCCGGCTTCGGATACCGGCGCCATCGAAATGGCGCTGTGGTCACTCCTTGGGGCGGCGCCAGTGACAATGCTGGCGTGGGAATCATTCGGCGAAGGCTGGGTCACCGACGTCGCCAAACAGCTCAAGCTAAAAAACGTCACCGTGCTTCGCGCGCCCTATGGCGAATTGCCAGATCTTTCCGCCATCGATCCGGCAAGCGACATCGTCTTCACCTGGAACGGCACGACATCCGGCACGCGCGTCCCAAACGCGGATTGGATCGCCGCCGATCGCACCGGACTTTCGATCTGCGACGCGACGTCCGCCGCATTCGCACAAGCCTTGGATTGGCCGAAGCTCGATGTCGCCACTTTCTCCTGGCAGAAGGTGCTGGGCGGCGAGGCCGCGCACGGCATGCTGATTTTGTCGCCGCGGGCGGTGGCGCGGCTGGAAACATACACGCCGACCTGGCCGATGCCGAAGATTTTCCGCATGACCAAGGGTGGCAAGCTCAACGAAGGCATCTTTGTCGGCGAGACCATTAACACGCCGTCGATGCTCTGCGTTGAAGACTATCTCGACGCGCTGGAATGGGCGAAGTCGATCGGCGGGCTCAAAGCGTTGCAGGCGCGCGCCGACGCCAACACCAAGACAATCGCCGATTGGGTGGCGCGCACGCCGTGGATTGATTTTCTCACGCGCGATCCGGCACTGCGCTCGAACACGTCGGTGTGCCTCACAGTGATTGATCCGGCCGTGAGCCGGCTTGCCGTCGAGGCGCAGGCCGAGTTCGTCAAGGGCATCGCCGCAGCGCTCGAAAAAGAAGCTGTCGCCTATGACATCAACGCCTATCGTGACGCTCCGCCGGGCTTGCGCATCTGGTGTGGCTCGACCGTCGAGCGCACCGATGTCGAAGCGCTCACGCTTTGGCTCGACTGGGCCTACGTCAAGGCCAAAGCCGCGCTGGCCGCGGCGGCGTGATTTCCGACGCCTCTTTAAAGGACAAAACGCATGGCGCCGAGAGTCCTTATTACCGATGCGCTTTCGCCAGCGGCAGTCGCGATTTTCAAAAATCGCGGGCTCGACGTCGACTTCCAGCCCAATCTCGGCAAGGACAAGGATAAGCTCGCCGCGACGATCAACGGCTTCGATGGACTGGCGATCCGCTCCGCGACCAAGGTCACGGGCAAGCTGTTGGAGCAGGCCAAGGGCTTGAAGGTGATCGGCCGGGCCGGCATCGGCGTCGACAATGTTGACATCGCGGCGGCCACCGCCCGCGGCATCATCGTGATGAATACGCCGTTCGGCAATTCGATCACCACCGCCGAGCATGCGATCACGCTGATGCTGGCGCTGGCGCGGCAAATCCCGGAAGCCGACACGTCGACTCGCGCCGGCAAATGGGAGAAAAACAAATTTCTCGGCGTGGAGATCTTCGGCAAGACCCTTGGCATCATCGGCTGCGGCAATGTCGGCTCGATCGTCGCCGACCGGGCGATCGGCTTGAAAATGAAAGTAATCGCCTACGATCCGTTTTTGTCGACCGAGCGCGCGCTCAAGCTGGGCGTGGAAAAGGTCGAACTGGATGAGCTGTGGCGTCGCGCCGATTTCATCACCCTGCATACGCCGCTGACCGACAAGACCCGCAATATCGTCAATGCCGAAACGCTGTCGCAGATGAAACGGGGCGTGCGGTTGATTAATTGCGCGCGCGGCGAGCTGGTCGACGACGCGGCGCTCGGCGCGGCACTTAAATCTGGTCACGTTGCCGGTGCGGCGCTTGACGTGTTTCGCGAGGAACCGGCCACGCAAAGCGTGCTGTTTGGACTGCCCAACGTGGTCTGCACGCCGCATCTGGGCGCTTCGACGATGGAAGCGCAGGAGAACGTCGCGTTGCAAATTGCCGAGCAGATGTCGGATTACCTTCTGCGCGGCGCCATTACCAACGCCGTCAACTTTCCCTCGATCAGCGCCGAGGAGGCGCCGAAGCTCAAGCCATTCATTGCCCTTGCCGAGAAGCTTGGCTCGTTCGCGGGGCAGCTCACCGAAAGCGGCATCAAGCAGGTGCAAATTACTTACGAGGGCGTGGTCGCGCAAATGAACACCAAGGCGCTCACCTCCGCGGCGGTTGCGGGCCTGCTGCGGCCGATGCTGCAAGAGGTCAATGTCGTCTCGGCGCCGATTGTCGCCAAGGATCGCGGCATTGTTGTTGAGGAAACCCGGCGCGACACCGAGGGCGACTTCGATAGCTTAATCACACTGGCGGTGGTTACTGATCGGCAGCGGCGCTCCGTCTCGGGGACCGTCTTCGCCGACGGACGGCCGCGCATCGTCGACATCAAAGGCATCCGCATGGATGCGGAGTTCGCGCCGTCAATGCTCTACGTGACCAACCAAGACAAGCCGGGATTCATCGGCCGGTTTGCCACGCTCCTTGGCGAGGCCGGCATCAATATTGCGACCTTCCATCTCGGACGAGAATCCGAAGGCGGTAACGCGATCGCGCTGGTCGAGATCGACGGCAGTGTGCCGGCGGAAGTGCTCGACAAGGTGCGGCACATTCCGAATGTTCAACAAGTCAAGCCGCTGCAGTTCTAGAGCATGATCCGGAAAAGCGGTTACCGGTTTTCCGAAAAGATCATGCTCCAGGAATAATCCTAGCGCCGGGTCGCGAGCGTAATGCCGGCCAAGACCAAGAGGTAGCCGACCGCGTGAAAGAATTGCAGCCGCTCGCCTAACAGCGTGATCGCCAGCACCGATCCAAATACCGGAACGAGATGAATGAATGGCGCCGCCCGGTTGGCGCCGACGAGCTCAATTCCGCGGTTGAGAAACAAATATCCGAGCAGCGATGGAAATACGCAAACGTAGAGCAGGCTCGACGCAGTAATGGTATCGAGCACCATCGTTTGTCCGGCGGCAATCTCGAGCGCCATCGCCGGCAAGAGTAAAATCGCGCCACCGCCCATACCGACGGCGAGGAACGACAACGGGTGTATTGGCGGCCGGACTCTCAGCATGGCCACGTAAAAGGCGTAGATCAGCAGCGCGACGACGAACCACAGGTCGCCGCGGTTGAAGGCGATTGCCAATAGAACTTCGAGGCTGCCACGGCAGACAATGACAATGACGCCGGCGAGTGACAGCAAGATGCCGATGGCTTGGCGCACCGACAGACGATCGCGAAACAAGATGAATGACCACAACGCGACGAACAGGGGCGCGACCGATTGCAGCAACAATCCGTTGATCGCGGTCGTAAAATGTAGGCCGTAATAGGCCATGGTGTTGTAAGCTGAGAAGCCAGTCAACGCGAGCAGCGCCAACAATCCGATATGCCGGCGGATGAGCGGCCAATCGCGCGCAAGATGCCCAGCGGCGAACGGCAGCAGTAAGACGAACGCGCCGCTCCATCGGATCACGGACAAGGTGATTGGCGGAATATAGGCGGCAACAAAGCGGCCGAGCACCACATTTCCGGACCAAAACAAAGACGTCAGCGACAGCAGCAGATAGGCTTGGTGAGTTGGCGACCCGCTGCCTTGATCGCGACCGAGATTGCGCGCCGCGAACGCTCCATTGCGGGACTGATGAAATCCTTGATCGCCGCCGCCTACGCGATCGAGATTTTGCAACGGGGTTCGCGGCGCCATGCTCGTTTCGGCTTTTTATTACCAAGCACGCGTGAGCTACCGCGATGCGCGTGAAGCCGGTAGGGCGAAGGCCGCATGACTGATCGCCTTTGCGGGCGACGGTGACGGTATTTTCTTAGCGCGGCCGGTTGGCGGCGACCACCATGGCCCGCACAATACGGGAAGGCCGCCTGCATGCTTAACGGGGGCGTGGCCCTGATTCTGGCGAAAAAACAAGATATTGGACGGATTTGCGGCGGCTTTTGGGAAGCCAGTTTTCCTTGCGTCCCGGAGCATCATCCAGTATCGGAACGAGCGGCGGCAGCCGGACTCCGAACCACCCTGGTCATCATCGGCCCTTTGAGGACGCATCCCTCATGGCAAATGTCGTCGTGGTCGGCTCCCAGTGGGGCGACGAGGGCAAAGGCAAGATTGTCGATTGGCTCTCGGAGCAGGCCGACATCGTCGTCCGTTTCCAGGGCGGGCACAATGCCGGCCATACGCTGGTGATCGACGGCACGACGTACAAGCTGTCGCTGTTGCCCTCGGGCGTCGTGCGGCCGGGGAAGCTGTCGGTCATCGGCAACGGTGTGGTGCTCGATCCACACGCGCTGTTGGGCGAGATCGCGCACCTTAAAAAGCAGGGTATCGTCGTCACGCCGGACAATCTGCGGATCGCGGAAAACACGCCGCTGATCCTGCCGCTGCATCAGGAACTCGACGTCGCGCGTGAGCGGGCCTCCGGCAAGGGAGCGATTGGCACTACTGGCCGCGGCATCGGTCCGGCCTACGAGGACAAAGTGGGACGGCGCGCCATTCGGCTGATGGACCTCGCCGATCTCCAGATGCTCAATGGCAAGATCGAGCGCCTGCTTGCGCATCACAATGCGCTGCGGCGCGGCCTTGGCATGGGCGAGGTTGCACCGCGCTCGCTATACGACGAACTCGCCGCCGTCAGTCCGAGGGTGCTGCCCTATATGGATTCGGTTTGGGCTTTGCTCGACGAACGGCGCCGCGAGGGCAAACGCATATTGTTCGAAGGTGCGCAAGGCGCGCTTCTCGACATCGACCACGGCACGTATCCGTTCGTCACTTCGTCCAACACAGTGGCGGCGCAGGCCGCGACCGGCGCCGGCATGGGGCCGGGCGCGATCGATTACGTGCTCGGCATCTGCAAGGCTTATACGACGCGCGTGGGCGCGGGGCCGTTTCCGACTGAGCAAACCAATGAGATCGGCAAAACACTCGGCGAGCGTGGCAAGGAATTTGGCGTCGTCACAGGACGGCCGCGACGTTGCGGCTGGTTCGACGCCGTTCTCGTGCGCCAGGCGGTGCGCACCAGCGGCATTCAGGGCTTGGCACTCACAAAACTCGACATCCTCGACGGCTTTGAGCAGATCAAGGTCTGCGTCGCTTATCGGCTCGATGGCCGCGAGATCGATTACCTGCCTGCGAGCGAACACGCTCAGGCGCGCGTCGAGCCGATTTACGAAACCATCGCCGGCTGGCGGCAAAAAACCGCCTGCGCCCGCTCGTGGGCAGATCTGCCAGCCCAGGCGATTAAATATGTTCGCCGTTTGGAAGAGCTGATCGGCTGTTCCGCCGCCATACTGTCGACCAGTCCCGAACGCGAGGACACGATCCTGATGCAAAATCCGTTCGAAGCATAAGATGCAAGTTCACCGAACGCAGCGTAAACTCTAACGATGGCAGATTATCATCCCCTCATCACCCGCGCCGTAGAAGGGCTTAGCAGCAATACCGCTGAAGCTCGGCGTACGCTCTATGAACGCGCCCGCGCCTCGCTGGTATCGCAGCTGCGCGGCATCGATCCGCCGCTTTCCGAGGCCGAGATCACCCGCGAGCGTCTGGCGCTGGAGGATGCAATCCGCAAGGTCGAGGCCGAGTCGGTGCGCAAGGCGCGCGCCGAGCCGCGGCCGAGCCCGGTGGCGCCGCGCGCGACCAATACCGTCAACCGCCAACCTCTCGGCGGTACATCGCCGCCGGCATCGGCAGCAACGGCTTGGCCCGAGCGTGGGAGCGGCCCGTCTGGCAAAGTCGCCGCTCCGCCGCCGCGTCCGGAGCCGAGATTCCCGGATGCGCCAAAGGCGGGACCTCCAGCCGGTCCGCTGCGGCCTGCAGAGCCAATGGCGAGCGCGCGCAGCAGACTTTTAAACGCACGAACCTCCGAACGGCCGCCGCAAGAGCTCAAGGGCGTTCGCAAACCCATTGCCGCGGACGATTTCGACGCGATCACGCCGGAAAGGGCGGCTTCGTCTCGCGACGCCCATAATGTCTATGGGGCCGCGCCGCCGCATGAATTTTCAGATCGGCATGAAGAGGCGTGGCACGACGGCGACGCCGAGCATGTCGGCTACGATGAACCGCCTGATCTGCTCGAGGACAACGCGCCGCCGCTGCTTGGACGCGAGGCCTATGATCTCGACGACGAGCAACGGATCGATCACAGACGGCCACCTGTGCACCGTCCGCTTGAACCGGCGGAGCGTTACCGACAGCCGCGGCCGCCGCGCTCTTTTCGCGGTCTCGCCCAGCTCATTGCCGCAGTGCTCATCCTTGCCGGTGTTTCCGCGATGGTTTACTGGCAATGGTCCAATATCAACGGTCTGTATCAATTCCTCTCGCATTTGCGCTCGCGACAGAGTCAAACTGCACAGCAGCCTGCGAGCGAGCCGAAATTCGCAGGCAGGGTGCCGCAAGATCAGACACGCCAGCCGCCGCCCGCAGCTGGACCGAAAACAGAGAGCGGTGGACCCGCCGTCGCGCAGCGGGTCATGCTCTATGAGGAAGATCCGGGCAACCCGCAGGGCAAGCCATATGTCGGATCGGCGGTGTGGCGGACCGAAACCGTCTCGCCGGGTAGCGGCCTTGCCCCGGAGCTCCAAATTCGCGCCGACATCACCATTCCGGAGCGCAACATAACGATCACCTGGACTCTGCGTCGCAATACCGACCAAGCGCTTCCGGCCAGCCATACGATCGAAATCATGTTCAATTTGCCGGCGGATTTTGCGGGCGGCGGAGTCGCCAATGTTCCAGGTGTGCTGATGAAGGAATCCGAGCAGGCGCGCGGCGTGCCGCTTGCGGGCCTTGCCGTGAAGGTAACCAACGGGTTCTTTTTAATTGGCCTATCGGCGGTAGACGCCGATGTGCAGCGTAACCTGCAGCTTCTCAAAGATCGACCCTGGTTCGATGTTCCTATCGTCTATAACAATGGCGGGCGTGCCATTATCGCGATCGAAAAAGGGCCGACGGGAGATCGCGCTTTCGCAGATGCATTCGCCGCGTGGGGCAAATAAAAGATATTCGGGCAACTGCGACGCCGCCCGCTATATCGTCGTGGCGTTCGGGTGGGAGAAGCACAATGAGCGCGCCTGACGCGAGGAAGCCGAAGCCGGCTTTGAATCCTCATCTCGCCTCGGCGTTCCGGACGCTGGAAACGGAATCCGAAGGCTTGGCCGCGCTCGCCACCGCAATGGCAGACGGCCTTGCCAGGCCGTTCGCGGCCGCGGTCGAAACCATCCGGACTGCGCGCGGTCGCGTGATCGTCACTGGCATGGGTAAGTCCGGCCACGTCGCCCGCAAGATCGCCGCGACGCTGGCGTCGACTGGAACTCCAGCTTTCTTCGTGCACGCGGCCGATGCCAGCCACGGCGATCTCGGCATGATCACGTCCGATGACGTCATGCTGGCGCTGTCATGGTCGGGGGAAACCGAGGAACTGAAGGACCTCATCAACTATTCGCGGCGATTTCGCATCGCGCTCATTGCCGTAACAGTCAATCTCGAGAGCACGCTCGGCAAGGCCGCCGACATCGTACTGGTATTGCCGTCGGCGCGTGAGGCCTGTCCGCATAACCTTGCGCCGACGACATCATCATTGATGCAACTCGCGCTGGGCGACGCCCTGGCGATTGCCCTTCTTGAAAGTCGCGGCTTTACCGCGGTCGACTTCGGGGTCTTTCATCCACGCGGCAAATTGGGCGCAGCGTTGAAGTTCGTCCGCGACGTGATGCACCCAGGTCCCGCCGTGCCGCTGATTGCGCGAGGCGCGCCAATGTCCGAAGCGATTGTGGAAATGTCCGCCAAGGGATTTGGCTGTGTTGCCGTCACCGAGCCGAACGGAAAACTCGCCGGCGTGATCACCGACGGCGATTTGCGCCGCAACATGCGCACCGACCTGTTACAAGCGAAAGTGGATGCGGTGATGACGGTTTCCCCTAAGATCGTCCGACCCGATCAATTGGCAAGTGAAGCTCTGCAGCTTCTCAATGCATCAAAAATCACGGCCCTGATCGTCGTCGAGGCCGACCGACCGGTCGGCATCGTGCACTTTCACGATTTATTGCGGGCCGGCGTCGCCTAACGCGACTAATACAACCCGCCGTTCACGACGCTGGAATCTTGCGAGGGTTCGTTGCTCGGACTCGCGGCCGCACGGACTGGCGCGGCGGCCGCGACCGGCGCTGGCGCGGCAGGCGCCTGCGGTGACCCGTTTTGCGCCGCCGCCGATGGGTTCTGCGGACTGCTGGAATTTGTGGCATCTTGCGTCGCCTGGCCGTGCGCGATGAACTCGGCATAGCCCGGAGTGCCGGGCCGCGGCGGCACATCCTCAGGCATGCCCCCAGCCCAGTGCGGCCAATGATCGGCGACAAAGCTGCCGCAACTGGCGAGATTAAGCCCCAATCCGAGCAAAATTGCCGCTCTAATAAGCGGTCTGCAGGCCACAAAAGCCGCCGGATGTCTCGTCTCGCGCAAGCTCTATATCCCAGTCCATCTCGGGATGGACAGCATTCGTGGCGGGACTAAGGTGCCGACATCGTATGCGCTTTAACCATTTCTCACCAGCGGATGCCGCCCGACGCGCACTTTTCGCGCTCATGCTCATGGCTATGTCGGGATGCACCCAAATCGCTCAGACGAGCGAGGCCGCGACGCCGCCGACCGGGCAGCCCGCCTACGCCGCTGTGGCGGCCAAATATTTTTCCTCCACGATGAGGGATCGAGCTTCATTTGAGAGCTTCGAAATATCCGAGCTGCGTTGGGTGCACGCGCTCAAAGGCTGGAGCTGGCTCGCTTGTGTGCATTTTGTGGATCACGGGCGGCTGCGGACCTATGCCCTCTTTATCCAGAACGATGACGTGATCGACGGGCGCTATGCTGTGCAATCCGATTCTTGCGGATCACAATCTTACACGCCATTCGACGTAGTCACTGGCGTGCTCGGCCGTCCGACCGCTCCGCAACAGCCGGCACTGTATTAGTTCTTCATAGAGGCATTTGCGCAAAGCTGCCCGCACACCGCTTTGTCGCGGACAGAGGTCGCAAAAAAATCTAGCGGTCGAGTTTCGGCGCCTCGTCTACGCAATGTAGGCGTCGAAGCTTTCGCGAAAAGCGCGCGCGCCCTCCGGCGTCAACTGCACGGCCCGGGTTGCGGGCAATCGCCGCGTCCATCCCTGTTGCAAGCTGTGCTCGCAAATCATCGCGCCGAGCATGCCAGCGAGATGCGGCCGACGTTCGCTCCAATCAAGACACGGCCGACAGAGGACGCGTCCCGACTTCTTCGTCCGCCGCTCCAATATCGGCTCAATGTTCATCCCTATTGCAGCAAGACGCGCAATGCCGGTCTCAGTTAGAATTCCCCCGTCGCCCGCCAGTTCGACATATCCGTTTCTTATGAATCCGTCAGCGATGGCCACTCCAAGCTGCCCGGCCAAATGGTCATAGCAAGTGCGCGCGCGGCGGAGTGCGGCGTCCTTCGGCCCAATCGAGAGCTTCCGGCCGGCCGGCTCGAGTTCCGAGGCCACCTGCATGATGCTTTCGAGCATCCGCGCAACGGACGGAGCCGCAAGCCGGTGATAGCGGTGGCGTCCTTGTTGTTCGACGCTCAAAAGGCCCGCCGCGGTCATACGATTGAGGTGACCGCTGGCGGTCTGCGGAGCGATGCCGGCAACCCGCGCCAATTCGGTCGCCGTCAACGCCCGGCCATCCATGAGCGCGTGCAGCATGCCGGCACGCGCAGGATCGCCTGCTAAGGCAGCAACCGTGGCAAATAGCGCATTGTTCGACATGTTTGAGCATCTCCGCGAAGGACCTGCATTCTAATCCTACCGGCGCGTCGATACTTCGGTGAGTTCCGTAACATCGCGGCGAATTTGCGTCCAGGGTGCCGCGATGAATAGCGTGGCGGCATCATGCGCTGGAACGGTGAACGACACGAAAGGCGCATTTCACGGCTGGCGAGTCGTCGGCGCCGTATTTGTGCTCGCCACGTTCGGATGGGGCCTTGGTTTCTACGGCCCTCCAGTCTACTTGCATGCCGTTCAAGAACTGCACGGCTGGTCTCTCGACGTCATCTCTACGGCGGTGACCGTCCATTTTCTGTTTGGCGCGTTCGTCGTTGCCAAGCTGCCATGGCTGTACCAGCGATTCGGGGTGGCCCGCGTTACCAAAGCAGGTTCGCTTGCGCTTGCGACTGGGATCATGGGCTGGGCGATCGCTCAACACCCGTGGCAACTTTTTATTGCTACGCTGTTAAGCGGTGGTGGCTGGGTGACTATGGGAGCAGCCGCAGTCAACGCGATCATCGCTCCGTGGTTTACGCGAAAGCGGCCTGCGGCGCTTGCATTGGCCTATAACGGATCAAGTATCGGCGGCGTAGTCTTCTCGCCACTCTGGATAGCGGCAATCGGATTGGCCGGCTTCAAATGGGCCGCGCTTGCGATCGGTCCCATCATGATCGCGACAATCTGGATCTTGGCTGACGTCTATTATGCCAAGACGCCGGAATTGATGGGACTAAACGCCGATGGGGATGCGGCGCAAACCGCGGTCGTAGCCGTTGCATCGCCATTCGCAAAGCCGCTTCCAAACAAACGAGTCTGGAGGGATTGGAGGTTTGTTACACTTGCGGCTGGCATGGCGCTTGGCTTGTTCGCGCAGATCGGATTGATCGCCCATTTGTTCTCGCTTCTGGTCCCGGCGCTCGGGGCACAGTCAGCGGGATTTGCAGCCGGAGGCGCAACCGCCGCCGCGATTGTCGGCCGGACATTCGTCGGCTGGCTGATGCCGGCTGGAGCGGATCGCCGCCTGTTCGCTTGCGCCAGCTGCTCTGTTCAGATCCTGGGATCACTCGCTTTACTGCTTGCCGCTGGCGACAGCGTACCGCTGTTGCTGCTCGGCGTCACACTGTTCGGAGCGGGTATCGGCAACACGACTTCGCTGCCGCCGATGATTGCGCAGGCCGAATTCAACAAGGACGACGTCGCACGGGTCGTCCCACTGATCGTTGCGATCGGTCAAGCCAGCTACGCCTTCGCGCCAGCCATATTCGGGCTCATTCGGGAGTTCGCCCCGCGCTGGGGTTCAGCATCGGCCGGAGCCGCACCGTTGCTGTTTGTCACCGCAGCTTTGATCCAAATGTCCGCGGTTGTCGTCCTCCTGATCGGTAGACCGCGTAAGCGAGTTCGATTTTGACTGTCGCCTCGGCGTTTCCTGCAATCTCCAAACAGCACGTCAACATAAAGTCAACAGAAACGGTCGCTGGTAAGCGTTTTTGCTGGCCGGCACCTGACAGCGCCCAACGCTGAAAACGCACCAGCGGACGCGCTACACAGGCTAGCGGGGCCATCCTTTGACGCAGGGCACAGCGCCTTAGCCGCAGCCGTGTCAAAACTGGGATCATAGAGGCTTCCCATGTTGAAACTGACGATGCTGGCCGGGCTGATGCTGCTGTCCTTGATCGTCGCGGCGGCGACGCGGCTCATGCCACACGGCGTCATCGCCGAGACGGTGACACCGCAACAGAACTATTTCCGCCTGCACAATGACGATGGGCTTGTCGCCAAGCCTTGACTGATGGGGATAGCGGTTGACATCGATGGCGTCGGCAAGACCATGGTCACATGGTCGCCTTCAGCGATTCGCAGCTTCGGGCCGTCTGGGCCGCCGCCGACCGCCTACCGTTTGAGAAGCGCGGCGTCTTCGTTGAGCGGGTTGTTGCACGGCTGCAGCTGCACCGTGGCTTCACCGATGCCGATCTCGATGACGCGGTGCGCTCGGCACTGAACGGCTTGATCCAGCAGTCGGCTGCTTAATACCCCTCTAGGCTGTCATCAATGCGATGACGGCCTGCACGCGTGATCGCCTGCGCCGCTTAATCGTCATCCTTGGCAAGCAAGTGTGAACACCAGCCACACAGTCCTGTCGCGAAATAGAGATCACTTTCTTCGAACAGTGGCCTTTCACCACAGCGGTCGCACGCCCACCGCTGCCGACGCGCGGCATGGCTATCCTGTTGGTTTGGATGCAATGCAGTCATGAGTCCCCCCGTTAATCAGGCGTTCTTTGATGGTGACGCTGGCAGGACTTGAACCCGCAACCTCCCCCGCCCCCGGAGAACAAGGACGCTCTATCCCCCTTGAGCTACAGCGTCGTCACGATCTTCATCACCGTTTGTGGCGGCGCAGGGGCGGAGCGATGAGGGTTAACCCCCGCCACGACCGTGCAACGAGATCGCCGAACGCCGCTTCGCGCCGCCGTGGTCTGTCGCGGAGCTGTTCATAATTTCTTTGTTGAGTCGGTCTAAACAGACAAGTCTGGCGAGATCTTCAGCGAATTGTGCTGGAACGGGATGCATCTTCCTGTGAAGACGGCCGCCGAATATCGGGCCATGGCCGAAGAATGCTTCAAGTGGGCGCGCGAAGCGAAAGCGAACGAAGTGCGCGTGGCATTGCTGCAGCTAGCTCAAGTCTGGCTTGATCTTGCTTCTAAACTCGACGACCTGCCCCCGACCACCACAGAATCAGCGCCAGACGCTGCGTAGAGCAGCGGTGTTTTCAGCGGGCGAAAGAAGGGGCTGAACGGTAATACGCGCGGCAAGCGACTGCCGGCGCGCGACGAGGCGCGGCGGATCGCGGCGAATGGGGAAAAGCGGAAGGGTTCTAACCGTGCCGAACTGCCAATTCCTCCATTCTGGTCCGAAGCTCGCTTGGCAATTCGTGCGGCGTCTGAAATTCGGTTCGTAATTCCTCGCCAATCGCGAATTGCGCTGCGCGAATTAAGTCCGATCGCAAGCTTGTGCGACCGACCTCACACAGTCTTAGGGCCTCGGAAATGCGTTGTGGAGCCCAATCCCTCACAGCCCACACGATTAAGATGATAATCAAAACGCCGAGTGCGATGTAATCGGGAATTCTCATGGCATTGACCGATGCAAACGGGCCAACGTGGTTCCCATCTACGATGTCGATCAGGCCAGCATCAACTTCGGCGGAAGGCAAATGGTCGATTACGGTTTCAGCATAATCATCAGGGGCCATATTGATCGGGCAAGTGGTCGCATGGAAGTAACGACAGTGACGACGAAGCCCGACGATCCTAACATCGCCACGCTCCGCTATGACGTAGGTTGCGAGGCGACCAACAGCGTGTTCTGACCGTCACCTTACTAGGGCATGTACTCATAAACGCTTTCAGGGCGCCATGTCTGCTTTTGACCCAAAGCGGACATGGAGGCGCGCTCAGCCGATCTCTTGGATTTTTGCAAGTGCGCTAGTTAAACTGTCCTGACCGGGAACGGGATTATTCCCGGTCGGGCGGCGTGGGGCTCGGCTTTCAGAAAGGCAACCCGCGCGCCTAACCGCAACTCAACTACACCTTCGCACCAGGGAGGCGAGGATGGCTTTGCCAGAATTTCCAGTGGAAGGTGGATGCCAGTGCGGGGCGGTGCGCTATCGGCTAAAGGCCGCACCGTTGACGGTCTTCAACTGCCATTGCAAGGGCTGCCAGCGTTTCACAGGAGCAGCATGGTCCATGGGGATGATCGTGCGCGACGAGGATTTCGAGGTCTTGTGCGGCCAAACGGTGCGCTATGACCGCAAGGCCGACAGCGGCAATGTCATCGCCATGGACTTTTGCGCGCATTGCCACGGCTGGCTCTGGAATGTCCCGGTGGTGCCCGGCATCAAGATGGTGCGCGTGGGCACGCTCGACAACATGGACTGGGCCGAGCCGGTCGGAAACCAATGGACGGACAGCAAGGCCGCCTGGGTGAAGATCGATCCGGAACTGGTCAATTTCCCGAAACAGGCGGTGGACCGGACGCCGTTGTTCGACGCCTGGACCCGGCACAATCAACGTTAAAGCTGACCGCGCAGATCAGATTGTGCTGCATTGCATGAGTCCGCTTTTGGCACAAAGCAGACACGCAGGGCATTCAATCGATGTCCGCTTTTGGGGGTAAAGCGGACATCCCACTTTCACCGCGTCGCGGCAGCTAATGACCCAAAGCGTCTCGGTTAGGTCAATGCTGCTGGTATGCCCTATACAGCGCCGGTGAAAGCTGAAAGCGCCGCGCAAACCAGGTCAATGCTGACAAT
>Ga0310912_10000232_pt1 | contig 26509 bp, 28 predicted proteins | sample GREbulkMGOX080_FD_203443 | JGI IMG/M metagenome (GOLD analysis project Ga0310912, IMG submission 203443) | Lab enrichment of tropical soil microbial communities from Luquillo Experimental Forest, Puerto Rico - GRE.bulkMG.OX080 | ecosystem: Environmental > Terrestrial > Soil > Tropical forest >...
GGCGCTGCAAAAGGGCGATGCCCTGGTGACATTCACGATCAAGGGCAACATTCCGCTCGGGTCGGAGACCTCCGCGCACATCCGCACCGGCACGCTGCTGGGGGAGCGGATGCTGACGTTGGAGTCTGCCGGCAGCGGCACGATGCATCCGATGGCTGTCATCCCGGTGTCGCGCACGTCTTCGCCTTACTCGCTGACGGAAGCGGTCAGCGACTTAACATCGGACACTGCCGGAACCAACACCACGGCGCTGAACCAGTCGTTGGACACGCTGTCGGCGACGCTCGACCAGATCGCGCCCCAATTGGGGCCGGCCTTCGACGCACTCACCCGGTTATCACGCACCCTCAACAGCCGCAACAAGAACCTGGGCGACCTATTCAAGAGTGCCAGCGACGTCACCGGGGTTCTTTCCGAACGGAGCCAGCAGGTCAACAAGCTCATCCTCAACTCTGACACTCTGCTCCAAGTACTGGTGGCGCGCCGGCAGGAGATTGTGGACCTGCTGGCCAACACGTCGGCGGTGGCCAAGCAGTTGACGGCATTGGTGCACGAGAACGAAAGCAAGTTGGCACCGACGCTGGAGAGGCTGAATTCGGTGACCGCGATGCTGGAAAAGAACCGCGACAACATCAGCAAAGCGCTGCCGGGTCTCGCCAAATTCTCGATCACGGTCGGTGAGGGCATCTCCAGCATGTACGCTTATCAGGCGTTCGTCCCGAACTTCCTTGCCCCGCAACTCTTCCAACCGATCATCGACTACCTCTGGGGATTCCGAACCTTCGACACGGCTCGCGGTCCCGGCTACCCTTCGCCGGTACCTCGGGCGCTGACTCCCTGGCCGTACAACGGTATTCCGGTGTGCCCGGGCTGTACGTTGGGCGGCAGGATCGGAGGATCGCAATGATCCCGCGCAACAGGCTGGCGGCCGTGGCGGCGGTCGTCCTGGTCGGGCTCATCGTTGTCGGCGCGGCCGTGATCGTCCGCGATACGTTCTTTGGCGCAAAGACGATTACCGCCTATTTCAGGACCACCACCGCGATCTACCCCGGTGACCAGGTGCGGGTCTCCGGTGTCAAAGTCGGCACCATCAAATCCATCGAGCCTCAGGGGACGCGCGTCAAGATGACCCTCAAGGTCGACCACGGCGTCCCCATTCCGGCGGATGCGAAAGCCGTCATCGTCGCCCAAAATCTGGTGGCTGCGCGCTATCTGCAACTCACTCCCGCCTACCGAACGAGCGGCCCGGTCATGCCGGACGGCGCGGTGATACCGGAGGAACGCACCGGGGTGCCCGTCGAGTGGGATGAGGTCAAAACCCAGTTGATGCGGCTGGCAACGGATTTGGGACCCCAGAGTGGTGTATCGGGCACGTCGGTGGGCCGGTTCATCGACAGCGCCGCCAATGCACTCGACGGCAACGGCGACAAGCTGCGGCAAACGCTCGGTCAATTGTCCGGGGTGGGTCGGATCCTCGCCAACGGCAGCGGCAACATCGTTGACATCATCAAAAACCTGCAGACCTTCGTCACCGCGCTGCGCGACAGCAACACCCAGATCGTACAGTTCAACGACCGCCTGGCCACGCTCAGCAGCGTGGTCAACGACAGCAAATCCGAGCTGGACGCGGCGCTGACCGATCTGTCGACGGCGGTCGGGGAGGTGCAGCGATTCATCGCCGAGACCCGCAATCAGACCAGCGAGCAGATCGCCCGGTTGGCCGATGTCACGCAGATCCTGGTCGATAAGCACATGGCCCTGGAGAACATTCTGCACGTGGCGCCGAATGCGCTCGGCAACTTCTTCAACGACTACAACGCCGACACCGGAACCATCGTGGGAGGGTTCGGGATCATGAATTTCGCGAATTCCACATTTTCGGGTTTGCTGCTCCCGGTGCCCGTGCCCGGGTGCACGGCACTCGGCGCCATCGAGAACGTCACCGCGGTTGAATCGGGCAAGCTGTGCTCCCTGTTCCTCGGTCCCGGGTTGCGGGTGCTCAACTTCAACAACCTGCCGATCCCTATCAACATCTTCCTGCAGAAGTCGATAGACCCTTCCAAGATCCTCTACAGCGAACCGCGCCTGGCACCCGGCGGCGAGGGCCCGAAACCCGGACCACCCGAGATCCCGCCCGCGGTGTCGGCCTACACCGGCCTGCCGGGTGATCCCGTCGGACCGCCGGGGGCGGTGCCACCCTCGCGGATCCCGGGCGCGGCGATGCCGCTGCCGCCCCCACCGTCGACACCGATGGAATCGCCACCACCACCGGCGCCGGAAGGGCCGCAACCATGATCGCCCGTGTTGTCGCCCAGAGGGTGTTCGCCCTCGGCTGTTGCGTCATGTTGACGGTGACGGGATGCGCCTTCCACGGGCTGAATTCGTTGCCTTTGCCGGGCGCGGTCGGACGCGGGCCGGGAGCCATCATCTATCACGTCGAGATCCCGAACGTCGGTACGATGGAGTCGAATTCGCCGGTGATGATCAACGACGTCGTAGTCGGCAGTGTCGGCACGATGAGGGTGCAGGGCTGGCATGCCGACGTCGAGATTTCAGTAAAGCCCGATGTCGTCATCCCGGCCAACGTGGTAGCCAGCGTCGGTCAGACCAGCCTGCTGGGGTCGATGCATCTGGCGCTCAATACGCCGCTCGGCCAACCGGGGAGCGGACGGCTGCAGCCTGGCGCCACCATCCCGCTGAGCCGGTCATCGGTCTACCCGTCCACGGAGCAGACGCTGTCGTCGCTGGGGGCGGTCGTCAACGGCGGGGGACTGGGACAGATCGGGGAGATCATCCACAATTTCTCCGCCGCCTTGTCCGGGCGCGAGGGCGCCGTACGTGACCTGATTACCCGCCTCGACACGTTCGTCGGAACACTGGACGAGCAGCGGGACAACATCGTCGACTCCATCCAGGCGCTGAACCGGCTTGCCGGCACATTCGCCGACCAACGCGACGTTCTCACCCAGGCGCTGCGCAAGATACCGCCAGCGCTCGATGTGTTGATCAAGGAGCGGCCGCGCTTCACCGCCGCCCTGGACAAGCTTCGCGTGTTCAGCAACACCGCCACCCGGTTGGTCAACGACTCTCAGGCGGACCTGGTCAAGAATCTCAAAAACTTGGAGCCGACCGTCCGCGCGCTAGCCGACGTCGGACCGGAGTTGGGCATGGCGGTCGCGGCGGCGACGGTCTTCCCGTTCACCCAGAACTTCGTTGACCGAGCGGTCCGAGGCGACTACTTCAACCTGCACGTCGATTTGGACTTGTCGATTCCACGGCTCAAGCGCGGACTGATGCTGGGGACCCACTGGGGGCAGCTGGACCAGCCGTTGGTACCGGCGCCCGGGGACCCGTATTACTTGAATTACACACACGATCCGATGCATGACCCCGCGAGGCCACCGTGGGTCGATCCCAATGCGCTGCCGCTGCCCGGGCCTCCACCTGTGGCCCGGCTGCCCGGGCCGCCGCCGGCCGCGGCCCCGATGCCTGACGCGGGTCTTGGTCAAACGCCGCCGCCCGCAGAGGCGCCTCCGACGGGAGCGGGTGGATAGATGCTGACGCGATTCGTCCGTATCCAGCTGGCGATCTTCACGATCGTCGGGACCATTGGCGTGATCGCGATGGTCCTCTTCTACATCCAAGCGCCGACCCTGCTGGGCATCGGTCGGATGACGGTGACGCTGGAGCTGCCGGCCACCGGCGGCCTGTACCGGTTTTCCAACGTGACCTACCGCGGGGTTCAGCTCGGTAAGGTCACCTCGGTGGGGTTGACGCCGACCGGCGCGAAAGCGACGCTGTCGCTTAGCGCTTCACCCAAGGTCCCCGCGGACCTGGTAGCGAGGGTGCTCAGTGTCTCCGCGGTGGGCGAGCAGTACGTGGACTTGCAGCCCAGAACCGATTCGCCGCCCTACCTGCACGACGGCTCAGTGATCGCCGCCCGCGACACGACAATTCCGCAGGCGGTCGGGCCGATGCTCGACCAGGTCAGTGCCTTGGTCAACAGCATCCCGAAGACAAAACTCGGCCAATTGCTCGACGAGTCCTTCAAGGGCTTCAACGGAACCGGCTACGATCTGGGCTCGCTCTTCGACTCAACGACGACAATATCCCGCGACGCCAACGGCGTCGTCGATCGCACCCGAACCCTCACCGAAGACACTGGACCGCTACTGGATTCGCAAGCGCAGACCACCGATTCGATCAGAACGTGGGCACGTAGCCTCGCCGGCATCTCGGATGTGCTGGCGAACGACGATTCCCGGGTTCGCACCGTGCTGCGAAACGGTCCGGAGGCCGCGAACGAAGCGTCCCGGCTTCTCGAACAAATCAAGCCGACGCTGCCGGTGTTGCTTGCCAACCTGACTACCATCGGGCAGATCGGCGTCACCTACCACCCCTCGCTGGAGCAGCTTCTGGTATTGCTGCCGTCGTCGGTTGCTATAGAGCAGGCCGCCCAGGCGGAAAACCATCCCGACGGTACGGCCCAAGGTGACTTCGCACTCACGATCGACGATCCGCCAATTTGCACGGTCGGCTTCATGCCACCCAACACATGGCGATCCCCGGACGACCTCACTGACATCGACACACCGGACGGGTTGTATTGCAAACTCCCGCAGGATTCACCGATCGGCGTTCGCGGTGCCCGCAACTATCCCTGCATGGGTCACCCGGGCAAGCGCGCGCCCACCGTCGAAATCTGCAACAGCGACCAGCCGTACATGCCGCTCTCGATGCGCCAGCACGTTCTCGGTCCCTACCCACTGGATCCGAACCTGCTCTCCCAGGGCGTCCCGCCCGATGACCGGGTTACCGTCAACGACAGAATCTTTGGCCCCTTGGAGGGAACGCCGCTGCCGCCGGGGGCGGTGCCGCGCGGCACACCCGCGGGCCCGCGCGGCGAAAATCCACCACCGGGCACGGTTGGAGCGGCTGTTCCGCCGGTGCCGTCGTCGGGACCTGCGTTGGCGCCCATGTCGAGAATGTCGGCTGACCTTCCGCCCATAGCGCCACTCGACGTCCCTTCAGCGGGGGAACTTCCCCCGCTACCCGCCGCGCCCGGACCGCCCACTCCTCCCGATCCCGCATCTCCCGACACGGCCGGCGGCGGAGGGCCGCAGGCTGCTCCAAGCGCATTCGGTGGTGGGGCCGGTAAGCGGGTGCCGTCGGTCACGATCGCCCGGTACGACCCGCGTACGGGTCGTTATGTCGGTCCGGACGGGAAGTTGTACCAGCAGTCGGATCTCGTTGCCCCGAAAGCGCCCAAGACGTGGCAGGACATGCTTCCCACCTGAAGCCGCCCTGCACCGATGCAGGCCGCAAAGCGCCCCACGTGGGGCGGGGTAGGTGAGTTGGAACGCCTGGTCAGCCTATTTTGTCCAGGCGTAACGGCATCGTGATATCAAGCCACTGGTTTTGCCCGCAGGCACCGGACGGGCCGACCGTCTTGTCCTTTCCGGCCATGGTCGGCGACCCGAGTTGATATCCACCGTAGTCGTTCACTGGATAGAAATAGAAGGTCTGCTGTCCGGTGTACGCGGTACCGTCTTCGCACCGCTCCCAGTTCGGCACAGTGCGTTTAGCCTTCCACATCTCCCCATCATTCATATACAGGGGAGCGCTCCATCCCTGGTCGCTGGTTACCGTGCCGTGGCATTCCTGAAACGTGTCGCACGACGAGCTGATGGTCCATGTTTGGTAGACCGTGGGCTCGCCGAAATACTGGTCATTTCTCTGGGCCCAATCGCCAATTGACGTAGCGCGGAAAGTCCCGTTGACGGCCACTTCTTCCTTGGTTGTTGCCCGGGCTATGGATGCCGTGCCCAAACCGCCGAATACAGTGGCAGCGACCAACGTTGCTGTGGTGAGTGTTCGAACTGAACGCATCATGTGCTCCTCGGCGCGAATAATCCGACAGTGCCTATGGCAGCTTTTCGGCATCGGTTGCGGCGTTCTCGCGCGATGAGAATAATACCGCCGCCACCGACCGGATGCCGATTGAACCCAAAAAGGGTAGTGGGTCAGTTTGAAGGTCTATGTCGCGTTATACCCATCGCGATAGGCTGGGTATTTATGAGTATGCGTTCCATCTGTGTCGCTGCGGCGGTCGGCTTGGCCGTCGCCGTCCTGCTCATCGCCCCGGTCGTGCTGATGGAGGCGTCTGCTCACGCCGACACTGGCATCAATGGTTACGTTCAGTGCCTGGGAGGTGACGCGAAGCCACCGCCGCCGGGGGTAAGTGCAGAAGATTGGTTTCCCAGCGTTCATGTGATGGCGACGGATCTCGATTCTGGTGTTCCCCCTGCCCAAGTAGCTCAGATTTTGGTGGGTATGGGAGTCAAGCCGGACGATGCCGTTACCCGAGTGCGGTGTTTTGTGGCCAACCAGCCGCGCGGAGAAGGGCATTGACGTGGTCAGGAAAGCCGCTATCGACGCCAAGGTCGTCGACCTGTCATTTTGAATCACCGGGCAGCGGCGAGAAACGCCCACGCGACCTGAACGCGCTTGCCGCGACATCGCCGCCCTACTCGATTGATCCAAACTGACCCGCTACCCAAAAAAGGCAGAGTCACGAAAGCGGATCCAAATTCGAGATCAGCCAGGAACCCTTGACCCTGGTCAACGTGACCCGGGCGATGCTCGCGGTTGTCTGGGGTTCTGGCTTTTCCTTGCTTGTGGCGGTCTGGTTGATGAACACCAGCACAACGGCTGAATCCGGGTGCAACTCTGAAACGCCGGCCCGAACCACCTTGGCTGTTTCCGTGACGTGCTTCTGCAGCGCCATCGCCGCGATCTGTTCTGTGAACTTGGTGTAGTAGGCGAGGAAGTCACCGGTGAGATATGACTTCGCCCTGGCGATATCACGGTCCAGGTTGTCGGGAGAGTACGACAGCACCGCCACGGCACCGTCTGACGCCGCCTGGATTGCCCGGTGTGCCGCCGCGTCGCCGACTTGCTGATCCGGCCGGTACAGAATGAAGAACAGACCGGCAGTGACGCCCACCGCGGTAACGACCAACGCTGTCGCGACTATTGAACGCCACCGCGCCAAACACCCACGGGCCCAGCGCTTGATGGTGGCCACTCCGTTGGTGCGAGCCGATCCCGGGGAAGGCGGTGGCGACCCCGTCTGCTCGGACGATGTGGTTTCGATGCTGTCCAGCGACGAGCCATGTTCGAAAGTCATCGCAGGAAATCGACTGTCGACATCTTGAGCTGACCACCGTCCCGCGTGAGGTCAACGCTGATCCGCCACACGACAGGTGGCCGTTTTGTGCTGTCTGCGTTGGTGACATCCGATCTCGCCGCGACAAGCACGACCGCCGAATTGTCGCTCATCGACTCGACGGCGACGGCTTCGACGGTGCCCTTACTGCTTATCTTCGATTCCTCCGTCTGCTTGGCCATCAGGCCCGACATCGCCGACATTTGGCTCTTGAAGTAGCCCGTGGAGTTGTCAATGATGCGCTGGAAGTCCTCCTTGGCATGGTTGGCGTCAACCGACAGCAGCACCGTGACCCCTTGCCGCGCTGCGTCAGTGAACTCGGTCGCGAGCTGTTGTTTATGCACGGTGGTGCGGTGCTGCCACACCATGTAACTGCTCGCCGCGAGGGAAGCGGAGGCGAGCACGATACCGACGGCGGCAGCAATTGTTTTCCGCTTCGGGCATCGGAGCCACCGTGGTCGCCCGGGACGCCGCGGCAACCGTAGTCGTGCCCGGATCGACTTTGCGGGGCGCTGCTCGACATTTTGGGAAGCGGCGTCTTCGTCCCCGTCCGCGGTTTCGGCTTCCCCGCGCAGCTCTGAGAGGCGTGCCCGAGCCGCCTCGGCGCGCGCTTCAGCTTTGGCAACTTCTTCTTCCGCGTCCACTTCCGAGATGGGCGCTACGGCGCCGGGGTCGACCCCTGGTTCGTCGGGATCGGTCACGTCCGCCGGGTCGTCAGAATGGGCGGCGTCAGGCCCCTCCGGATCGTGCACGGAGAAGGAGCTTATCACTTCGGCCTGGGCTCAATGCTTTCCATCGGGCTGCTCCTTCCGGGGCCCTCACATGCGGAAATGCTCGCTCGCCAGGGAACGGGGCGGAGTGGCGTCGGGGGTGGCCCGGCGCCGACGGGTGTTGGTTCAGCGCTGATCCTCTCCAACCAGGAGAATTTTCTTTTCAGGTGTGGCACAGTAATTGGGTGCGATTCGTCGTGGCAATGGTTGCCGCGCTGCTCAGCGCCGGTATGCTGGCGGCGCCCGCCTCCGCCGGGCCGACTGTCTGCGACTACCCCGCCTGCACCCCGGGCATCATGCCGCACCGGGTTTTAGGTGCGCCGTGTGACAACACCACCTACTACGTCTTCGGCGTCGACGACAGTTACGTTCCCCCCGCCGCGGAGCCCGGACGGCTGATGTTCTGCGGCTCGCCGAGGAGATACCAGCCTCGATGGTTCCGATCACCTCCAATGGCGGGAATCAAGGACGAAGGCGCAGCGTGCCAGTACTACCAGAACTACGTCGCGCAGGCACCCGATGGTCTGTTCCTGGTCTGTTATGCCCACGACGGCATTATGAGCTGGGTCCGCGCCGACACGTAGCCGCACTGTTTCCGTTTAGCTGGATGACGCGTCGGTCACTTGGGGGTCAGTCGCGGGCTTCCCGAGGCAGACCGAGCAGGCGCCGGCTCAAATCTATAACCCTGGCGAGCAATGTGTCGTCGTCGATGTCGGCAACCAGCGGATGCATGACAGCGGTGCTGAGCGCGCCGGAGAACATGGCCGCCTCGATCCGCCCGTCCAGACCCGCATCGCTGAGCAGCACCTGATACAGACGGTCCATGAAGAGTTGAAACGGCTTGTGCTCGGCCAGCAACCGGACGACGACGGGATCGAATTGCAGCGTGCGGACCAACCGGCGGTCGCGAACGGCCATCTCAATCACGCGCACCAACAAGGCATCTCGTGCTTGAGGCCCGTCGTCATATGCTTCGGCCTCCTCGAGCGCTGGCTCGAGCCGGCCGAGCTCGCGCTCGGTCACGGCGATGACGATCTGCTCTTTAGTCCGGAATTGATGGTAGACAGCAGCTTTCGTTATACCGACGGCGTCAGCGATCATCTGCAGCGACGTGCCGCTGACACCGTGTGTGGCGAACAGATCCAACGCGGCATCGAGTACCCGCGTCCGGGCCGCGCTGTGCTTGATCAGCCAGAATTGCCCACCGGTGACCGACTGCCGTGCTGATCCCACGCACCGAGACTAGACGACGCTATTGACCCTGGCTAGCCGATCGGCTAGCTTCGCTCACTAGCCGAGTTTTGGCGGCGATTTCGTGCGGGGAAGGAGTACCGATGTCCGACGTCGGCGGAAACGATGCGGGCGGTCGCCAATCTGCGCGAGCCGCGCCGCGGCGGATCGACGGTGAGCTCATCCTGCTCTGGACATTGCCCGCGGCGGCGATCATTTGGATCAGCGCGTTCTTCCTGTTCCCGGGCTTCACTCCGCCCATGTCGCCGACGATGTCAGCCGACCAGGTGGCCGCGTTCTATCGCGATCCGGCGAACCTCCCGCGGATCCGCTACAGCATGATCTTGTTCAACTGGTTCGGCATATGCCTCATCCCGATCCTGATCCTGATGGTGATGCAGATCCGCAGGATGGCTCATCGCACGCCGATCTTCTCCTACTGCATGCTCGGCTGCATCGCCGGCGGCCCCACGTTGTTTCTCATCGCCAATGTCTGCTGGCTGCTGGCCGCGTTCCGCCCGGAGCGGAACCCCGAGTTGACCCAGCTGCTCAACGATTTCGCGTGGATCACTTTCACCACGGTTGTCCCCTTCCTCATCGGGCAAAGCGTGATCCTGGCCCTGGCGATCTACTTCGACGATCCCGCGCACCCGGTATTGCCGCGCTGGGTTGCGCATTTCAATCTTCTGGTCGCCGCCGCGATGGTGCCCGCGGCGTTCGTCGGGCTGGCCTTGACCGGCCCGCTCGCGTGGGACGGAACGTTGTCGTTCTGGCTGAAGAACATCGCCATCGCGGTCTGGATCGTTGTGATGGGCGTCGTTTTGGGCCGGGCCATTCACCGGGAGCGCGCCGAGCACCCGCGGGGCATCGAAGAACGGGTCGCCGTATGAGCGTCCTGGCGGCGCAGCCGGGTCGGCACAACCCGAAGCGCGAGCTGTGGTTGGCCTGGTGGACGCTCGTCGTCTTCTACAACTTCTTCTTCCTGGTGTTCTTCGTGATCACGCGCGTCCAGCCGCCGCCCAGTCCCGCGTGGGACACGTCGCGCGTCGTGCAGTGGTTCCACGACAACCACTTTGGGCTTCTTGCCGGGTTCGCCATCATGTTCGTCATCACCGGCATGACCACGATGAGCAACGCCCTTATCGCCTATTCGATGCGGCGCATGTCGGTCAGCCGCGCGTTCGCGTACTCGTACCTAATCCTGTACTCGCTCAGCGCGATTCCCGGCATGCTGCTGATGTGCATCGCGCTGACGGTGGGTGCCTTGCGACCCGACCGCGACCCCCGGCTGATCGCCTGGATCTACGACTTCGCCTTCTTGTCGTTCGTCGGAACGATGGGAGTGTTCCTGATCGGCTCGCTGGTGTGGATGCTCGCGATTCTCATCGACAAGAACGAGGTCTTCCCAAAGTGGTTCGGGTATCTCAACCTCTGCAACGGGCTGACCGAGATCGTGGTGTCGCCCGCGTGGATTTTTCGGCGGGGCGTCTTGGCCTGGAATGGCCAGATCGCGTGGTGGCTCGACATGGTGGTGTTCGGCATCTACACCGGCGTTTTCATCTTCCTGCTCAGGAGGATGATCCAACGCGAGGACCTCGGAACCGGGCCGCTGCCTGACCTCGTGGGGGCGGCGCGATGACCGACGTCGTCGAGGTGCGGGAAGCGAACAAGCGCGCCAAGTTCATCCCCGGACAACCGGACATGTGGGCCTTCGTCCTATTCGAAACGCTGGTCTTCACAGGTTATTTCGGCTTCTATCTGTTCTACCGCGCGCAAAGCCCCGAGCTCTTCCTGCGCGCCCAAGCCCAGTTGGACCTTCGGATAGGGGCTTTCAACACCCTCGTCTTACTGCTGAGTTCCTGGTCGGTGGCACGCTGCGTCCAATCGGCCCGCGCCGGCGCCTACCAACCAGCGTTGAAAGACGCCTTCCTCACCGCGTTCTTCGGTCTGGTGTTCATGGTGTCCAAGGTGTTGGAGTGGGCCAGGCAGATCCATCTGGGAAACGGCTTCGCCAGCAACGAGTTCTTCACTTATTACTACTTTCTCACCGCGATCCACTTCGTCCACCTGCTGATCGGCTTCGTCGTCCTCGGTGTCGTCATCTACCAACTGCGGAGTCCGGCGAGGCGATCGCAGGAGCTAATCGAAACGTGCGCCACCTACTGGCACACCGTCGACTTCCTGTGGGTGCTCATCTTCGCGCTGCTCTACGTGGTGAGGTGATCGGTGATCAAATTCAACAAAAGGCTGCTGGTCGTTTGGTTGGTGCTGGCGTCGTTGACGCTGTCCTACCTCTGGATAGACCACTCCGTCGGTGGAACGCTGCGGGCCAGTGCGGTGGTCACGTCAGCCGTAATCGTGATCGCAGTCATCAAGGTGCGCATCATCTTTCGGGAGTTCATGGAAGTCAGGCAGGCCCCCGCCTTACTGTGCCGCCTGACGGACGCCTGGGTGGTACTGATCGCCGTGAGCCTGCTGGGTTGCTACTTCGTCGGCATAGCGATCCGGTAGTTCTGGAAAATGCGTGGGCGCGCTTAGCCGTTCGGCGTGAACGTGATGTGGAGTTGGTTGAGTCCGCGCAGAATATACGTCGGTTCGTAGATGTATTGGCGATTGTCGGCCGGCCCGTGTTTGGCCTCGTTGATCTTGATGTCGGCCATCCGGTCCAGAATGCGTTCGATGGAGACTCGGCCCTCCACGCGGGCGAGCGGTCCACCCGGGCACGAGTGCACGCCGCGCGCGAACGCCATGTGCTCGCGGACGTTCTTGCGTTCGAGGTCGAACTCGTGCGGGTTCTCGAAGCGGCGCGGGTCGCGATTGGCCGCACCCGGTAAAACCATCACCACGGTGCCGGGCGCTATGTCGACGCCACCCACCGTGGTGGCCCTGCGGGCCAGCCGCGAGTCACATTTGACCGGGCTGTCCATCCGCAGCGATTCCTCGATGAACCCGGGAATCAGGCTGCGGTCGTCGCGCAGCCGTTGCTGTATGTCGGGCCGGTCGCCCATCACCTGTAGCGTGGCGCTGAGCAGCTTGGCCGTGGTTTCCTGTCCGGCCGCGAACAGGAACGTGGCCGAACGAACCACTTCGATGACCTCGGGTGTGGATCCGTCCGGATATTTCGCGGTGGCCAGGGAGGTCAATACGTCCTCGCGCGGTTCGCGTCGCCGGTCCTCGATGTATGAACAGAACTTTTCGTCGAGCCACTCCAGCGGGTTGATGCCGACCGACTCGTGATCAAGGGCTCCCACCCGACCTGGTTTGTCGGCACCCAAGACGACGCGAAACTCCTTATGGTCCTCCTCCGGAACGCCGAGGAGGTCGGCAATCACCAATGTGGCGAAGGGCTTTGAGTATTCGCTGATGAACTCGCACTCGCCGTTGACCAGAAACTCGTCGAGCTGACGGTCGGCCAGGCGCCACATGAACTCCTCGTTCTGCTTGAGCCTGCTCGGCGTGAGGAGCTTGCTCAGCACCGAGCGGGCACGCGTGTGGTCCGGTGGGTCCATGGTCACCATGTGCTCGTTCATCGGGAAGTAGCTGCGGTGCTCGTCGATTTGGGGGCCGATGTCGTCGCCCTCGGGCTGGAAGGGCAACGGGGGAAACGGTCCGCCGAGCGCGACGATGTTCGAGAAGGTTTCGGGGTCCTTGTAAACCTCGGTGGCCTCCTCGTAGCCGGTCACGGCGACGACCCCGTGATGCGGTAGCAGCAGCACCGGGTTTTGACTGCGCAGGTAGTCGAAGTACGGATGCGGATCGGGCACAAGAGACTGATCGGTGAAGAAGTCGATCGTTTCGTAGTTGCTCATGTCGTGCATGCCTCCAAAAGCCGGCTTGGGCCCGATGGTTTTTCCGCGGCGAGACTCCGCGCCGCGCGAGTCCGATATCCACGAAGTGCTGAGCACCTGCTTAGCATGACGGTAATGTCGGGGTCAAGGCGACGACCCCGGGCGGCAACCCGATCTGGCTTACGATCGGGCATGCGCGACACTGGGATGTTGCGAGTACGTCGAGAGTATGGAGTCACGGCATGACATCTTCTTCCGGAGCCCGCAGGATCGGGGCGCCGGACGCGAAGAATCGCGGCCTGCTGCTCGACGCAGCCGAGCAGTTGATGATCGAAGAGGGCTACGCGGCGGTGACGTCGCGCCGTCTCGCGCACAAGGCGGGGTTGAAGCCCCAGCTGGTGCACTACTACTTCCGCACGATGGAGGAACTGTTCCTCGAGGTCTTCCGCCGCCGGGCCGAAGAGGGCCTCGAGGTGCAGGCGCAAGCGCTGCAATCGCCGCAGCCGTTGTGGGCGCTATGGCGGTTCGGCACCGATCCCGCGTTTACCCGGATTTCGATGGAGTTCATGGCGCTGGCCAATCACCGCAAGGAGCTGCGAGCCGAAATCGCTTACTACGCAGAGCGTTTCCGCGAGGAACAACGCCAGGCGGTGACCGCTGCGCTGCAGCGATACGGCGTGAATAACCGGGAAGACGGCGAGGATGTGCCGCCGGTGGTGTGGACGGTGCTCATGACCAGCCTGTCGCGTTTTCTGGTGCTCGAGCAAGCGGTTGGTATTTCGGGCGGTCACGCTGAAACCATGGAGCTGGTCGAACGCTACCTGCGTCGCTTGGAGGGCGAGCCGCAACCGATTGCGGGTATGCCCCAGGCCTGGGTGGTTCACCAGTTTCGGATCGAACAGAGCACACCCCTGGGCCCGTCCTTAGACACGGCGACGGTCCCGTCCACCGACAGGTCGCAGTGAAACTCCGGCGTACCCGGTTCCGTGCCGGTGCTCACTGAGACCATTGCGTACACTTCGGGCTTCGCCAAATTCAGTTCGAAGCTCCACGGCTTGCCCGGGGCGATATCGGCGTTGACATGCGGCGTGAACCGGTACGGATCGTGGCTGTAGTCGGAAAAGATCGCCGGCTCTTGATCGAGGTAATAGATGTCGGCGTAGATCGGATTCTTCGCGGTGACGGTGTACTTGACGTGATGCATGACCGGGTCGTCGGCATGTGCCCGTCCGGTGCCTACGAGTAGACCGGTCCCACCCACTAGCACTGCGACCAACATCGCCGAGCCCGCGCCCAACGATCTGTACACGGTGGTCATGTCGCTCCTCCGGCTTTCGGCCGCGGACTGGCGGTGCGGTTCATTACCCGCTCTGCGGCCTGCCAGTGTGCGTCGGCAACCCACAACCGTGCAAAGGATGCTATCGCCTCGTCGGGCGAAACACCGCTGATTACGCGCTTTATCTCGGTTGCCGGGTGGCGGGCAAGCGACCTCGCGAGCGATCGCCAGTCCTCCTCGAATGAGGAGCGCGGGAACACCAGATCCACCAAGCCGATCCGCTCGGCTTCGACCGCGCTGAGGGCGGTTCCGGTGCCGGCCAGAAGAAGCGCCCTGCCCTTTCCGACGAGCGCGGCCAGTCGCTCGGCGCCGCCCCAGGCCGGCATGATTTCCAGCTCCACTTGATTGAAGGCGATCTTGATGTCGTCGGCAGCCACCCGAATGTCGGCCGCGACAGCGACTTCCGCGCCGCCGCCAAAGGCGTGGCCGTTCAGCGCGGCGATCACCGGAGCCGGGAAGGCGGCGAGCTGATCGCAGATCGACCGCATATGCTTCGCCATCGCCGAGGCGTCCTCTTCGGTCCGCAGCGCGCTCAACTCCTTGAGGTCACCACCCGAGACGAACGCCCGATCGCCGGCGCCTTTGATCACCAGGGTTCGAGCGCCCGCCGCCGCATCGAGCGCCTTTTCCAGCTGCTGCATGGTGTCTAATGAGATGGCATTGCGCGCATGAGGGCGATCGATGGTGAGCACCGCCAGCCCGTCATCGAACTCCAGGTCCACCATGCGTCATTGCTCCTCGGAGCCGATATTGGCATTCTCTTCCACGGAGAATAACATCATCGCCGCAGGCCCAGAAGTTTCGTCGCTCAGGATCGAGGTGGCCCGGTGCGAAACCGAATCTTGCCCGCGGCCGCCGTGGTGCTCGCTGTCGCCGTCCTCGGGGCCTGCACCCCACGGCCGCAAGGCCAGGCCTCCGGCACGGCAACCGTGACCGTCGACGGAAAAGACACGAAATTCCAGATCGTCAAGTGCACTCAGGTGGAGTGGATTCGGACGATCTACATTGGCGGCGATTTCGCCGGGGCCAAGGTTGTGGTTGACCAGCGCAAGGAGCCGGCTACCACCGAATCCGTGCGTATCCAGAATTTGGGCGGCTTCACCGGCATGTACTCGCAGGGTGACGGTGGCGATGCCAGCATGAGCTACAGCGGCGACCGATTCACGATCACCGGCACGGCCAACGGCTACAAGGTCGACAAACCGGCGGAACCGGCCAGCGCCACCTTCAAGATCATTGCTGAGTGCTGACCGCGTTCTCGCACGTTGCGATTGGGCGCCCTTTGAGAATAGTATTCTCGTAAATCGCGAAGGAGGATTTCATGGGGCAATTGTCGCATCGGGAAGACGTCCCGTTTCCGCTCTTTGACGCGGATAACCATCTCTACGAGCCGCCGGAGGCGCTGACCAAGTTCCTGCCCAAGGAGTACAAGGACTTCGTCCAGTACGTGCAGATCAACGGGCGCACCAAGATCGCGATCCGCGGCCACATCAGCAACTACATTCCCAATCCGACCTTCGAGGTCGTCGCACGGCCGGGTGCCTGGGAGGAGTACTTCAAGTACGGCAATCCGGACGGCAAGACCAAGCGCGAGCTGTTCGGCGAGCCGATGCGCGCGATCCCAGCGTTCTTCGAGCCCGGTGCGCGCCTGGAGAAGATGAACGAGCTGGGTCTGGACCGCACCCTGATGTTCCCGACGCTGGCCAGCCTGCTCGAGGAACGGCTGCGCGACGACCCGGTCGCCATCCACGTCCTGATCCATGCGCTGAATGAATGGCTCGATGAGGTCTGGGGCTTCAACTACCAGAACCGGATCTTTACCACCCCGGTCATTACCCTGCCGATCGTCGAGAAGGCGATCGAGGAGCTGGAGTGGGCGGTCAAGCGTGGTGCCCGCTGCATCCTGGTCCGCCCGGCTCCCGTCCCCGGCTTTCGTGGCCCGCGGTCGTTCGCGGTGCCAGAGTTCGACCCGTTCTGGGAGCGGGTCGTCGAGCACGACGTGCTGGTCGGCATGCACTCCAGCGACAGCGGCTACTCCCGGTACACATCCGAATGGGACGGCGCCGAACAGGAGATGCTGCCGTTCCAAACCAATGCGATGGGCATCCTCAACGAGTGGCGGCCAATCCAGGACTCGGTGGGCTCATGGGTCATCCACGGCGCGCTTTATCGCCACCCGAAGCTGAAGGTGGCCATCGTCGAGGCCGGTTCGAAGTGGATGGTCCCGCTGCTGGACGGCCTGGCCGAGGTCTTTCGGAAGGCCCCGGAAGCTTTCCCGAGCGACCCCGTCGAGATGGTCAAGAACCGCATCCACGTGAGCCCGTTCTTCGAGGACGGCATCGACGATCTGGTCAACCTCGTCGGCGTGGATCAAGTGCTGTACGGCTCGGACTGGCCGCACCCGGAAGGGCTGGCTGAGCCGACCTTCTACATCAACGCGCTGGCGCACCTGCCCGTCGAGGATCAGGCAAAGATCATGGGCGGCAACCTCGGTCGGCTCGTCACGACATGAGCTGGGAGACCATCCCCGAGATGGTCTTGAGCGCGGCGGACCGGTTCGGCGACGCCGAAGCGATTGTCGACGGTCCGCTGCGGCTCACGTTCGCGCAGGTTGTCAAGCGAATACATTGTGCCGCAGGTGCATTCGCCGACCTCGGTGTCGGCAAGGGCGAACGGGTTGCCATCTGGGCGCCCAACTCGGCAGAGTGGATAATTGCCGCGTTCGGGCTGCTCACCGCCGGCGGGGTGCTCGTGCCGGTCAACACGCGGTTCAAGACCGAAGAAGCCGGCGACATCATCGGCCGCAGCGGAGCCAAGGCTGTCCTGGTGCAGAAGGGATTTCTGGGGCAGGACTACACCGCGTCCGCGGGCATACCGGTCATCGATCTCAAGTCCGACTTCCTTTCCGGCGGTAGCCCGTTCGAGCGCACGCTGAGCGGCAGCGACATCGCCGACGTCATCTTCACGTCGGGCACAACCGGCCGCCCGAAGGGCGCGATGATGAATCATCGGCAGACGTTGCGAATGTACGAGGAGTGGGCGACGCTCGCGGATCTGCGCGAGGGTGACCGCTACTTGCAGATCAACCCGTACTTCCACACCTTCGGCTTGAAAGCGGGGCTCATCGCGTCTTTCCTGCGCGGCGCGACGATGCTGCCGGTCGCGGTTTTCGGCGTCGAAACGGTGGTCGGTCTCATTGAACGCGAAGGCATCACGATGCTGCCCGGCCCGCCGACGCTGTACCACTCGTTGCTGACAGTTCGCGACAAGGCCAAGCTGTCGACGTTGCGGGCCGGCGTCACCGGCGCCGCCGACATCCCCGTCGAACTGGTTCGTCGCATACACGGCGAGTTGCCCTTCCGGACGTTGATGACCGGTTACGGGCTCACCGAGGCCGGCAACGTCACCTTGTCCCGGCCCCGTGACTCGTTCGAGGATGTGGCCACCACCGCGGGCCTGCCCTGCGAGGGGGTCGAGGTGCGCATTGCCGACGACGGGGAGGTTCTGGTCCGCGGCTACGGCGTCATGCAGGGCTACCTCGACGAGCCGGAGGCCACCGCGCGGGCGATCGATGACGACGGCTGGCTGCACACCGGAGATCTGGGCAACTTCGACGGCGCGGGTCGCCTCCGGGTGGTGGGGCGCAAAAAGGACATGTTCATCGTGGGTGGGTTCAACGCCTACCCGGCGGAGATTGAGGGATTCCTACTCGAGCATCCGGCGGTGGCGCAGGCCGCCGTGATCGGCGTTCCCGACGATCGTCTCGGCCAGGTGGGTAAGGCTTTTGTGGTCGCCAAAACTAATGTGTCCGAAGATGAACTGCTGGTATGGTGCCGAGAGCGGATGGCGGGGTTCAAAGCGCCGCGATCCATCCAGTTTCTCGAAGAGCTACCACTCAATGCCACCGGGAAAGTGATGAAGGACGAACTCCGTTGAATGACGGCGACATTCATTCGATGGTCATCGCGTCGGACTATCGCATCCCCGATCCGACGCAAGTATGGCCACTGCTCGAGCGCAGGAAATCGGCGCTCGCCGACATCGGGGCGCACCACGTTCTGGTCTACACATCGACGCACGACTACGGCCGCGTGCTGGTCATGATCGGTGTCCACAGCCGCGAGCCGATCGTGGAGCTGCTCCGTTCGCGGGTCTTTTTCGACTGGTTCGACGCCGTCGGCGTCGAGGACATCCCCGCGGTTTTTGCCGGCGAGATCGTCGACAGGTTCGTCGCCGCGCCGCCATCGACTCCGGGAGCGCCGGGCGTGGTGCTGGCCGCGATCGCGTCGGTTGACGATGTGTCCGCCCTGACCGCGGAAGTCCGGTCGGCGATGGACAGGTTCATTGCGGCCGGCATCCGAAAGACGTGGGTGTTTCAGGCTTTCGACGATGATCACGAGGTGTTGATCCTGCAGGAGTTTCCCGATGAGGAGAGCGCTCGGCAGTGGATCGAGCATCCCGATGCCGCGGCACAATGGATGTCCGGGGCGGGCGTGGGCCCCTACCCGCCGCTGTTCGTCGGCCAGTTCTTCGACATGATGCGCATCGAGAGTTGAGTGGGCGGACCGCTCGATGTGGGTATGCCTGTGTAACGGCGTCAATAGTCAAACGGTGGCCGAAGCAGTTGCGGCCGGGGCGTCGACGACGAAGGAGGTCGCCCGGGCCTGCGGCGCGGGCGCCGATTGCGGGCGTTGCCGGTGTACCGTCCGGGCGATCTTGCAATCGTCAACCGCGGATCAACGAGCGAACTAGGTCGGGACTTCTCAGCGGCGCACGCCGCCGTCCGGCGACAGGGAGCCAACGAGTTGGCCTAGCAGGTGAGGGATCTCGAGCCGCGGCAAGACCACTTCGACGAACACCATGCGGTCCTTGTGCTCCGCGGCCGCGCACAATGCGTCGTCGAGTTCGCCATAGGTCTGCGCCCGGAACTCCAAGTGATTGGCCACCCCCAGCGCTTTCGGAATATCGGTCCAGCTCCAGCCGACAATGTCGTTGTAGGGCGCCGTCTCTCCGTGGATCGCCCGTTCGACGGTGTAGCCGTCGTTGTTGACCACCACGATGACCGGGGACAACCCCTCGCGGGAGAAGGTGCCGAGTTCCTGCACGGTCAGTTGCGCGGCCCCATCGCCGATCAGCAACACCGTCCTGCGGTCGGGATGCGACACCGCGGCTCCGACGGCCGCGGGCAGCGTGTAACCGATTGAGCCCCAAAGTGGTTGGCCGATGAAGGTGACCCCGTGCGGCAACCGGTGATCCGCCATGCCGTAGAACGAGGTGCCTTGGTCGGCGAGCACCACGTTTCCCGGTGTGAGCGCGGCGCACAGGCGGTCCCACAGCATCCGTTGGGTGAGGGGCTGATCGCGCGCTGGGGGTGGCGGCAGCGGTTCGGCGGGCGGCGCGACGACGGGCGGTGAGGTGATCCCGCGCCGGACCAGGATTGTCGCCAGTGCCTCCAACGCGGCGCCCATTTCCACCGGCGCGAAGACTTCGCCGGCCACGGTGCTTTGGTACTGCCCGACGTCGATGGTCCGGGCCGGGTCGATCCGCTGGCTGAAGAAGCCGCTGACCATGTCGGTGAACACCACTCCCGCCGTCACCAGCACCGGCGCCTGTTCGATCGCCGTGCGCACCCATTCGGCGCTGGCCGCACCCGCGTAGATCCCGAGGAAGTTGGGCGAGCTCTCGTCGAGCAGGCTCTTTCCCCACATCAACGTGGCGTGCGGCACCACGTCCGCCGCGAGCAGCGCCTCGAGCTCTTTGACGGCTTGCAGGCGGTGGACCAGCAGGTCGGCGAGCACCGTGAGCTGGTGGTCGCCGATGAGTTCGGTGGCGGCCTCGACGAACAGCGACAGCGCGCGGGGGCTGGTGCCGCCGGTGTAGCGGGGCAACGGATCCGCGGGCGGCTCGGTGGGGAAGCGCGCCACGTCGGTGGACAGCAGTATGTATCCGGGCCGCTTCTGCTCGCGCACCTCGCTGAGCACCCGGTCGATCTCCCTGCACGCCGTCGCGGGCATGAGATTTGCCTGGGCGCAGGTGATTTCGCGGCTGATCCTTAAGAAGTGCTCGAAGTCGCCGTCGCCGAGTGAATGGTGCAGCGCGCGCCGGGCGCCCTGCGCGTCCTTGGAAGGGCCGCCGACGATGTGTACGACGGGCACGTGCTCGGCGTAGCTGCCCGCGATCGCATTGGCCGCGGAGAGTTCACCTACGCCGAATGTCGTTACCACGGCTGACATTCCGCGCAACCGTCCGTACCCGTCGGCCGCGTAACCGGCGTTGAGCTCGTTGGCGCTGCCCACCCACCGGATGACGGGATGGGCGACGATGTGGTCCAAGAACGCCAGGTTGTAATCGCCGGGAACGCCGAAGATCTCGGAGACGCCCAGCTCGGCGAGACGATCCAACAAATAGTCGCCGACGGTGTAAACGGGATCGGTCACACGCACGACGGTACGCTCCGTCGAAACCATTCCGGCCGACGCGCCCCCGCGCTATCGTCCCAGCCATGGCAGTCAAGGAATCGCGCGAAGTGATCATCGAAGCAAGTCCCAAGGAGATCCTCGACGTTGTCGCCGACGTGGAGGCGATGCCCGAGTGGTCGTCGATTCATCAGAGCGCCGAGGTGCTCGAACGCGGCGCGGACGGTCGGCCGCGGCGCGCCAAGATGAAAGTCAAGACGTCCGGCGTTACAGAAGAGGTCGTGCTCGCCTACAACTGGCGCGACGACGGCGTTGCGTGGACGCAGGAGAGCGGGAAAGCGTCCCGTCGCCAAGAAGGGGGCTACACCCTCACCCCGCAGGGCGACAAGACACGGACGAAGTTCGATCTGGAGGTGGATCCGCTCGTGCCGCTGCCCGGCTTTGTCATAAAGCGTGCCATCAAAGGGGCCATGGAGCTGAATACGGACGGCCTGCGAAAGCGGGTGCTCGAGGTCAAGAAGGGTAAGTAATCGCCGTGCCCAGCGGGGGGCCCCTGGCCGGGGTGAGGGTGATCGAACTCGGCGGCATCGGGCCGGGGCCACACGCGGGGATGGTGCTCGCCGACCTGGGCGCCGACGTGGTGCGGGTGCGCCGGCCCGGCGGGCTGACGATGCCGTCCGAGGACCGCGACTTGCTGCATCGCGGGAAGCGGATCGTCGACCTCGACGTCAAAACCCAGCCGGGGGTGTTGCTGGAGCTGGCCGCCAAGGCCGACGTGATGCTGGACTGTTTCCGGCCGGGCACGTGCGAGCGACTCGGCATCGGTCCCGACGATTGTGCCGCGGTGAATCCGCGGCTGATCTTCGCGCGGATCACCGGCTGGGGACAGGAGGGGCCGCTGGCCCAAACCGCGGGCCATGACATCAACTATCTGTCTCAGACCGGCGCGCTCTCGGCGCTGGGCTATCGGGATCGGCCGCCGATGGCGCCGCTGAACCTGGTCGCCGACTTCGGCGGCGGTTCGATGTTGGTGCTCCTGGGCATCGTGGTCGCGCTCTACGAACGGGAACGTTCGGGAAAGGGTCAGGTCATCGACGCCGCGATGGTCGACGGGGTCAGCCTGCTCGCACAGATGATGTGGACCATGAAATCGACCGGTACTCTGCGCGACGAGCGCGAATCGTTCCCGCTCGACGGCGGCGCCCCGTTCTACCGGTGCTATGAGACCTCCGACGGCAAGTACATGGCCGTCGGCGCTATCGAGCCGCAATTCTTCGCGGCGTTGCTGACCGGGCTTGGCCTGTCGCCCGACGAGGTGCCGAGTCAACTCGACATCGGTTCGTACCAACGGATGTACGACGCCTTCGCCGAACGGTTCGCCAGCCGAACCCGGGACGAGTGGACACAGGTTTTCGCCGGCACCGATGCGTGTGTCACCCCGGTATTGACCTGGAGGGAAGCCGCCGTGGGCGACCATTTGCAGGCGCGCTCGACGGTGATCACCGCCCACGGCGTCGAGCAAGCGGCGCCCGCACCGCGTTTCTCCCGCACGCCGGCCGGGCCGGTCGAACCGCCGCCGGCGACAACTACGCCCCTCGGCGAAATCGGCTGGTAATTTCTGTATTTCGGTGAACAACGTCCGCGGACCGCGCGCCGTTGCTAGGTTGTTCTCAGTGGCCGTAAAAGCATCACGGGAATTTGTCGTTGACGCGCCGCCGGAAGTGGTCATGGAGGCGCTGACAGATGTCGGCCTGCTGTCATCGTGGTCGCCGCTGCACAAACAGATGGAAGTGATCGACCGTTATCCCGACGGTCGGCCTCACCATGTGAAGGCCACCATCCGGATTCTGGGGCTCGTCGACAAAGAGGTTCTGGAATATCACTGGGGTCCCGACTGGATGGTCTGGGACGCCAAAGGGACATCACAGCAGCGTGGCCAGCATGTCGAGTACAACCTCAAACCCGAGGGTGTCGACAAGACGCGTGTGCGTTTCGACATCACCGTCGAACCGTCGGGGCCAATTCCCGGTTTCGTCGTCAGGCGGGCAACCGAAAATGTTCTCGACGCCGCGGTAAAGGGGCTGAGCGACCTGGTCATCGGCGACCCGGATACGGGCGGGGCGAAGTAATTTGCGATTGCTAATTTTGTAGCAGTGGCCGTACAAGCTTCGTCGGAAATTGTCATTGACGCGCCCCCGGAAGCAGTGATGGAGGCGCTGGCCGACATGGAGGCTGTGCCGTCGTGGTCCGCGGTGCATAAACGGGTCGAAGTTGTCGATAAGCACCCCGACGGGCGACCGCACCACGTGAAGGTCAGCATCGCGGTGACCGGCATTCACGACAGGGAAATGCTCGAATGTCACTGGGGGCCGAACTGGATGGTGTGGGATGCGCAGAAGACGGTCCAGCAGCACGGCCAGCACGTGGAGTACACCCTGAGCCCGGAAGGCGACGACAAGACCAGGGTGCGATTCGCGATCACGGTCGAACCGTCGGCGCCGCTGCCCGAGTTCTGGGTCAACCTCGCCGTAAAGAAGATCCTGCGTAGCGCGCTCGAGGGACTGCGACAGCACGTCATGGGTGCCGAGGGCACCGGCCCGGCTAAGTAGCCACTTCGTTTCGCAGCGCGCCCAGCCTCCTGATCGCCTCGTCGAGGGTGTCGTCGCGTTTACAGAAAGTGAAGCGCACCAGGTGATTCCATACGCTGGCTTGTTGTGAGGCGTGCGCGGCCGCCGGATCGCAGAACGCCGACATCGGGATCGCTGCCACGCCGACCTTCTCCGGTAGTGCCGCGCAGAACGCGGTGCTGTCGTCGTACCCGAGCGGGCGGGGGTCGGCGCACAGGAAGTAACTGCCGTCGCTGTCGCGCACCGCGAAGCCGATCTCGGTCAGCCCCGCCGCGAGCCGATCGCGTCTGGCCTGCAAAGAGCGGCGAAGTTGCGCCACCCAGGCGTCCTCGGTGTCCAGCGCAAGAGCCACCGCGGGCTGGAATGGCGCGCCGCCGACGTAAGTCAGAAACTGTTTGGCCGCACGCACCCCGGCGAGGAGTTGCGCTGGGCCGCAAGCCCATCCGATCTTCCAACCGGTGCAGTTGAACATCTTGGCCGCGCTGGAGATGGTGAGCGTGCGCTCGGCCATGCCGTCGAAGCCGGCCAGCGGTAGATGGCGACCGCCTTTGGGGGAGGGGTACACCAGGTGCTCGTAGACCTCATCGGTGATCACCAGAAGGTCGGCGGCCACCGCGATCTCGGCAATGGCCGACAGTTCGGTCGCGCTCAGCACCGTACCGGTCGGGTTGTGTGGTGAGTTGACGATCAGCGCGCGGGTCAGCGGGGTCACCGCCCGCCGCAATGCGTCGGCGTCCAGGGCGAAGCCGCGGCCGTCGGGGACGAGCGGCACGGCCACCCGGTGTGCGCCGGCCATCGCCACCACCGGCGAGTAGGAGTCGTAGAAGGGCTCGATCAGGACGACTTCCGAGCCGGGCTCGACCAGGCCGATCACCGCCGCCGCGATGGCCTCTGTCGCCCCGACCGTCACCAGCACCTCGGTGTCGGGGTCGTACTCGACGCCGAAATGCCGGCGACGGTGGGCGGCGATGGCCTCGCGCAGCGGCGCGATGCCTATCCCCGGCGGGTATTGGTTGGCGCCCTCGGCGATGGCGTGTTGCGCGGCCTTCAGCAACGCCGGGGGCCCGTCCTCGTCGGGAAAACCCTGGCCGAGGTTCACCGCACCGATCCGGGCGGCCAGGGCCGACATTTCGGCGAACACGGTGGTCGTGTACGGCCGCAGTCGCGACACCGTCATGGCGGTTGAGCCTAGCTTCCGCCCTCAACGTGACTGCAGCGTCACGCTCGGCGCCGAACGTGATTTTGGCCTCACGTCCGGGCGCTGACCAGCGGAGTCCCGCCCAACCAACAGGTTGGCCGGGAGCCCCTGTTAGGGTGCTGTTACTGGACCTACTCTTTAAGACAGATCCGAACCCCATTTGCGAACAGGAATCGACATGTCCGAAGAAGCCTTTGTCTACGAGGCCATCCGCACACCGCGTGGAAAGCAGAAGAACGGCGCACTGCACGAGGTCAAGCCGCTAAGCCTGGTCGTCGGCCTGATCGACGAACTGCGCAAGCGTTTCCCCGACCTCGACGAGAACCTGATCAGCGACGTGATCCTCGGTGTGGTTTCACCGGTCGGTGACCAGGGCGGCGACATCGCCCGTGCCGCGGTTCTGGCCGCGGGCATGCCCGACACCACCGGCGGCGTGCAGCTCAACCGGTTCTGCGCGTCGGGCCTGGAGGCCGTCAACACCGCCGCCCAGAAGGTGCGCTCCGGCTGGGACGACCTGGTGCTGGCCGGTGGCGTCGAGTCGATGAGCCGTGTGCCGATGGGCTCCGACGGCGGCGCGATGGCGCTGGACCCCGAGACCAACTACGACGTCGGCTTCGTGCCGCAGGGCATCGGCGCCGACCTGATCGCGACCATCGAGGGCTTCTCCCGCGACGACGTCGACGCCTACGCGTTGCGCAGCCAGGAGAAGGCCGCCGAGGCGTGGTCGGGCGGCTACTTCGCCAAGTCCGTCGTGCCCGTCCGCGACCAGAACGGCTTGCTGATTCTCGACCACGACGAGCACATGCGGCCCGACACCACGAAGGAGGGTCTGGGCAAGCTCAAGCCCGCCTTCGAGGGCCTGGCGGCGATGGGCGGCTTCGACGACGTCGCGCTGCAGAAGTACCACTGGGTCGAGAGGATCGACCACGTGCACACCGGCGGCAACAGCTCCGGCATCGTGGATGGCGCCGCGCTGGTGCTCGTCGGCTCCGAGGCCGCCGGCAGGTCACAGGGCCTGACCCCGCGGGCGCGCATCGTGGCCACCGCCACCAGCGGCGCCGAGCCGACGATCATGCTGACCGGGCCGACCCCCGCCACCCGCAAGGTGCTCGACCGGGCCGGGCTGACGGTTGACGACATCGACCTGTTCGAGCTCAACGAGGCGTTCGCGTCCGTGGTGCTGAAGTTCCAGAAGGACCTGAACATCCCCGACGAGAAGCTCAACGTCAACGGCGGTGCCATCGCGATGGGTCACCCGCTGGGTGCCACCGGCGCGATGATCCTGGGCACCATGGTCGACGAACTCGAGCGCCGCAACGCCCGGCGCGCAGTGGTGACGCTGTGCATCGGCGGCGGCATGGGCGTCGCGACGATCATTGAGAGGGTTTAAGTACATGGCCGACAACACAATTCAGTGGGATAAGGATGCCGACGGCATCGTCACACTGACCATGGACGACCCCTCGGGGTCGGCCAACGTAATGAACGAGGCTTACATCGAGTCGATGGGCAAGGCTGTGGATCGCCTTGTCGCCGAGAAGGATTCGATCACCGGAGTGGTGATCACCAGCGCGAAGAAGACCTTCTTCGCCGGCGGTGACCTTACTGCCATGATCAAGGCAGGTCCAGAGGACGCGGGGCAGTTCTTCGACACCGTGGAGACGGTCAAGAAGCAGTTGCGCACCCTGGAGACGTTGGGCAAGCCGGTCGTCGCCGCCATCAACGGCGCGGCGCTGGGTGGTGGGATGGAGATCACGCTCGCCTGTCATCACCGCATCGCGGCCGACGTGAAGGGCAGCCAGATCGGAGTGCCCGAAGTGACGCTGGGTCTGTTGCCCGGCGCCGGCGGGGTCACCCGCACGGTCCGGATGTTCGGCATCCAGACTGCCTTCGTCAGCATCCTGTCGCAGGGCACC
>Ga0310912_10000238_pt1 | contig 26275 bp, 20 predicted proteins | sample GREbulkMGOX080_FD_203443 | JGI IMG/M metagenome (GOLD analysis project Ga0310912, IMG submission 203443) | Lab enrichment of tropical soil microbial communities from Luquillo Experimental Forest, Puerto Rico - GRE.bulkMG.OX080 | ecosystem: Environmental > Terrestrial > Soil > Tropical forest >...
GGACTACATGGGTGCCGCGGCCGGCGACCCGAAATACTGGAAAACCTGCGCGGCCCTCTTCGGTTGCGGCACGCCGTTCGAAACCAACGCCGGCGCCGAGGCACTGCTCAACGGGCCGAACCCCGCCGAGGCAGAGCCGCTTATAGAGCGGGCCGGATACAAGGGAGAAAAGATCGTGCTGCTGTCGGCGACCGATCAGCCGATCGTGCACGGCCAGGCGCTGGTGACGCTGGATGCGCTCAGAAAGGCTGGACTCAATGTCGAACTGCAGGCCAGCGACTGGGGCACCTTGATCACTCGCCGCACCTCGAAAGAGGCGGTGGAGAAGAATGGCTGGAGCATTTTCCACACCTGGACCTCGGCCCCGGACTTCTTTTCGCCCGCGGTGAACATCCTCGTGCGCGGCAGCGGTGAAAAGGCGTGGTTCGGCTGGCCGACTGACGACAAGATCGAGGCGCTGATCGACGCCTGGTTTAAGGCGCCCGACCTTATGACACAGAAGAAACTCGCCGCCGACATTCAGGTGGAGGCTTACACCAACAACGTGCCGTACGTCCCCACGGGTCAGTTCGTAGTACCGACGGCCTATCGCAAGAACCTCGACGGCATCATCATCGCGCCGGTCGTCTTCCTGTGGAACGTTGAGAAGAAATGAGCAGTCGTAATTTTGCCGGCCGGTAGCCCCTAGCTCGGGGCGCCCTCTACCGGCGTTGCTGCGCGGCCGCGCAGCACGACGTCCCAGCGATAACCCAGCGCCCATTCGGGCTCGGTGACGGTCATATCGAGCTTGCAGACGAGGCGGTTGCGCGACGCTTGATTGGGGATCGACAGAAAGATCGGGTCGAGATCGAGCAGCGGATCACCCGGGAAATACATCTGCGTGACCAGCCGCTGGGCGAAGCCCGGGCCGAAAAACGAGAAGTGGATGTGGTTCGGCCGCCAGGCATTATGGTGATTGCGCCACGGGTAGGCGCCGGGCTTGATCGAGGTGAAGCGATACCAGCCCTCACTGTCGGTGTAGACGCGACCTTCCCCGTGAAAATTCGGATCCGTCGGCGCGTCGTGCTGGTCGGCGGGATGGTGGTAGCGACCCGATGCGTTGGCCTGCCAGATCTCGACGATGGTGTGCGGCACCGGCCGGCCGTCTTCATCCGTGATGCGGCCGTGCACGATGATGCGTTCGCCGAGAGCGGCTTTGCCGTTTACCACCGAAAGGTCGGCGATCGGCGGAAACTGCGCGACTGAAAAGAGCGGACCGGATGTTTCCGTGATCGTGTGCGGCAGTCGCACCAGTCCCTCCTGCGGATGCCGCTTGTGGGTGCTGCCGTAGTCCGGCGCGTCGTAGGGCGGCTGTGTGCCTGCCTGGTAGTCCCGAAACCGGGTTGTCTCCATACCTGCATCTCCCCTTAGCGCGCCTGCTCCCGAGCGGAGTTTCGCTTCTCCCTGAATGCATCGAGGGCTTCGGGCGTGTCGATGTCGACCAGCACGGCGGCGTCGTCCATCTCGACCTCGGCGACGAACTCGGCATGTTCGCCGATCAGATGCTTGGCCCCGACATCGCCGGCGAGACCGGTCATCTCGGGAAAGAACTGCCTTGACCACAGGACCGGGTTGCCGCGCTTGCCGCGCCGCGTCGGAACGATGATCGCCCGCCCTTCGAGCGGGTTGAAGGCCGCGATCAGGCGTTCGAGATGGCGGCCGGAAATCAGCGGCATGTCGCCGAGGCAGACGATCACGCCGTCGAGATCGGATGGCAGCGCGGCGATGCCGCGCTTTAGCGAGGTCGAGAGGCCCGCCGCAAATTCGGGATTGCGAACCCGTTTGACCGGCAATTTGCCGAGTGCGATGTCGACCGTGTCCGCCTGGTTACCGAGCACGGCGACAATCGGCCGCGCCCGCGAGGCGAGCAGCCTTCTTGCGACATGCGCGACCATCGGTGTGCCGTCAATCGCGGCGAGCAATTTGTTCGGTCCGCCCATCCGCCTCGATTGCCCGGCTGCCAGCAGCAGCGCGCCGATACGGGGGCCTTGTGGCTTCGCCTCAGATTTCCGTTCGGAAGCTTGCGTCGCCTCAGCTCGCGGCAATGGCCGCGACGGGATCTCGGCGAGCAGGCCGCCGCTGCCCATCCGCATGATCTCGGCGGGACCGACCGGCAACCCGGCAACCAGCCGCTCGAGGACCCAGTCGAACCCGTTGACCTTGGGCGAGCGGGCGCAGCCGGGAAGTCCGAGCACTGGCCGCGCGTTGACATGGCCGAGGAGCAAAAGATTGCCCGGATCGACTGGCATGCCGAAATGATCGACCCGGCCCCCTGCAGCAACGATCGCCGCCGGGATCACGTCACGCCGGTCGAGAATGGCCGAGGCTCCGTGGATCAGCAGGATGTCGATCCCGTGACCCATCGCGTCGCGGATCAGCGGTGCGAGTTCGGCGGTCTCGTGGCCGCACCGTTCCTCGACGACCAGCCGACAGCCGAGCGCGTTTAGCCTGCCCTCGGTGACTTCACGGGTCTTGTCGAGAATGCTCTCCTTCAACCCAGGAAGCCGGGTCTGGATGAGCCCCACCGAGTGCGGCTGGAATGGTGCGACGCGCAACAGCGGCCCAACCGAGCGCGCTGCCTCGACACAGCGTTCGACCGCCTCCGCCGGCGCGGCAAACGGGATGATCTTGACTGTGCCGACCATCATGCGCGGCTCGACCACGGCGAATGGCGGCAAGGTGCCGAGGGTGATCGCTTCGTCGACGAGGTTCAGCCGGTCCAGCCGCTCGCGATCAAAAACCAGAAGGCCGCGCGCCTTAGCAAACAGGTTGGCCCGGCCGGTAAACGGCGCAGCCGGCTCTATCTCGTCGCCAGCAGCCGACGCGGCCACCAGTCGTGCCGCCTCGTCCTCGCCGACATCGCCCGCTTCGAGCCGAGCGACGACAATCCGCGAGAGACCGGCTTCGGTAATCAGATCGAGATCGGCGCGCGACAGCACCCGCGCTTTCTTGAGCGCGATAGTCCCGATCCTCAGGCTGTGGGCGAGGATCGCACCTTCGGCCTCGGCAACCGGGACCTCGCCGAATTTCATGCCGCTTCGGCTTTCTCGCCGCGGTGAAGCATCTGGGTCATCTCGGCAACGATCGAGACCGCCACCTCGGCCGGCGATATCGCGCCGATCGACAAGCCTACCGGCCCGTGGATGCGGGCGACGTCACTATCGGTAAAGCCCTGCTCCTTGAGGCGCGCACAGCGCCCGGCGTGGTTGCGGCGCGAGCCGAGCGCGCCGATGTAGAAGCAGTCAGAGCACAACGCAGCAGCCAATGCCGGGTCGTCGAGCTTTGGGTCATGAGTCAAGGCGACCACCGCCGAGCCACGGTCCGGCTTCAACCGTTCGAGCGCTTCATCGGGCCACTCGGACGTCATCTCTATTCCCGGGAAGCGCGCCTCGGTGGCGAAGGATTCACGCGGGTCTATGACCGTTACCGCGTAGTCGGTCATTACCAACATCCTGGCCAGCGGCTGAGCGATATGCACCGCGCCGACGATGAAGCAACGATGCGGCGGGGTCAGCACCTCGACGAATACAGGGCCAGTCGCCGTCTCGATGGTTTGGTTGCGACCACTGCGCCAAGTGTTGCGCACTCTATCGAGCACCGGGTCGTCCAGCGCCAGATCGCCCTCGACCTGCTCGGCGTCGAGCAGCAACTGCCGGCCGCTAGCGAGATCCGTCGCCAGGGCGACAGAGCGGTGATCGCGCGCTGCCGCTACGACATGGTCGAGTATGCGCCCTTTCATCCGACGCGCTCGACAAAGATCTGGATCTTGCCGCCGCAGGCGAGCCCAACCTCCCACGCCTGGTTGTTGCTGACGCCGAAATCCAAGAGCCGCGGTTTGCCGTCGCGGATCACCTCCAGCGCCTCGTTGACGACCGCTCCCTCGACGCAGCCGCCTGAGACCGAGCCGACCATAGCGCCTCTGTCGTCGACTGCGAGCTTGGCGCCGACCGGGCGCGGCGAGGAACCCCAGGTGGTGACGACGGTCGCCAGCGCCACCCCCGATCCCGCCTCGCGCCATCGAGCCGCTTGTTCGAGGATTTCCGCCGTATCGCTCATGCTGCCCTCTCTTCGTTCTGCTGCCAAGCCGAGGCTGCCGTGCCGCGCCGGGCGAGCGGTGCGCTCAGCACCTCGATCAAGGTTTCGAGGCTTTCCAAATTGTGCACCGGCCGGAACTCGTCGACATATGGCATCATCGCCCTCATCCCCATTGATCTTGGCTCGAAACCCTCGTAACGCAACAGCGGGTTCAGCCAGATCAGCCGCCGACAGGAGCGGTGCAGCCGGTCCATCTCATGTGCGAGCCCGGCCCCGGCGTCGCGGTCGAGCCCGTCGGTGATCAACAGCACGATCGCCCCCTGACCGAGCATGCGGCGCGACCACAGCCGGTTGAACTCGCCGACGCAATGGCCGATGCGGGTGCCTCCCGACCAGTCGACGACTGCCTGGGCGACACGCTCGAGCGCCAAATCGACATCGCGATGGCGCAGATAGCGGGTGATAGTGGTAAGCCGCGTCCCGAACACGAACGTATAGACGCGGTCGCGGTCGTTGGTGACCGAATGCATGAAATGAAGAAAGATGCGGCTGTAGCGGCTCATCGAGCCGGAGATGTCGCATAAGACGACGAGCGGCGGTGGGCGCCGGCGCGGGCTGCGCCGCTTCAACTCAATCAGACCGCCCGAGCGCAATGCTGCGCGAAACGTCGCCCGGAGGTCGGCGCGGGAGCCGTGCCGGTCGGGCGCGAAGCGGCGCGTCGGGACGTCCTGCACCGGGAGCCGCAGCCGAGCGATCGCGGCCTTGGCCCGCGCCAGCTCCTCTAGCGACATCCTCTCGAAATCCATGCCCCGTAGCTGCTCGCGGTCGGAAAAGGTCATCGCCGCATCGAGCTCGGTTTCGGGCTCCTCAGCCTCTCCGCGTTTCTCGCCTTTGTCGGGATGAAGCGCTTCGGCCAGTCGCCGGGCCATTGCTGTACGCGGGTCTTCCTCTTCGTCGATGCGAAATTCCGGCAATACCAGCCCCATCATTTTCCTTAGGAGATCGGGGTTGCGCCAGAAGACATGAAAGGCCTGATCAAAGATCAGCCGCTGGTCCGGCCGATTGACTAACACTGCATGCAATGTCCAATAAAAATCACGTCGATCGGTGATGCCGACCGATCGCACGGCGGCGACGGCATCGATGACCTTTCCCGGCCCAACCGGCAGTCCCGCCGTGCGCAACGCGCGCGCGAAATGCATCAGATTGGCGAGCAGTGATCCGCGGGTGTCCGTCATTGCACTCACCGGTCGGCCACGGCGACCTCGGACTTGACCTGCTCCAACAGCCGAGCAGCTTCGCTGCCGTGCAGCCGCGCAATGTCGTCCTGGTATTTGAGCAGCACACCCAACGTATCGTTGATCGCGTGTGGCGTCAGCTCGAGCACGTCGAGCTGCATCAGCGCCTCAGTCCAGTCGACCGTCTCGGCGATGCCGGGCAGCTTGAACAAATCCATCTCGCGCAGTTTCTGGACAAATCCGACAACCTCGCGCGACAGGCTCTCGCTGGCGCCGGGCGCCTTGCGCTTCAAAATCTCGAGCTCGCGCGCGGCGGTCGGATAATCGACCCAGTAGTAGAAGCAGCGCCGTTTCAGCGCATCATGGATTTCTCGGGTCCGGTTCGAGGTAATGACGACGATCGGCGGCTGTTCGGCTCGGATCGTCCCGATTTCCGGGATCGTTACCTGGAAATCGGAAAGAAGCTCCAAGAGATAGGCCTCGAATGGCTCGTCGGTTCGGTCGAGCTCGTCGATCAGCAATACCGGTGGACCCTCGATCTCCGCCTCCAGCGCCTGCAGCAGTGGCCGCTTGATCAGAAACCGATCGGAGAAGATCGTGCTTTCGATTTCGCTGCGGTCCTCCTCGGCCGCCTCGGCGAGGCGGATCTCGATCATCTGGCGCGCATAGTCCCACTCGTATACAGCCGAGGCGACGTCGAGACCCTCGTAGCATTGCAAGCGAATGAGCCGGCGCTCGAGTGCCGTCGCCAGCACCTTGGCGATCTCGGTCTTGCCGACCCCGGCCTCACCCTCGAGAAAAAGCGGCCGCCGCAGATGCAGCGCCAAGTGGACGGCGGTCGCCAGGCTGCGGTCGGCAACATAATCGGCGCTGCCAAGCAAGGCGAGCGTGTCGGTCACCGTCACGGGCAGACTGGTCATCGAGAAATACGCATCCAGATCAGCTCCCAATCGCAACAAAACCCCTCTCCAGAGCGAAGAAGGGACCAAATTCAGCGAACCGGTAAGATCGCGGACTATCTCTTTGGATCGCCAATGTAGTATGGCGGGCTTCCGGCCGCTACCCCGCGGCAGGCACACGACACCGGCGGAGGGAAAGTGACGGATCCGATCGAGCGGGCGCTGAAGGAGATCAATTTCGGCTCCGACGGCCTCGTGCCGGCGATCGCCCAGCAGCACGACACCGGCGAAGTCCTGATGATGGCGTGGATGAACCGCGACGCGGTCCGCGCCAGCTTGACCGAAGGCCGCGCCTGCTATTGGTCGCGTTCGCGCGCCCGGCTCTGGCGCAAAGGCGAGACCTCCGGGCAGGTTCAACACGTGCGTGAGCTGCGCCTCGATTGCGATGGCGATACCGTGCTGCTACTGGTTGATCAGACGGGCGTGGCGTGCCACACCGGGCGTCGCAATTGCTTCTTCCGAGCCTGGCGGCGCGACGAATGGGCGGTTATCGCCGAGCCGCAGATTTCACCGGAAATAGTTTATCCGCGAAACGAATAGCAAAGGCGAACGCGTCATTGCAGTGGCGGGCAGTTTGGACGGGTCTGGATTTGCGCCACCAGGTCAGAATTGAACGGCCGCCCGGCACAACGCCGGTTGTGCTCGTCGACAGTCGCGTTGTAGTGGGCGACGGCGGCCGCCGCCTGCGATTGCGCCGGGCTGATTTGCCCATAGGCCGCGTCCCGCCGCTCCAGCAGCGCCTTGTATCGAGCGACCGCGTCGGGATTGTTGACGTCGATCTGCGACCGCGCGGATGCCAGCTGGGCATTCAGATCGGTGAGCTGCTGGCTCGCCGCGGCCAGAGCCTGGGACTTGGCGTCCTTGTCTGCCGCAAGCGCCGCGGACGCTCGCTGCAGACAGACACAGGCGTTGATCTCGGCGGGTTCGTTCGGGATCTGCGCCTTTGCCCCGCCCGCGGCGCAGAAAGCAAGGATGCCGAAGCCAAGAACCGCCGCGTACCGAGAACCGCTCCAGGGCATGTTCTTTTCTATCCTTCTATGGGGGTAATCCCGGCCGCGACATTATCCTCAAGTGTCGGCAGGACAAAGCGCCAGCACCCGCCCTTGTCTAGCGCGGCGTCGGTGGCGATGACCGCGGTCGTCGTGTTGGCACCCGAGATGGCGGTGGCGCATTGCGAGAAATCTTTCCGATCGAGCCCGGCATCGGGGATCGGCGGCTGCCGGTCGATCTCGCCGGCGAGCGCCAAATCGGCCGCCCAAAGACGCCCGCAATCCGGCCGCACAACCGCACCCCAACTGTTCACCGCGACAATCGGGTCGACAGTTGCGCCGCCCCTGAGAACGAGCGACGCGCTGCTGATCCCGTCTTTCGGACTTTCTCCTTTCCCTCCCAGGCAGGCGCGATGCCAACCCCGGTGGCGCTCACTGAGACTGTCGTGCAGTGGCTGTGCATCTTGCTTCCAGTATCGGCACAGCAGGCCGGAAAGATGCGACTGGTCGGCGTGCTGCTGGATCAACACAGCGGCCGATCCGGAACCGGCCCGGCCGCTCTTGAGTGATTCGTTGCGACGCAACCACCGCCGCCATCGACGCCCCCCGCTGCAAGCCGACGTGCTCGTTGTGGAAAACGAACAGGAAGTGCCATGATCGTTCTTGGGGAGCCCAGCTCGTTTGGCGACGCTCTGGTCGGCGGGCCGGGCGCTAGGCGTGTGTACCCGCACTTTGAGCTTCAACCAAAGGCCAACCGCCTTGCGAGCTTCGAACTGGTGTCGTGAAACGCGAGTGACGCGGCGCGGGTTTATGCTGCTCGCCGGCGCCACGGCAACGGCCTGGAATCCGGCTGCGGCCGAGGTCGAGACCCAGCGCATCGGGCTTATCCAGGCGGGGTCGCGTGAGGAGAATCAACGCCTTCTTGATGCGTTCCGCGACAATCTCTCCACGCTCGGCTGGACGGACGGAAGCAACATCGCGGTTCTCGACCGCTGGGCCGAGGATCGCACCGATCAGCTGCCCGCCATCGTCAAAGAGCTGATCGACTCGGGCGTCACTGTTCTGGTCACCGCCGGAACACCAGCGACGCTTGCGGCCAAGCGCGCGACCATGACGATCCCGATCGTCATGGTCGGCGTCGATGATCCCGTCTCCCTTGGCGTCGTCGAGAGCCTGGGGCAGCCCGGCGGCAACGCCACGGGACTATCTCTAACCTCGTCTGAAGTGATTACCGAACGGCTGGGGCTGCTGCGAGAGCTCGTCCCGGGCCTCCATCGCCTCGCAGTCATCGTCAGGGACGATCCCGGTCTCGATCAAAAATTGCAAGACATCCGCAGCGATGCTCAGCGCAAGGGGATTGAGGCATTGATGCTCGAGGCGACGACCGCGAAGGCCCTGGACCTCGCCTTTGCGCGGCTGCGTGCGGATCGCTGCCAGGCCATCTACGTGGCCTCGGGTCCGCTGGGCCCCGTCAAGCGCGCCCGGATCATCGCGCTCACCGCGGCATCTCGCCTGCCCGCCATCTATTCCTTCCGCATCTTTCCCATCGAAGGGGGATTGATGTCGTTTGCCGCCGATTACGGCGACCTGTTCCGCCGCGCCGCGGGTTTCGTCGATAGAATCCTCAAGGGTGCCAATCCTGCCGCCATGCCGATGGAATCGCCCCGCAAATTCAATCTGACGTTGAACCTCAAGACCGCGGAGGCCCTCGGCCTGACGATACCTCAAACAATCCTCGCCGCCGCCGATGAGGTCATCGAATGAGAGGCGAGCTCTTGCGGCATCCTGGATCGCGATAATAGCGACCTCAGAATTGCCCAATTCACATTGTATATTCCTGATCGATCGCGTAGCACGAATGGGCCTGGTCGAACAAACAATACAGCCTTAAGGTGAGGATTTGCTGCAGATTTGCTGCAGGTGCAACAAGCCTTAATCATTAACACAAGGCTGAGTTGCAGGAGCGCACGACACACTGCCATCAAAACCTCGGGAATTGCCTTTGGATCCATCCGCGGCGATGATAAAGTTTTGCGTGTAGAGATGTCGGGTTTGCACCTGAATTCGCGTTGGTGCCTCCCTTTGCGCCCGGCCAGGTAAACGGATGACCACGGCTGTCGACGCGCGGATCCCAGCCGACGATGCTGCAGCATCGGGTAGGCGCGTGCCGAAGGTAGGGCCGCGGCGGCGGCTTTTTGCCAAATACGCCGCCGCACTTGTCGGGCTTGTCAGCCTGGTTCTGCTGGTCAATGGGTTACTCAATGTCTGGTTCTCTTATAACGAGGCCAGGGACGCCGCGATCCGGCTGCAGCACGAAAAAGCCGATGCCGCAGCCCAACATATCGAGGAGTTCATCTCCGAGATCGAAAAGCAGATCGGCTGGACGACAGCGACGCAATGGGCCTCATCACCGATCGATCAGCGCCGCTTCGATTATGGCAGACTGCAGCGGCAAGTACCGGCGATCACGGAGCTGATCCAACTCGACGGTCAAGGCCACGAGCAGCTCAAGGTCTCCCGTCTGGCGATGGATGTGGTTGGCACTGGTGCCGATTACTCGGCCGATCCTCGCTTTACCGAGGCGCTGGCCAAGAAGCTGTGGTTCGGACCCGTCTATTTCCGTAAGGAATCTGAGCCTTACATGACAATGGCAGTGGCGCAGGGCGGCCGCAATGCGGGCGTAACGATCGCCGAAGTCAATCTCAAGCTGATCTGGGACGTCATCACCGCCATCAAGATCGGTAAGAGCGGCTACGCCTATGTCGTCGACGGCGAAGGCCGGTTGATCGCGCATCCTGATATCAGCCGCGTCTTGCGCAATACCGACCTCTCGGCTTTGCCGCAGGTAGCCACGGCGCGCAACCCTGCGGCGGCCGACGCCGAGCCGGCGGCGATCGTCCGCAATCTCGATGGCTACCGGGTATTGAGCGCCTCGGCGGCGATCCCGAAGCTCGGCTGGCTCGTCTTTGTTGAGCAGCCGATCAGCGAGGCGCTGGCGCCGCTCTACACCACGGTGCTGAACACCGGTCTGTTGCTCGTCCTCGGGCTTGTCGTCGCGATCCTCGCGGGCCTCTTGCTCGCCCGACGCATGACCGGACCGATCCGCCAGCTCGACGCTGGCGCCGCGCGGATCGGCGCCGGGGCGCTCGACCACCGCATCACGGTCCATACCGGCGATGAGCTCGAAGAGCTGGCGCAGCGCTTCAACAGGATGGCCGCAGACCTGCAGAGCTCCTACGCCGACCTCGAAAAGAAGGTCGAAGACCGCACCGCCGAATTGACGGAAGCGCTCGACCAGCAGACCGCGACGGCGGAGGTATTGGGGGTCATCAACAGCTCGCCCGGCGATCTCGCCCCAGTGTTCGACGCGATGCTCGAAAAGGCGATGCGGCTGTGCGAGGCCCAGTTCGGTTTCCTGACGCGCTTCGATGGCGAGGCGTTCCACGCCGCCGCCATGCGCGGCGTCCCTGCGGCGTTTGCCGAGTCCTGGCAGCGCGAGCCGAGGCGTCCAGGTCCCGGAATTTCGCTCTATAGGCTGATGCAGGGTGAGAACCTCGTTCATATTCCGGACATCACAGCTGAGGAAAGTTACCGCGCGGGCGATCCCATCCGGAGGGCGCTTGCTGATATGGGCGGGGCGCGCACTGGGCTGTGGGTCGCGTTGCGAAAGGACGGCACGCTGCTCGGCGCTTTCGTGATTTACCGAAAGGAGGTAAGGCCGTTCACGGACAAGCAGATCGCGCTGTTGCAGAACTTTGCGGCGCAGGCGGTCATCGCGATGGAAAATGCGCGGCTGCTGACCGAGACGCGAGGCGCTGGAGCAGCAGACCGCAACTGCCGAGGTATTAGGCGTTATCAATTCCTCGCCCGGCGATCTCGCCCCGGTGTTCCAGTCGATCGTGCAAAAGGCGCACACGCTGTGCGGTGCCGCCTGTGGCAGCCTGCAGCTCTGGGACGGCGAGAAGTTCCGCGGCGTCGCGATGCGCGGCTTCTCGGAAGCAATGGTGGAGCAGCTGCGCGCCGGTTACGACCCATCCGACATGCCCTGCCAGCGCATCGTCGAGGGAGAGCGCGTCGTTCACTGCGTCGATCTCGCCGAGGTCGACAGTCCAGTGGCGCGCGAAGGCGGCGTCAAACTCGGCGGCATCGGCACGATCCTTTATGTGGCGCTGCGCAAGGATGATGTGTTGCTCGGGCAGATCGTCGCCGCCCGCCAGGAAGTGCGGCCGTTTTCCGAAAAGGAGATCGCGCTCGTCGAAAGCTTCGCCGCGCAGGCTGTCATTGCGATGGAGAATGCGCGGCTGATCACCGAGACCCGCGAGGCCCTGGAGCAGCAAACCGCGACAGCGGAGGTATTGCAGGTCATCAACAGCTCGCCCGGCGACCTCGCGCCGGTATTCGACGCGATTTTGGAGAAAGCGCACAGCCTTTGCGACGCGCCGAGCGGCAGCTTGCAGATTTTCGATGGCGAGCAATTTCGTGCGGTGGCGGTCCGTGGCTTGCCGGACCCCTTCGCGGCGATGCTTCGCCAAGGTTATCGCCCCGATTTGAGCGAGCTGCGTCGACAGATGCTAAGCCCTGATCATGGCGTCACCCAATTCGCCGACTTTGCGGAGGTGGCACGCTCGGCGCCCGATGATCCCGTGGTCCGCGGCGTTGTCGAGATCGCCGGCCTTCGCACGGTGCTGTTTATTCCGCTACGCAAGGACAATGCTTTGCTGGGCCGCATTGTCGCCGCGCGCCAGCATGTCCGGCTGTTCTCCGACAAGCAGATTGCGCTGTTGCAGAATTTCGCGGCGCAGGCGGTCATCGCGATGGAGAATGCGCGGCTAATCACCGAGACCCGCGAGGGGTTGGAGCAGCAGACCGCGACCGCCGAGGTGCTGGGCGTCATCAACTCATCGCCCGGCGACCTTGCACCGGTATTCGATACGATGCTCGACAGGGCGTTGGAACTGTGCGACGCACCCTTCGGGTGCCTTTGGACCTACGATGGCGAGCGAGTACACGCCTCCGCACTCCGCGGTGCGCCGCCGGCCTTCGCGGAGTTCTTGACACGAGCTCCACATCCGGTCGGCCCGGATAACGCCCATGGTCGTCTATTGCGGGGCGACCTGGTTGTGCATATCGCAGATGTTGCGGACGACGAAGCGTACCGGGTTGGCGATCCGGTCCGCCGCAATCTCGTCGAGCTCGGCGGCGGTCGCACCCTGCTGGCAGTACCGTTGCGCAAGGACGAGCGGTTTCTGGGCGATATCGTCATCTATCGCCAGGAAGTGCGGCCATTTTCCGACAAGCAGATCGCGCTATTGCAGAATTTTGCCGCGCAAGCGGTGATCGCGATTGAGAATGTACGGCTGATCACCGAGCTGCGCGAGTCGCTCGAATATCAGACTGCGACGAGCGATGTGCTCAGGGTGGTCAGCCGCTCAAGCTTCGAGCTCCAAACCGTGTTGCAAACCGTAGTGACCACCGCGATACGGCTATGCCGCGCCGATTCTGCCGTCATCTACCGGAACGAAAACGGCGAATACCGGTGGGCTGCCGGCCACATGCTATCGCCCGAGTACGAAGAGATCGAGCGCAATGTCAGGATCCCGCCGGGAACGGGTACTGTGGTGGGGCGTGCCGCGCTGGAAGGCGCTACTGTGCAGATCCTGGACGCCTGGACCGACCCGCTCTACAAAGCCAAAGACGACGCGCGGGTCGGCAACGTGCACACTATGATCGGTGTGCCCCTGTTGCGCGAGGGTGCACCGATTGGCGTCATCGGCTTGGCCCGTAACAAGGTCGAAGCCTTCTCCGAACGTGAGATCCAGCTGGTCACTACCTTTGCCGACCAGGCCGTCATTGCGATCGAGAACGCGCGCCTTCTTAGCGACTTGCAAGGGCGAACGCGGGATCTGCAGGAGTCGCTCGAATACCAGACCGCGACCAGCGACGTGCTGAAGGTCATCAGCCGCTCCACTTTCGACCTGCAGCCGGTACTGGACGCGCTGGTTGCTACCGCCGCTCGGCTCACCAATGCCGACCAGGCGCTGATTGCGAGCCGCGAAGGTGACATCTATCGGGCAATTTCGATTCTTGCGGTCTCGCCAGAACAGGAGGCATTCCTGCGCGGCTACAACTTCGTCCCGGGCCGCGGTAGTGTCGTTGGCCGGGTGGTACTCAGCGGTCAGATCGTGCAGATTCCCGATCTCGCTGCCGACCCCGAATACGTGATGCTGGACAATGTAAGGTTAGGGGGCACGCGAACCGTGCTCGGCGTGCCTTTGCTTCGCGAAGGCGAGCCGATCGGGGTGCTGAATGTCGCGCGGCAGCGGGTCGAGCCCTTCACCGAAAAGCAGATTCAGTTGGTCACTACCTTCGCCGACCAAGCGGTGATCGCGATCGAGAACGCGCGGCTCCTCAACGATCTGCGGGGTCGGACGCGCGATCTCCAGGAGTCGCTGGAGCATCAGACTGCGACCAGCGATGTGCTCAAGGTCATCAGTCGGTCGGGCGGGGAGTTGGAAGCTGTGCTTGACACACTGGTCAAGACGGCGGCGCGGCTGTGCGATGCGGAGATGGCGTTCATCCATCGTCGGGAGGGTCAAGTATACCGGCCTGCGGCAGTGCTCGGCTTTCCTGCAGAGTTTACCGCCTATCTGGAAGCCCATCCCGTTGTCCTGGGCCGGGGGTCGATCACCGGCCGAGTGGCTCTGGAGGGACGCGCGATCCACATCGCCGATGTCGCGGCAGACCCGGAATACGAGCTCAGTCAAGCGATCGTGATCGCGAAGCAGCGGACAACGCTCGGCGTACCTTTGCTGCGCGAAGACGGAGCGATCGGGGTCATTCTCCTGGCGCGCCAAAGGGTACAACCCTTCACCGAAAAGCAGATCGCGTTGGTGAGGACATTTGCCGACCAGGCGGTGATCGCGATCGAGAACGCCCGGTTGTTCGACGAACTGCGCGCCCGCACCGCCGAGCTTGGGCGCTCGGTCGAAGAGCTGAAGATGTTGAGCGAGGTCGGGCAGGCGGTCAGCTCTACCCTCGATCTCCGCGCGGTATTGTCGACTATCCTCACCTCATCGCTCGGGCTGACCTGGGCGAATGCCGGTGCTGTCTATCGCTACAGCAGGGCAGAGCGTGCATTCAGGCTGGTCGAGGCTGTCGGGTGGGATGAGGCGCTCACGCGCTCGGTGAGTGATCTGCGTATTGCCGAGACCGAAACTGCGATGGGTGAAGCGGTGGTGCGGCGTGAGCCGGTTCAGCTCGCCAATATCGCGCAAAGGGCGAGCTATCCGCTGCGCGACGTCACCCTCGCTGCCGGTTTTCACTCGGCGCTGATCGTGCCGCTCCTGGGTGCCGAGCGCATCCTCGGGGCCATCATTCTGATGCGGAAAGAGGCGGGCGAGTTCCCGCCGGAGGCTGTACGGTTGATGCAAACCTTGGCCAGCCAGTCGGTATTGGCTATCCAGAATGCGCGCCTGTTCCGTGAGATCGCCGACAAGAGCGAGCAATTGGCGCTCGCCAGCCAGCACAAATCGCAGTTCCTGGCCAATATGAGCCACGAGCTCAGGACCCCGCTGAACGCGATCCTCGGCTATGCCGAATTGCTGGTCGACGGCATCTACGGGGTATTGGCGGACCGGCCGAAGGGGGTGCTCGAGCGCATCCAGAACAACGGCAAGCATCTACTGGCACTGATCAACGACGTGCTCGATTTGGCCAAGATCGAGGCCGGCCAGCTGACCCTGACGCTCGAGGATTATGCGCTGGCCGAGGTAGTACGCTCGGTCGTCACCGCGACCGAGCCGCTAGCCACCTCGAAGGGGCTCAAATTCACTGCGGTGCTGCAGGACAACATGCCGATGGGCCATGGCGACGCGCGCCGCATCTCGCAGGTGTTGTTAAACCTGGTCGGCAACGCAATCAAATTCACCGAAGCGGGAGAGATCGAAATCCGCGCCTCCTCTACCAACGGCCAATTCCAACTGACCGTGCGCGATACCGGGCCGGGCATTGCCGATGCGGATCAGGAGCGGATCTTCGGCGAGTTCCAGCAGATCGACAATACGAACACTCGCAATAAAGGCGGCACCGGGCTGGGTCTCGCGATCTCGAAGCGCATGGTCGAGATTCAAGGCGGGACGATCTGGGTCGAGTCAGTCGTCGGCGAGGGCTCGACCTTCCGAGTCGTATTGCCGGTCCATGTCGATGAAATGATGGAGGCGGCCGAATGAGCAAGCGCATCCTGGTCGTCGAGGACACCGAAGACAATCGGCAGATCATCCGCGATCTGTTGTCGAGTGTCGGCTACGAGCTGATCGAAGCGGTAGACGGCGCGGCGGGCGTGGCGATGGCACAAAGCGAGCACCCGGACCTGATCCTGATGGACATCCAGCTGCCGGAAATAGATGGCTATGAGGCGACCCGCCGGATCCGCGCCATTCCCGAGCTGGCAAAAGTGCCGATCATCGCGGTCACCTCCTATGCGCTCTCCGGCGACGAGGCCAAGACGCGGGAAGCGGGGTGCGACGGCTATGTTGCAAAGCCTTTCAGCCCGCGTGAGCTCCTCGCCAAAGTCCGCGAATTCCTGCCGGATGCGGAGTGAGCCGAGATGCGCGAGCCCGCCCGCATCCTCGTCGTCGACGATGTCCCCGACAATGTCGACATCGTGCAGATGCGCCTCGAGAGCCAGGGCTACGAGGTGGTGACTGCGGCGGACGGGCTCGAGGCGCTGGACAAGATCCGCGCTCTGTTACCCGACCTCGTCCTGCTCGATGTGATGATGCCAAAGCTCGACGGCATCGAAACCGTCAAACGACTCAAAGCCGATCCCGCCCTGCCATTCATCCCGGTCATCCTGGTCACCGCCAAGGCCGACGCGAGCGACGTCATCGGCGGCCTCGAGAGTGGCGGCGACGATTATCTGACCAAGCCCGTCGATCATGCCGCACTGTCGGCGCGGGTGCGCGCGATGCTGCGGATCAAGACGTTGCACGACACGGTGCAGGACCAGGCCAAACGTCTCGAAGACCAGGCGGCCCAGCTCGCTGCTTGGAACCGGAGGCTGGAGGAGCGGGTAGCCCAACAGCTTGGCGAGATCGAAAAGGTCGGGCGGCTCAAGCGCTTTCTACCCCCACAGCTCGCCGAAATGATCGTCTCGTCCGGCGACGAGGGCGTCCTCGAGAGCCACCGCCGCGACATCGTCGTCATGTTCTGTGACCTGCGCGGCTACACTGCTTTCGCCGAGACCGGCGAGCCCGAGGAGGTCTGGGCGGTGTTACGTGAGTTTCACGCCGCGCTCGGGCCGCTCGTCACGCGCTTCGAAGGCACCCTGCACCAGTTTACCGGTGACGGATTGATGGTGTTTTTCAACGACCCGCTGCCCTGCCCCGACCCGGCCGAGCGCGCAGTGCGGATGGCGGTCGAAATGCGGAGGGCGGTCGGCGAGTTGCGCTCGGGATGGCGCCGGCGCGGCCACGAGCTTGGGTTTGGCGTCGGTATAGCGCAAGGCTATGCGACCCTCGGGCGGATCGGCTTCGCGGAGCGGGTCGACTACACCGCGATCGGGACCGTCACCAACCTCGCGTCGCGGCTCTGCGGCGAGGCGCGGGACGGCCAGATCCTGCTCAGCAAGCGCGTCGCCACGGCGGTCGAAGGCAATGTCACCCTGGAGGAGATCGGCAACCTCGCCTTGAAGGGTCTGAGCCAGGCGGTCGCCATCTATAACGTCGCGGGCGAGGCCCCGGGCTGAGCCGGCGACGGCGCGGCCATCTCTCCGGCGACCCGCACCCGGACCCGCAACGCGTTGCCTGGCAGGTAGGCGAGCGGCATGTCTTCGACATCGACGGTCGCGAGGCTCGCGCGATCGGCACCGGCGGCGACCGCACGCTCCTTGGCCTGCGCTTCGGCAAGCGCGATCGCTTCGGCGCGAGGAAGGTCGCGGTAGACCTGGTCGGTCTCGCCGCTGATCTGCGCGATCGCCGCACCGACCGCATTGGCGCAGTCACCGTGCGGCACATGGATTACCTCAGAAATCCCGATGACCCGGCGTGGCACCAGAAAGGCGCCGCCGCCGACTGCGATCAATGGCAGATCGCCGGCTTCGGTCTTCATCCGGTCGACAGAGTCCTCGATCTTCGCCCGCGCCTCTTCAAGGACTGCGGCGACGAGATCGCGGGATAGACCTGCGACCGCCCCGGTGTCGCCGATTGCGGCAAGACCGGCGGCGACCGCGGCGTCAGTCGCGGTCAAGGTATCGCCGCCAAAGACCAGAGCCTCGCGGGTGAGCCGATAGCCAACGCTCTGCGGTCCGACGGCGAACGGATCGCGCTCGACGACGCTGCCGCCGCCGAGACCGATCGACAACAGATCCGGCATGCGGAAAAGGGTGCGCACGCCGCCGATTTCGACGACCGAGTTGGCCTCGCGCGGAAACCCGCGGCGCAGCTGGCCGACATCGGTCGAGGTGCCGCCGACATCGATGACCATCGCATCCGAAAGCCCCGACAGGAACGCCGCACCGCGCATCGAGTCGGTCGCACCCGAGGCGAAGCTCATGACCGGCAGCGCGGCGGCGATATCGGCCGCCATCACCGTCCCGTCGTTCTGGGTCAGATAGAGCGGCGCGGCGATGCCGCTCGCCGCAATCGCCCGGCTGAAGCCCGCGACGGTGGTCCGCGCCAGTTCGACGAGTGCAGCGTTGAGGAGGGCGGCGTTCTCGCGTTCGAGGAGACCGATGCGGCCCAGATCGTGCGACAGAGTGACCGCCGCCTCCGGGCATTCCTCGGCGAGGATCGCCCTTGCCCGTTCCTCGCAGGAGGGGTCGAGCGGCGAGAAGATCGCGGCAACCGCGACCGAGCGGATCCCGCTTTGACGGATCCGTCGCGCCGCCTGCCGCATCCCTGCCTCGTCGAACGGCACGATCGGGCGGCCGTCGTAATCGTGCCCGCCTTCGAGCATGAACACCTCGCCGCGGACCGAGTGGGCCAGATCCTCCGGCCAGTCGCAGAACGGCGGCAACGAAGCGCTCGCTGGCAGCCCAATGCGCACCGCAGCAACTCGTGCCAGATCGCGTCGCTGGACGACGGCGTTGACGAAATGCGTCGTGCCGATCACGACGCCGTCGATGGCACCCCGGGCGACCGCTGGATGACGCACCAGCTCTCCGAGTGCAGTGACGATGCCAGCCGTGACTTCCGGTGTCGTCGGTGTTTTGACCGCGTGCATGACATGCCCGTCTTCGAGCAGCACCGCATCGGTGTTGGTGCCGCCGACATCGATGCCGATACGCCGCATCGGCTAGTCGCTCTCGTCGAACACGGAGCGGAAATCTAGGTCGTAGCCGAAGGCGCGCGGCCCGACATGCTCGAGCCCCTTGGCTGTCAGAAAGACCGGCGGGGCCGGGAGTGCGACGACCGACACGCGCCGGCCATAGCCGATCGTCTCGGTGCCGAAGGCCTCACCCGCGACCGTGTCGAGCACACAGATCAAGTCGGGGGACATCGCGATCGGCACTTCGTCGTGCCATGCCACCACCCATTCGTTCTGAAAGGCGATCTCGAGGCGCGAGCCGCGATCCTCGTCAAGGCCTTCGATCGCTGCCCGGCCGCGCAGATAGCCTTCGGTCGTGCGGCGGGCGACATCGACGACCTTGCCGCGGAACAGCAGCTTGCCCCTGCCCACGTCGAGAATCGCCGCGACCGGGTCTTCGTGCCGGCGCTGCGCCTCGCGTACTCGCTGGCCAATGCCGATCGCCTTGGTCGTCGTGAAATGGATCCCCCACTCCTTGACCTCGGCACCCGTGCGCGGCGCTTTGCAGGTCGAGGCGATCGAGCCCATTTCGACGCAGATCCTGCGGCTGACCCGTTCCATCCACTTCCAGCTCGGCACTTTGGTGACCACCGCCTCGACGCCGCGCGGGTCGTAGAGCACGCAGGGATACGGGCGCAGATCGCCGACCGCGACACTCGTCATCTGCGCCTCGGGGTAGGCGCGGCCCATCGTGTCGGCGTCGACCACCGGCAGGCCGAGATGAGCCGCCGCCATCAAGGGCTGGATACCGTTGCCGCCGCCGATTTCGAGCGACATGACCGCACGGAATTTCTCGCCGAGCAGATCTTGCTGAATCTCGACGGCGCGGGCGATGTTGCGGCTGTCGGCAAGGCGCTCCTGGCCGATCAGCGGCGCTCCCATGTTCGAGACCACCGCGACCCAATCCTGGTCGGCAAGGTCGAGCGGCGACATCAGCGCCACACGCTGCCCCTCGCCATAGAGCCGGCGCATGTTCAGCAGCCCAAGATAGGGACTCCCGCCGCCGCCGGTGCCGAGGATCCAGGCGCCGACCGCCAGGGCTTCGATGTCGTCGAGCGTCAGTTCGCGCATCGGGCTGCGATATCATAAGATCCGGCCTTTCCCAAAGGAGGCCGAGTTTTGCCGCTCTCGGGACTGCGCGTGGTCGATCTGACCCGCATCCTCGCCGGACCGTTTTGCTCGATGCTGCTCGCCGATATGGGTGCCGAGGTGATCAAGATCGAAACCCCGGGAGAGGGCGACCCGGTGCGCCGGCAGGGTGTCGTGCGCGACGGTTTGAGCTGGTATTTCGCCGGCTTCAACCGCAACAAGCGCTCGCTGACGCTCAATCTGCGGCATCCCGAAGGCCGCGCAGTGCTGGAAAAGCTGATCGCCAACAGCGATGTGCTGGTCGAGAATTTCCGCCCCGGGGTGCTTGCCGCGATGGGATTCGATGCGGCGCGGCTCGCGGCACTCAACCCGGCCCTCGTCTACTGCAACATCACCGGTTTCGGCAGCAGCGGCCCCTATCGCGACCGCCCGTCCTTCGATTTTGTCGCCCAGGCGATAAGCGGCTTCATGAGTGTAACCGGCGAGCCCGATGGCGCCGCGATGCGCGCCGGCCCGCCAATCGCCGATTTGGTCGCCGGGCTCTATGGCGCGCTCGGGATATGCGCCGCCCTGGTGCGGCGCGGTCGCACCGGGCACGGTGAGACGGTCGGTGCCAGCCTCAACAACCGTATGATCAGCATGTTGGGGTTTCTTGCCGCCAATTATCTGGCGACCGGTGAGCCGCCGGCGCGCACCGGTAACGACCATGCGATCGTCGCACCCTATGGCCTGTTTCGCACAAAAGACGGCGCGGTAGCGGTGGCGCCCTCGCAGGAGCAATCCTATCAGCGGCTGGTCGATGCCCTCGGGATGCCCGAGCTGCGCGACGACCCGCGCTTTCACACCAACGACCTGCGCGTCGAGAACCGCCGGGCGATCAACGCGGCGATCGAGGAGCGCCTGCAGAGCGGCACCAGCGGTCACTGGATCGAGAAGCTGAATGCCGCGGGTGTGCCCTGCGACCGCGTCATGATCCTGCGGGAGGTCTTTGCCGACCCGCAAGTGATCGACCAGGAGATGGTCGTCAGCGCCGACCATCCCGGCCACGGAGAGGTCCGGATGCTCGGCTTCCCGATCAAATTCACCGAGGCGCCCTGCCGCCTCCATCGCCCTGCCCCCGACCTAGGCGCCGACAGCGATGCGGTACTGCGCGAGTTCGGCTATTCGCCCGACGAGATCGCCCGTTTGCGCAGGGCCGGCGTCGTCTGAGGGTTCCTTTCGCCAAAAACAACGAATTTTGTGGCTGCACACCCTTGCACAGCGGCTTCAGAGCCAAGAAAGGTCGCTATTTCAGACACTTAGGGTGTAAATTCATGATCCGAAAAACAACGGAATTTGGGCTTCGGGAACAACGGATATGCACACGGCTGAGGGAGGCGAAAACAATGGAATCGGCCCCACGTGCGTACCTGATGCTTAATGCGCGTTAGGCGACGGTTGATGTAGGATCACCTGGCACCGGGGAGGCGCCATGGAGCCCGCAGGGCCAGCTCGCGTCGAACGCCGTCTCGCCGCGATCCTCGCCGCCGATGTGGCGGGCTACTCGCGGCTGATGGGCACGGACGAGGAGGGCACGCTCGAACGGCTCAGGGCGCTGCGTCGCGAGCTCCTCGATCCGAAAATCGCCGAGCGCCGAGGCCGCCTCGTCAAGACAACCGGCGACGGTCTGCTCGTCGAATTCGCCAGCGTCGTGGACGCGCTCAGATGCGCGGCGGAGATCCAGGCGGCAATGGCGGAAAGCAACGCCGGTTCGCCGGCGGACAAACGCATCGAGCTCCGCATCGGCGTCAATGTCGGAGATGTCGTCGTCGAGGACGGCGACATCTTCGGCGACGGTGTCAACATCGCGGCGCGGCTCGAAGGCTTGGCCGAGCCGGGCGGGATCTGCGTCTCGGCGCGGGTCCAGGAGGACGCCGTGGGGAAGCTCGACCTCGCCTTTGAAGACATCGGCGAGCAGCAGCTCAAGAACATCGCGCGGCCCGTACGAGCCTACCGAGTGACCACGGCCGACCGGTCACCCATGTCGCAGGCCAGCGTCGGCCCTCCGCTTCCCGACAAGCCGTCGATTGCGGTGCTTTCCTTCGCCAACCTCTCCGGCGACCCCGAGCAGGAATATTTTGTCGATGGCATGGTCGAGGAGATCATTACGGCTCTCTCGCGCATCCGCTGGCTGTTCGTGATCGCCCGCAATTCGAGCTTCTCCTACAAAGGCCAGTCGCCCGACGTGAAGCAGGTCGGGCGCGAGCTCGGCGTGCGCTATGTACTCGAAGGCTCGGTACGCAAGGGCGGCAATCGGGTCCGCATTACAGCGCAGTTGATCAACGCCGAAACCGGCGCGCATCTGTGGGCCGATCGGTTCGATGGTTCCCTCGAAGATGTCTTCGATCTCCAGGACCAAGTTGCCGCAAGTGTCGCGGGCGTGATCGAGCCGGCGTTACAGGCCGCCGAGGCAGCTCGGTCAGCCGCCCGCCCAACCGCCGATCTAACCGCCTACGACCTCTATCTGCGCGCCTATGCGATGGCGTTATCGTCGGCAGCACAAATCCAAGAAGAACTCCATCTGCTTGAACAGGCGATCGCGCGTGATCCGCGTTACGGGCCCCCGCTCGCCTATGCCGCAATCTGCTATCTTCGGCTGCTTATTTACGATCGAAGCGAACATCCTGAGGCCGATGCGCTGAAAGGCGCGGATTTCGCAAGGCGAGCTCTGGAAGTGGGAGGCGGCGACCCGGGCATCCTGGCGAATAGCGCCCTCGCGCTAGCCTATTTCGGCGAGGACATCGGGGCGGCGATGGAGCTGGTCGACCGCGCATTAAAGTTCAACCCGAATTTCGGGCGGGGTTGGTTCATCAGCGGCGTGCTCAGAATTTGGGCCGGCGAGCCCGATATCGCGATCGAGCATATCGAGACCGCTCTACGACTCAGTCCGCGAGCGCGCGTCGGAATGTCATTCTTTTCAATAGGCCAAGCGCATTTTTTGAGCCGGCGTTTTGCTGAGGCGGTGCCGAAGCTGCTCCTCGCGATTCAAGAGGACCAAAGCTTCCCTCTGGCGTATCGCTTTCTCGCCGCTTGCTATGCACAGATAGGCCAGCTCAGCGACGCGCGAGAGATTGTCACGCGGTTGCGAGCCATCAGTCCCGTTGTGATTCACGACGCCAGCTTCCTGCGGAATCACGAGCACCGCGAGCTGTACCTGTCGGGCCTGCGGCTGGCGGCCGGCGAAGTGGGATGAGCCAGACCCGCCGTCTCGCCGCGATCCTCGCGGCCGATGTCGCGGGCTATTCGCGGCTAATAGAGGCTGACGAGGAAGGGACGCTTGCTCGGCTCAGGGTGCTTCGCGCCGAAATCCTCGATCCGAAAATCGCCGAGCACCGCGGCCGCCTCGTCAAGACCGCCGGCGACGGGTTGCTCGTCGAGTTCGCCAGTGTCGTTGATGCGCTCAGATGCGCGGCGGAGATGCAGGCGGCAACGGCGGAAAGCAACGCCGGTGCGCCGGCGGATCGCCGCATTGAGTTCCGCATCGGCATCAATATGGGCGACATCGTCGTCGAGGACGGCGACATCTTTGGCGACGGGGTCAATGTCGCTGCCCGGCTCGAAGGCTTGGCCCAGCCGGGCGGCATCTGCGTGTCGGCTCGCGTTCAAGAAGACGCCGCGGGCCGCCTCGACCTCGTCTTCGAAGACATCGGCAATCAGGCGCTCAAGAACATACTGCGGCCCGTTCGAGTTTACCGGGTGGTCACGGCCGCCCGCCCGGCGATGCCGCAGGCCGAGCCGCGGCCGCTGCCGCTGCCCTACAAGCCGTCGATCGCGGTGCTGCCTTTCGCCAATATGAGCGGCGATTCGGAGCAGGAATATTTCGCCGACGGCATGGTCGAGGAGATCATCACGGCCCTGTCGCGCATTCGCTGGCTCTTCGTCATCGCTCGCAATTCGAGCTTTACGTACAAGGGCCAGGCGGTCGACGTGAAGCAGGTCGGCCGCGAATTGGGCGTGCGCTATGTGCTCGAAGGCTCCGTGCGCAAAGGGAGCGGCCACGTCCGCATTACCGCGCAGCTGATCGATGCCACTACCGCCACGCACCTTTGGGCCGACAGGTTTGATGGTTCGCTCGAAGATATCTTCGAGCTTCAGGATCAGGTTGCGATTAGCGTTGGCGGTGTCATTGAGCCGGCATTGCAGGCCGCCGAGATGCGCCGATCCGCCGCGCGGCCAACGACTGACCTCAGCGCCTACGATCTCTACCTGCGCGCGCTTTCGACCTTTTATCCTATCACGAAAGAGCGGGTTTCCGCGGCCCTGAGATTGCTCGAGCAGGCGATCGCGATTGATCCCAATTACGGGCCGGCGCTTTCCTGGGCGGCGATCTGCCACATGCGGCTGGTCAATGACGGCTGGACCGAAGCGCCGGAGACCAACCGTGGCAAGGCCACCGCTCTTGCGCGACAGGCGCTCCAGATGGCGCAGAACGACCCGGGCACCCTCGCCAATGCCGCGGAGGCGTTGGCGTATTTCGGCGAGGATATCGGGACCATGATCGAGCTGGTCGATCGTGCGTTGGCGCTCAACCCGAGCTTCGCTCGCGGCTGGTATCGGAGCGGCGTTCTCAGGGTCTGGGCCGGTCAATCCGACCTCGCGATCGAGCATGTCGAGACCTCGCTGCGGCTGAGCCCGCGCGAGCGCATGGGTCAGCCCCTAACCGTGCTGGGTATCGCCTATTTCCTCAAACGCCGGTTTGACGAAGCGGCGTCGAAGCTGCTCCTGTCCATTCAAAACCATCCGGGCTTTCCCAACTCATACCGAACTCTCGCCGCGTGCTATGCCCATATGGGGCGACTCGATGAAGCGCGTGCGATCGTCGCCCGGCTGCGCACCATCACCCCTCAGGTCGTGCCGAGCGACCTGCCGTGGCGCAACCCCGAGCACCGCGAGCTGTTTCTGTCAGGTCTGCGCTTGGCCGCGGGCGAGGAAACATGAGCCAGACCCGCCGCCTCGCCGCGATCCTCGCTGCCGATGTGGCAGGCTATTCGCGGCTGATAGAGGCTGACGAGGAAGGAACCCTCGGTCGGCTCAGGGCGCTCCGCGCGGAGGTGATCGATCCGAAAATCGCCGCCCATAGAGGCCGCATTGTCAAGACTACGGGTGACGGTCTCCTGGTCGAGTTCGCCAGCGTCGTGGACGCGCTCAGATGCGCGGCGGAGATCCAGGCGGCAATGGCGGAAAGCAACGCCGGTTCGCCAACAGACCGCCGCATCGAGTTGCGCATTGGAATCAACGTCGGCGACATTGTCGTCGAGGACGGAGACATCTTTGGCGACGGCGTCAATGTCGCGGCGCGGCTCGAAGGCTTGGGCGAGCCCGGCGGGATTTGCGTCTCGACGCGGGTGCAGGAAGACGCCGCGGGCAAGCTCGACCTCGTTTTCGAAGACATTGGCGAGCAGCAGCTGAAGAACATCGCGCGGCCGGTCCGGGTCTACCGGGTTCGGGGCCCCAGTGCTGCCAAGGACCCATCGGCGTCAGTGCCACCGGCGCTCTCGCTGCCGGACAAGCCGTCGATCTCGGTTTTGCCGTTCGCCAATATGAGCGGCGACCCCGAGCAGGAATACTTCGCCGACGGCATGGTCGAGGAGATCATCACAGCACTGTCTCGCATCCGCTGGCTCTTCGTGATCGCCCGGAATTCGAGCTTCACGTACAAGGGCCAAGCCGTCGACGTGAAGCAGGTCGGCCGCGATCTCGGTGTGCGTTACGTGCTCGAAGGCTCGGTGCGGAAAGCTAGCGGACGGGTGCGGATCACCGCGCAACTGATCGATGCGCAGAGCGGCACGCATTTATGGGCCGACCGTTTCGATGGCTCCCTGGAAGACATCTTTGATCTTCAGGACAAGGTCGCAGTCAGCGTCGCCGGTGTGATCGAACCGGCGTTGCAGGCTGCCGAGACTGCGCGTTCGGCCGCCCGACCGACCGCCGACCTGACCGCCTACGACCTCTATCTGCGCGCCTACGCGATGGTCCATTCGTCGGCACGGCAAATCCCTGAGGCGCTCCGTCTAACGGAGCAGGCGATCGCACGTGATCCGCGTTACGGGCCAGCCCTCGCCTGGGCTGCACTCTGCTGTTATCGGCTACTTGTTGACGATCGCAGCGAGGATGATCCGGCGGCGGCGGCTCTGAAGAGCGCCGATTTTGCTAGGCGAGCTCTGGAAGTGGCCGGCGACGATCCTGGTGTTCTGGCGAATGCCGCCTTACCGCTGGCGTATTTCGGCGAGGACATCGGTGCTATGATGGCGTTGGTCGACCGTGCCCTGGCGCTCAACCCGAACTACGCCCGCGGCTGGCACCTCAGCGGTGTCCTCCGGCAATGGGCGGGCCAGCCCGACATTGCGATCGAGCATATCAAGACCTCGCTGCGCCTCAGTCCCCGTGCCCGCAGTGGCCCGGCGCTCCTTGTAATAGGCGCCGCGCATTTCTGCAGCCGGCGCTTCGATGAGGCGGTGCCTAAGCTCCTCCTCGCGATCCAGGAGGACCCGAGCAACCCGGGCCCGTATCGCGTTCTCGCCGCTTGCTACGCCCATTTGGGCCGCCTCGACGACGCGCGAGAGATGGTCGAGCGGTTGCGCGC
>Ga0310912_10000240_pt1 | contig 26223 bp, 21 predicted proteins | sample GREbulkMGOX080_FD_203443 | JGI IMG/M metagenome (GOLD analysis project Ga0310912, IMG submission 203443) | Lab enrichment of tropical soil microbial communities from Luquillo Experimental Forest, Puerto Rico - GRE.bulkMG.OX080 | ecosystem: Environmental > Terrestrial > Soil > Tropical forest >...
TGGTGGCATCGTCCAGGATCACCACCAGGTCGTACCAGCGCTCATCTTGAAACCAGCGGTGACGGCTGCCATCGATATGCAATAGCATGCCGGGCAAAGGCCGTCGTGGTCTGCGTTGCCGATGCACGCCCCGTTGGCGCCCCCGCGCCACTAATCCGGCCCCTTGCAGGGCCTGCTTCACCCAGGTGTAACTGAGCTCCCGACCGTGCTCGCTGTGCAGCTTCTCGTAAAAGTGCTGCACGTTAAAATCGAAGTACTTCTCCCGATACCACCCCAACACTTGTTCCACCCTCTGCACCGGCACCCGTTTGGGGCTCGGCTTGCCCCGTCGCCGGTCGAACAACCCGTCATAACCGAACTCTTCGTAGCGTTCCCGCCAGCGTCGCATCTGCCGGTCGCTGATCCCAATGATCTCGGCGGCTTGCCACCACGTGATCTTCTTTGCCAAGGCTCGCAATATGACTTCCTGTACTTTCATCGCCCGCTCCATGGCGGTCCTCGAGTAAGAGTCCATGCTTCGCATGGTCTCTTACTCTCACCGCCGGAAAAGCGGACATTTCATGTGCTAATCCGACCGGACATTTGATGTGCTACCAACAGTTGAATTGTTGAACACTTGACAGATTGAACAATTGAGAGCAACATGGCGCACCATTCCGGGGTCTGCTCGTTCATGGAGCGTTCACCGATTCACCGACTGAGTGTTGCCGACCAGGTAGCCGGTATCCTCAGGGAAAAAGTGCTCAGCGGAGAATTGCGTCCGGGCACGCCTTTGCAGGAAGTCCCACTGGCCGAATCGTTGGGCGTCTCGCGCAACACGATGCGCGAGGCCATGCGCATACTGTCCTTAGAGGGTCTGCTGAAGCGGCGCATTCATCGCGGGATCGCCGTTACGCAGTTGTCGTTGCGTGACGTGCAAGAGATTTATCACGTTCGTCGGGTGCTCGAGACTTCCGCGATCTCGGCAGCCAAAGAGCCTTCCCCGGAGCTGCTGGCCGGACTCCGTTCCGCACTCATGCAATACGAGAAAGCAGTGCAGGAGCGCGACTGGGTAAGTGCGGTCAGCCATGATCTGCATTTTCACAGCTTGTTGGTCCGCTTTCTGGGAAACCGCCGGCTCGAATCCTTCTATCAGAAGACCATTGGAGAACTCAGGATGGCGATGGTGCTGGTGGATCGCAGGCACGACCACCCGGCAATGCTGGGCCCGGTTCACCGCAAGCTTTATCAATTGTTGACGGCTGGCAAGTTGAAAGAGTGTGCCAGGATTCTGGGGCAACACCTGGAAGACTCGGAGTCCCGCTTGTCGCGGGTAGTAGATAACCACAAGTTGTCGAGGTCAACCCCGGCCCGCGCGCCGAGGGCAAAGACGGGCTGAGAGTGGGCAAGGTTTTCCTGGAATCACAGCGAAGGAGACGACTATGGAGTCGAACCGTGGTCTGCGCAGCAAGCAATTTCGTGCAACAACACTGGCTCTGGCGCTTTTCGGCCTGATGGTATCGATCGCCTTTGTCCCCCTCACGGCACAGGTGGTGACCGTGACTATACAGGGGCGCGTCTACGACTCCAGTGGCGCGGCGATCTCCCAGGCTGCGGTCACCGCGGTGAATGCGGCCACCGGATTGAGTCGTGGGACCACAGCCAATGCGGTTGGCGATTACCAGATCGCGCTGCTTCCGCCTGGTGACTACACGGTGTCGGCAGAAAAGGCCGGCTTCCAGAAGGCGGCAAAGAAGATCCACCTCGACATCGGCGCGGCCGGTACTCTGGATTTCTCGCTGTCTCCAGGGCAGGTGATTGCGCAGGTGGAAGTGCAAGACGTTGGCGCTCTGGCTGAGCCAACCCGCACCATGGTCAGTAGTGTCATCAGCGAGCAGCAGATTCAGGATCTGCCGGTGAATGGACGACAGTTCATCGATTTCGCCCTCCTCGCCCCGGGCGTGAAAATCGGCGACACGACTTCTGGCAGCACGGATGTCATTATCGAGCCGGTGACCAAGCTGTCGTTCGCCGGTCAGAATATTCACTACAACTTCATTGCGGTCGATGGCGCAGATAATATCTCGACCGCCTCGGGCGTACAGAAGTACACGCCTTCGCAAGAGGCAGTACGTGAATTTCGCGTCATCAATAGCAGCTACAGCGCCGAGTTCGGGCGAGCCGTTGGCGGCATTGTCAACATCATCACCAAGAGCGGGACAAACGCTGTCCACGGCTCAGCCTACGAGTATTTCCGCAACGATGCGCTTGATGCCGGCAGCATTCTCGCATCGTCGGACCCATCCACCTGTGCAGTTCCCGGGAATCTGACCTCGGGTGGCTGCAAGAAGCTCAACAAGCTCCGCCAGAACCAGTTCGGCTTTACGCTGGGTGGGCCGATTGTGAAGAATCAGACCTTCTTCTTCGCCAACTACGAAGGCCAGCGGCGGCGCGAGTCTCCTTATTACAATTCGATCATCCTCAACAACATTACTGCAATCCAGAGCTTCGAACAGAGCCTGAATTTTCCAGTCGACAACCTGAACGTGACTCGCAATACCGACTACAACAACGTGCTGGTGCGAATCGATCACGCCATCAACGAGAAAAATAACCTCTATGTACGCTACTTTTACAACAACGGAAACCTGGTCAATTACTCACCCCTGAACGATGGCTTTGACGTGCCGTCCGGTTTCAAGAACAACCAGGACAACGATCACTCCCTTGTGTTCAACCTCGCCAGCACCATCACTCCCTCGCTCGTCAATGAATTGCGACTGCAGTATGCACATCGTTCCTACAACTTCCCCACCGTCAGTTCGATCCCCCACATGGAAATCGCAAATCAGTTCACGATTGGCGTGAATCGCGGCAACCCCGACTTCTACAACGAAGGCCGATTTGAGTTGGTGGATAACGTGACCAAGAATCTGGGGAGCCATACGCTGAGTTTTGGTGGCGATTTCAATCGCGTGAGCACGAACGAATCATTCCCACTCTTCTACCCGTTCGAAGCGACCTTCCTTTGCATTCACAGTGGCCCCGGCGCATGTTTCATATCCAACCTGGACGACCATACCCCGGTTGTTCTGTTCTTTGAGCGATTCCACGCGCCGAATTTCAATGAAGCCACGATCGACGGTGGCATATCGGTGTACCACGGCAAAGGATATCCTCAGGCGGTGCGAAACCAGGCGCAGGGGACTCTCGATCACACCTACAGCGGCCTTTACGTGCAAGACAATTGGCGCGCTACTCAGAACCTGACCCTGAATATTGGCGTGCGCTCGGACTGGGAGACTTGGCCCTCAGGAGTGCTCAACACAGCCTCTGGTGTGGACCCTCGTCTAGGGATTGCTTACAGTCCCAGCAAGTGGCACAACCTCGTGGTTCGAGCCGGTGTTGGTCTTTTTCATGGCATCGTTCCGGCTCCGCTCCTCGCTTGCCAAAAGCCGTCGTGCGGTGGTCAAACAAAGTTTCGCCCTCAGGAAAACGACTTGAACTCGGCGACGCAACTGTTTGGTTTTGCCAGCGCTGTGGGGCCCGGCGGACCGATGCAGACCGCCTTTAACAACCTCGTCTACAACGCTGCCTATCCCGATCCCGCCACGGGGTTTCTCGGGCCTGCTACCGTCGTTCGATTCACCAAGGATCACAAGATGCCTTATGGCATCCAAAACAGCCTTTCGCTGGAATTTTCACCGGTGAAGGACACCCTGTTGAATATCAGTTACCTTCGCACTCACGGCGTTCACCTGGGCAGTTTCTACAACATTAATCAGGCACCCAATGGAACCATTTGCGGCCTGCATGATTCCAGCGGCGGCACGGGATGCAAGCAACAGTTCAAGCCCGCGAGCGGGAACTTCCTCTTCTTCGAAGCCGATTCCCGGTGGTATTCCGAGTTCGATGGCTTGCTGGTGACCTTCGAGAAGCGAGTGACCCACCACGTTGGTGGCGGGTTCAGCTATACGTGGTCGAAGGCGTTAGACGATGGGCCGAATCCCAGCTTCGTATTGATCCCTCAGGATTCATTCGATTTCAAAGCCGAGAAATCTCTGTCGGCGGACCACGTGGCACACCGCTTTGTGGGTCATCTGACCTTGACTGGGCCGACAAAGATGAACGCCTTGCTCAACAACTGGCAATTCTCGACGATTACGAGCTTTGAGTCTCCCCATTACTTCACCAAGTTTGCCGGACTCGACACCAATGCCGACGGGTTCCCGATTAACGACCGGGTTGGGGTTGAGCCGCGCGACACCTTTAAGGGTGACAGCTACCAGAGTGTCGATCTGCGAATCTCTCGTACGATCAAGCTCAACGAGCGCTTCAGTCTGGAGGGATTGGCCGAGAGCTTCAATACCATGAACACCGTCAACGTGCGGTTCTATAACACCGTTTACAGCGCGGCAGATTTCTGTCCGGTGGCGGGTGTGGCCAGCTGCGGTCCGGGACCATATTTCCGGGAAGGTTCGCCGAATCCGAACTATGGCACGCCCCGCGCCGTGTTCAATCCGCGCCAGATACAGCTAGCCGTGCGTTTGACGTGGTGAACCATCGAAACAAATCAAGGACCAGTGCATGCGTTTTGGCATTTACTGCGAAATCCAGACGCCTCCGGGCAAATCGCACTACGACATGATCTGGGAGATCATGCGGCAGATCGAGCACGCCGACGAAGTCGGCTTCGACGTCTACTCGGTGATCGATCACCATTTCTTCCAGAAGTTTTCCATTTCGGCCAATCCGCTGGCCATGTTTGCTGCAGCCGCGCAGCGGACACGCCGGATTCGCTTTCGTACTGCTTTACACACCCTCCCTCTGGAAAATCCGATGCGTCTGGCCGGCATGATCGCCGAAGCCGACATTCTCACCAACGGCCGCCTGGAATGCGGGTTGGGACGAGGTCACGCGTGGCTCTTTGGTCCCTCGGCCCTCCCCCTGGAAGAAAGCCGCCCGCGTTACAACGAATCCATCGACATCCTCGAACTTGCCTTCACCCAGGAGCAGTTCTCCTACGACGGCGAGTACTACAAGGTACAAGACATACGTGTTGTGCCCCGGCCAGTTCAAAAGCCCCATCCAAAGTTTTATACCGGTGGCACAAGCGACATCACCTATCAAATGGCGGGGGAAAAGGGCTGGGGCATCTTCGTGCCTCCACTTTTGCCCTGGAAAGTGTTGGAAGGCCCGCTCAACATCTACAAGAAGGCTTGTGCCGATAGTGGGCGCGCGCCGGATATCGTCTATATCCGGCCCGTGTACCTGGACGATGATGAATCTGCGATCCGCCGCGAAGTAGAGCCCGCCCTGCTGAACTTTCTCGCCTTCAACGCTTCGCCGGTCGCTTCGCTACAAGACGAAGCGAAGAAGCAGGAACTCCGTGCCAAAGGCTACGGTTTCTATGCCAGCGGCGCGCTGGAATCGTTGACCCGGTTAACCTACGACGAAATTGTGGATCAGGAAATCGGCTTCATCGGCACGCCGGAGAAGGTCATCCGGCAGATCGAGAACCTGCAAGCCAAGGGCGGCATCGGCGAGTTGGCCATTGTTTCGAATTTTGGCGGTCTGGAAAGCTGGAAAAGCATCAAGACGCAAGAACTGTTCGCTAAGCGCGTCATGCCGGCATTCCGCCCTGGCACGACAAACGAACTCGCCGCGGATTGAACCGATGGCGGCAGCACTCCAAGCAGTCATGTCGACCCACGCCGTGTCAGCCCGCTTAGCCGAAACATTCGCGCCCATGAGTGCGCGCCGGTTGCTCGTGTTTGGTGGCATTGCGTTGGTTGCGACCGGCATGTTGTTTGGCGACATCTTCGCTGTATTTGTGCTTCACCAGAATGGAGATGCAACCGGGCAGGCCGTGCTGTCGGCCGCGGAAGCGGCACGTGCGGGGAATTCCACTGCGGTGCAGGCAACGTTTCAGCGCATCGCTGGGCTGCTCGAGGATCACGGCACGAAAGTGGATACGCACGTCCATATGACCGATGCCGGATACCTCGCGCTTCTCCTGGCTTTGATTCAGCCATGTGTGGCGCTCCCCCAGAAGCGCAAGAAGCTACTGGCAGGGCTGTTCGTCGCAGGCGGACTACTCCTGCCAGTAGGAATTTTTCTGATTCACTACGTCGGCCTTGCCTACAGTCCGTTCGCAGTGATCGGCTGGGCGAGCGTGCTCGCGGATTCTGCGGGGGCGCTGTTGATGCTTGTATTGATCGCCGAAGCGTACGGGCTTTGGAAATTCCTGCGCGGCGCTGAGAGCGGGGAGTCTGAGTTGCCGGACGACCGCACCTGGGAACGCCGCGCTCTGCTCAGCGGCGGGACGCTGTTAATCCTGCTCGGCTTTCTGTATGGGGCTTGGTACGCCGGCGTGGATCTGTATCGGCACGAGGCGCGTGAGTCGCAAATCCTGAAGGGGATGCTGGATGCTGCAACTGGAGCGGGCGACATCAGCGCGCAGGTTGCCCAGTACCGTTCTTTGGCCGCCGAGAAAGCCGTCAAGATCGCGGCGCATTCACACCTCATCGAGTTCGGTCTGCTGGCCATGCTTCTGTCGTTCGTGCAGCCCTACGTCTTCCTGAGCAAACGTTGGAAGCGACGCTGGATCGTTACGCTGCTGATGGGATCCGTGATTCTTCCCGTGTTTGTGTTGTTGGAAATGAACCTCGGTCTCCTGGCGGGCGGCATCGCGGATGTGGGCGGCTTGCTGGTGATCATCGCCCTGACCGCGATGCTGGTGGGCGTGCTCCGCTACGGTGGCAGCCTGGACGCCGGGGTTGTGGGATGAGCCCCTCTCGCATGCTGCTGCTGGTGGGCGGGCTCTCGCTCGCCACGTTGGGAATGCTGTACGGATTGCACTACGCGCTATTCGCGGAGCATCAGACGCTCGACCGGATGGGTGGGTCGCTAGCACAGGCGTTCTCACAGGCTGCTGGGCGCAACCTGCAGCCAGCTTACAACTCGGTGGACGCTTATGCCTCCACCAAGTTCGACTACGTGCGCCAGGTGGACCTGCATTCCCACTGGATCGGGCTCTCCATGCTGCTCATCGTGCTGGGCGCCGCGTTCGATGGTGTCGCGTTCAGCGAGCGAGGGAAATTGTGGATCGCGGCGGTGTTGACCGTGGGTTCCTTTGTGTTTCCCTTGGGAGTGATCTTGCAGACACTCAGCCACGGGGCGGCGTATGCGTCGGTCCTGGCGATTCTGGGATCAGCCGTGGTCACAGCGGGTCTAGCCGCTGTAGCATGGGGATTCGGACGCTCGGGTCAGTGACTCGTTAGGCCTTTGGAGAAGGGATGTATCCGCGAGCATTTCATTACCACCGCGCTGGCTCGTTGCAGGAAGCCGCGACGATGCTGTCGCAATTGGGAGACGAAGCCAAGCTCCTGGCTGGCGGGCAGAGCTTGATTCCGTTGATGAAGCTGCGCTTCGCGAATCCAAAGCACCTGGTGGACTTGAATTTTGTGTCCGACACCGCGTACATCCGGGAAGAAGGCGGGGCCGTGCGTTTCGGGGCTTTGACCCGTCATGCCGAGATCGAGAACTCCGCTGCCCTTGCTGTGCGCTTTCCGATCCTTCATGACTGCGCGGCCGGGATTGCTGACGTGCAGATCCGCAATCGCGGCACGATCGGCGGTTCACTTGCCGAGGCTGATCCCAGTGGAGATTGGGCCGTGGTTCTCCTCTCGCAGCAGACTGAGCTTCGCTGCTTGAGTCTGGCGGGAGAGCGCACGGTTGCGTTGGCGGACTTCATCACCGACGCCTATACCACGGTTCTTGCACACGACGAACTGGTGCGTGAAGTTGTCGTGAAACCCCCGGAGAAAGGCAGCGGAGGAGCCTACCTGGCATTCAAGCGTTCCGCGCCCGTCTATCCGACTGCAAGTGCGGCGGTACAGCTGACCATGGACGGCGATACATGTTGCCAAGCGGCAATCGTTCTGGGTTGTGTCGGCCTGGTTGCCGTGAAGGCTTCTGCCGCTGAAAATGCCTTGCGCGGAAAGAGGATCGACGACAAGACTGTGGCCACCGCGATGGAAGCTGTGCGTGCCGCAGTTGATCCCCAGCCCGATATGCGCGGCTCAGCCGAGTACAAGCGGACCTTGGCTGCGGCGCTAGTGAAGCGCGGCATCGAAGTTGCGGTGCGCCGTGCCCACGGAGAACGCGTCGAGGTCAGCCATATCTATGCCTGAAACGATCGAGAAGGTCGACATTCAGTTGAAGGTCAACGGCAAGCAGCGTTCCGCCAGCGTCGAGCCTCGCACGCTGCTGGTGGAACTGGTGCGCGAGGAGTTCGACCTTACCGGAACCCACGTCGGCTGCGATACGACCTATTGCGGTGCATGCACGGTCCTGATGAACGGCCTTTCGGTCAAGTCCTGCACAGTATTTGCAGTACAGGCCGATGGTGCAGAGATCCTTACGGTCGAAGGACTGGCCAAGGACGGCAAGCTGCACCCAGTTCAGAAGGCCTTCGGCGACTCTTACGGCTTGCAGTGCGGTTACTGCACGCCCGGTCTGATGCTTTGCACGTTTCAACTCGTGACGAAAAATCCCAAACCCAGTGAGCAACAGATTCGCAAGGCCATCGCCGGAAATACCTGCCGCTGCACCGGGTATCAGAACATCTTCAAGGCCATTCGCCTGGCCGGGCAGAACATAAAAGGAGCGTAGCCGTGGCCATCAAGTTTGCCGGCGCGTTCGAGGTGCAACGCAAACCTGAGGAAGTCTACGACTTCCTGACCGACCCACAGAAGTTCGCGCCTCTGTTGCCGGACTTCCAAAGCGTCTCCGTCGAGGACGCCAGCCACTTTACGGTGAAGGTGAACGTCGGCATCTCCTACATCAGAGGCGTAGCCGACGTGAAGATGCAGCTGGCAGAATCTGTTCGCCCCACCCGCGCTCAGTACAAAGGACAGGGATGCCTGGCCGGAGGCAACGTGAGCATGGTGGCAGGATTCGACCTGGCCGAGGCAGGAGCGGGCACGAGAGTTGCTTGGCAGGGAGAGGCGCAGGTTTTTGGGCGCCTGACTTCGGTCGCGGGCGGCCTTCTGGAGCCTTTGGGAAAGAAACAAGTCCAGAAATTGATTGACGGGCTGCAGGCGGCGTTGCACATCAGGAGCGGAGACGCCTCGTGAGCGAGAACGGCAAGAGATGGGTCGGGCAGGCCATTCCCCGTAAGGAAGAAGATCGCCTGCTACGTGGTTTGGGGAAATTCGCCGACGACATCAAGCTGCGTGAAATGCTCTACCTGCGGTTTGTCCGTTCCCCCTACGCGCACGCGCGCATTGTGAGCATCGACGTTTCTGAAGCAGAGAAGCTGCCCGGGGTCGTCTGCACCCTAAGCGGCTGCGAGATTGCCTCGCAGACCCAGCCTTTCATCGAAATCGCACCCGAGCCAGGTGGAAAAATACGCGACTATCCGCTGGCCATCTCCAAAGTGCGCTACCAGGGCGAGCCCGTGGTTGCCCTGGTGGCCGTGTCGCCTGCTATCGCCGATGACGGTGCTGAACTGGTGCAGATCGAGTACGAACCTCTCGATCCCGTGATCAATGCCGAACAGGCTTTGACCGACGCCAGCATCCTGCACGAAGAAGCTGGCACCAACAAAGTTTGGAATGGCGTCTTCGAGTACGGGAATGTCGAAGCGGCGTTCCGGGAAGCGGCTTCGATCGTCACGATCGACCGCATGCACTTTCATCGCTTCTCCAGCACGCCGCTCGAAAACAATGTGATCCTCGGCCAGTGGGACCCGAAGGACGACCACATCTATTACTGGTGTAACAATTCGTTTCCATCGTTCGCCATCCAGTTTCTGGCCGCGCACCTGAGCGTTCATATCGACCGGATCCGCGTGCAGACCTTCGACATCGGGGGTAGCTTCGGAATCAAGATCACCAGCTATCCGCAGATGGCCGTGTGCGCACTCGCGTCCAAGAAAACAGGCGGACGTCCCATCAAGTGGGTCGAGACGCGCTCCGAGCACATGACTTCAAGCGCGCACGGCAACGAACGCACGTTCCGGGAGACGCGGGTCGCGATCGACAAGAATGGCGTGATCACCGCCATCACATCTCGCCACATCGATGACTGCGGAGCGTATCCCCGTTACGAACCGCTGGGATGCGTCATCTGGTCGCAGGTGTTTCCCGGCGTCTACCGCTTCAAAAACGCCCGCATCGATTTCAGCCAGGCGGTCACGAACAAATGTCCGGTAGGCCCGAATCGCGGCTACTCGCGCATGCAGCACCTCTGGTTTCTGGAGCGAGTTGTCGACATCTGCGCCCACGAACTGGGCATCCCCGCCGACGAAATGCGTCTGCGCAACTACATCCGCCCGGAGGAGTTTCCCTACACCACGCCAAACGGTTGCGTCTACGATTCGGGAAACTATCCGAAGATGCTCGAAGTCGCGAAAAAACTGATCGACTGGGACGCCTGGAAGAAGAAGCAGGCCGATGCTCGCAAGCAGGGCCGCATGATCGGAATCGGGATCGGAACCACGCTCGATTCCGGTACCAATAACTTCGGTCAGTCGCAGATCGTCAATCCGGGAGCGCCTTTCTCCGGCAACTCGCAGGGCGCAAACTGCAAGCTCGACATCTACGGAGAGGTTGTCGTGGCAGTGGGCTCCTGCCCGCAGGGCCAGGGGCATGAAACCACCGCCGCTCAAGTCGTCGCAGACGTGCTCAACATCAGTCCTGATCTGATCGCGGTACGCACCGGCTTTGACACCGAGCGCAACGTGCACACCGGATTCTCCGGCACTTACGCCAGTCAATTCGCGGTCTCAGGACTATCGGCCGTCCATGGCGCCGCGCAGAAACTCAAAGCTGAGATGAAGCGCCTTGCTTCACACGTTCTAAGCACCACGGCGGACGATCTGGAATTTGGTGTCGGCGCCCAGGGGCCGGAAGTTCGCGCCAAAACCAGTGGCAAGTCGATCAACTACTGGGGACTGGCGAACATCGTAAACGTAAACAGCGCCATTCTGCCGACTGAACTTCACGATGTGACTTTGAATTGCCGCTACATTTGGCGCGCTCCCTTCAAGGTGCCCGATACCAAGAAGAAATACGGCAACCTGACCATGACGTACGCCTCGCAACTTCACATCGCGGTGCTGGAGATCGATCGCGACACGTTCATTCCCCACATTCTCGAGTACGTGGCCGTCGACGATTGCGGAACGGTCATCAATCCGCCCATCGTCGAGGGCCAGGTCTATGGCGCCACGGCTCACGGAATCGGCGCGGCGCTCCTGGAAAACTGCGTGTACGACGCGGTGGGCAACATGTTGACCAGCACCTTCAGCGACTACATCCCTATCACGGCAATGAACATGCCCACAGTGAAGTACGGACACATCGAAACCCCCTCGCCGCACAGCTACAGCGGTGCCAAAGGCATGGGCGAGGGAGGTGCGGCGCCCGTGCACACTATTTCGGCTGCGTTGCAAGACGCTCTTTTCGAGCAAGGAGTCTTCATCGAGGACTCTTTCAATAATCCCGACAGCGTGTTTCGCTCTCTTCGCGGAGAGATCGGACAGGTACAGCAGCGGGTGAAGGTCGAACGCCGGGCTGGCTCGAAGGCATGAAGACGGTTTGCATTATCGGATGTGGTGCCATCGGCAGCTTATACGCGGCGCACCTGGCGCGCGTCTCAGAGGTCTGGGTGCTGGCGCGGCGGAAAGAACAAGCCGACGCGTTGAATCGGGAGGGGCTGAGGGTTTCCGGGAAGCATAATTTTTCAGTACAGCTGCGGGCAACCATCGATCCCAGAGATCTGCCCGAGTGCGACCTTGGCATCGTTGCTACCAAAGCAATGCAGGTGAAGGACTCAATTGCGGGCATCGGGAACAAGTTCGACCGAGGCGCGCTTATCTCGGCGCAGAACGGTCTTGGCAGTGAGGAGATTATCGCGGAGCGCACACGCGGTTATGTCCTTCGCGGCACGACATTCATGAGCGGAACGCGGCACAGCGACACTCACGTGCAGTACGAACTCGACACGGCGACCTGGATCGGGCCGTTCGAACCGCGGCGTACGCCGCATGCCGTGGTGCGCGAAGCGGCTGACCTCTTGGTGCAAAGTGGATTGAAAGCGGAAGCCCTTCAGGATGCGCGTCCGGCACAGTGGTCGAAGCTGATCTTTAATGCCGCGGTGAACGGGGTGTCGGCGCTCACGGGACTTCCTCACTCACCTCATTTCGCAGCCGAGGAGGAGTTCGCTGACTTGGGCCACCTGTTGCATGCACTTATTGAGGAAGGCAAGAGCGTCGCAGCCGCAGCCGGAGTGGAGTTGCACGAAGATCCCTGGGCGATGAACAAAATTGGCGCGATGACGAATCATCCTCCCTCCATGCTGGCCGATGTGCGAAAGCAGTCACTCACCGAAGTGGATTTCTTGAGCGGGGCCATCGCGCGCGAAGCCGCGCGTGCAGGCGTTGACGCTCCTCTGCACACTGCAATCTACCGGCTCATCAAAGGCAAGGAAGCGGGATGGACATTCAAGGATGAAAACCGGCCTGTCGCGGCGCACGAGAAGGCCGGCGCGCACTGATCAGACCGCAGGCAAGAGTAACGAAGAAGTTATCTGGGGAAGAGTTCATGGCTTGGCCGATTGACCGCGCGAAACTGGATCGGGTTCGCGTCTTGATGAAGGATCAGGACGTCAGTGCGCTGGTCGTCCGTGCACCCGACAACGTTGTCTATCTGACGAACTATTGGTGCATGAAAGGCTATGACGTTGCGGTCTTTCCCCGCGAGGGCGAACCCACTCTCATCGCGCTGGAGCCGCAACTCGCCGACGCCGAGCGTAATTCCTGGACCCGCGACATCCGATTGTTCAAAGGCTACGACGAACGCGATGCTCGTCCAGCACCGTATCGGTCTCTGGATCTGGCACTCGAGATCTTGAAACAGCGTGGCCTGACCGACAAGGTCGCTGTCGAACTCAACATGGGCACCCAAAGCGCAGATCGCATGGTGGGAGAGCCCACCACTCCAACCCAGAACTTCTTCGACGCTTTCCGCAAGGTTTCCGGTCAAGTTGTAGATGCAACTCCCCTGCTAAGTGAAGCTCGTGCCATCAAAACACCGCAAGAGATCGAGCGCATGCGCCTGGCGAACGAGTTGGCGGCTCTGGCCATGGACTACACCCGCGAGCACATGAAGCCGGGAATGAAAGAAAGCGAAGTCGGCGGCATGTACGAGGGCTTCGTGCACGGACTCGGCGTCGGCTACAAGAGCAAAGTCGAAATGGCTCGTGCTTTCACCTTGGTGTGGTCGGGAAAGGGAATCGCGACCTTCACCGCCACCGGCGATCGCGCCATCCAAGCGAACGAGCCGACCCTCTTTGAAATCTGGGTGTGCGTCGATGGCTACTGGACCGACCTAACCAAGAACGCGTGTCCGGGCGAACTGACCGCGCCATATCACAAATTGCTCGATCTGTTGCTGCGCGTGTTTCAGCAAGCTGCGGCCTTCGCCCGCGACGGCGCCAGCTTCCCCGAACTCGATCGCCTGGTCCGCGCGCGCATCGCCGAAGGTGGATACCCTGGGCAGCCCTCCCACCCGATCTGCCACGGTGTCGGCGCGCGAGCCCATGAGCCTCCCTATGCGCACCAGGCGGGAGGCGGTTTGGTGAAGAAGGGCATGGTGCTAGCGATCGAGCCAGGCATCTATTGGCCTGGCGGCGGTGGGCTCCGCCTGGAGGACGACTTCCTGATCACCGACCAGGGTAACGAGAAGCTTTGCTCCGATCCGGATGATTTTCGCTTGGTGCGACGAAACTGATGGAAGAAGCTACGAAGAGGGAAGTGGGCAATAACTTGGGGACCCCGAGCAAAGACCGCAGAACGGCTCTTCACCCCGACCTGGCGCAGAGAATCCTGGCCCAGGTCAAGGAAGAAGAGATCGTTGCTATGGCGCGTGACGTCATCAACATTCCGAGCCCTACCGGCGAAGAATTGCAGATGGCGCAGTACATGCAAGGCTCCCTGCAGCAGCTTGGCTTAAACCTGACCTGGCAGGAAGTCGAAGAGGCCCGTGCCAACCTGGTTGGCCGCTGGATCGGTGCCGGCGGCGGCAAAAACCTGATGTTCAACGGCCACATGGACACGTCGAACACCGGGCGCGAAGACTTCCTCTCCGGTCTCGGCTACAAGCCGAACGCCGTGGTGAAAGACGGATTCCTCTACGGTCTCGGCATCTACAACATGAAGGGCGCCCTGGTCTGTTACACGCACGCGGTCAAGGCCCTGCAGCGTTCCGGTGTCCGCTTAAAAGGCGACGTGATCATCGCCGCCGTTGCAGGTGAAATCGAGAAAACGCAATGGGGCGAATTCAAAGGCAAACAGTACCGCGGGTACGGATTCGGTACGCATTACCTGGTGAATCACGGCATTCTGCCCGACATGTGCATTCTGGGCGAGCCCACCGACATGCATGTAGTGCTCGAGCACTTCGGTTCCATGTGGGTGCGCATTTCCTGTACGGGCATCTATGTGCATACCGCTTTCTGCGAAGGTCGCGAAGAGATGAACTCAGTTCGGCGGATGTATGCGCTGATGCAGCCGATCCTCGAATGGATTAGCACCTGGGAACGCAAGGCCGCCTACGGTGGAAAGAAAGCGATCGTCAATCTGGGCGGAATCCGTGGCGGCCACGCCTGGCGCGCGAGCCGCACCCCCGAAAAGACTGACCTGTTCCTCGATGTCCGCGTGCCTCCTACGATTCCCATGAGCGAGGCTCGCCGCGACATCCAGCAATTGTTTCTTGAACTGGAGAAGGAGCATCCCGACTTTGGCCTGGAGTTTGAAACTTATGTCTCGGTGCCGGGCGCCCGCATCGACGAAAACCACGAGATGATCCGAGCAATCGAGGCCAATCACGAGCGGGTCATGGGCCAACCACCGCAAAGGGAAGTCGTCACCTGGTGCTCGGATGCGAGCGTGTTGAGCCGCTACGGCATCGAGACGGTTAACTATGGTCCTTCGAGCGGTCCGCGCGACAAAGAGGGCGAGAAGGTCAAGATCCAGACATTGGTCGATATCACCAAGATCTACGCATTGACAGCGGCAGAAATCTGCGGCGTCGTCGCGTAATGGGCGAAGAGTCCCCGAGGTCAGGCTTGCCGAGTAAGAACGAAATCGAGCGTCGCTACAAGAACGTGCGATCGCGCATGGACCAGGAAGGCCTCGACGCCTTGCTGGTGTGCGGAAACCAGTACGCCGGATTCGAAGGCGCGGTCTTCTACATGTCGGGATTCGAGATTGTGCACCGCTACGTCTACGTCTTGTTACCGCTGCAGGGCGAGCCCACCTTAGTTTTTCCACGCGAGGCCCGCTGGATCGGCGACAAAGGTAAGCCCTGGGTCAAAGATCACGTCTGGCCCGAAATTCCCGGCCAATGGGTTCGCGACCTTGCCAGCGAGCGGAAATGGAAACGGCTCGGCGTGTACGGCATGAACTTCGTGATGGCTGTGCGCGACTATCGGGAACTGTCCAAGGGATCGCTCGAACTCGTGCCCTTCGACACGCAGTTTGATATGGCTCGCGCGGTCAAGAGCGAAGAAGAGCTCGCCGAAGTGCGCGATGCCATGGATATCATCCTCGACGGCTTCTGGGCGCTGGTCGGAGCCTATTGCCCCGGCAAGACCGAAGCGGAGATCATGGCCCCTGCCGTCGCGCGCTTCTTCGCGCGCGGGGCCGGGCCGCGCATGATGAACATCCTGCTGTCGGGCTCTAACGGTGAGGCAGAAGCTTTCTTTAAAGTACCCGGCCATCGCATGGTCGAGGCGGGCGACCTGCTCCTCTACTCGCTCGAAATCACGGGCGTCGGCGGATACTGGGTGGAATTCTCCCGCCCGCTGCTTCGCGGCAAACCCAGCAGCACAACCCAACGAATGGCAGACGCCTACCCCGTAGCCCTGGAAGAAGCGCGCAAGCTGATGCGGGCCGGGGAACTGGCCAGCAATGTGCATCGCGTCGTAGCAGAAACCTTCTCGAAGCACGGCTTCACGCTTGGGCACCTTTCTGGACACTCCATCGGCGCGACCATGCTCGAGTATCCGGCGATTGGCGCCAAGAGCGAAGTGCCGCTCGAAGAGAACATGATCTTTTCTTTACACCCACAAGTCGTCGATCGCGATGGCAAGGTTTGTCTTTACACGCAGGATACCTATCGCGTTGGCAAGAGCACGGGCGAATGCCTGGCCAGCGTGCCCTGGAAATTCTTTACCGGCCAGGAAACTCCGCAATCCGTCACCCGATGAAAGCCGCACGTCAATCTCCTGGAGGATTCTGCAAATGAGGATCTGTATCGTCGGTTGCGGAGCTGTGGGCAGCCTCTTTGCTGCACATCTGGCGAAGGCAGGCGAGGTTGAGGTGTGGGCCTACGACGTCTGGAAGGAACATACCGACGCGATTCGCAAGAACGGGCTGAAGCTTTCAGGCGCTGAAGAATTCACGGCCCGCCTGAACGCCACGAGCGATGCCAGGGAACTTCCTGCCTGCGACTACGGCATCGTCGCCACTAAGGCCATCCACACTCGAGCCGCAATTGCACAAACGGCACACGCCTTCAGCCCACATTCGGCCGTCTGCTCCGTTCAGAACGGAGTCGGCAACGAGGAGATTCTCGCCGAGCACGTGAAATACGTGATTCGTGGCACTACCTTCCCCGCCGGGCACCCGATCGCTCCGGGCCACATCGGGTACGACATCAAGGGCGATTCCTGGATCGGCCCGTTCGAACCGACCGCCACGCCAATGAGTCGGGTTGAGGAACTGGCAGGCCTGATCACGCGCTCGGGCATGAACACCATTGCGCTGCAGGATGCCCGGGGCGCGCAGTGGACCAAGCTGATCTTCAACGCCTCGACCAACCCCGTGGGCGCGTTGACGTTGCTACATCACGGTGCCGCCACCCGATTCGCTCCAACCGGGAAGCTGTTCGAAGACCTCATTGCCGAGGGTGAAGCCGTGGCCCATAAACTGGGAATCCAACTCCACGGAGATCCCCGCCAGTTGGTGCAGAAGGGCGCGAACGCGCCGGGAAAACATCGGGCCAGTATGCTGCAGGATGTTCTCGCCAAGCGTCAGACCGAAATCGATTTCATGAACGGGGCGATCGTGAGGTGGGGCGAGCAGGCCGGCGTGCCGACGCCCGTCAACCGCGCGCTCTGGGAACTCGTCAAGGGGCTTGAGCATTCCTGGGGCGATCCCGACTAATCTGCCAAATCTTGCGAAATCGAGGAGTTCATCGCGCGATCATGACCATCCCCTTCAACATCGGTGTTCTGCAATTGAGCATGGAGCCGGTTCGCGAAACTGTCGCCATGGCCACGGCCTGCGAGCAGGCAGGCTTCGACACGTTCTGGATCGCCGAGGCCTACCCGTGGTGGCGCAAGCATTCGTTTGAAGCTCGTTCTTCCACCGCCGTTCTTGCGGTCATCGCGGCGGCCACGAAGCGAATTCAGTTGGGATGGGGCATCATCTCTCCCTACACCCGCCACCCAGTGCAGATCGCGATGGAAGCCCGTGTTATGCAGGATCTGGCAGGCGACCGCTTCCTTCTTGGGCTTGGGGCCTCAAAGATTTTCATGAAGGAGATCGGCGAAGGAGAAGGAGAGAAGGTCGGTCCAGCCACGGTCATGCGCGAAAGTATCGAGATCGTGAAAGGAGTCCTTCGGGGAGACGCTTTTCAATATGAGGGAAAGGTGTTTCAGGCGAGCGTTCCGCCTCTGAAAGGCGATGCTCACACGCCGCGTGGCATCCCCCCCATCTACGTGGCCGGGACCGGCCCGGTGCTCCAGAAAATGGCTGGCTCCATGGGCGACGGGCTCCTGACCGCCAGCATCACCACACCCGCCTTCGTTCGCTACTCACGGCAGAACATGGAGGAAGGCGCGCGCCAGGCAGGGAAGGACCCGTCCAAGCTGATTCTCGGGTCGGTCATCGTCGGCAGCATCGGGCGCGACTCCGTGAAGGGCAAAGAAGGCGCGCGCGAGCAGGCGGCCATGTACCTGGCCAACAAAGTCCAGAACATCAAGGGCTCGGCGGATGTGCTGCTCCAAAGTGCTGGCCTGACCTTCGAAGAGCTTCAGCCCATCGCCGATGCCATGGAAAAGGGCGGTCGCAAGGACGCCGCTAGGGCCGTCACCGACGAGATCCTGCGAAAGGCTTGTGCAATTGCCGGCACGCCCGACGAGTGCATCGCGCGGATCGAACAGTATCGTGCAGCCGGATGCACCCACATCATGCTGGAGATTTGGGGAGACGACCGTACCGGGCAGGCCAGACTTTTCGGCGAAGCGGTACTCCCGCATTTCCACAAATGATCAGCGATTTACCGGACTCGCAATTTCGTCCACGATCTGACGAAACTCGGCATCTGAGACAAGCCCGCGCTTGGCGATGGCGCGCTTCTTGATTTCTGCCAGAATCTTTGCTCGCTGGTCGGGCGCGACTGCGACCCCCAATTCTTTCCCCTTGAGATCGATGCTGTCGAGGCCACTCTTTTTGCCCAGCACGATGGACCGTTCGGCGTTCACCAGTTCCGAAGAGTACGGCTCGATCGCCTCGGGAATGTGGAACTGACTGGCGACCGCGCCGCTCTCGCGCATAAAGAGGTTCTCGCCCACCAACGGCTTCCAGGCCTCAAGCCGGTATCCGCCGGCTTTCTGGACGACCTCCGAAACTGAGCGAACCTTGGTCAGGTCCAGCATCACCGGCACGTCGTAGAGACAGCGCAGAGCGAGCGCAATTTCGCAAAGGTCAGCGTTCCCAGCGCGCTCTCCCATCCCGTTGATCGTGCCCTGAATCCAGGTTGCCCCACCGCGTACCGCCGCTACCGCGCAGGCCGTGGCCATGCCAAAGTCGTTGTGCCCATGGAAGTGAAGAGGAACGTCGCGCCCCACCCAATCTCGCGTTTGCCGGATCAAGTACTCCGCAGCCTCCGGCCCGCACGCACCGATGGTGTCGACAACCACGATTTCCGCCGCACCCGTTTCCAGCGCGGTGCCGTAAGCCGCGTGCAAGAATTCCAACTCCGTCCGGGTGCCATCGACCGCAAAGAATGCGACGGTAATCGAGTTCTGGCGCGCGAACGAAATCGCCTCCCTGATCCTCTTAAGCACCTCGTCGCGACTAATGCCGTACGCCTTCAGCTTGATGTCGCTGGTCGGAGCTTCGATGATGGATGCCCGCAAGCCAAGCCTTACGAGTTCCTCAATATCCCCCTTGACCGCCCGCGAGAAGCCCCACAGCTCGGCCTTCAGTTTGGCGCCCAGCATCAACCGAATCGCTTCCGCATCCTCCTCCGAGACGCGCGGGAACCCCGCCTCAATACGGCTCACGCCGAGAACGTCGAGGTGCCGTGCAATTTCCAGCTTCTGCTGTGGAGAGAGCACGACCCCGACCGTCTGCTCCCCATCGCGCAGAGTCGTATCGTAGAAACGAACCGGAGCTTTCGGAAATTGAGAACGAATTTCGGGCCGGGCGTTGAGTTCACTGACCCAAACCTGGTTTTTGATCGATGTCGCCATAGCGCTCGCGCCTCAGACTTCCTGGGTTGCCAGAGCCATCGGTTTGTGCCCGTACGCTTCTTGCCAGGAAATCACCCGGTTGCGCAGGATGCCGATCTTTTCGATCTCGCACTCCATCACGTCGCCCGGCTTCAGATACCAGGCCTTCGGATCGCCGCTGAACGCAGCGACTCCCGAAACCGTCCCTGTCGAAACCACATCGCCCGCGCTGTATCCCATGGGTGAATAATGCGACAGAATTTCCGGAATCTTCACCGACATCTTTCCCGAGTGCGAACGCTGTCGCGGCTCGCCATTCACGCGCAGCTCCATTGCCAGGTTGTGTGGATCAGAAATCTCATCGGCGGTCACAATCCATGGCCCCAACGGGCAAAACGTATCGATTCCTTTGCAGAAACTAAAGACGCCCGACTTCATCTCCCGGCGCTGAATGTCCCGCGCTGTGATGTCGTTGAAGATGACATAGCCCCCGACGTGCTCGCTCGCTTCTCCGGGGGTGAAGTGCTTGCCGCTCCTCTTCAGCACGACAGCCAACTCGAGCTCGTAGTCCAGTTCGCTGGTTAGATGCTCCGGATAGATGACCGACTCCTCGTGACCGATGATCGCGTCCACATTTTGGAAAAAGACAATCCACGGCATCACCGGGTGCGAGAATCCCGCTTTGCTGGCCTCCTCATGATGCTCCCGGAAGTTGCCGGCCGTGTGAAAGAACTTCTTGGGGATAATCGGAGCCTTCAGGCGCACCTCGGAGAAGGCGTAACGCACGGGCTCGCCCTGCACGCCGCGCACCTCACCGCGTAACCCCGCCGCATGCTCCAGGGCGGTCCGGGCTGCATCCAGGCTTGAGTCGCCGCCTTCGAATAACGCCCGCATGTCGGACGGAACCACTGCACCTGCGAGCCGCGAGCAGGCCCCTTCGTTCCGAACATCCCGTAGATAGAGCGCGTACGCGGAATTCACGTCGAGGATCTCATTGCCATTCGTGACCGCGCCGACGCGCGATTGCCTGAGGGAATTCTGGAAAGTCACCAGTTTCATGGGAGCGTGGGTTCGCAGAATTGAGCGAACTCCAGTAGTTTAGTGTGCAGGGCTTGGGTTGTCCATCAACCACCAGTGAAGGCTCTCAACGGCCGAGTCAGTGATACGATTCCTCGAGGCGCCCAATGGCGTCGGGAAATTTCACATCGCATGAACAAAACTGAAGAGTTGCGCAAACCGATCCTCCCGGGCCACGGGGCTTCCGACTACGAGCGATATTTGCGCACCGATGAGTTGCTTGCTTTGCAGAAGACCCCGGCTGAGCTACTTCATCCCGACGAAATGACCTTTCAGGTCATTCACCAGGCTTCGGAGTTGCTTATGAAGGGAGCGGCCTTCGAGCTCGAACGTGCGCTAATGTGCGTCGCCGAAGGCGACCATCTGAATGCCGCCCGCCTCATCCGTCGAGCCAATATGGAGCTGGAGTATCCGATCTCCATGTTGCACGTGCTCGAGACCATCACACCCTACGACTACCACATCATTCGCGCCGGCCTGGGCCACGGCAGCGGTCTGGATTCGCCGGGCTTCCTCGCCCTGCTGCATATCGGTCCGCGACTGGGGCAGGTGTTCGACCACGAACTCCGGAAAAGCCACCTCACGGTGGACGATCTTTACCGCCGCCACGCGGAGTTCTTCGGACTGCACGACGTGGCTGAGCGCATGCTCGATTTCGACGAGCGTATGCACCTGTTCCGCTTTCATCACCTCAAGCTCGCGCAGCGCATCATCGGCGGAGGAGTCGTCGGCACCATGGGAACGCCGGTAGAGGTTCTGCACCAGCGGATGGAACATCTGTTCTACAAAGAATTGTGGGACGTGCGGAACCGGATTACCGCTTCTGCTAGCGTGTAACTGGCTTTGCCGACGCCCGACCGGCTCTCGTTGGTATCCTTGGGCGCGCGCTCTTGCATCCCGCATACCGCACCCCGCTGATTCTTCGCACTCACTTCTTCGTGGGCGGGTAGGCTTGTGATAGTGACAGACACGATCAACAAGGACGAAGCGCATAAACTCGAGAAGGCGTTCATCAGCTTGTTCGGCGGATCGCCAAGAATCTTCCGCGCGCCAGGCCGCGTGAATCTGATCGGCGAACACACCGACTATAACGACGGCTTCGTGATGCCGGCAGCCATCGCTTTCTTCACCTGGGTAGCGGCTGTTCCCCGGGGCGACCGCAAGGTGGTTGTGAACTCACAGAATTTCTCCGAACAGCTCGAATTTGATCTGGACCGTGTCCAGCGCCGACGTGGTCATCATTGGGGAGACTACGTCGTAGGCGTGGCTAGAATATTGGAGACCGGGGGCCACCGGATTCCTGGGGCGAATCTGCTGATTCGCGGGAGTGTGCCGATCGGGGCCGGGTTAAGTTCGTCTGCTTCGCTCGAGGTGGCAGTCGGTGCCGCACTGCTGGACCTTGCCGGAAAAACTGCCGATCTTAAGGAAATTGCGCTCCTCTGCCAGCGCGCCGAGAACGAATTTGTGGGTGCGCGCTGCGGGATCATGGACCAGTTTGTCGTCTCCCACGGGCGCGAGGGGAAAGCCCTGCTGCTCGATTGCAGGTCCCTCGAGCACAAATTGTTGCCCTTGTCCGGAGCGCCCTGCCTGGTGATTTGCAATACGATGGTTCGCCACAGCGTTGCTTCAGGCGAGTACAACACGCGGCGCGCAGAATGCGATGAAGGTGTGCGATTGCTGGCGAAGTATCGGCCCGGAATCAAAGCACTCCGTGATGTTGGGCTTCCGGAATTTGCCGAACTCGTCGGAGGGTTGCCGCCGACGGTGATGCGGCGCTGCCGTCACGTCATCAGCGAAAACGCCCGCGTCGAAGAATCTGCCCTCGCTCTCGAGCGCGGCGATCTGGAGATTTTCGGGAAACTGATGGCCGAGTCGCATGCCAGTCTGCGCGATGACTTTGAAGTGAGTTGTCAAGAACTCGACCTGATGGTCGAACTTGCTTCCAAAGTCGAAGGCGTCTACGGTGCGCGGATGACCGGAGGAGGCTTTGGCGGCTGCACAGTGAACCTGGTACGGGTCGAGCATATCGAGGAATTCAAGCAGGTCGTCAGCAACCGGTATGCGCGCACGACCGGCACCATTCCCGAGATCTATGTTTGCTCCACCACGGATGGTGTGACTCGCGTCAGTTGATGCGCGAAGAAGTGGAGAAAGAGACGGTGGGATCTTTGAACCTGTCGGTTCATCCACATCGGCGCTTGAACCTGCTCACCCAGGAATGGGTGCTGGTATCGCCCCATCGCGCCCAGCGTCCGTGGCAAGGACAGTTGGAAACTGTCCCGCCGGAAACCACCTTGCGCTTCGATCCCGAATGTTACCTGTGCCCCGGAAATAGCAGGGCTGGCGGAGTTCGGAATCCTGATTACGCAACGACGTTTGTCTTTGACAATGACTTCGCTGCCTTGAGCCTAGAAACACCGGCTGGTGCCTCTGAGGAACGGAGCTTGTTGATGGCCAGAAGCGAATCGGGGCGCTGCCGCGTGGTCTGCTTTTCGCCGCGACACGATTTGACCCTGGCGCGAATGAGCGTGCAGGGTCTGGAACAGGTGATTGATGTCTGGACGAAAGAGTTCCGCGAATTGGGAAGCAACCCTCGCATCAACTCAGTGCAGATCTTCGAAAACCGTGGCCCGATGATGGGTTGCAGCAATCCGCATCCACACGGGCAGATCTGGGCTGCCGAAACCGTACCCAATGAACTGGAAAAAGAATCGCGTTCGTTCCGCGCTCACTATCAGGCACATTCGTCGAGCCTGCTGGCCGACTACCTGCAACTGGAACTCAGAGAGCAGGAGCGGGTGGTCTATGCGAACGACGGCTTTGTTTTGCTTGTTCCGTTCTGGGCGATATGGCCGTTCGAAACCCTGTTGATCAGCCGCAGACCTGTGGCAAGCCTTCTCGATCTTTCCCCCCCCGAGCGCGCGGCGCTGGCCGATGCATTGAAGCAGGCCACCATTCGTTATGACAACCTGTTCCGCACATCGTTTCCCTATACGATGGGATTCCACCAGCAGCCGACAGACAATCAGATGCACCCGGAGTTTCACCTCCACGTGCATTTCTATCCGCCGCTTTTGCGCTCGGCCACGGTCAGGAAATTCATGGTGGGATACGAGATGCTGGCCATGCCACAGCGTGACATTACGCCCGAAGCCGCTGCTGCCGAGCTTCGTGGCGTGGAGACGGTGCACTACCTGGGCTTGCGCGACGGCAAGTAATGCCCACATCCCGGCATCGTGCTGGGCAGAGCCCCGTCGGATTCGCCGCCCTAGTCTCCCGGTTTCTTGTCTAAGTCCCTTTCTGGCCCTATCTCTAGCAGAATCAACGTGTAAAAGATTGTAAAGTTACGAAAATTCACGCCACCTACTTTAGACTAGACACGTCTGAAAGGATAGGGTGAGCGCGAAGGCCCTGTGCGCGTTCCGACTTTCTCCCCGCCGCAGATCAACCGCTTCGGGGTGCTCGGGCCGAATTGGGGCGCCGCGGTCTCGCCCGATTCATGAAAGACACTATGAGATCTCACACTTCTATTTCTCCGCTCCATCGCATTTATCCGCTTGGCATAGTTTTCGTGTTGGTAGCTCTTCTTTCCGCCTGCAACAGCGCCGGTAGCAAATCTGCCCAGGCCAGCGCCGGCCCCCCGTCCATTCCGGTGGCTGTGGCGACAACCGAGCAACGCGACTTCCCGGTCTACTTGTCCGGCCTTGGCAACGTCCAGGCCTACAACACCGTGAGCCTCAAGAGCCGGGTTGACGGACAGATTGTTCAGATCGCGTTCAAGGAAGGCCAGCTCGTCAAACAGGGCGATCTTCTGCTGATCATTGATCCCCGGCCCTACCAGGTTGCTGTCGAACAGGCCGAAGCGGCCATCGCGCGCGATCAGGCGCAGCTCAGAAACGCCCAGCTCGACTACGACCGATACCAGGGATTGTTCAAGGAAGGGGTAGTTTCGCAGCAGCAGTACGATGCGCAGCGCGCTCTCGTGGGCCAGCTCGAGGGCACAGTCAAAGCGGATCAGGCCGCGATTGACAACGCCAAGCTCAACCTCGTGTACACCAGGATTACCGCTCCAGTCAGTGGCCGCGTCGGTCTACGCCTCGTCGACATCGGCAATATGGTTCACGCTAACGACACCAACCCTCTGCTCGTGCTGACGCAGTTGCAGCCCATCGCCATGGTGTTCACGCTGCCCGAAGATCAGTTGCCGGCCGTGACCAAGCGCATGAAGACGGGAACTCTGGAGGTCGACGCCTACAGCCGCGATGACAGCACCAAAATTGCCGCCGGGAAATTGCTGACCATCGACAACCAGATCGACCTGACAACCGGCACGGCCAAGCTGAAAGCCATCTTCGACAACATCGACAGCGCCTTGTTTCCCAATCAATTCGTAAACGCTCGGCTGCTTCTCGAAACTCGCAAAGATGCGACCGTCGTTCCTGCCGCAGCGGTTCAGCGCGGGCCTCAGGGCAGCAACTACGCATACGTGGTGAAAGCCGACAAGACGGTCGAAGTGCGTCAACTGAAGGTCGTCCTCACGCAAGGTAATGTCAGCGTTATCGCTTCGGGCCTCACACCCGGAGATCAAGTCGTTACCGACGGGCAGGACAAGCTGCAGTCGGGCAGCCGCGTGGATCCGCACCCTGCGAACGGCTCGGCTGCCAATAGCAACACGCGCCCTGCGGGAACCCCAGGACAATGAGCCCGTCTCGCCTCTTTATTCTCCGGCCAGTTGCGACCACGCTACTGATGATCGGGATCCTGCTCGTTGGGTTGGTGGCCTACACCCAGCTCCCGGTTTCGGCTTTACCCGAGGTGGACTATCCGACCATCCAGGTGGTGACGTTCTATCCCGGTGCGGATCCCGAAGTCATGGCGTCATCGGTCACCGCTCCGCTCGAGCGCCAGTTCGGTCAGGTCCCCGGGCTGAGCCAGATGACCTCCACGAGTTCCTTCGGGAGCTCGCTGATCATTCTGCAGTTCAATCTCGACCAGAACATCGACGTTGCGGAACAGCAGGTACAGGCCGCGATCAATGCCGCGACCACGTATCTCCCGCGCGACCTGCCCAATCCCCCGATCTACAGCAAGGTCAATCCCGCCGACGCTCCGATTCTGACCCTCGCCCTAACCTCGAGCACCCTGCCTCTCACGAAGGTCGAAGATCTCGCCGATACCACGCTCGCTCAGAAGATCTCGCAGTTGCCGGGTGTTGGCCTTGTTTCCATCAGCGGCGGACAGAAGCCGGCCGTGCGCATTCAGGCGAATCCCACCGCGCTGGCTTCCTATGGGTTAAGTCTCGAAGACTTGCGCACCGTTCTCGGACAAGCAAACGTCGACCAGGCCAAGGGCGTGCTCGATGGTCCGCGCCAGTCCTTCACCATCAATGCCAACGACCAACTGTTTGATAGCGATGAATACAAGGACGTCATCGTCGCCACCAAGAACGGGGCACCCGTTCGCCTTAGTGACGTCGCCAACGTAATCGACGGTGCCGAAAATGCCCGCCAGGCTGCCTGGATGAATCTGACGCCCGCCGTCATCGTGAACATCCAGCGCCAACCGGGTGCCAACATCATCAGCGTCGCGGACCGCATCAAGAAGCTCTTGCCGCGCCTGCAAGCATCGCTGCCGTCT
>Ga0310912_10000244_pt1 | contig 26133 bp, 44 predicted proteins | sample GREbulkMGOX080_FD_203443 | JGI IMG/M metagenome (GOLD analysis project Ga0310912, IMG submission 203443) | Lab enrichment of tropical soil microbial communities from Luquillo Experimental Forest, Puerto Rico - GRE.bulkMG.OX080 | ecosystem: Environmental > Terrestrial > Soil > Tropical forest >...
AGCCGGGTGTGGTACTTAGGCGCGATGCTTGAAGCGCCAGCTCTCATTGCCGGTTTCGATGATTTCGCAGTGATGCGTCAGTCGATCGAGCAGCGCGGTCGTCATCTTCGCATCGCCGAACACGCTCGGCCACTCGGCGAAGGCCAGGTTGGTTGTGACGATGATGGAGGTGCGCTCGTATAGCCGGCTGATCAGATGAAAGAGCAGCTGACCGCCGGTTTGGGCGAACGGCAAATATCCGAGCTCGTCGAGCACGACAAAGTCGAGGCGGGTCAGATAATCAGCCAGACGGCCTTGCCGACCACTGCGGGCCTCGCTCTCCAGTCGGTTGACGAAATCGACAACGGTATAAAAAGCGGCCCCTTGGACCGCCGCGGATGCAGGCTCGCGAGATGGCTATCGCAAGATGCGACTTGCCAGTACCGGTGCCTCCGATCAGCACGGCGTTGCGCTGCTCGGCGAGAAAGCCACCGCTCGCCTGATCGCGCACCCGCGCCTCATTGACCGGCGTGCTGGTGAAGTCGAAGTCGTCGATGTCCTTGGCCAGCGGCAGCTTGGCAATGGTCAGCTGGTACTTGATCGAGCGCGCCCTCTTCTCAGCAATCTCGGCGCTGAGCAGGTCGCCGACGATGCGTGGCGGCTCGTGTCGACGCTTGAGGCCGGTCGCCATCACCTCGGCGACGCATCGGTCGAGTAGCCAAGCATTGAGCTCCTCATAGCTCGCCACCCGCAGCCGCGGTGTGAAGAAACGCTCGCGCACCACCCCGACCTGGTTCTCGACTTGCCCCTTCTCCCAGCCCGAGGCCGGCGTGCAGGCGGTTGGCTCGACCAAATAATGCCCACACATCCGCAGAAAGCGGCGGTTGAACTGGCGGTCTTTGCCGATGAACACGGTCTCGACCGCCGTCTTCATGTTGTCGTAGATGCCGCGCGTGCAGCTTCCTTTGAAGAAGGCGAACGCGCGGTTGTGCGCGTCGAACACCATCTCCTGGGTCTCACGTGGTTAAGCCCGCACGAACAGCATCCGGCTGTAGCACAGCCGGACATGCGCCACCTTGACGGTGACCGTCGTACCGTTGATCAGCACGACCTCGTGAGACCAGTCAAACTGGTAAACTTCTCCTGGCGCGAAGCTCAGCGGCACAAAGGCTTCCGCTATTGCGGCACCGCGCTCGGCCCGCCACCTCTTTGCGTAGCGCCGAACCGCGTCGTAGCTGCCCCCGTAGCCGAACCCGCGCAGCTCCTCAAAGATCCGAATCAGCGTCAGCCGCTCACGTGCCGACTTGCCCTCGTTGGCCAACAATAGCTCGTCAAGCTGATCGCGCCACGGGTCGATCCGCGGCAGCGGCTGACGGCCGCGCTCATAGCGAAAGTCGGTCGCCTGCGACCGGATCACCTTGCGCACGACCTTCCGCGACACCCGCAGCTCTCGGCAGATCGCCTTGATAAGCTTCTGCTGATGAAAAACGCCGCGGCATCGTAGGCGTCTCTACTTAAGGGGCGACGCGGCCTTTGCCAACCCTGAGGTGTACGAGTTCCTCGAAGCCGAGGGCGCCGGCTATACGATCCGGTTGCCGGCCAACAGCGTGTTGCAAAGCAGGATCGGCTACCTGCTCAAACACCCGGTCGGGCGACCGCCGCAGGCGGTGCGCCGCTATTACGCCAGTTTCAGCTATCAGGCGGAGAGCTGAAACAGAACGCACCGTGTCGCAGCCAAGGTCGAGTGGCATCCCGGTCCTTATAACCTCGCCGGCGTCAAGCGCCATGTAGGCCATAAGATTCCCAGGCTGCCGATTTACTGTCAGGCCATCTCGTTTCTGCCACCCGCAGATATCGTCAACCGCTCACGCTGAATCAGCGCGCTCGGCCAGTCTCCTGATTACCCTACCGGCTGCGGGGCCGGATCGTACCAAACCGCTTCTCGACGCACTGAACCATCATGCCGCGGACTATCTCGCCGGAGATCCCGGCGGTGGTAGCCACCCAACTCATTATTTCGCGGTCGTGGCAATCGAGGGCAAAGGCAACGCGGATGGCCGCGCCGTTCCAACATGTGAACTCGAGCACATCCGAACACCAGTGGCAATTCGAACGGATGGTCGCGACCGGGCCGTCATGCTCGCGTGGTCTCCGGCGTCCGATATGGGGTTTCGAGCAGCCCGTGCTTCTTCATCAACCGGTAGACCCGCTTGGCGTTAACCGGGGCGTGACCTTTGGATCGCCCCTCGCGCTTCAGGAGCGCGGCGATCCTGCGGTACCCATAGGTCGGTCGCGCGTCGACCAGGCGACGGATTGCACCGGCGAGCTCGACGTCGCCAGCGCGCTCAGCGGTCCGCGCTGGGGTCTCCCAGCGTCGCGGCGTTCAATAATCCCAGCGTCGTGAGTGTCTTCGGGTATCGACCGCCAGCGGCGAGAGCGACAGCAAGGTCGGTTTTTTGCCCGCGCCAGTTCGAGCGCCTCCTTGAGGATTTCGACCTCCGTGGTCTTGCGGCCCAACAGCCGCTCGAGCTTACGCACCCGTTCTTCGAGGCGGCGGAGTCGGAAGCTGCAACGACCTCGTCGTCGGCGCGCACGGCTTCCTTTCCCCCTTCGCTCATCAGCCGTCTCCAGCGGAACATCAGGCTCGGCGAGAGCCCATGGCGGCCGGCAACGTAGCTGATCGACATTCCGGGCTGCATCGTTTCGGCGTCCAACACGACAGCCTTGCCGCCGATCATCAAGGTGGCCTCACCGAGCACTTATTGGCCCTGACGCTTGGGGCGCCGCTCATTTTAGGTACGCGAGCTCGCGCAGCTGGGGCACGAGGTTCGATTCATGCCGGCCTGCCCGACGTGTCCGTGCTCTGACAACCGGCGTTGGATGCTAAAGCCGCACGACCCTGCCTCGTAACAGAAGCGATGCTTCGCACCGACGCCGCGCCGGCCTAAAAGTGTATTAGATTCACTGTGAATATGCGGGTTTGCTCCCCTCCTGATTGGCGTAAGCCGTTAGCGCTGCTCAGCGGAATATTCTTCCAGCCCGCGATATCGGGAGGCCGGATCGGCCGCAAAACGGGCGGAAGGATGTAAACCTCCTCTCACGACAGCGTGTCTTGAGACAGTAATCACCTGACAGTAGGGCCACGCGCTCGGGTCGCGGACCGTCATGAGTCTGGGTGACCCCGAGCGGCGTGGCCATGCCGCCTTCGGGCGAAGTTAGGATGGTGTTGCGAACAACCTCCAAACCTCAAACGGAGAACGACATGACCACAGACAAGAAGGTAGCGCGTCGTAAGCTGAGCCTGTTGGAGCTGGCCAGCGATCTCGGCAACGTCAGCAAGGCGTGTCGGATGATCGGCTACAGCCGACAACAATTCTATGAGATCCGGCGCAACTTTCAGACCTACGGCGCCGATGGACTGCTCGACCGCCTGCCCGGTGCTAGGGGACCTCACCCCAACCGAGTGGCGGCCGAGATCGAGACGGCGATCCTCGATCATGCCCTCGCCCACCCCTGCCACGGCCCGATGCGGGTCGCCCAGGAGCTCGTGCTGCGCGGCATCCAGGTCTCCTCCGGCGGCGTGCGCGGGGTCTGGCAGCGCCATAGTCTATTGACCAAACACGATCGGCTGTCGCGGCTGGAGAAACCACAGCCGAGCGCCAGCTCAGCCTCTCGGATGAACAGATCAAGCTCTTGGAGCGGTTCGGCCCGGAATTCCGCGAGCGCCATGTCGAGGCACCGCACACCGGCGCGCTGGTTGCCGTCGACACCTTCTTCGTCGGCGTCTTAAAAGGCGTCGGCAAGGTCTATCTGCAGACCGCCATCGACTGTTACAGCCGGAATGCCTGGGCCCGGCTCTACCCCAACAAGCTGCCCCTCACCGCCGTCCAGCTGATCAACAACGATGTGCTGCCGATCTTTGAGGCGCACCAAACCAAAATCGACGCCGTGCTTTCCGACAACGGCCGCGAGTTCTGCGGCCGCGAAGACCGCCATCCTTACGAGCTGTTTTTGCAGCTCGAAGGCATCGAGCACAAACGCACCCGGGTCAACCGGCCACAATCCACTGATGTGATCGACAAGGGAAATCGTGAGCGCTTTTGGGTAGCCCTACCGTTTCTCTGTTCGGCAGGGGTGAGCCGTTTCTCCGTCCCGGCCTGCCGAGTTTGAGCCGTCGCGCACAGTGGTGGTCAAGACTGGCCGGAGGCCACCGCCGGAGGCGGCTCGGTCTTGACCATCGCGAGCACGGCGCCATGCTGGCTATGACGGGCCCTTGCTCCCTGGTAATTCTGCCGTCGCGCACGGATGACCGCGCGGCAAAGAGCAGGGCACGAGGTGAAAGCCCTGCCGCGCAGCCCTATTGTCGCCCCTCGTCTGCGGCGCCCGTGCGCGCCTTTGGCCCTCTTACGTTCCAACCTGCCACAAACCGGGCATAGGCCGCTTCGGCCTGCTCGACCCAGCGCCGTTCCTGGTCGCGCTGGCTCTTGAGGTTGTAGGCAAATGTTGTTCCCTTCTGCCCGCGGGCCGGCTTGTGACCGGCTCTGAGCTCGAGATCGCGCAGCTTTCTGGCGTGCAGCGCCGGTCGTGCCCAGAGGTAGCTCTCGTTCTTTGTCAAAAGATGCCAGATCAAGATGGCGAGCTTGCGTGCCGTCGCGACGGCGGCGACGTGTTGCCCGCGCCGGCTTTGCACGCGCAGAAAGAAGCTGCGCAGCGGGCCAGGGGAGCGCGCTGCCGCCCAGCCCCCCTCGACCAGCATGCCGCGCGCGTGCCCGCGGCCTTGCTTGGTGATCCGCCCGTGGTATGCCGGGCCCGGTCCGGATCGCCGCACGCTCGGGTTCAGCCCGAGATAGCCGACAAGCTGCTCGGGTCTGGCAAAGCGCTCGATATCGCCGATCGCAGCGATCAGCGCGAGCGCGACAACCATATCAATGCCGGGGATGGTGATCAGCCGCTTCGCCCTTTCATCGGCGAGCGCTGATTGGGCAAGATCCCGTTCGATCACTTTGAGATCGTCGGTCAGCCGATCGAACTCGCGTAGGTGACGCTCCACCGCCAAGCGCTCGTCTCCCGGCAGGATCTGCTCCGAAAGCCAGGCACGGCCCTTGGGGCCACACAGATCCTGATGCGGGCAGGACGGGATCAAATGGGCATGCAGGATCGACTGAATGATGTTCTTCAGCCGCGAGCGCTGCCGCACGATCTGGTTGCGGCGCGTCACCTGGCGGCGGAGCGCCTGTGTCGTCTCGTCGGCGATCCAGACCTCCGGCAAAAAGCCGCTGGCATAGAGCTGGGCCAGTACCCCAGCATCGATCTTATCGGTCTTGATCTTGGCATGCGCAATAAGCCGGACCTGTTTCGGATTGGCGATAACTACCCGACTGACGTGAGGTCCGATTACCGCGGCAACCGAAGCTGCATTGCCGGTGGCTTCGACGACGACAATGTCGCTCTTGGACAGCTGCTTGGCAAATTCCTCCAGCGGCTCGCGACGCATGATGACACGCCCCGCACGGCTGAGCTTGCCGTCTTTCCAGGCCACCGCCTCGGCAAAGGCGCGGTGAATATCCAGTCCAATGATTCGCATTTCCCATACTCCGTTCTCGATCGCTCGAACGGGAGCTCGCGGGCAACACGACACCTACTGATCCGCGCTCGCAGCGCATCCGGGCCAGTCGCAAGGGGCGGCCATGTAACGAGCTCGGGCCCGCAGCCCAGGGTCTGTCGGCGGCCTGCCCGCACCTTTGTGCTCCCGGCGCCCCGTGTCCCAGATGGGCTCACCATAACCCGCTCCCGAAGGATCGGGCAGACACCCAGGGCGCCGAGATCATCATGCCGGATAACGGCATCGTCGAGCTGGCACCGCACCCTCCTCGACGAGCATTTCCGCGTCGAAGGCCGTCGCACCTGGTTCGAGACCCTCGAGGAAATGCAGACCGCCCTCGATCAGTACCTTGTCGAGTACAATACCAAACGACCGCATCAGGGACGCGGCATGAACGGCCGCACCCCGATCACCGCCTTCATCGACGGCATCAGAAAGGAGAATACGCCACAGCCAAATCCAGCCCGCAAAGCTGCCTAACCTACGCCTGCCATGGCGGCTCCTGTCAGCCGATTACCCTCTCTGTACAGACAGCGCCCCGACTACCGAAAGATCATATGCACGGCAGACTGCCTCGGTACGATTCGTTGCTTTCAGTTTACTCATAATGCTTTTGATATGCGCTTTGACTGTGCTCTCGCTAATTGCGAGTTCGAACGCGATCGCCTTGTTCGCTTTGCCTCGCATTAGATGTTCAAGGACCTTCGACTCGCGTGCAGAGAATTTGTGAGTCTCCTTCGTCAGCGAAATCGGCCGGGATCCATTTAACCTTTGCAAATATAAACTCGCAGGCGCATATATGCCTCCCGCCTTTACGAGACGAATAATTTCGATTACCTGTCTAGGCGTCGTGCTGGATGCTGGAATAAAAGCGTGTGCGCCAATTTTCAATCCATCTATGATAGCGTCGTAGTAATCGACTGTCGAAAGTATTATGACGGGAGCGAGTTTTGCCAAGTCTGTTATTTCAAGCTGTTTTCTTTTGGCATCGTCCCGATTCAGATCAGTTTCCGACGCATAATACAGGATACCATCGTAAGGCTTCGTGCTTTGTAGACAATCTGCAACACCACTAAATGATACAAAATCGAGAGTGTCATCAAGCTCTTTCAGGAACCCAGTAATGCACTCTCGTGTAAAGACATGTTCATCGACCAATGCAACGGTAGTTCTACCGTTTCTTTCGGGCCAGCGAGAACTCGTTTCTGACTGACCTGATCTCATGCTGAGGGGTTTCGAATGTCGTATCGACGTATTCGCTGGGATGACCATCGACGCATGATCGGGTACCCGAATAATACCCTTTTCCTCTCGGGCCACCACAGTCTTTTCATTACGCCGAGCATGACGACTGCAACCGATGACAAGCCTTTGCTGTTATGTAGACACAATTTTGACTCAATGTCTACAAAAATGATGCTAAACTATAGTGGCTCGGTTTTCCGCGATTCCGAGCGGCGAGCGGGGCCGCTTGGCGACGGCGTCCGCGTCTTTCCGGTTTTTTGAGCGTTTGCGGGCATTAGCTCTTCTCTTGAATCTTATAGGGATGATCCGCTAAGGTCTCTGGCTTAGCCGCTCGAAGCTTAAGCCCGCCGTAGGGCTAATTAGTAAATCAGCCAAACAACAACAGTCCATTCGAGCGCCGACAGCGTGATGATACAAATTATCGCCAACAGGGTTGAAAGCAGACTTCTTGTTTCCGCTCTCATCGTCCATATGACTCAAGGCGCACTTTTCCTAACATTCCCTCTCAATCCGGGCCGCAGCCGATCACGGCGCGGCTGACGGCCCGTCGCCGCTGCTTCAGGCTGGGGTTTGAGATCCATGCTAATCTCTCCCGTCCATCTTTCCGGATGATCGGCTTTATTGCGAAACCGTCTCCCAGCCCCACATAGCGGGACACACCTCTATCTCGGCCGCAAGCCACGGAGGCAATCAACGACGACGCATGCACGCGGCAAGCTCGCGTAATCGGATATTCCGCCTAGCGCAGTCCGCCTCGACTACGGAGGCGACCAAAACTGCCGCACCATCGCCGCGGTTACCGCTTCCGCCAGCTCGCCGGACGATCCTAGTAACTTCAAGGGCGTCAACATAGCGTCCGTAACTCGTCCCTTGCGGCGTCAAAAGCGCCTCATCGGGGATTCCGACTCGAGGCTACTTATGAACACAAGCGGACCGCGAAATTAGGACCAGAGGCTAAGGTGGAGTGTGCTCCAGGATAGCGAGGAGGAGCAGACGGATGAGCAAGAAGACACGGCGGCGGATTGACCAGCAGTATCTCGCGACGCCGTTTTACGGCTCCCAGCCGATGACGGCGGAGCTGCACCGTGCTGGCCTTCAGGTCAACCGCAGACGGGTGCAACGGCTGATGCGGCTGATGGGGCCGAAGCGATCGGGCCAAAGCCGAAGACCAGCCGCCGCTCGGCGCAGCATCGGATCTACCCCTACCTGCTGCGCGGCCTGACGATCGATCGGGCGAACCAGGTGTGGGCTGCCGACAATACGTACATCCCGATGGCGCGCGGCTTTCTCTACCTAGTCGTGGCGATGGACTGGTGCAGCCGCTACGTGCTGGCCTCGCGTCTCTCGAACACGATGGACACCTCGTTCTGCCTCGACGCACTCGACGACGCCCTGAGAAAAGGGCGGCCAGAGATCTTCAATACCGACCTGGGGGCGCAATTCACTAGCGCCTCGTTTACCAATAGGCTGGAAAGCCCTGATGTGCGGATCAGCATGCATGGTCGTGGCCGCTAGTTGGACAACGTATTCGTCGAACGGTGTGGTGTAGGTATGGGCGGCCGAGTGAGTCCTGTGGATTTGCCGCTGCGCTTGGACGATGCTGGCACATCGCCGCCCACAACTCTGCCGGGCCAGCAACCACAAAACATAATACATTTGACCAGGAAGAGGAGCGGCCTTCTCCTTACGGCCCACTCCTATGGTCCCACGGCCCGGTTCCACCGCTCTTCGACGTCGACGACAATTCCCCTGAGATCGTCGACTACGGTACGCTGTTTGTAGGCGGGCTCGAGGCGGCGGTTTCGCGCATTGGTCGCCGTCGAGGCGTCGGGATCAGTGACGCGCACCTTCCCGGTGACCACCTTTCGCGCAAGCGCGCGCCAGGCTCCATGTCATCGGGCATTCCGTCCGACGCGCGATTACCGCCGAATTCCACCACCAGCGAGGACGCTAACTCGCAGCAGAATCGAAACTCCGTGACCCTGCCCCTTTGTTGCCCTCACTTATAACCAGAATCCGTTCCGGTTGTGGTCCTGTTGGGACCGGGCTGCAAACTCGTTCGGGGCCAGGCCGCCGAGGCTGGTGTGGGGCCGGCAAGCATTGCAGTCGAGCCGCCACGCCTCGATGATCCGCCGCGCCATCGGCAAGCCATGGAACACGTGCTCGTTGAGGCACTCGCCGCGGAACCGGCCGTTGAGGCTTTCGACAAAGGCGTTCTGTACCGGCTTTCCAGGCGCGATGTGGTGCCATCCAATGCCGCGTTCCTGCTGCCACCACAGGATGGCGGGTGACGTGAGCTCGATGCCGTTGTCGCTGACGATTATCAGCGGCTTTCTGCGGGCCGCGACGATAGCATCGAGCTCGCCTACCACCCGTCGGCCGGAAATCGACCTGTCGACGACCAGTGCCAGGCACTCGCGGGTGAAGTCGTCGACAATGACAAGCACCCGGAAGCGGCGCCCGTCGGCCAGCACGTCAGAGACGAAGTCGAGGCTCCAGCGCTGGTCGCGGCCCTGCGGCAGAGCCATCGGCGTTCGCGTGCCCAGTGCCCTTTTGCGGCCGCCGCGGCGGCGAACCATCAACCGCTCCTCCCGGTAAATCCGGAACAGCTTTTTGTGGTTCAGCTCGACGCCCTCGCGCCGCAGCAGGATGTGCAGGCGCCGATAGCCGAACCGGCGGCGATCGGCGGCAAGGCGATGCAGCCGCTCGCGGAACTCACTGTCATGTGGCGCGAGGTGACATAGCGGTAAGGCTTCGGCGCAATGCCGATCAGCGCGCAGGCGCGCCGTTGCGAATAGCCCTTCTCATCGATTGCCCAGGTCACCACCATCCTCCGGGAACTGGGCGTCAGAAGTTTTTTCCGAGAGCCTCGCGCAGTGTCGCCACATCGACTCCGCCAATAGCCTCTTCAGCTTGCGGTTCTCCTCCTCGAGCATCTTCAGCTTGCGCGCGTCCGACTCTCCATGCCGCCATACCTCGTGCGCCACGTGTAGAACGTCGCGTCGCTGATCCCGTGCTTACGGCGCAACTCAACAACCGGGATACCCGCCTGGTGCTCCTTGAGCACATTGATCATCTGCTCCTCGCTGAACCGTCCCTTGCGCATTCGTCCGTCTCCTCTCGACGGATCTTAGCTTCTAAGCGGGGGCGTTCCAGGGGGCAGGGTCACCCGTACCGGCCCGTGATCCCGCTTCCAACGCCAGTGCTGGGATGCATTCAGAAGAGCGGCGGAATGTGCGACACTGGGTTTATAGCTGGTGATAGGGTAGTGATTGAGACAGTGTGTGATCCTGGACGCCTTGGAGCGCAAGCGGCAGGTGGCGTTTACCTGCACCGAGCCCGGTATCAGGCCTCCCATCGCCGGCCGTAGGATGGCGAACCGGGGCGCCTTGGTGGGCTTGTGCAGCGCATCTGAAGTCGAGGCCGGCGAGCTGATCCGCGTCGTCCCTCGACAACTCCACCAGATACAAGCATCCGAAGGTGCTGGTCTGGCCGTCGCCCCATCCGCGCTGGACCTTCTACTTCGTCCCGACCTCAGCCTCCTGGCTCAACGCGGTCGAGAAGTTCTTCTCTGGGATGACCCGCCAATGCATCCGCATGGTGGCTTTTGCTCAATTCGCGGATCTGCGGACCGCCATGAGCGCACGTCTGGTCGAGCACAATGTTGGTCCCAAGCTATTCGTCTGGGCCAAACCCGCCGAAGAAGTCCTCGCTACACTCAACCGAGTCCCTGCAGCTTTTGTTTGAGCGAGAGCACTAGCGACTCCGTCTTAACCAATTAGCCGAGAACCTGAGATTAAATGATGCTCGATCCGCAACGAATTTTGTTCATTGGAATGCCTTCTGGCGCCCTACCCGTCCGCGTGTCCAAATTTTTTGACACCTTTAACGTAAACAATTTTCACTTAGTGGCTTGGAATGCGAAAACGTTCATTGATGAAACTCAAGAGCGGACTGGCCAATCTTTACAAAGCTATCATCATCCATTTGTCTATCGACGCTTTAAAGCATCATACGAAGCGAAAATTAGCCAAATATTAGATTGGGTAAGGAGTGGGCACGTTTTCGTGATATTTCCACATATGTTCAGCGTTGAAATTAAAACGGATGGCTCCAAGGGAGTTGCTAATATTAATATAAATCAATTTCCTCCATTTAGCTTAATCGATTTCATCAAAATAAATGAAACATCACTTGTTGTAACCGATAAATTCTACAGCCAATTTAATGCGTTTGTCGACATACTCAGGTGTAATTTAGTGTTCTCGGCGAAAGATAGCGTACCTTTGTTTCTATCCGCTGAAGCTCGACGAGATGAGAGTTCAACAATTGCTGGAGCGGCATTTCCGGTCGGGAAAGGGGCAATTGTATTTTCTCCGTCACCCAGGGCTTGGAACAACCCCAAACTATTGAAATATTTGGAGGCGCTTGCGAAACTCCCGGACATGCTAAGCCAGCCTTCTGATCTCTTCCCCGAGAGGGCGAGCGTGTGGCAGGGGCTAACGTTATTGCTCCTCGCCGCTTTGCCGGCCCTGCTTATCGCGACCATCGCCCTCTCGCCTTTTTGGGCTCCGCACATGGAACGGCTGCTCCCGTGGGGCGGCAAACCGCAGGCTGCAGGGCAAGACTACGCCACCCTCGCCGCTCGGCTAACCGAGATCGAGAAGCTTTCCGCTTCGTCAAGCTTTGATATCGAAGCAATCAAATCGGCCGAGAGCGCGTTGGCGCGGCGAGTCGATCGCCTTGAGACCGCGGTGTCACGTCTGCAGGAGCTGGCGGCGTCTCCATTGTCTAATGATCCGGCTAACTCGATGCCGCCGACAGAGAGCTCAAGTCTGGCAACCGAGCAACCAGCTGCTCCGGTTCCCAGAGGAACTCCCCCGCATCTCTCGACCCAGGAGATCGCGCAGCTTTTGGGGCGAGGTGACACACTCCTTCTTAGAGGTGATGTCGCCTCGGCGCGTCTCTTCTATGCGCGCGCCGCCGATGCAGGAGACGGGCGAGCAGCATTGCGAATGGGAGGCACCTTCGATCCAGCTTTGGTCGGCCAGGGCGTCTTGCGCGGCGTACGTGGCGATCCCGCGGAGGCGCGCCTCTGGTACCAACGTGCTCGTAATCTCAACGACCCCGAGGCCGAGGGGCGGTTGAAAAGCTTCGAGACGAGGTAAGGAGATCAGGAGGGAAAGCCGCGATTTGGACAACACGCTATGAGGCAGCGCGGGTGCCCGTCACACGCCCCCAAGAGACTTGGGTATGCACGTGCTCGACGTCGCGGAGGCAAGAAGGCGATCGTCGCCTTGACCGGGATAGACGGGGTTCCGTAAGGGACCTCTGCAAAACGCTCGGACCAGTCGCATTATGACGGACCAAAAAGGGCGGCGGAATGCGGATAGGCTGGATCAATGAGGCAGACGATGTTGGTCTGGCAGGGTTTGAACGTTACTGGGAGACAACGTGACGAGCGGTGTTAGGGCGGAGATGGAGCGGCTTGGTGGGGGGAAAACCCGACGACTCACAGGCGCGCGCGGGTCACGCTTGCTTCGGCGGTGGTCGCCCTCCACATACCCCGGTGATGGCGAGCTCTCGGATGCGCGAGCTGCGAAAGACCGGCGCCGTTGATCAGCACGGCATCATCGTAACCATTCCGCGGCTGTCTTCCGTCGCCGGCTCCAACAAGCCGGCTGGCTGGAAGCGGTGGAGCCCGGCAAAAAAGCCGAGCATCTTTTCGGCCTCAGCCTCGACCGTATGCGCGATTACTTTTCTTGGCCTGCCGATGGTCTCGATCTCTGTCGGCTTGCGCAGACGTAAGTCATCCGTGTGGTGACGATGGTCGCCGCCAAGGTCGAGGTCGACGCGCGTCGCGAGCACGACCGGCAGCGCGTCCTCGAGGATCCTATGCCGCAAGGCCTCAGGCCTTAGTCGCCCTTAGACAAGTACGGGAAGAACCGGGCCGCTTGTCGGGGGTCACGAGAATTTGCGCGGTGTGGCGGAAAACCCGACGACTCACAGGCGCGGCGAGTCACGCTTGCCTTGGCTGTGGTCGCCGTCACATACCCCCGGTGATGGCGCGCTCCCCCATGCGCAAGCTGCCAGAGACCGGAACCGTCGATTCACCGGCTCCGACAAGCCGCCCGGCTGGAAGCGCTGGAGCCCGGCAGAAAAAGCCGAGCACCTTTTCGACCTCAGCCTCGACCGCATGCACGATTACCTTTCTCGGCCTGGCGATGGTCTCCTGCTGCAGCGCAGACGCAAATCATCCGTGTGGTGGTGATAGTCGCCGCCAAGGTTGGGATGGAGGCGCCTCGAGAGCGCGAGCGAGCCCGCGGTGCTCGAAGCACTCGCGCCAAGGGAAGGCCTTAGGCCTTAGTCGCTCCAAGACGGGTACGGGGAAAACAGGGGTGCGGGAGGTCGCGAGAAGTTATGCCTTGCATATTCAATCAAAGGCCTTCGACCTGGCGAGGGGTGATGATGCTCGCGCTATCAGGACTGTCGGCGATCGTAGGTCCTGCCGCGGCAGCCCGCCAATTCAAGCCTCAACGAAACGGCTCCGAAACGCGAGACACTCGAGAAAGAGGCCGTCCGGCGGGTACTAGGCGAGATTGGGCGCGGCCCGCCGTGCGGCTGACGTTTTTTTGACGCACGGTGTGCATAGCATCGCATCGGGCTGGGCGTGCCCGGGCCAAGCCCAAATGGGAGCGGCGCCGGGGATGTCCCCCTAACCTAGCGCCGCTTCTTCCCAGTTCCGCGGGTGTGTAGCGCCATCGGGGGCGGCTGTAGAACAAGATGCGAACCATTATCGTCAAGCTGCCTCCCGAGGCTGACTTTTCGTCCGAGATGGCAGGGATGCGCGAATGGCTCGACAAACACAGATGCGCTCCCTCTAGGTTCGAATACCATCTTGCACAAGAGAGCGTCATCATACAGGTCCAATTCAACAACGAAGAGGAAGCTGAGGTCTTCAAAGGATATTTTGACAGAAGAAAAATCGATTTAGATTTCAGTCGGCGACCTGGGTCAGAATTACAGCGGCGATAAGTGCTGAGGTCGGCCAAGGCTACAAACTCACGCGGAGATAGCAAATGTCTCTTTTATCGGTGGTTTGGCGAAGAGAATGCAAACGATGGGTCAGGACGAGTATCAGGCTACTGTTTCCGCACGAAAGGCATCCCGCGCTGTCCAACTGCCTGCGCTTCGCAAACGCAAGGCACCGTTGCAGAATCAGACCGTGGCGCGGTCGAAAATTATGCTGCTGCGTGCGGATGGTCGCGCCAGCGGAGGGGCCCTGCGGAGGCGGTTATTTTGGACTTTGGGACGCGGCTCGCCAGTGACTGAATAAGGTTCTGCGCGGTCAATGGCTCGAACCCCGTCCGTGACCGGGCTACCGCCCAAGAACCCTCGGAGGTGGGTGGCCAGCCGCAAAGCCGCCGTCGTGGCGGCAGTGTCTGGCGGCATGATCACAATCGAGGAGGCGTGTCGCCGCTATGAAATGTCGGAAGAGGAATTTCTCGCATGGAAGTACGCGTTCGAGAACCATGGTATTCTCGGCCTGCGCGCTGGCTATGTTCAGAAATACCGACGGTGCGTCCCTGCGGACCGGCATCGTTGACTGCAACCCCCAGGAGGGTTTTCGAGGGAAGAACTATAAGGGGTCGTGAATTGCCTTCTGGCCAGCTGAAAACGATCCTCATTACCGAAGATCCGTATTGACTGAGGTTCATGACGAGCGCCTGCGGGCGGGGATCCGGCGTTGGCGGCGGACCGCATCGGGTGAGTGAGAAAGCGAGAATGCCATGAGCGACCAATACCCTGAAAAGATTGAAATTACAGCAGCCGGGGAGTGGGTCGTCAGCTGCCCCAGAGGCTGTATCCATTTAACCGTCAACAGACCAACGACAGTTAAGACATCCGATATACCGTGGCAGCTTGCAGGCGCAACCGATAAATTGATTCTCAAACGCGTCCGTTAGTTACCACTCCCATCACGATCTAGGCCCGCCTGCCCGCGAGTGGCGCCGGATGGATGCAAAAGCGGCAGTTAGCCTCGCTTGTGGTGGAATTTCGGCGGTAAGCGCGGCGTCGGGCGGAATGCCCGATGACATGGAGCCCGGCGCGCACGTGAGCGAAAGGTGGTCATCGGGAAGGTGCGCTACGGTGAGATTGTGTTGAAGAACCCAGTGGCAGAGAGGGGAGGACGAGGGCGGTGGGGTTAAGGTCTGCCCACGTGATTGGCATCGCCGCTCAGGTGGCGGGGATTGCCCGCGGGCCGGGGATGAGCTTGGCGAGCCTACACAGGTTCTGGACGGTGGCCGCGAGGTGGAATTCGTCACGAGCGCCGGAAAGGCCGCGCAGCCGCAATCGGTCGAGCTTCAAGATGCGTTTGAGATGCGCGAACAGCATTTCGACCTTTTTGGGCTGGTAGCGCGAGGTCTGGTCGGCCTCAGTCTTGGCGATGTGGCGAGCCAGGTCGAGTGCGCCTTCATGGATTGAGCACGAGATCTTTCGGGCTGGAGCGTTCGGGCAGCAGCGCGGCTTCAGTGGGCATGGCTGGCAGTCATGCTTGCTGACACGATAGCGCAGCGAGTTGTCCTTCATCACGCCGGTCCGCGGCGTCGTGAACCGCCGACGATAATGCCTGAGGATCTTTCCGGCCGGGCAGCGATAGGTGTCACTGGCGTGGTCGTGGACGAAATCCTCACGCGAGAATGTGCCGTCGGTGCGGTGCGATTTGTCGAATACCGGGATGTGAGGTTCGATCCCGCGGTCATGGACCAGCCAGTTCAGCATCTCGGCCGAGCCATAGGCGCTGTCCCCAATCAGCCGAGCGGGATACAGATCGAAGCACTCCATTGAGCGCTCGATCATGCGCCTTGCCGCGAGGATTTCAGCCTGACGGATCGCCGTCGTTGCCTCGACATCGACGATGATCGCGTGGCGAACGTCGATCAGATAGTTGTTCGAATAGGCGAAGAATGCCGGTCCGCGGTGCGCCGCGGTCCATCGCGTTGCCGGATCGGTCGGGGCAATGAACTTTGGCGTGACCTGGCTTGCTGTGCCGAATGCCGCGTCGTCGAGGGTGGCGAGATATTCCTAATGGGATGGCCGGGCCGTGCTCCCGCCCCGCGAGAGATAGAATCTCGCAGGGAATTATCAACATGAGGAGCACGTCCCATGTCGCGTGAAGCAATGCCATCCACCATCACCACGATCGGCATCGATATCGGCAAGAATACGTTCCACCTGATCGGCCTCGATCAGCACGGGGCGATTGTTTTGCGATTGAAGGTCTCGCGGGCGCAACTCGAGCGGCGGCTGGTGAACATTTCGCGCTGTCTGATCGGCAATGGAGGCCTGTTCCGGAGCGCACCATATTGCGCGTAGGCTCGAAGCTCTCGGTCACGACGTGCGGCTGATCCCGGCGCAATACGTGAAGCCCTTTCTCAAGGGGCACAAAAACGACTATCGCGATGCCGAGGCAATCGCAGAAGCCGTGCAGCGGCCGGCCATCCGGTTTGTGGCGATCAAGACGCCGGAGCAGATGGATTTACTGGCTCTGCATCGCGTGCGCTCGCGGCTCGTCCGACTGCGCACCGGAGTGATTAATCAGATCAGAGGGTTCCTGATCGAGCGCGGCATCGCAGCACGGCGTGTACGCGCGGCGAGCCATAAGTGCCGCTGCTTTCGCCATGGATCCGCCGAATGTCTTCGAGCAACACCCGATTGGCGGCGGCACGCGGGCTTTCGACCCGAGAGCGCCAGGCATAGTAGCCGCTGACGGACAGACCCAACGCCTTGCACATCACTCTGACCGGCCAGAGGTGGCGATCCTCATCGACGAACCCGAACTTCATCGGGAGGCCGCTCCGAAGATGAGCGCGGCTTTTTTTAGGATATCGCGCTCCATCCGCAGCCGCTCGTTCTCACGCCGCAAAGGGGCATTCTCTGCTGCCAGATCAGACGGCGATGGGACCGGCACTTGCGTAATAGGGCGCCGCGCCGGCCCTGTGGCCTGGCCTCCGAGCCGCATCACCCATCGTCTCAGCACCGTCTCGTTAAGTCCTAACTCCGTGGCCACCTTGCCGATCGGCAAACCGCTGCTGATTACCCGATCAACCGCTTCGCGTTTGAAGACCTCCGGAAATACCCGCCGCGTTGTGCTCATGAGACACCTTCCTCCTGGCTCGAAAGCCTAGCATCGGTGTCCACCAGATCGGGGGAGGATCACAGGAGCTTGCGGGCGAGCGCGACGATCATGGTCTGTGCCGTCCAGCCGGACATGCACATCGACCCGCGACTTCGATACGTCGATACGAACAATGCGATCGGCCGTGTTCTCGACATCCATTACCCAGCCTCCTCGATGTGGGCTCGAAGCCCAGACCGACCCGTTCGGCTTCATCGGATGCCGGCCGGCGCCACACGCCCCGAACGGCCTCGAAGACCAGGAAAGAGTTGGACTACCGGCCGGGCTAGGTCAGCTAAGCTAGCTTAACAAAACAAACAATGCCGGGATAGGAAGATCCATGGTTGTGCATCTCTCCATACGGGTGTTGAGGAAATGTGAGCGAAGATGCGGGGGCATACGAACGGCCAGCAGATACGCTAATGCCAAGCAATGCCGGGTAGATTGCAGCGATGCGCGATCTTGCGGCTCAATGGCATCGGCTCGCTGATGAGGCCCAAGGTGATCACGCCTTCGGCAGGGTCAAGGAATGTGAAGCGCGGCTTCTTTACTGCCCTGCGTGTCATGTCCCTGGCCGACCGGCAAACTGGTCAACGCCGAGCCCCTCCAGGACGTATCGATAAGGGTCGACTGCATGGCCGACAGCGTGTAGCATTCGTTCACGTTTCGCCCCGGTGCGCGCCTCGCGATCCATGCTTCTCGGGATCAGGAAAGGTGGCAGCATTCCTGCGGTCTGAATGGCAGCGATAAGTTTGCGTTGGCGATCGGACATGTTCCGGTCTTTCGATGATGATCCTGCTGGATGAACGAGGAGTTTCTGCGAGCGATGGTGCGGGCGACCCTATGCGAGGCATTCGGACGACAGCCATACGTCCGTCTCGGAGGCAGCGCCTCAAGTTGAGATTAAGGCGCCATCGAGTCAGGTGGTTGCCACCGACTTCGGCGGGGACGACCTCTTGCCAGCTTGATGCCGGCAGTTTTGGCGATTCTTCGGACGGTTTCGGCAACCACACCCGTTTGTTCAGCGACCCGCATTGCGTTTGGGTTGCCTCTCAAGGCGGTGACGATTGCGTTGGTTCTAATACTACGCGCCGCTGCTTTCTTCGCCGCCAATGCCGCGTCAGCGTGCAGTCGCCTCATGGCCTCGCTGGCCGCTGCTGCTTGCTTTGCGGCAAACACCGGGTCAGCGCGCTGGCGCTTCATGCGCTCGCCCGATAAAGCGTTCCGCCTTGCTGCAAACACCGGGTCGGCGTTCATGCGCTTCATGCGCTCGGCTCGCTCAATACGACCTGCCTCTGAAAGACGATATGTGCGCGCCATCGTGTCATCTCCGTAGCGAGAGTCCACCAAAACTATTCGGGGTCAGTGCGAGTCTGCTTCGCGGAACTCCTAAACCGGCGTGTTCTAATTCGCGTCACAGCCGGATAGCAAGGGAAACACCAGGCTGCAGACAGTCGCAACCCGCCGCTTGGCCTGCTCAAGGTTCGTTTTCGGCCCTTCCTGGGTCGACGCGCGGATGACCGTTAATGGGATGGCCGGGCCGTGCTCCCGCCCCGCGAGAGATAGAATCTCGCAGGGAATTATCAACATGAGGAGCACGTCCCATGTCGCGTGAAGCAATGCCATCCACCATCACCACGATCGGCATCGATATCGGCAAGAATACGTTCCACCTGATCGGCCTCGATCAGCACGGGGCGATTGTTTTGCGATTGAAGGTCTCGCGGGCGCAACTCGAGCGGCGGCTGGTGAACATTTCGCGCTGTCTGATCGGCAATGGAGGCCTGTTCCGGAGCGCACCATATTGCGCGTAGGCTCGAAGCTCTCGGTCACGACGTGCGGCTGATCCCGGCGCAATACGTGAAGCCCTTTCTCAAGGGGCACAAAAACGACTATCGCGATGCCGAGGCAATCGCAGAAGCCGTGCAGCGGCCGGCCATCCGGTTTGTGGCGATCAAGACGCCGGAGCAGATGGATTTACTGGCTCTGCATCGCGTGCGCTCGCGGCTCGTCCGACTGCGCACCGGAGTGATTAATCAGATCAGAGGGTTCCTGATCGAGCGCGGCATCGCAGTCAGGCAACGGCCGACGCCCTTGTCCAAGGCGCTGTCTGATATCCTGAGATCCGGCTCAGAGGCTCTCTCGCCACGGCTGGCTCGTCTCATTGCTGACCTAGTCGAGGACTGGCGCCGATTGAATGATCGCATCGCGATAGTATCGGCCGAGACTGAAGCGCGGGCCAAACAGGACGGTCACTGCCAGCGTCTGATGGCGGTGCCGGGTATCGGGCCAATCATCTCAAGCGGTGTGGTGGCGGCGATCGGTAACGGCAATGGCTTCAGACAGGGACGCGACTTTGGCGCATGGCTGGGGCTCGTGCCAACACAAGAGCCGACCGGGGATCGCACGATCCTGGGGAAGATCTCCAAACGCGGAGACAAGTATCTGAGAACGCGGTTCGTGCAGGCTGGTCACGTTATCCTGGCGCGCCGACCGAGTGCCGCGATGGGGTCTGTGGCCCTGGATCGAGCAGGCATCGAAGCGGCTTAACCGCAACATGCTGGCGATCGCGCTCGCCAACAAGCTTGCACGCGTCGTCTGGGCCATGCTTGCCCGCGGTTGCCCCTATCAGCCGAGGGTCATCACCAATGTCGCATGATCAATGCGCGCTTAAGTTCACCAAGGGGATGCGCCCCATCCCTCTTCGCCACCGCTCGCTCGCCACATAGGGCGAGCGAGCGACGGTCGCTCCGAGGGGATGGCTTCTCGTGATCCCCGACACCAGCAACGGAACAGAGACAAACAGTTTGATATATTAGCAACTTTCCCGCCGAGGTCTGCGAGATGGAATGAAGCTATGGACGAACGGTCTGCCCGGCGCAGCCAAGAGGCTCGGTGCCATGATGATCCAACGAGGTCGTTCCGTTAGTCAGCCTGGATGCGCGCGGAACCCATGACGGCCGGGAGCGCGAAGCTCCCCCTCAGAGGCTAATACATTGTTGCAGCTCTCACGTTCGACGATCTTGGATCTCTGTCTTGCGACGCACGGCCGGGCCATACATTATGGCACCCCTCAGTTCAGGCACCGTCATCAGCGGCTCGCAGGCCGGATCCTGATGGGCCAAGGCTTCGATTTCTTGCGACAGGCCTTCGATGCGCTCGTCCAGCCGGCGCCAATCGCTGGTCAGCTCTTCGATAATCCGCAACATGCGCGGCGACAGGACGTCAGAGCGGGTGGCGAGGATCATCGGAAGCTCGGCACGCAAGAAACGCAGCCCTTGACGCACCGCAATCCCGCGCTCCAGTAGGAAGGCCCGGGTCTGATTGATGATGCCGGTACGCTGGCTGACTAGCGGCTCTTGCACCCGATGCAGCGTCTGCAAGTCGAGTTGGCCGGCCGTCTCGGTCGCGACGAATTTCATCGTCGGACGCTGCACCGCTTCGGCAATCGCTTCCGTGTCACGAAAATCGTTCTTCTGCCCATCGAATAGGGCCGCGCGTATTTCGCTGGCATCAAACGTGCGTCAAGACCTTGCGATCGCAGCCTGCGGCTCAAGTGAACCAACACAGGCCTCCATCCCGATCAGGCACAGCGGCATGTTCGCGAGCCGTGCTTCGATCTGGCCGCGCGACCACCTCTGCCGCAGCGCAATCGCGCCGCGCTGGTCGAGGCCGACGATATGGAACGCGTTCTTGCCGATGTCGATGCCGATCGTGGCAACGGTCAAATTTGATTTGTTGGACATGGCGGTGCTCATTTGCTGGGTTCGCCCGATCCAAGCATCATTCGCTCGGGGGGCAGAAGCACGGCCGCACGACTCCATTATCGGACCTAGGGAGACAACGGCGCGGCAAAACGTGCTTCGCCGCTAGACGTAGGTATGGCTCCCGGGGGTTCGCGCACACTCAAGGCGAATTAGGCCGATCTCGCCGACCAGATCGATGGACGGCATCCCGCCTCCCGACTTATGACGACGACGCCCGCGTTCCAAACTCCCGGAGCAGTACGCACTGATGTCGCCAGGAGTTGATTAGGCTCGCACCGACTTCGCCATTAGCGAAAGAAATCTCGAATTCTTGATACAGCGGATCGGCCAGCTGCCGACCGCGTCAGATTTATGGCGAGCGGCTGTGCTTCTCGCCTTTGTCTCAGCAGTGCTCGGCATCGTTGGAATCGAGGCTTTCTGGCGCTATTTTCCATACAGCTCGAGATAGGGGATGATCCCGGTTGTGCCGGGTGTATGAGAGCTACCCATTCTTTCCTGCGACTACCCCAAAAATCGCGAGCAGTTACCGAGGCGGCTGGCATTTTCTCGATACCCTCCCCCCAGACGTCCGGTTTTCCCGGTGCCGGCGGCTACGGCTTCTCCCGAAACCGAACCTCCGGCGGTAGCTTCCGTACCAGCGCCGCCACAGTCCGCTCGCCCTGGCGCTCTCGCCGCGCCTGGTCCTCGACCTTGGCTCCCACCATCGCTACGACGCGGATGACCTGCGTCTGCGCTGCAAGCCGTAGGGATCGAGGTCGTCGGCAGGCCAGGAAAGGTAGTCGTATATGCGTCGAGCCTGAGGCCAGGGAGATGCTCGGCCTTTTCTGCCGGGCTCCACCGGTTCCAGCCGGGCAGCTTGTTGGAGCGACGGATGGCAGGCGCGGGATGGTTACCATGTTACCGTCCTGATCGACGGCTCCGGCCTTTCGCAACTTGCGCATCGGCGAGCTTACCATCGGCCCACTATGTGGCGGCACCCGGACTGTGAGGCAAGCGCCCTCCCCCGCGCGTGTGAGTCGTCGGGCTCCCCCCTAGAACTTTACCGGACCTGGTTCCTCTGCCAGGCCTGGAATTGACCGAACAGCTCATCCTTTTCTTGCTGGCTCAGTGACACACCGCCGATGGCTTTCTGGCGTTCGTCGAGGAAGCGCGCGAAGATCGCCCTTAGATCCTCCAGATTGGGTGCAGCCACCACGTGCGTATTGCGCTGCAGCCACTGTTCAGCGGGCGGGAAGCGCCGCCAACCGTAAAGCTCGGCATTGATATTGACCTCGCGCCATTTCGGATGGTGGCCCGGATCGAGGAGCGATGGAAAGCCGGTAAAGAATGCATCGACGAAATTCACCAGATTACGATAGCGCTCGCTTTCCTGTTGAAGGTTGGCGGCAAGCAATACGGCCCCCACTGCTACCGTATCAACGGGCCGATCATTTGCCAGGAGACTAGGATAATCCGCAGCGGTGAGCTGGGCTGGCACATAAGCCGCGGTCACCGTCGGATTGAGCGGAATGGCGAGAAAATGTAACCTGTCATTACTGGTCAGGGTGCGGAAGATCGGCGCAGGCTTCCCTGCAACGAAAGCGATCGCGGCGATGTCGCCCTTGCGCAGCTTTTCGAGTGCTAGTTCTTGGTTATCGTTTGTCATGATAACCGGTATTTTAAGCAGTCCGAAAAGCCCGGCCGCCGTGATCGCCGTGCCCGCGCCGCGCGAATCGACCTTAACGTTCTTATTCGCGAGGTCGGCGACGGTCTCAATATCCTGCCGCGCTAGCAAGTGGAATTCTTCGTTGTAGAGTTTGGTGATATAGGTGGCCCAATGCTCAACGCCGGGGAAAAGATTCTGCTGACGCGCATAATCCAGCACATCGGTCTGCAGGATGGCCATGTCGATGCCGCGCAGCAATTTGAGGTCGGTGAGGTTTTGCAGCGCTCCCTGGCCGACCACCGGCAAGACCCGCCGCGTCGCCCCGTCGTCGATGATATTGGCGAGATCCTCGGCGATGCGTACCGAGGTGCCCGCGGTGCGTTCTGTCTCGAGCTGGACGACACCCCGGTTGACACCGCTTTCCAGCGCCGAACCGGCAGGCATTGCCGAAATCCCGAGCGGTGTGGTAGGGAAAAGCACGATCATGATCGATGCGGCAATGATCCAGCGCTTCATAACAATGACCCCTGTGTTATTCGACGTTCCCCGGATTTCCGATAGTCTTAACGCCAATATCGCGCTCGCCGCCGACCTTGGCAACGGCAAATCGCGCTCCCGTGCCTAACAGGCGTTCGAACCGATGAGTTGGCGGGCGGGGAGATTAAGACGCGCTGCGGTGGCTGTATCAAGACACCTCCCCCGTCGTTGTTGTCGCCGAAATCGTCCGACTTCTGCCTGCTTCATGCCGAGGCAGGCGGCGCCGGCAATTGACGATGAGCTTCAGGATCTCGCGGAAAATCTGCCATGGCAACGAATTGCATCCGGTTCGCCAAGTCCGGAGCGCATCCCAAGATATCGAATTGGCGGGGATCAAGCAGCGGGTATCGCATGATTTTGTAACCGATCAGCCATTGGTGAGCTGGGCTGGCAATTTCGAAGGCCCTATTTCCACCTTTTGCCGACGTGCAGGCAGCAGCCGTGCGATGTCGGCGTTGGGGTCAGCGCTCGGCTGCCCGCGGAACTCTGACGACTGATCGGAGTTTCAGTCAGCCACACAAGATCTCATACCGCGGTTTGAAACTTGCTAGGGTTTCTGCGGCTTTTGGGCGCTTTCCCGACGTAAGCCGGTTTGCCGCAGGTAGGCCACCCAGCCGTATCCCAATGAGCTTTTAATTGAGCTGTCGCATCGATCGGGTGGTTCAGATAATCTCAAACAGGTCGGCAACTGGCGGCGTTGGGGTTAGGCGTAGCGGGTTCTGTCATGCGTCCTCTCATTGAGATCGTGGTTGCGCTGACTGATCACAGACCAGCGATACGCTCATTACAGAGGCGCTCGACTTATCCCAATGCTGGATACCGATCGGGCGGCGCAGATATTGGCTCGAATGCTCTGCACAAATGGAGACATTTTTCCCCATAGCGCTACCAGACTAACGGCCGGTAGGCCTGTTAGCGCTTTTGCCAATGGGAGGGACGCAATGACCTACCGGACAGATCGCGTGGTTTGGCGGGCCGTCCTCTTTAGAACCACCAACCCAGCGGTCATTGAGGGGGCTATTGCAAGACGCAGTGAGCGGCTGCGTTCGACTAGTAAAGCGGCCAAAGAGGAAGTGCTGGGATGGATGCGAGAGTTACCCCAAACTAATTCCGGTGGCGGGATCGAGTGGCGAAGCGCTGAAGACATTACGACTGGCCGTTTTGCCAACGACCCCAATCATGTTGCTGTAGTAAGATCAATGTTGCTCCCACTCGGTAAGCCGTCTCGTAAGAAATAAATAGATTAGGCCCAGGGCCTCCAAGGTTTATTGGATCTGGTGCCGAGAGCCTTTTTCTCGCTGCTCAACGGCGGGGAGTTGGCGATCATCTACCGCTTCGTGTTCCTCTATTTCTGGCTCGCCGGAGGCGGCGAATGGAGCCTCAGATCGATTGCGCGCGCCCACATCTCCATCCGTCCTATCGGCGAGCCGGGCCTAGGCATCATGGGCTACATCATGCCGCAGTTTGGCCGGAGCTGCGCGACATGGTGCGACGTTGCCGCCTTCCACCTGTTGGCGCGGATCGGGTAGCTCCGGGGTCAGCCTGTGGCGGCTCGCTCCGGTAGGCCTTATGACGTGCAAGCCTTTCCGTGGTCCGGCCTGGCTCCCTGCGCCTGCGCTTGCGCCTCGGACATGTAACTGCCGTGCTTGGTCTTGCCGTACCAGCGATCACCGAGGCAATGATACACCTTGCTGGCGGTATTGACCCTGGATCGCGGTAGGGATGCCATTGCTGGACACCCCCCGCACGGATCCGGACGAGCCCAATTCGAGCATCCGGCTCCTACCTTGGGTGTTTGACGGCGAAGCGCTGATCGGGCCAGGGATGAAGGGTGCGCGGAGCGGGAAGCCAGTCGTCGGCAAGTTTCGTCATCCGATCCCACGTGAAACGGTCCTTCTGGCTGCGGCGCCGGAGCGTTCGACGCCAGAGGTCGGTCACGTAATGTCGGAACGCCGAGAGCGCCCGACTATTTGTGGGTACCACATAGTAAGCGAAATGGCCGGTAACGACCGAGGGCGTGTGAAAAGGCCCTAACGTGATAGGTTAATGTCCTGCTATTGGGGGCTGGCGGGATGAAACGTTTTGTGGAAGGCGAGGACCGGCGGCAAGCAGCGTTGCTCCCTCACTGCCTGGATGACTACGTGACGGAGAACAACCCGGTCCGGGTTATTGAAGCATTCATCGACGAACTGGATCTGGCGACACTGGGCTTCGACGGTGTCGTCCCCGAGACCACCGGACGCCCAGCGTACCATCCAGCGACGCTATTGAAGATCTATCTCTACGGCTATCTCAACCGCGTGCAGTCGAGCCGGCGGCTCGAACGGGAAGCGCAGCGCAATATCGAGCTGATGTGGCTGACCGGGCGGCTGGCCCCCGACTTCAAGACGATCGCCGACTTCCGCAAGGACAATGGCGCGGCGATCCGGGCGGTGTGTGCCCGGTTTGTGGTGTTGTGCCGCGGGCTGGGCCTGTTCACCCGCGTCGTTGTTGCGATCGACGGCAGCAAGTTCAAAGCGGTGAACAATCGCGACAAGAATTACACGGTCGCCAAGGTCATCGGGCGGATGGAGCAGGTCAACGCCAGCATCGCGCGTTACCTGAGGGCGCTGGACCGGGCCGACCGCGAAGAGAGCGATATCGCCGAGGCCAAGTCGGTCCGGCTGAAGGAGAAGATTGCCGGCCTGCGCCGGCAGATGCATGCCTTGAAGATGATGGAGCAGACGGTTCAGGACGCACCCGACCAGCAAGTCTCGCTGACCGACCCCGACGCCCGTTCGATGGCGACCAGCGGCAAAGGGACCGCCACCGTTGGCTACAATGTACAGATCGCCGTCGACGCCGAGCACCATCTGATCGTGGCCCACGAGGTGACCAATCGGGGGTACGACCGCCACCAGCTTGCGCCCATGGCGTTCAAGGCACGGCAGGCCACGGGCGGCGAGCAGATCACCGCCGTGGCCGACCGCGGCTACTTCAACGGCGACCAGGTCCTCTCGTGCGAAGGCACGGGCATCTCACCTGTCGTGCCCAAGACCCTGACGTCAAGCGACACCCGCCCCTCCTCCCCGATTCACGGGCGCGCGCGACCCGCAACCGCGCCCCGATCCCGCGTAAAATTCCTTGCGCTTCGTCCGCTGCCCGCCACATAGCGTAGCCAAATGCCAGGCTCTCGGCT
>Ga0310912_10000249_pt1 | contig 25716 bp, 20 predicted proteins | sample GREbulkMGOX080_FD_203443 | JGI IMG/M metagenome (GOLD analysis project Ga0310912, IMG submission 203443) | Lab enrichment of tropical soil microbial communities from Luquillo Experimental Forest, Puerto Rico - GRE.bulkMG.OX080 | ecosystem: Environmental > Terrestrial > Soil > Tropical forest >...
CGTTCTGTTCTCCGCCTTCTCCCAGGCCAAATGCCATCGGCACCATGCCGATCATCATCGCCATCGCCGTCATCAGGACGGGCCGAAAGCGCGTGAACCCGGCCTGCAATGCGGCCGTAACCGCGTCTTTGCCCTCCTCCAACTGCTCCTTCGCGAAGCTAACCACGAGAATGGAGTTGGCGGTGGCCACGCCCATGCACATGATCGAACCGGTCAGCGCCGGCACGCTCAGCGTGGTACGGGTGACGAACAGGAACCACGCGATCCCTGCCAATGCCGCAGGCAGCGCTGAGATGATGATGAACGGGTCAAGCCAGGACTGAAAGTTCACCACGATCAGCAGGTACACCAGCAGGATCGAGAAGAACAATCCGCCAATCAGTCCGATATAAGACGAGCGCATGGTCTGCACCTGGCCGCGCACCACCAACCGCGAGCCACGGGGCAAGTCCTTGCGGCTGGGCTCGATGATTTTGTCCAGATCGCGCGCCACCGCGCCCAGGTCGCGCCCCTGCACCGAGCCAAAGATGTCAATCACGGGTGCAATGTCGTAGTGAGACATGACCGCTAATCCGACTCCACGCCGGATCGTGGCCAGACTTCCCAATATCTGCGGAGGCGCTCCGCTGCCGCCGGTAATCGGAATGTTCTGCAGTCCTTGCAGCGAATCCAGGCGATATTGCGGCGTCTGGGTCGCGATCGCGTAGCTGACGCCGTTCTTCGGATTCAGCCAGAACGTGGGTGTCGTCTGAAAACTGCCGCTCAGCGAGATCAGGAGATTGGTAGCGACGTCACGTTCCGAGAATCCAACCTGCCCTGCTTTCGTTCGGTCCACATCAATGTGCAACTTGGGCTGATCGAAGGCCTGCTGAATGCGCATGTCAACGGTGCCCGGCACGTAGCGGACTTTTTGCACTAGGGCGTCGGCGAACTTGCGGTTGCCCTCGATGTCGTTGCCCATGATCTGAATGTCAATGGGCGCCGGCAATCCGAAGTTCAGGATCTGGCTCACGATGTCCGCAGGCAGGAAGGCAAATGTGACACCGGGATACTCTTCCGCCAGTCTCAGCCGGAGATCATGGACGTATTTCTCAGTGGACCGATGGTGCTCCGAAAGACTGACGAGAATGTCCGCGTCTCCGGGACCCACCGGAGCCGAGGTGCTGTAGCTCAGATTGATGCCGCTATACGGCAATCCAATGTTGTCGATGACGCTGGACACTTCGTCGGGAGGAATCTGATCCCGGATGGATTGCTCAATCAGGTCGCACAGCCGCGCTGTCTCTTCGATGCGCGTTCCTGTGCGAGCACGAATGTGTAGGCGGAACTGACCGCTGTCGACCGACGGGAAAAAATCCTGTCCCAGGAACGGAACGACAAGCAGCAGAGATAGCACGCAAGCCGCGAAGAACGCCATCAGGAATGCCTTCTGATGGTGCAGACATGTTTCCAGAATGCCGTGGTAGCTCTCACGAAAACGATCGAATGCCACTTCGAACCGCGCTTGCAGGCGCACAAACGGGTTCGGGCTCTCGAGAGCCACCTGCCCGGCCTCGGCTTCGTGCCCGCGCAGCAGGTACTTTGCCATCGTGGGAACCACGGTTCGTGAAAGGAAGTACGACGCCAGCATGGCGAAGCACACCGCCTCCGCCAGCGGGACAAAAAGGTATCGCGCCACGCCTGACAGAAAGAACATCGGGACAAACACGATGCAGATCGAAATCGTCGACACAAACGCCGGCACCGCAATCTGCTGCGCGCCATCCAGAATGGCGTGCTCCACTTCTTTCCCCATCGCTAGATTGCGGTTGATATTCTCGATTTCCACCGTGGCATCATCGACGAGGATACCGACAGCGAGAGCAAGCCCGCCCAGCGTCATGATGTTGATGGTCTCGCCCAGCGCGCTCAGGCAGATGATCGAAGTCAGGATCGCCAGTGGAATCGACACTGCGATGATTACGGTGCTGCGCCAGCTTCCCAGGAAGACCAGGATCATGAATCCCGTCAGGCAGGCGGCAATGATCGCTTCCCGCACTACGCCCTGAATCGATCCGCGGACAAACAACGACTGATCGGCAAGATAGCGAATGTCGAGATCGGGCGGAATCGTTCTCTTGATCTCAGGGATCAGGTCTTTGATTCCCGACACAATGCTGAGCGTGGAGGCGTCCCCAGCCTTCTGAATGGAGATTAGAACCGCGCGCTGTCCATTCACGCGCGCAATATTGGTTTGCGGCGGGAACCCGTCGCGCACGTGCGCCACGTCCCGGATGTAGATCGTGCTGCTGCCCACCGTGCGAATCGGCAGGTTGTTCAACTCCGCCACCGCCTGCGGACTGGCGTTCATTTCGACGTCGTACTCCAGGGGGCCGATCTTGGTTGTGCCCGAGGGCAGAATCAGGTTCTGCGCGCTGACCGCATTTACGACGTCGAGCGGCGACAAGCCTTTCGACTGCAACGCCGCCGTATTCAGATCGACCTGCACCTGCCGCTGCTTGCCGCCATACGGATACGGAATGGCCGCGCCCGGCACGGTAATCAGCCGTGTACGGATGAAGTTCACTCCGGTATCAAACAGCTGCTGCTCGGAAAGCTCTTTGCCCGAAAGGGCCAACTGAAGAATGGGAACCGTCGATGCGCTGTAAGTGATTACCAGCGGAGGGGTGGTACCTGGAGGCAACTGGCGCAACTGGGTCTGGGAAATGGCCGTGACCTGTGCGATCGCCTTCGTGATGTCGGCGTGCGGCTGGAAGAACACTTTCACCACCGCGATTCCGCTCAGCGACTGAGATTCGATGTGCTCGATGTTGTCGACCAGGGTGGTCAGCGCACGCTCGGTCACCGACGTGATCCGGTTCCCCATGTCTTCAGCCGGCAACCCGCCGTAATTCCAAACGATGCTGACGACGGGAATATTGATTTCCGGGAAGACGTCGGTGGGCGTCCGCAGAATCACCAGCGGCCCCAGGATCAGGATCAGAAGGGCCAGAACCGTGAAGGTGTACGGCCGTCGCAACGCGAGCTTAACAATCCACATGCTGGCTCTCTCAAAATAATCATGGGGCGGCAGACACCCCGCCCTCCACCCAAGTCCGCTTGACCCGGGCTCTCGATGCTATTCCCTTGAAACGATGCCAACCAAGATTGAACGCGCGACCGAAATGCCGTCGTCGCGATTCAGACCCGACCGATTGGTTTTAGATGACTTATCGGAAGCCCAGGGAGCAAGTGTTTTCAGGTCGGCCTGCAAATCGCGCCAACGCCGAAATGCCCAGTAGCTGCACAGGAAGCCGGAGAGGTCTCCACTCCGAAAGCAATAACTCGAGGCGCGCCGGGCAGTTACAGCCAGCCGGCGCGCCTGAGGAACCCCTGCCCTCCCCCGAGGCCTAGGGTTACATCCGCAAGATCCGCAGCGAAACCGCTATTCTTACTTTTCTCCTACCTCGCGCATCGCCTTCCGCAGATGCCTGTTCACATCCGTGGTACTGATTCCCAGCGCGGCGGCGATTTCGGCGGGCGTATACCCGTGGATTTCCTTCAGGACAAACACGTCCCGGCATCTGGGAGGAAGCAACAGCGCTCGCAGCATGACCAGTTGAAACAGTTGTGCTGGTTCGGCGTTGGCGCCGCCTGTGGTGGGCCGGTGTGGAACTGGCTTGCTGGCTTCCCCGTGACGAATCATCCCAGTGCTCGCTTCCATTCGTATGGTGCGAGGAAGTGGCATCGCGTTTCAGAGAAGCGCCGAAAAATCTCTTCGGGCCGACTTGCCGCTCACCGGGCGCCGCCTCAGGGTTTCCTCGGTTCGGTGCTAAGATGTTCCGCACTCTCTGTCTGTGAGGCAAGCTCTTGCAATTTCAGGCCTTTGATGCGCCGTATCTGGAGCGTCTTCGTGCCGGAGACTTTCGCACGCAGGAGCATTTTGTTGCCTATTTCAGCGAGTTGATCCAGCTCAAACTTCGCGCCCGCCTGCGGAGTCCGCAGGCCATCGAAGACGTCCGCCAGGAAACCTTCGCGCGCTTTTTCACTGCCCTGCGCAGCCCCGAAGGAATCCGTCAGCCGGAACGCCTTGGCGCTTTTGTGAATTCCATCTGCAACAATGTCTTGTTGGAGCAGTACCGGGCTTCGGCCCGCGTCGGCTCGCTCGAGGACGAGACTGCCGAGGAACTGCCCGACCCCGTCATCGATATCCTCGGGGCCGTAGCCGCCAGGCAAATGGCAGCAAAAGTTCGGGACATCCTCAACGATCTGCCCGAACGCGACCGGCGCATTTTGCGCGAAATATTCCTGGAAGAGCGCGACAAAGACGAGGTGTGCCGAGATTTTGGCATCGACCGCGATTACCTGCGTGTGCTCGTGCATCGCGCCAAGCAGAGCTTCAAGTCCGTGTATTTGAAGAGTTTGCAGAATCGTCCGCCCGGACTCACCCCGGCGGGCAGGCTGTGAAACGGTTCGCTGCCCAAACGCACTACCTGTTAGAAGAAAGAAGGCAGAAAGAAGGCAGTGATGGACCACAACGAGGCCCTACGGCTGAAAGCAACCGAGCGGTATCTGCTAAATGATCTCGATACCGAACAGCTCGATCAGTTCGAGGAGCATCTCTTCGGCTGCCCCGAGTGTGCCCTTGATTTGCGCGCGGCTGCCATGTTCGTGGAGCAGAGCAAGTCGGTATTGTCCGCGCCCCAGAGGCTCGCGCCGCTGCCGAAACCGACCCGAAGTTCGCCGTGGCTTGCCTGGTTCCGTCCCGCCTTTGCCGCCCCGGCTCTCGCTTTACTCCTACTCACCCTGGGATATCAGAGTCTGGTCACGATTCCCGCGATCAAGGGAGCGTCCGGCCGGCCTGCGGTTCTCCCTTTCGCAACTCTTACGGTAGCCACTCGCAGCTCCAACCCTCCTGTTGTCCACGCGCACCCCGCCCGTCCTTTTAACCTGCTGTTGAATATTCCCGCTCAAAACCGCTTTTCTTCTTATCTTGTGGACTTGTACGACCCTGCCGGGAAGCTACAATGGTCGCTCCCGATTTCGGCCGAGGCCGCCAGCGACACCGTTCCCCTGACCGTTCCGGGTGTGAGCACAGCGGGAACCTTTACGTTGATGGTCCGCGGAGTCGTCCAGGGCGGTAACGATCTCGCCGAGATCGGCAAGCAGCCGTTTGAATTACAACTTCAGTAAGGGCCCCAAAACAGATCTCCACCAAAGCGAGGAGACGTTATGACACTGCGCGCCGTCAGAACCCACTATTTCCACGCGAACGCTTCCGCCATCGGCGGATTCATCGAGCGCCCATTCGTCAAAAACATTCCTGTCCAGTCCCCCGCATCGTTGTCGCCCTCGGGCGGGTCCGATGAAGCCGCCACCTCTGCTTTCCAGTTCGAACAGATCATCACCGCACATGCCACCCGCTCTCGCGTAGAGGGAAGCTTTCTCGGCGGACTTCCCACAACTCGCACCATGGCGGCAGTCGAAGGCTTGAATGTGCTCGACACGATTCGGGCCGACGAACTCGTGGCGTATATTTCTACTCAGCATCCGGCCGAAGATCTGGATGTGCCCAAGGTCGATCTCAGTCGGACTGTGATTAGCGGGCTACGGATCGGCGAAGCGATTTTGCGAGTGCATCTCAATCTCAAGTTCTTGAGCGACGGAAACGGCAAAGGGTTTCCGAAAAGGCCGTACCTGCTGGAAAAGTCGCTCTGGAAGAAGGCCGATAAGAAGTACGATCCTGATAAGGGCATTCTCGTATGCACGCTGGTGGAAAAGATCGAAATCGTGCGCGGCAAGCTGCCCGCGAAGATCGTCGACACCAACATCATAGAGATCCCCAACATCGGCCGCATGCACCTGGCGGAATTTGTGGTCACCGGCAAGTCACTCCAACTGATTATGATGCGTCTCGAGTTGGGCTGCCCGGTCGTGGGTTCGTCAAGTGCATCCGCAACCCAGGTCAATGGCGGGGGCTATCCATAGCCTTAACCGCAGTTGCCCTCCTGGCGCTGCTTTTCACATTTGGATGCTCACGAGACCCTCAAAGCGAGTTCGATCGTGTTGAGGGTCTTCTCGTGCACGGCGACCTGGTTCGCGCGCAGGCCGCTGCTGAGGCTGGGGCTCTTCAATACTCTGGTCGCAACTCCTTCTGGTCTTGGAAATTCCGCCTTCTGCACGCACAGGTTCTCGCCGCACGCGGAAAGTATTCGGAGATGTTGAAAATCCTGGAGCCGGACGCGTCCGTTACCCCTCAAGACACCGAGTTGAACCTCGACCGCCAAATCTGGACATGCATTGCGCACGTTCGGCTGCATCACTACAAAGAAGCCGAGGAGGGTATTGCCAGAGCCAGCCAATCCTGCCTCAATGCAAATCGTTTTGTATGCGGCGAACTCTTCAATGCTCGCGGCTCGCTGGAAGTCGAGCGCGGGAAGTTTGAGGAGGCACGTCCCTTGTTCTCCAAAGGCCTGGCGATCGCTCGAACTCAGCACCAGCAGTTTCTAGAGGCTTGGTCTCTGCTCAACCTTACTCATGTAGCCTTGCTCGAAGAGCATTTCGACGAGGCGATCGACTATGCCGATGAGACCTACCGCGTCGCTTCAAGCATCGGTGCGCAGCGAATCATGCTCACGGCTCAGGGAAACCTCGGCTGGGCCAGCTACAAAACCGGTGATTCCGAAAGAGCACTCGACCTGTTCCTGGACGCGCAGCGGCGCGCCCGAACGCTCGGATCTATCGTCGATGAAATCCGCTGGCTTACGACAGCAGGATATGTGTACCTCGACGAAGGAAATTATCGCGTTGCAGAAGACTCATACCAAAAATCATTAGATCTCGCTCGCGGGACCGGGAGCAAAGCGCAGATCCTCGATGCAGTGACTTCACTTTGTTTCGTTACGGAAAAAGCGGGTGAGTTAGAGAGAGCCAGTGCATATTGTGAAGAGGCAATCGCGCTGGCACGGGCCAGCGGCAACCGGTTGGACGAGTTGTATCCCTTATTTGCCAAAGCACAGGTGGAGGTTCAAGGGAAAGACCTGGAGCAAGGTGGGAACATTTTGACTGAGATCGTTGCCGACCCTAAGGTCGCTCCTTCTCTCAAGTGGGAAGCGCAGCACGAATTGGCGAATCTTTACGCTGAGCAGAAGCTCCTGGACAAGGCGCTTGCCGCCTATCGCACTGCTCTCATCACTTTCGAGGGCGCCCGCTCGTCTCTTCAACATGAAGACGTGAGGCTTCCTTTTCTTGCCAATGCCAACAGTCTCTATGACGACTACGTGACCTTCTTACTGTCGAACGGAAAAGTCACCGAGGCCCTCAGCCTCGCCGACCATGCCCGAGCCCGCACCTTGGCAGAAGGCCTGGGGCAGCTCAGCAAGAGTGATCCCGCACTCCCTTCGCCGATCGACGCCGAGCGCGTGGCGCGTGGCGCCGGTGGCACCGTCCTCTACTACTTCCTCGGCGCGCAACATTCCTATTTGTGGGCTATCACTCCCCAGAAGACGAGCCTTTTCCAGCTCCAGCCCGAATCGCAGATCAATGCAGCGGTTCGCCGCTATCGCAAGGCACTCGAAACGCCCAAAGACCTGCTTTCGCAGAACACCGATGGTCTCGATCTCTACCGCATGCTGGTTGAGCCAGCCGCGAGCCTTCTCAAAACGGGCGGCCGAGTTTTCGTGGTCCCCGACGGCAGCTTGAACGCGCTCAACTTCGAGGCGCTGATCGCACCTCATCCACAGCCGCACTACTGGATCGAAGATGTCACCATTACCAACGCCAGTTCGCTGCGCCTCTTGCAGGGGTCCCAGCGAGACAACCGCCCACAGAAGCGAACTTTGCTGCTGGTCGGCAATCCGATCGTTGTCGGAAATGAATACGGCAGCCTGCCCCAGGCCGCCAAAGAAATGACGAACATCGGCCAACGCTTTTTGCCGGCTGAGCAGCGAGTGCTAGGCCAAGCCGACGCCACCCCCGCCGCCTATCTCGGCGGAAATCCCGAGCGCTACTCCTACATTCACTTCGTCGCCCACGGCACTGCCAGCCGTCTCAGTCCGCTTGACTCCGCGATCGTGCTCTCGCGCAGTGCCGCGGAGAATGATTCGTTCAAGCTCTACGCCCGCGACATCATTCATCGTCCGCTGCACGCCAACCTGGTGACAATTTCCTCGTGCTATGGAGCCGGAGCCCGATCCTACTCAGGCGAAGGACTGGTGGGACTCTCCTGGGCATTTCTCCGCGCTGGCGCGCACAACGTGATCGGCGCCCTCTGGGATGTCAGCGACGCCTCCACCCCGCAGCTCATGGACAAGATGTACGCCGCCATTCAAAACGGCAAGCCGCCTGAACAGGCCCTGCGCGCCGCAAAGCTGTCCCTGCTGCACTCCGGCGATTCCTTCAGCCGCCCGTTCTACTGGGCACCCTTCCAACTCTATACGGGATCGTAGGATTCGCATCAGGAGGTGCCTTCAGGCACGCCCTGAGCAGCGATCTAACCCCGCGCCTTTAGGCGCTGCTTTTTCCACGAGCCGCCACTGGACCTCAGCGTCCGTACAGATGCAGCCCGATCCGCAACTCCGGCTCGTTTGCCTCGAGGCGGATGTCGTTGCAATTCTTGACCACCCAATTCGCCCCTGCTGCCTTCAACTTCTCTGCGGCAAACGTCGTAGGGAAACCGATCACTCGCGCACCCGCCGCCCGTCCTGCTTGCACGCCCGCTGCCACGTCTTCCACGACCACGCAATCCGCAGGCGCAAACCCCAGCGCCGCAGCGGCCGTCAGATATGGCTCCGGGTGCGGCTTGCCGTTAGTAATATCGCTGGAGGTGACGAGTTTCTTCGGGATACTCAATCCCGCAGCTCGCAACCGCACTTCGGCCAACGGCCGCGTGGAAGAGGTCGAAATCGTCCAGCGCTCGGGTGGCAGCGCCGCCAGCAACTCGCACGCGCCAGGCAGCGGCACGACACCCTCCAGGTCTTCCATCTCCGCCCGCTCAACCGTCCGGTTTTCCGCCTCATGGTCTGCATGCGGAAGGTACTCCCGGATCGTCATGATGCTGGGACGACCGTGAGCCCGCGCCACGACTTCGACTGGATCAAAGTGATGCGCCAGCGCCCACTTCCGCCACACTCGGGCCACCGCGGGAGTCGAGTCGATCAGCACTCCATCCATGTCGAAGAGCAAGGCGCTGCACTCGATTTTGATCATCTAGTCGGTGTGGCGCGGGCGGCCTCGCTCGCTAAAAGCTGGTCATCTGTAGGCCCGGTATGAAGAAGCTCGATTTCAACCTTCACGCTCGCATAAGGACCTTCGCGATGCGTTCCGCGGCGTGCCCATCCCACAGGGGAGGAATACTTCCCTTCCTCGCCTTGCCCTCCAGCACTCGCGCCAGCTCGCGCTTCAGCTTCCCCCGATCATCGCCGACCAGCACATTCGTTCCCATGCTCACCGTGATAGGCCGCTCGGTGTTATTCCGCAGCGTCAGACATGGCACACCCAGGTAGGTCGTCTCTTCCTGAATCCCCCCAGAGTCTGTTAACACCACGGTTGCCCGCTGCTGCAGAGCGAGAAACTCCAGATAAGGAAGCGACTCGAGCAGATGGAGCTTGCCGGTCTCGAGCCCCGACTGCGCGATCCGCTGCCAGGTTCGGGGATGGACTGGGAACACCACGTCCAGCGCGCCGTGCACATCGATGAGGATCTTCAAAATGCTTCTGAGCTTCTCATCATCATCCACATTCGACGGCCGGTGCAGCGTGACCAGCGCATAGCGCTCCGGCAGCCCATTTCGTGACGTTTTCGCCGAGGGCAGCAACCGCACCAGCGAATCGATCATGACGTTGCCCACGCGATGAATACGCTCGGCGGGGATGCCCTCGTGTGCCAGATTAACGTCCCCATCTTCTGAGGGCGTAAACAGCAACTCTGCCAGTTGGTCAGTGAGCAGCCGGTTGATTTCCTCCGGCATCGTCCGATCGAACGACCGCAGCCCGGCTTCCACGTGCCCCACGCGCACGCGCAACTTCGCGCACACCAGGGCCGCCGCGACCGTCGAATTCACATCGCCATAAACCAGCACCACGTCGGGCTGGCGCTGCTCGACGACCGACTCAAAGCGCTCCAGGATCGCCGCCGTTTGCGCCGCATGGCTGCCCGACCCAACCTCGAGATTCACATCGGGGGCAGGCATGCCGAGCTGCACAAAAAACACCTCCGACATGTTTGTGTCATAGTGCTGTCCGGTATGAACCAGCGTCTGTTTAGCGCCTTCGCCCTGCAAAGCCCGGATCACGGGCGCAGCTTTCATGAAGTTCGGGCGCGCACCGACTACGTGGAGAACATGCATACTTTGGGTGGAACAATTCTACGGGAAAATTGAAGCTTGCTGGTGCAAGCGGAGCCTGAAGTCGCCCACCTTTTGATAAATTGCGCGTTTCGTGGCAAGATTGCGTGTTTTCTAATGCGTGCCCTCATCCCCACGCCTCACCAGAAGCAAGCCTCTTCGTTGAACGACCAGGCCAGAGCCACCTGTGACTCGCGGCCCATGAGCCTACTCCTTGTTCTCGTCCTCATTCCTCTCGCCGCGTATTCACAAAGCGACTCCACCAAGCCCGTCGTGGTGCAACCCGGACCGCCGGGAGCTCCCACCAAGAAGCTGCCATCGACCACCCATGCCAGCCTGCCCCCCGCCGCTGCCGCCGACGTCGAATTCATGCAGGGCATGATTTTTCACCACGCGCAAGCTGTCGCAATGACGGCCATGATCCATACGCACACAGAGAACCAGGACCTGCGCTCGCTCGGGGCTCGCATCAGCCGCTCCCAAACCGACGAAATCAAGTTCATGAAGCGCTGGCTCGCGGCCCGGGGAGAATCGCCGGCGAAGGAGATGCCCGCCATGCCCGGGATGGATATGTCGCATGAAACGACGCCGCTCATGCCCGGCATGCTGACACCGGAACAGATGCAAGCCCTGGAAAAGGCCAAGGGCGCTGAATTTGACCGCCTGTTTCTGCGCGGGATGATTCAGCACCATGGAGGCGCACTGACCATGGTGAAAGATCTGTTCGACACCGCTGGCGCCGGCCAGGACGCTGAGCTGTTCGACTTCGCCACCGATGCCGACAACTCGCAGCGCGCTGAAATCCGCATCATGGAAACCATGTTGAAGAAAGAAATGCCCGAGGAGAACCGATGAACCGTCAGACCTGTCTCGTGCCGTGCGTAATGGGAGCTCTGCTTCTTCTCACTCTTGGCGCCAGCCTTGCCCACGCGCAGGCCGGGCAGGCTGCGGCCCCGGCTCAGGCAGGGCTGCAGAAGCCCGAAGCTGCAACCGCCGCAGAGGACAAGGACAAAGAAGAAGACAAGTCCGATCCGTTCGCACCCGAGCCCGCGCCTCCGCTTCCTCCGGGCATGTCCGGCTCCGATACTCACGATCCTCGCGCCAAGCTGACGCCCGGCCTCTACGACGCGGGCGAGGTCGCCATGGGTATCAAGCATCTCCAGCTTCTCAAGAAGCCGGACGCATTTCAGCTCGGCACCTCCGATCCCGACGACCCCAAGGTGGAGAAGATGTTTAACCAGCTGGGCATGGGCCGCCGACGCAAGCTCTCCAAGCAGTCGCAACTGCTCATCGCGCAGCTTGCCTTCGCCAACTCCGATCTGGCCTTCCAGGGCAGCCATCTGTTCCTCGGAAATTTCTACGGCGTCAGCATCTATGACATTTCCAATCCAGCCAAGACGCAGTTGCTGACCTCGATGGTCTGCCCCGGCGGACAAGGCGACGTCTCCGTCTACAAGAACCTGATGTTCATGTCGGTGGAAATGCCCAATGGGCGCCTGGACTGTGGGGTCGGAGGATTTCCGCCGGATCCTCCTCTGACGCCCGAAGAAGAAAAAGATAAAGAGCTGGCAAAAAAACGCCGCATCCCCTCCGCCCAAAAAGACCGTTTCCGTGGCGTGCGGATTTTCGACATCTCCGACATTCAGAACCCGAAGCAGGTCGCCGCTGTGCAGACCTGCCGCGGATCGCACACCCACACGCTGGTCATTGACCCGAAAGACAACAACAACGTCTACATTTACGTCTCGGGAACGTCCTTCGTGCGCCGGCCCGAGGAACTGGCCGGATGCTCAGGTGAAAAGCCCGACAAAGATCCCAACACCGCTCTGTTCCGCATCGACGTCATCCAGGTCCCAGTGGCTGCACCCCAGAATGCGAAGATTGTCTCCAATCCCCGCATCTTCATCGATCCGCGAACCGGCGCCATCAATGGCCTGACCAACGGCGGAACTCACGGGAAGAAAGGTCCGGAGAAGCCCGAAGATAGCGACCAGTGCCACGACATCACCGTTTACTCGGCGATCGGCCTCGCCGCCGGAGCATGCTCAGGCAACGGCATTGTCCTCGACATCAAGGACCCGGTGCACCCCAAGCGTCTGGACGCCGTCAACGATCCCAACTACTCCTACTGGCATTCCGCGTCGTTTTCGAACGACGGTGGCAAGGTCGTCTTCACCGACGAATGGGGTGGTGGCCTGGGCGCGCGCTGCCGCGCGAACGACCCCAACAAGTGGGGCGCCGACGCCATCTTCCGCCTGAAAGATGACAAGCTCAGTTTCGCCAGTTACTACAAGATGCCCGCCGCACAAGGCGAGTCCGAGAACTGCGTTGCCCACAACGGCTCTCTCATCCCCGTCCCGGGCCGAGACATCGAAGTGCAGGGCTGGTACCAGGGCGGAGTCTCGGTCATCGACTTTACCGATCCCGCGAACCCGATGGAGATTGCCTACTTTGACCGAGGGCCGATCGATGCCAACACCCTGGTCCTTGGGGGCGAGTGGTCTGCCTATTGGTACAACGGTTACATCTACGGCTCCGAAATCGCGCGCGGCCTTGACGTCTTCGAACTGACGCCAACAAAGTTCCTCACCCAGAATGAAATCAACGCCGCCAACAGTGTGCATCTCCCCGAAGAGAACGTGCAGAACCAGCAGAAGATCGTCTGGCCTAACAACTTGAGTGTGGCCAAAGCCTATGTGGATCAGTTGTCGCGCTCGCAGGCGCTGCCCGAGGCCCGCATCGCGAAACTTCAAAAGGCAATGCAGGATGCGGAGACTTCGCACATGAGCAAGAACACACTGGCGAAGTTGAAGCACATGGCGCCCCCGCTCGACAAGGACTCAGCAAGCGCCAAGAGCGCGACGGACGCGATGCGCATGCATGCCCTGGCCGACGTGCTGAAACATCTCTCTCCGGCCGCTTGAGCGAGTTGGCTAGAATCTGTCTCCTAAATGGTTTTGGGAGCTTTAGTAGTGTGTTTCGCGACTCTTGGTACAACGACTCAAGTTCAGCGAGGACCGACCCTCGCTTGAAATTCCTCTCCAGCTGAACTTCGATCAGGCCTACTTGATGTCGTGGTGCTCACGAGCAAACTTCTCCGCCTCGTTGAGTTCTTTGATTGCCTGGTCGATGTGCTGCACTGCGGCGGCGCGGTGACCGCCCCATTCTCCGCCCGCATGGTTCAAGTCATTGCGGGCCGATTCCAGAGCCTTGCGCGCCGACTCCACTTCCGCGGGCACATCTTTTTGCTGGGGAGCGCCGGAAAGAACTTTCGTGGCGGGACACACCACCAAAAAGGCAAGCAGGAGCAGAGTCGCGATTCTCATGGATTCCTCCTCGGAGACTTGGCATGAGGTAGATCTGCGAGTCTCCCAGATTCCCCCTGACCGCACAATCGGGGCTTTCCTGCATGCGCCCTGCTGGACTAGGCGAGACCAGCCTGCCCCGCGAAAAGCTGAGCGCACAGCTCGGCGATCCGCTCCTGGCGGCGCTCATAAAGGAGAACTTCAGAGGTTGTAACAGGGCCCAAGCCTTCCTTTTCCAAGGCCGTTAACTGCAGATCCAGAAGTAGTACAAGTTCGTCACGGAGAAGATCGGGTTTGTTGAATGTCATACGGCACCCGTCGTGGCAATTCATCGCCGAGTCTAGCAATGCCAGGAAGTGGTTTCAATACACAGAGCACCCTAGGTTGTCAATCGGGGATTCTGGGGCTGGCGCATATTGGCGTATCACCTCCGTCAGCGCGAAAAGTGAACGTTGGGTTGAGTGTTAGGTCGACTATCGCATGTGCAACCACATCACGAGCCCAATCTGCATTCCAGCACGGTATGGTAATGCGATGCCGCGGAGCACATGGTGTGAGCATCCCCTTTTCAATTAGGAGTGGATCGCCATCATTGTGGCGTGATTCGCAGTTGCGGCGCTCGCATTGCCGATTGTTGCCATGATCCTCGGAGTGGCGGGGTGACGTGGTCTGAACGAAGGGAGCAAATAGCCATCACTGGATGTGCATACCAGAGGGGCTCCCAGCGTTAACAACGGGCGCCGCGACCGCCGATACCAATACGTACCAGCATCTCAACGCCGACTAGGATCAACTTCCAGGGGTAAACGCTGGTGCCGGGAGGGGGAATCGATTCCCACTATTCTCGAGGGCTTCGTGAAAATAACAGCGATACCGGCAAAGTGCAATATCGATGCGGGTTTGCGCACTGTCTCCCCGCGCTAGACCAAAAGCGGCTTCGGACGATTTCGGGCGATCTGGGGTGATTTCGGCAGACGTTTTACTAGGAAATCCTAGAGCAGAAGTGACTCGTAATTTCTTGGCTAGGATTGTACCGAAAATGCTTGGGCAAGTTCAGGTCTACTGACTAAGAGTTCCCTGCCAGAAATCTCCCGGGTGATGTTCTTGGCGCCTACGCATTAAGCGCCAGACTGCTGCTGTTCGCATGTTCTTGGGGCCAACTTCCGAGTTCCGCCGACCCGCCCAGAACGGCACTAGGTGGACGCCGTAGGCTTGCAGAGGACGGTTTTCACGAATTTTTTCCACCGGGAGGGCCGATCACGCCGGCTACTGGAAAGTGTCCGATTTCGGTGAACCACCTGGTAAAAACCCGGCGCTCATCCGCTCACAACGGTACCTTTGTAAGCAGCCAATGGGGCGAGCGTCAGGATGATGCTGGCAAGTGGCGTCGATGCCTCCTACGGCGGTGACGGACCGTTAAGCGGCGGCCACGAATTTCTCTGGCTGTTTGTCGAAGGTCTGTTTACATCCTGCGCAGCAGAAATAAATGCCGGTTCCGTTGTGCTCGGATTTGTACTTGGCCAACGCGACATCGACCATCATGCCGCAGACCGGATCCTTGGCCTGCTTGTTGAGCACAGGCAGCGCTGTCCCGGCCGACTCAGGCTTTGTTTTTGCGCGTAATCCGCGGACTTGGATGATTTCAGCCAGCACACTTACCGCGATTTCTTCCGGCGTAGCAGCGTGAATATCAAGTCCTGCGGGCGTACGGATCTGGCTGGCGCGATCTGCGGACAGGCCAGTTTCACGAAGGAATTCCAAAACCTTCTGGGCTTTGACCTTGCTGGCGACGAAGGCCACATAGTCAGCGCCGGTTTCAGTTGCATGCTGCAGGGCTTCTTCATCGCTTTCCCCTTGCGTCGAGACCACAACAAAAAAATCGCCCGAAAGTTTCAGCGCAGCCAAGTCGAAGCTTGTCTGCAGGTGGTCGACATCGGGGAACTGCTCGCGGTCAGCGTCGGGCGCGGCTACAGAAACGCGATAATGAATCGACTTCGCCAAACGAGCGAGCGTTTGTGCGATTGGAGAACGGCCGAGAATCAGAAGATGCGGCTTGGGCAAAACCGGCTCAATAAAGATGTCTAAGGTGCCTCCGCTGTGGCAGGTCATGGTGTAATCGACGATCCCATCCTCCGGCGCCGAAGTGGGACTGACGCGCACCAGGCGCGGTTTGCCATCGGCGAGGGCTTTCAATGCTTCCTTGATGACGACCGGCTGCGCGCAGCCGCCGCCAATCCATCCCCACATGTGGCCGTCGGGAAAGATGATCGCTTTGTCGCCGGGCTTGCCAGAAATCGGGGCCTGAAACCGTACGACCGAAGCGGTTACGAACGGCTCACCTTTCTTTATTAACTCCCCCGCTTTGTCGAGAAACCGGTTAAACATAGGCCACCTATAGGTACTTTTCGAGCGCGAGCAAGCTCTCGAGGTTATGCGCCGCAGCAAACACGTCGATGTGCGGCAACGCCGCGCTCATCCCGGCCGTCAAGGGTTGATAGTCCTTCAGGCCGAGCAACGGATTCAACCAGATCACGCGCCGCACCTGGCGCTTGACTCGGGCCAATTCCGTCGCCAGGACGCCAGGGCTACCCGTGTCCCACCCGTCGCTCAACATAAGAAACAGCGTATCGCCCGAACGCAGCTTTCGGTGATGGAACTGGTTGAACTCGCGGAGCGATCCGCCGACGCTGGTGCCGCCGGCCCATCCCGCAGGCAACTGCGAAAGGTCGCGTAGGGCATCACGCAGCCGGCGGCCGCGGAGGAGCGGAGTGATCTCCACCAGCGACGTGCTGAACAGAAACGTGTCGACATGGCGAAAGTGCTTCTGGAGCGCGAATAGAAATTTCACCAGGAACACGCTATAGGGGCTCATCGAGCCACTGATGTCGAGCAAGGTTACCAGCCGATGCGGACGCGGCCGGCGTTCGCGGAAGCGCAGGCTGATGGGCTCGCCGCCATGGCTGATGTTGCGGCGGATGGTCCGGCGAAGGTCCACTTGCCCACGGGCGGTACTGATTCGTCGCCGGCCTGCCAGCCGCCGGGCCATTTGCCGGAACAGGCGCAACGCAATCTGCTCGAGCGCCTCCATGTCGGCCTGCTGCAAGGTCGAGAAGTCGGCCTTGGCAAGCCGCTCGCGAATGCTGGCTCCGGCGACAGCCTGGACGCCTTCCTGCTCGGACGAGGCATCCTCACCCGAAGATCCGCTCGTGATCATGGAACGTGCCGTGTGCACGCTGACTTCCGATCGGCGTGTGTCGCGAACCTGTGGTTGTTTCGGTGTGGAAACTTCCGACGTGTCGTTCCAAAATGCTTGGAAGCACTCCTCGAAGAGGTCCCAATCTTCCTTGGAAGAGCAAAAAACAGATCGAAGTCCAAACCTAAGGTCATCGGACCTCCCCGGGCCTAGCACCGCAACCGCTTCTAGCGCACCCAAAGTTTCCTTTACGCTCACTGGCAGACCGCGTTCGCGCGCAAAGCGGCAGAACTCGACAATCGTTTCGGCGGTAATGCTCGGGTTTGCGGTACGGCTGTTCATTGCGTGGCGACGTTCTCCGCTACTGGGTAAGCAAGGTACTCATGCCGGCATTCTTGATCCTCGCGTCGTCTTCCACTGATTTAGAGATGCTGCCCATTGTCTCGCGGATGGCCTCTTCGTCGAGCTGCTTCTTTCCCAGAGCCATGAGCGCCTCGGCGCAATCGAGAGTTTCGGCCACGCCGGGAGGCTTGCTCAAGTTCAGCCTGCGAACCGTCTGCACATATCCCACCACCTGTCGCGCCAGGCGCTCCTCGATCTGCGGCAGTCGTGTGCGCACGATCGTCATTTCCTTCTCTAGGCTGGGGTACTCGATCCACTGATAAAGACAGCGTCGTTTGAGGGCGTCGCCGAGTTCGCGGCTGCGGTTCGAGGTAAGGACGACGAAAGGGACGTGCTTGGCGCGGATCGTGCCCATCTCGGGAATGGTGATCTGGAAATCCGACAGCAGCTCGAGCAGGAAAGCTTCGAAGGCTTCGTCGGCACGGTCGATTTCATCGATCAACAGGACGGGCGACTGATCTTCGGCCCGGATGGACTGCAGCAGCGGGCGCTCCAGGAGAAACTCGTGGCTGAAAATGTGGCGCTCTTTTTCCTCGACCGTCTGCTTGCATTGTTCTTCGATTCTGATGGCAAGCAATTGCTTCTGATAGTTCCACTCGTAGACGGCGGAACTGACATCGAGGCCCTCGTAGCACTGCAGGCGAATGAGGCGCGTGCCAAGCAAGGAGGCGAATGCCTTCGCCAGTTCGGTCTTACCGAGCCCCGCATGGCCCTCCACCAGAATTGGCTTGCGGAGTTTTGTGACCAGGAAGACTGTCGTCGCAAGCGAGCGGTCGGTGACATAGCCCAGGCGTTCGAATCCCGAGACGATCGCGTCGACGCTCTGGCCCGCGCTGGAATGAGAATGCTCGGAAGTCACCATGGTGATGATTCGCCAGCAGGCTGGTTCCGGTTGCGTCAGGACTTCCCGCGGAACAATCCCTTCGTTGCCTCCCATGCCACGCTCGTGGCTTTGATGGGATTGACCTCGGCTGAAGCGTCCGGCTGCTGCAAACGCGCCTGGAAGTTTTTCATAAACTCGCCGAACATAATGTTGGAAACTTCCGAAATGACGCGCCCGCCCATTTGGGCCAGGATCCCTACGACGCTGATCTCAGAAACGCTGGTCACTTCGGTGTCGCCGTTGGGCAAGGTGCGCAGCTTGCCGGTCATTTTCATCGAAGCACTACCGCGCCCGCGCACATCCTGACCCTTCCCGAGGATCTCGATTTCATGGTTCTGCGAGTCGAGGCGCTCGATCTGCACTTCACCGCGGTAATCAGTCACAGTTGGACCGACCTTCACGCTGATAGCACCTTTGTAGGTCTTGTCGTCGACTTGCTCGGTGATGGACGCACCCGGCACGCACGGCGCCACCTGCCGCGGATCGCTCAGGAAGGTCCAGACTTTGTCGAGCGGCTCGGCCACCGAGAAGGTCTTCTCAATCTTCTGCCCCATCGGCTAACTGATGACCCCTTTCTCCTTCAAGATATTCCAGACCTTCCATGGCGCGATGGGCATATCGATGTGTTTCACGCCGAGGTGAGAGAGTGCGTCGACCACGGCGTTCACGAACGCCGCCGGAGAGCCTACGTTGGGAGACTCACCCACGCCCTTCGCCCCAAACGGATGATGCGGTGAGGGCGTGCAGGTCTTGTCGGTCTCCCAGTGCGGAGTTTCGACCGCAGTAGGCAGCAGGTAGTCCTGGAAGCTTCCGCCCTGCACGTTGCCGCTCTCGTCGTAGTCGATCTGCTGCATGAAGGCGATGGCGAGTCCTTCGGTGAGGCCACCGTGAATCTGGCCTTCGACGATCATCGGATTGATGATGTTGCCGCAGTCATCGACGGCCACGAAGCGCCGGACTCTCACTTCGCCGGTGCCCTTGTCGATGTCGACGACGCAAGCGTAGGTGCCGAATGGGAAAGTGAGGTTCGGCGGATCGTAGTAGTCGACCGCTTCCAGCCCTGGCTCCATGCCCGGAGGCATATTGGTGTAGGCGGCGAAGGCGATTTCCTGGATCGTCTTGGCCTTGCTGGGCGCGCCCTTGACGTAGAACTTGCCCGGCTCCCACTCGAGATCATTCTCGCTGCACTCCAGCATATACGCGGCGATCTTCTTCGCCTTGTCGCGGATTTTGCGCGCGGCGATCGCGGTCGCCGCACCTGAGGTGGGCGTACTGCGGCTCGCATACGTTCCCAGTCCGTAAGGAGCGGTATCGGTGTCGCCTTCTTCTACGGTCACGTCGTTTGCGGGAATGCCGAGTTCCTGGGCGACGATCTGTGCATACGTCGTCTCGTGCCCCTGTCCTTGGCTCTTGGTACCCATGCGCGTAATCGCTTTTCCAGTGGGATGGATGCGGATTTCGCAGCTGTCGAACATCTTGATGCCGAGGATGTCGAAGGTGTGCGCCGGACCCGCGCCCACGATTTCCGTGAAGCTCGAGATCCCGATCCCCATGAGCTCGCCCTTCTTGCGCTTCTCGGCCTGCTCCTTGCGGAGCTCCGCATATCCGATTTTGTCGAGGGCCAGCTTCATCGCCGCTTCATAGTTGCCGGAGTCGTAAGTCCAGCCGAGCGACGATTTGTAGGGGAACCTGACCGGAGGGATGAAGTTCTTGCGGCGCAGTTCGGCCGGATCCATCTTCAACTCCAGCGCGAGTACATCGACGACGCGCTCGATCAAGTACGCAGCTTCCGTGACGCGGAACGAGCAGCGGTAGGCGATTCCGCCCGGAGCCTTGTTGGTGTAGACGCCGTCGACCTCGCAGAACGCCTGCGGGTAGTCGTACGAACCGGTACAGATGCTAAACAATCCCGCTGGGAACTTGGTCGGCTGTGCCGCAGCGTTGAATGCCCCATGATCGGCGAGCGTCTTCACGCGCAGGGCCTGCATCTTGCCGTCGCGGTCGGCGGCGATCTCCGCGGTCATATGGTAGTCGCGGGCAAAACCCGTCGACTGCAGGTTCTCAGAACGCGTCTCGATCCACTTCACCGGTACACCAAGCGTAAGGGAGGCGACGATCGCACACACATATCCCGGATACACGGGAACTTTGTTGCCGAAGCCGCCGCCGATGTCGGGTGAGATGACGCGGATGTTCTGCTCAGGAATACCGCCCACCAGCGCGAACACCGTGCGATGCGCGTGCGGGGCCTGCGAGGTCATGTAGACAGTCAATTTCCCCGTGGCCTTGTTGAAGTCGGCCACACAGCCGCAAGTCTCGAGCGGCGCGGGATGGCAGCGCTGGAAGAAAGCATTCACGCTGGCCTTCACCGGTGCCTTCTGGAACACATCGTCGGTCGCTTTGCGGTTGCCGACTTCCCAATGGAAGATGTGATTGTTCTTCTGCTCGCGGTCCTCGCGCAGAACGGGTGCGCCGGGATCCATAGCCTTTTGGGGATCGACCAGTACTGGCAGCTCTTCGTATTCGACCTCGACCAACTCTGCCGCATCGGCGGCCGTATAGCGGTCTTCTGCGATCACAAACGCTACTTCCTGCGACTGGAACAGGACCTTGCCGGTGGCGAGCACCATCTGCTTGTCATAAGAAAGGGTGGGCATCCAGGCCAGGTTCGCCTTGGCCAGGTCCTCGCCCGTAATGATGGCGAGCACGCCCGGAAGCTTCTTGGCCTTTTCGGTATTGACGGTCTTCAGCCGCGCGTGCGCGTAGGGGCTGCGCACCATCTGTCCATAGACCATGCCGGGAAGGTGAACGTCGTCAACGTAGTTGCCCTTACCCTGGATGAAGCGCAAGTCTTCTTTGCGCCTCAAAGGGTGGCCCATGCCGCCGACTTCGGGAGAAGTTTTGTGGATCACTTCGCCACCTCCGCCATCTCGGGCTTCTTTTCCGCAGCGGCCATCTTGTTCGCGGCGAACCGAACTGCGCGCACAATGTTCTGATATCCAGTGCAGCGACATAGATTTCCGGAGATGCCCCAGCGGACGTCTTCTTCACTGGGCTTGGCATTGTGCTGCAGCAGAGCGTAAGACGAAATCAGCATACCGGGCGTGCAGAAGCCACATTGCAGGCCGTGCTCCTCTTTAAATCCTTCCTGTAGCGGGTGGAGCTGACCGTCTTTCATCAGCCCTTCGACGGTCATGATCTCGCCGCCATCGGCTTGCACGGCGAACATGGTGCACGACTTGACGGTCTTACCGTTAAGCAGCACCGTGCACGCGCCGCAGTGGCTGGTGTCGCACCCGATATGGCTGCCCGTGAGCTGCAGTATCTCGCGGATGAAGTGGATCAGCAAAAGCCGCGGCTCAACTTCGGCTTCGCGGTCGCGGCCGTTGACCTTCACACGAACCAATTGCTTTTTTGCCATCGTCAGCTCCTTGGCTGATGAGCGGAACTTACTAGGCTGCTCTCTCGGCGGCGCGCGACAGGGCGCGCATGGCCAGTTCTCTTACAAGACCTCTCTTGTAATCAGCGGGACCGCGCAGATCGGAACTTGGCTGCGAGGCGTCGGCCGCCAACTGCGCGGCCTGCGCGATGACAGCGGTTTCGAGTTTCTTGCCCTTCAACGAATCTTCCGCGGCCTTCGCCTTGATCGGTATGGGGCCAACGTTCGTCAGTCCGATGCCGGCTCGTTGCACGTTGCCCGACCCATCGAGCGTGACCTGCGCAGCCACGGCTGCGGTCGCGAAGTCTCCGACCTTGCGCTCGAGCTTGAAATACGCCCCGCCGCTGTGCGCCGGCGGGACGGGAATGCGGATCTCGGTGAGGATTTCTCCCTGCTGCAACGCGGTCGTGAAAAGCGTGACGAAAAAGTCATCGATGGGAATCACGCGTTCCCCGCGAGCACCGGTCGCCACAATCTGCGCACCGAGCGCCAGCATGGTGGCCGGATGATCATTCGCCGGATCGCCGTGCGCCAGATTCCCGGCAACCGTGGCCAGGTTGCGCACCTGCGGATCCGCGATCACGTGCGCAGTATCGAGCAAGATCAGGTACTTCGAGCGCACGAGCGGCGAGGCTTCCAGTTCGGCTTCACGAGTGAGGCCACCAATCTTAAGGAAACCGACATCTTCTTTCACATACGACAATCCTGCGATGCGATTGATGTCGACCAGGTAGGCAGGCCTCGCGATGCGCAGCTTCATCATCGGAATGAGGCTTTGCCCACCACTCAGAATCTTCGCGTCGTCTCCATGCTGCTGCAGGAGCTTGATGGCTTCAGGAATGGTGGAAGGACGCAGGTACTCAAACGGTGGCGGGATCATCGGATTCGGCCCTCGCAGGAAGTGCGTTTCTGCACGCCGGACGCAACTGAGTGGGAGTTGATGGTGCAGTAACGAAGGGAAAAACTGTATCACAACCAATGGGCTGGTAGAAACCGGGGGTCCAACTGAGAAAAAAGCCACGGACCTATGCCGGCTGCAGCCCAAATCGGCTAGGCCCCGGCTTAGAGTTCGGCTCCAGTGGGGGCCGACTGTTGCGATCGCCAGTCCGCAATGGCCCGGCGGATGGCCTCCGGGGCCAGATTGCTGCACCTCGCCTTGTACTCCGGAATGCCCCCCAAAGCATCGGCCACTGCCTGCTCTGAGATGCTGGATGCCTCTTCGACGGACTTACCCATAACCATCTCGGTGGCCATGGAAGAACATGCGATGGCCACGGCGCAGCCCATGCATTTGAACTTCACATCTTGGACCACCCCCTGCTCGATCCGCACGGTGATCTGCACGATATCGCTGTCTACCGGGCTTTTGACCACCGCCTTGCCGGACGGGTCCTCAAGGCTTCCTACATTGCGGGGTGCGGCGTAGTGGGCACGGATCTTCTCGCTGTACAGAGGCACCCCCGTGAAACGATTGAACTCTCGTTGTTAACCGAACTATCATACGCGCGCTGGGGATAGCGTGGACTTCTACTCCAAAGCCGCCGAGTTGGCAGCCCAGGGACGGTCCTTCGCCGTCGCCAGCGTGGTGCGGGTGGAAGGATCTTCGTCCGCCCGGCGCGGGTCGAAGGCCATCATCGACGCGTCCGGGAAACTGCTATTGGGTTGGATCGGTGGCGGCTGCGCGGAGAGTGCGGTCCGGAGCGAGGCCCTGCGCTCGCTCGAACTGGGCCGACCGGTCCTGATCACCCTCGACATGACCGATGAACTGCTGGGCGTCGGCATGCCCTGCGGAGGGAAAATGGACATCTACATCGAGCCGGTCATGCCCACGCCCGAACTGCTCATTGCCGGCCATGGCCGCATCGCCGAGTCCCTGGCGGCCTTCGCGCACATGCTCGGCTTTCGGATCGCGATCAACGATCCGGGCGCGGAAGCGGCCGCGTTTCCGCAGGCCGAACGAATCATCGCTGAAGACTTCGATCTGAACGAAACACCCATTGGCGCCAACACTTACGTCGTGATTGCTACCCAACATAAGAACGACCACCGCTGGCTGCACAAGGCGCTGGAAGGGGAGGCCGCGTACGTGGCTCTCATCGCGAGCCAGCATCGTGCAAAGCTGGTGCTTGACTACCTTGCCGCGGAAGGTGCGCCGGCGGATAAGCTCGCGAAGATTTATGCGCCCGCGGGCTTTGACCTAGGCGCCGCAACTCCGGAGGAAATTGCTTTGAGCATCATGAGCCAGATTGTGGCCCTGCGACGGGGCGGCGCCGGCCATTCCCTGCACCTGAAGGGGACGGAAACTCAGACCGAGAATACTGAGAATTCCGACCAAGTCATTACTCGGTGCGATGTGCCGGGCGCGCAATGAGCCGTCTGTGATTCCAGCCTAAGGCTTCTGTTTTCCGATCCGCTTGCGCGACGAGACGATTTCGGCCAGGATGCTGAGCGCAATTTCCTCGGGCTGTTCGGCGCCAATGGGCAAACCCGCCGGAACGCGAACCTGGGCGAGCATCTCCGAGGTAAAGCCTTTGAGCTGCAGACCGCGTAGAACTTCTTCCCCGCGCTTGCGATTCGCCACCAGCGCGATGTATGCACTGTTGGACCGCAACGCTTGCTCGATCGCCTCCTCATCGCAGACTCCGCGGCTCGCAACCACCACGTGGCGGTTGGGATTGCTGCCGAGCATCGAGAAGTCGAGTTCCCGCAGAACGCGGTCGACCTCGGGCAATTCGCCGGGTTCGACTAGCGGGTCCACGACGGTCACGGTGAAGCTCAGAACCTTGGCAATTCTGGCTAGTGCCAGCGCCAAGGCGTCCCGGCCGACGACGACCAACTCAGGTGCAATCGAAGCACCGGTCGATACCTGGCGGTCTTTGAGCTCTGCACGTTCCAGCAGCGTCTGTTCTCGCCCGGCGCGGTCCCCGACGCTGCGCAGAGCCTCCAAATCGTCCCGGCGGTCGATGTCCAGCAAAATCCCAATATCGTCGACAGGCAGCCTCACAATCCCCTTTGGATGATCACCAAAGATGGCGCGGCACCCGATGTCACCCGCCAGTTTCAACACTTCGGGGAAAACCGAACGGTCGAGCAGCACGGGATTCCCGCGAAATCCCCGAAAGGCAGGGATCACGATTTTTGCTTTCGACCTGCGATGTTCTGCAATCAAAGCATTGAGCGTTGTCGCGCGAACGAAGGGCTGGTCCGCGAGGACGATCAACGCTGAATCCGCATCCGGCGCAACCGCAGAGATGCCGGCTTTCAGCGAAGTTCCCATGCCCTGCTGGTAATTTTCGTTAACCACCACTCGCACATCGCGCAGGTCGATTTCGTGCTGAACCGCCTCGGCCGAAGCTCCCAACACTACAACGATGTCCCTGACCTTCGAATTGCGCACGTTGTCGAGGACGTGCTGGAGCAGAGGGCGGTCATCGAGGCGAAGCAACTGTTTGGGAGCGCCCATCCGGCTGGAGCTGCCTGCCGCCAGCACCACCGCCGCTGTCGCTGAATCGCTTCTCGGCATTCAGACTTGATTAGTAGCACAAATGATAACGAGTTGTGTTGAACCGTTGCGCAGCTAGTGACCGATCCCCAGTCCCGAGCCTTCCGAAAGAGGAAACGCACTCGAAGCAACTGCCGCAAATTGCTGCTACAAAAGATCAGGGTCAACGCAAAGCAGAGCAGCCTGGTTGCTCAGAGCCAAATCTTGGCCACCAAGAAGATTTCTCCCGGCCAAATATTGCCCGTTCTGCCCTTCCCTAATTTATAAGGACCGACAGCTCGGGGGTCCCCTTGCAGCGCGCACGAGCAGTCAAGTTTTGCGCAGAGTCCATGGTCGCCGGTCTTGCAGCGATAGGAAACTTGCCCAGCATAGTCTGGGCGTTTGCTGCAGAGTTTTTTCTTTGGTTTAGCTAACAGCTCCCCAAGGTATGAAAACAATCTATATGACGAGAGACTTGAGAAGGAACTGGCAGACCTACAGAACGCAGCTCAGCGAATGCTCCGAGAAGCAGGGTTTAGCCCAAGTCTAGTTGGCTTGCGGCACAGTAGCGCCAAGCACGAATGAGATCATTGCTCTACAGCAATGACGCTGACCGCAATCTGAAGCTAAGCTTCCAACCAATGAAGTGTCCGTACTGTGGCCAGGAAATCAGAACCCCCATTGCCTCCCTC
>Ga0310912_10000266_pt1 | contig 25168 bp, 21 predicted proteins | sample GREbulkMGOX080_FD_203443 | JGI IMG/M metagenome (GOLD analysis project Ga0310912, IMG submission 203443) | Lab enrichment of tropical soil microbial communities from Luquillo Experimental Forest, Puerto Rico - GRE.bulkMG.OX080 | ecosystem: Environmental > Terrestrial > Soil > Tropical forest >...
AAAATCTCTCCGAACGATAATGGAGGGGCTTGACGAGGCGGATAGAATCTCCATTATGGAGTGGCTTCATGCAGCGGCGGCGTCCGGGCAGTCGAAGATGAACGAGGCCAGAGACCCCCAATCCAAGCAGGCCATCTTTCAGGCCGCGATAGGATTGCTGGAAGCGGATCGGGCGAAGCTCGACGCACTGCTCGGCGCTTTCAAGGAACTCTATTCTGGGGCCGCGCCATCCTCGTCGCCTGCCGTTGTCCCCAACGGGTCGGACGCGCCCGGCGATGCGATGTCAGTTGCGGAACCGCCTCCACAGGCGGGATCGGCAGACGCGGATGCGCCCACCGAGGTCGCGACGAGCGATGCGCAATCGCCTACGCAGACCGCGCCCGGCGTCGTTATGGCCACGCGCGTTCCATACTACTTCTGCGACACCTGCGAGTTGTGGGTCAAGCCGACCGTATCGCACACATGCACCGAGGATGGCCTCGCCGAAGGTTGCTACAACGGCTTCGACGGGCAAGAACTCGATATCATTCACACACCGGATGGTTGGAAGGAAATAGACCCGCCCGAGATCATGTCAGAAGGAGTTGCAGTCCAAAATACTCATGCGGAGGTCGTGGAGACAGGAGTCACGAAGCAAGACGATGAGGTAGAACCACTTGAAAACTCTCTGAGACCACACTCCAAGTTGGAGCGGGTCTATAAGATGGTGAAAGAACTGATCGAAGCGAGTGGCCCTCAGCACATTGATGATTTGCTCGAACCCGCACTTAAGCGTCAACTATTTCTTGGCGTTCAGAACGCTCGTGCCAATTTGGCTAATTTTTTGTCCAAACTTAAAAGGAAAGGTTTGTTGAGTTCGGATAATCGAGGATATTGGTCATTGCCGAACAAGGAACCCGGACCATGAGCTTCGGTCTGGCTCCTTAGTACGAAAACGGGCCGGGGATGCCCCGACCCGTTCCGCCGCCATCGTTGGCGCGATGGCAGAAACCCTGCCGGGATGCTACTCCCTCGCGGCAAGGCTTGCACCCTCGCGACTAGTGCATCCCGGCTCCTGTGTCAAGGAGACCGATGATGCACGAGTGGCACATGCAGGCCCGCAGGGAGCGCGGGCAAGAGATCACTGAGCGGTTCAAGGACCAAATCAAGCGGAAGGGCGCGGATTGGCTGGTCCCCTCGTCGCGAGCGCGGAAGCGCCGCTACCGGGTCAAGCTCGACCCGACTAACGTATCCTGCTCGTGCCCCGATCACCAGGAGACCGGCCAACGGTGTAAGCACATTTACGCCGTCGAACACCTGCTCCGGGGCGGCGACGAGGCTAGCACCGCCCCGGCCCCCGCTCCGGCAGCGCGCAAGTCCCACAAGCCTGCGCCCAAGCGGAACTGGCGGGAATACAACGAGACGCAGATCAACGAGGAGGACGAGTTCGAGCCGCTACTCCATCAAATCCTGCAAAGCGTCCCGGAGCCGGAACACGAGCGGGGTCGCCGCCCGGTTCCGCTGGGGGACTCGCTGTTCGCCACGGTCTCGAAGGTCTATTTGGGCCGATCCGCCCGCCGTTCTATGACCTGCCTCAAGCGTGCCTACGAGGCGGGCTACCTGACCAAGCCGGTGTGCTTCTCGACGATCACGGCCTGTCTGGAAAGCGCCTCTACGACCGCGATCCTCAATGATCTCATCATCAGGAGCAGTTTGCCGGTCGCCCCCATCGAGCGGGTCTTCGCCATCGACTCGACCGGGTTCGTGGGGAGCCGGTTTGTCAACTGGCAGGAGATCAAGTATCGCGGGATGTATGAGCACGTCTGGGCCAAGATGCACATTATGGTGGGGACGAGGACTCACATCATTACGGCTGCCGCCATCAAGGAGCGAGACGCCGCCGATCTCGGGCAGTTGCCAGAATTGCTCCGCATCACCGCGCGGCACTTCACGGTGCGCGAAGTGCTTGCGGATCGCGTCTACAACACGGTGCGGAACCAGGAGGAGATCGCCGAGTTCGGGGCACGGGCTTACATCCCGTGGAAGTCTTCTCACAAAGGCAAGCGCGGCGGCATCTGGAAGCAAAAGTTCCAAGAATGGCATGAAAACATCGAGGAGTCGCTCGCACATTACCATCAACGAGTCCAGGTCGAGTCGACGTTCTCGATGATGAAGGCCAAATTCGGAGACAATCTACGCAGCAAAAACGAGCTTCCTATGAAGAATGAGGCACTATGCAAGGCCCTCTGTCACAATCTCCATTGCTTGATCCAGGTTATGTATAGCCGCAAGATCGGGATCGAGTTCTTCACGGAGGTCTTCGAGAAGCACGCCGCCGATTGACCCGCTCAGCCTTCCAACCGATTGCCTATCGGGCCGGGGCCTTGTGCCCCGGTCTTTTTGCTTTCGGAGCAGGCTGATCGCCTAAATACCTGGGCTAACTACCGAGGTATTTCAGCATGGATATCAATGAGGCCCGCCAGCTCTTTGAAGACGTGGCTGCAAGCAGGTTTTTTGGTCGCAGGAGGAGGTAAGAGCCTTCATTGAGGCACTATGGGTGTTCGGGGACGGACGCGTAGATGGACCTACACGGCCAAGTCGTTGCTCGTGGGCTGAACCGCTTTCCCTGAACGGAAGGTGATTTGCTGCGACTCAGCGTCGACAGAGGAACTGGCGAGAACGCTACGCTGGTTGTTCGGCTGGTCTTCCTGACCAACACATCCCAGGTCGTGCGCGGCCCTTGGGGCGCGTGCCGTTCTATGTGGTAGCCAGTCGGCATCGTGGGCCTAAGGATCGGGGAGGTCGCCATTTTTTGGCTTCCCTGCCGGCTCGACGCAATTCAGATTATATCCACCGGAGAGAAGCCGGTTGCGCCGGATCAGAAAACAGGATTATCTCGCACGCTATGGCCGCTGATCGAGAAAGATGGAACTCAATCGGAAATGGGGGATATTCCCGCAAGGCCCCCTCCAGCGGAGAGAGTCAACAAACTTTCGGTTTCAACTGACGAGGACGAACTCTGCGCGATCCATCTTCGGAATCGGCTCGAAGGCAGGCTGGGAGATCCCGATGCCATTCGTCGGCTCATCCTGGCCGGTGGCGAGGTCGGGCGAGAAACCCCCGTTGCGGCCAAAACATGTTTGGTCGATCCGCACTCGATTGCAGATGGAGGGACGGACGCGCGACTTGGCGATGTTCAATCTGGCAATCGACAGCAACCTGCGGGGCTGCGATGTCGTTTCAATTCGAGTGGAGGACGTCGCATCAGCGGATATACGGTCGATCGCGCAACAGTGCGGCAGAGGAAGACCGGTCGGCCCGTCAGGTTTGAGTTGACGGAACAGACGCGGCAGGCGGTCGACGATCGGCAGCTCCGGGTAGGGGCAGAGAGGGCGCGTGAAAGCCGTCACGCCGCTAAGGATCTTGGACGCTATAATCTGGTCCGGCGCAATGCCCTGCTCAACCCATTGCACGAGCGGGCTCAGGAAATCGGAAGCGACCGCCGCTTGGTCGACAACGGCAGCACACCCGCTCAGACTCTCGTCATTGAACCTGGGGTAGCCTCTGGAAGCTGATCATGTCGCCGCGGTCTGATCCAGCCATTACCCGCCGTCGCTTTGTCCAATTTCTCGCCGGCAGTCCATTACTCGCCCATCCTGGCGCGCCAGCCTTAGCGCAAAGCACTTCCGCGTCGTCAAGGCTGGCCGATCCGATGGTCTGGGCGCCGCGGGATTTGGACAAGCTGATCTCCGATCCTAAGGACGCCCTCGATGTGTTCGACTTCGAACCCGTCGCACGGAAGAATGTGCCGCCGGCGCATTTCGGCTACATGGTCACTGGTATAGACGATGAAGTAACGCTTCGCGCTAATCGCGAGGGCTTCCTGAAGTTCCAGTTGCGTCCTCGTCGGCTGGTCGATGTCAGCACGGTCGACATGACCACCGAAATTCTCGGCGCGACATATGACAGCCCGATAGTAATTGCGCCGACCTCCAGCAACCGGGCCTTCCATCCCGACGGAGAAATAGCGGTTGCTAAGGCGGCGAAGGCAGGAAATCACCTACAGATCCTCTCTACCGTAGCGACGACCTCCATCGAGGAGGCGATCGCAGCGCGAGGTGCACCGGTGTGGTTTCAGTTGTACCCGACGCCGAAGTGGGAGGTCGGCGAAGCTCTTGCCAAACGAGCGGAACGCGCTGGATCCCCCGTGATCGCACTGACCGTCGACGGTCCCGCGCCGCCAAATTGGGAAACGCTCGTCCGGCTGCGACGCACTGATACGCGGCAGTGCGATAGCTGCCATGGCAGAACTTTTCGGGAGTTTGTCGCACGTAAGCCGAATTTCGATGGCATCGATCTCGGCGGCGTCACCGGCTTGAACGCCCCGAATCTGACCTGGGATTTTGTCAAGCGCCTGCGTGACACCATCAAGACGAAGATCGTATTGAAAGGCATTCTTGCGCGCGAGGATGCAGAGCTCGCGGCCAATTACGGCATTGATGGGATCATTGTTTCAAACCATAGCGGACGTGTCGTAGATAGCGGCCGCGCGACAATCGAGGTCTTGCCGGAGATCATCGAGGCAGTTGGCGGCCGCATGCCAGTGCTCGTGGACAGCGGCTTCCGCCGGGGAACAGATATTATCAAAGCGCTCGCCATGGGCGCGCAAGCGGTATGCATCGGGCGGCCTTATCTGTGGGGCCTTGGTGCCTTCGGTCAGCCGGGTGTCGAGCGCGTGCTCGAGATCCTCCGCAAGGAGACGAGCGCCGCGATGCAGCAGGTCGGAGCGCCGTCAATCAGGCATCTCACCCCAGCTTTGGTGCAGAGAGCTTGAGCGCAGGACAATCGCGAAGAAACTCTGTTGTGGACCACGCCAGGGCATCGCGCCGGAGCCTCATCGGGCGGGAACAGCCAGCGAAACTGCCGCGGCGCCTGTCGTGGGCGTCGCGCCAAAACGCGCGGTATCGGATCTTGGCCTATTTCGGGTTGTATCAGGAAGGAAGTGCCTGGAGCGCGACCGCATCAGACTGAGTGGCTGGGTGCCGCCTATCGGCGATTCGGAACCCGCAATGAAGCGATCACGCCGCCTGCCGGCAGGTTCTCAACGCCACGGCGATCACCACATAACGGGGATGAAGCCCCCTGTTTGGTGGAGCCATGCAGCTATGGATCGAATGGTTGATTGGCGGGGTGGTTTCCGTCGTGGTCGCGGTCGGGGTCATCGCCGTCGTCCGGACGATCGTCACCGGACTTACAATCTCACGCCGCCCGTCTCACCACTTGGCGCAACAAACGGGCACGTCGCCAGTACCGCCAGAGATTGAACTTCCTCCGACGTGGCGGGGCCCGGCGGGATGAGTGCCTAGGGGGCGTTACGCCTCAAGCGGCCGGACTAGCGGCTGTGAGGGCGTCCCGAGTGGTCAGCGCCGCCTGGGATCACTATCTATCGCGGATAAAAAACCTTGAACTGTCGGACGGCGAAGCAGCTGTGCTCGTCTGCGAGCTGCCCGACATCATCTGGAAGGACCGCTATCCGCTCAGTTCCCGCATCAGGGTACTGGGGGAGATCCTTGAGATGCTGCGGCGGCGAGCATGGTGGCGACCGGGTTTCAATCGCGTTCTGTCACGCGGGGGTCTCGATTACGTCTCGTGCTCGCCTTACCGCGTGCCGATCGCCCGACTTGCCGCGGCGCAGGCTCCGCTGTCGGGTGGGCCCTGGAGTCGGACCGTGTGACAATGAAAATTGCGGGAATCCTTTTGGCCCTGGTCGAGGTTGCCGGCCCAGCCGCCGCACAGACCAGAGGACTACCCACACCAACCCCGTCTCCAGCGATCTATTCGAGACCAACTCCTGCGCCGCTGGCGCCGCCCGTCAATCCAGGCCCGGCGGTCGTGCCACCCGCTGGTCTCTCCCCGCTGCTGACGGAACCGGGGCCGGTGTCCCCGCCCCCTCAACGAGCGGCGCCAGTCTACCCGTCCCTCCAGCTCCCCGGCCCGGTGGGACAGCAGAATATGCGGGCCTACCGCAACAGCCTACTCAACCAGCAATGGCAGCGCGAGCGTAGCGGTATCAGTCCCGGCAGCGAGCGTAGCCGCGAAATCCAACAGCAGCTTAACCAAACCAGCCCGCAGTGACCATGGGCGTGGAATCCCTGGCCAGAGCCAGCTCGCGAGCCTCCGCCACCGGCGCCGAAGCGCTACGAACCGCCGTCGAAATCTGCCGGTGTCGCTGAGCATCGAACTACCAAACTGATATCAATCGGTTACTGAGCAGCGTCCCCAAGGGGGTTCGAGCCCCTCTTGCCGCCGTAAAAGAGAGCGGTTTCAGGGGTTGATGGGGGTACTGGCTAGCCGCAATAAAAATCGCGCGCCGCGACATTCTGCTCAATTTGCGGCGCGCATAGCCGGCCTTTCCTGCGCCGCGGCACGGTCTGGCTCGGCCGCCGGATTTGGAGTAGCGCGAGCATCGCAACTGCCGCAATGCCCGGTTTGGACCGAGCAATTCCATGCTCGGCTCTGGCTCAACAACGCCACAAGATTATCGACAATAGAGTGGCTTTGGTCGGCGAAGAGAGCGTGAGTGGGGTCACCCGCGGCAGCGGCCGCGGGATCACCCAGGAGAACCCACCGATGCGCATCTACATCATCGGCAATGACGGAATCACGCTGTGCCGCGAGGCGTCGGCCACAGTGAATGACGGTGAGATTGCCGTCGCGTCGAACGAGGAATTGCACGCCGCCCCGGTCAGTGGCAAGCGGCTATTGGCATTGTGGAATGCTCTGCCCGGTGTCGAAAAGCGGAGGAGGGTCGGCAACCGCGGGGCGCTGATCGATCAACTGTGGTCGGCGATCGAAGCGTTGCCGGAGCCTGAGCCGCAATCCGACACAAAACGCCCCTCGAAGCAGGACGAGGTCATCGCCATGCTGCGGCGGCCCGAAGGCGCTACGGTCGACGAGGTGGCGAGCGCCACCGGATGGCAGCGTCACACCGTGCGCGGCGTCTTCTCGGGCACCCTGAAGAAGAAGCTCGGGCTAACGATTGCCTCGGCCAAAGAGGAACGGGGCCGCGTCTACCGCCTCGTCGAGCCGGCAAGCGTATGAAATCATCAAGGAACAACGCTTCGGCTCGCCAGCGCGCTGGCGGGCCGTCGCCCGTTGCCGGTCGACGAGGTGACCGGCGCAACCGAGCGCGTTCGGACAATGCCGCGGTCGAGCAGGAGATTGCCGGACTGGTCGATCGGCCGACGTCCGATCTGCGGCTTGCTTGGCTGCAGTTATATCGCACCGATCCACCCGTCGGGCTCAGTCGCGATCTGATCATCCGAACCCTGGCTCATCAGGTTCAAGAACGTATCCATGGCGGCGCGATCCGGGCGTTGGGGCGCCGTTTGCAGAGCCTGGCTGGAGGGCTTGAGAAGGGCGACGCGTCCTTCTCTCCCGGTATCGTGCTGAAGACCGGTACGACATTGGTGCGCCAGTGGCGCGGGCACACTCACACCGTGCTGGTTCGTGAGGACGGGTTCGAATATGAGGGCCAGCGTTATCGCTCGCTGACTGTGATCGCCGAGCGGATCACCGGCGCGCACTGGTCGGGGCCGCGGTTTTTTGGCCTGACCAAGCGAGGTGGTTTGGTCGGCGCCGGGGCCGGCCGATGACGCGGTCGCCCGGCAGCGGAACATCCCGGAACGCAAGGGTTCGCTGTGCGATCTACACCCGCAAATCCTCCGAGGAGGGGCTCGAGCAGGAATTCAACTCGCTGCAAGCGCAGCGCGAAGCCTGCGAGGCGTTCATCAGCAGCCAACGGCACGAAGGCTGGGTGTGCTTGCCGGCTTGTTATGATGACGGCGGGTTCTCGGGCGCGACGATGGAGCGGCCCGCGCTGCAGCGCTTGCTCGCGGACATCACGGCGGGGCGGGTCGACATCGTTGTCATCTACAAGATCGACCGGCTGACCCGCTCGCTCGCCGATTTTGCCAAAAGTGCCGTGTATAAGCAAAATCAATGGCTTACAGTGTCTAACCTAACTAAATCGTACCGTAGCATATCAAATACTTATATAGGGGAGTGTCTAACCTGATGGGCAGACCTGCCGGCTACCGATCGGCCCCCGCGAGCGGCGGGTTTCTGTACCCTCGCGCGCTCTCTCGGTCCCGTCTACGTTCGGCTATTCAGCCGGTAGAACGGCTGGTCGAGCATGGTCTCATGCCAAGTGGCGTACCACGCCTGGACATAGGGCTTGATCTTCTTCAGAAAGTCGGCGTGCGCCCGCTGCTCGGGAGTGAGGCCCTTGGCACAGAACGTGCGCACCTCGCGGTAGAGGCCCTCTACGTCTATCGTCCGCGGTTGATGGTTCTCGACGACGATTTTTCCCCCAATGACGACGGTGGCGACATCCGCGCCCATGGCGCGTTCCACAAAGGCGTCAGCGATGTCAAATTCCGGGTCAATCCAGGGATCGCGTGCTACCCGGTCGAGATCGACGAGAATTGCATCACCCTTCATGCCGGGTAACAGCGCGCCGACCTCGTCCGCGAAGCCGGTCGCCCTTGCACCGTTTAACGTCGCGATTTCGAGCGCCTCGTAGGCGCTCAATGCGGGCGTCGCCAAGTCGAAGGTGTGGAGGCGATGCACCTTGTGCATCATCCGCAGTTCCATCACCGCATCCTCGTCATCATTGATGGTCTTGTCATCAAGCCCCATCGCGACATTGACCCCCGCCGCGCGTAACGGCACGACCGGGGTGATGCCGTTGCGCATGTGGAAGTTGCAGCTCGGATGGCTGGTGACGGAGACGTTCCGCCGCCCCATCAGGTCTATCTCGGCTTCGGTCACGTGGATGGCATGACCATAGACGACATTGCTCTGCACCAAACCGAGATCATCGAGCCAAAACACCGTCGGCTTTCCGTGCCGGCGGAAGCCGTAAGCCTTCTGCACCGGCGACTGCAGCAGGTGCGTATGGATCATCACGCCGCCGCGCTCGTCGGCTTTGTCCCGCACACGGCGCAAGAACGCCTCGCTTGCACCGTGCGCCCAGCACGGCGCGAGCAAGATGCGCGTGTCATTGTTGTTGTAGGTATCGTAAAGCTCATCGAAGAGGCTGAAATAGGCGTCCGCCAGCGCCTCCTTATCAAAAAACACGAACGGGCGTGCTTTGATCCTCAGATCGGGCGGCAGCGTCTCAATGAATTCCTCCCCGCCCATCGCGAGTTTGCTCTCATCGCGCACGCCGGGCGAGAACGCGAGCCTAATCCCGGTCGAGAGGTACGTTTTGATCGCAGAATGTGCGCGCCTGGCGCCTTCGACGCCGTCATCGTCGAACCCGTTGTGGTGCAGGAGCGTGCAGCCACTGCGAAGGTGACGGAGTGCGCACATTGCCGCAGTCAGCTCGGGTGGTAGGATTGGCATGTACGCCCAATCGAAAAGAGCGTTCTCCAGAAAGTCGTTGCGCACACCTTTCTGGATTGGCGAAAGGCCGCGCCCATGGCTATGAGCGTCCACCAAACCGGGCATCAGCAACTGAGTGCCATCGCCGATGATCCTGGCGCCGGGATATTTGGGCGCAATTGTGGCAAAAGGGTCCGTCTCTTTGACGGTGCCGTCCATGATCACAACCGCGCCGGACGGGATCACGCCGGATCTTCCGAGGCGCGGATCGGTAATGGCATATGCACCACGCATAATGATCGTGTCGGTCATAAGCTCGCACCCTCGTGAGCTGGCGCAACGGCTTACTTGCCGAGGCCAAGTGGATGAACCATCGAAAGCTCGTCCAGGATGACGCTGCCGGGCGTGCGAATTGCAAGAGTAATGATTGACGCTCACCGACTTTCGCTCGACATCACGTCGAACACAACGACCCTCAGCGGATGAATCGAACAGACTGCTCCGTGCGAAGTCGTCCTTGCTCCAGCCCGCCACCGCGGCCACACTCGCTCAGGCAGGAACCTTTGGGCGATCAACTGAACGGCCTTGCTGGAAACGGCAACTTGCCAGAAAACAGCGTACGCTCGATCGCTGTGGCCTCCAATGGACCCCCAAGTCATGACCCTCAATGAGCTGATGCGACAGATTGAGGAAACGGAGCGTCTCATCGCCGTGTATCACAATGCCGATGAAGTGATCGTCGGCACCGAAGATCAGATCTATAGTAGGCGTGGGCTAATAAACCGAATTACCCTCACGGCGGCCGAGATTGGCGACCAGATCGTCAACATCCTCGAACATCGGCTTGCGGCGATGCGGGTAGAGCTCCAAAAACTCGAAGGCAAAGGGGAAAGCCGGTGATCGACCTGCCGTCCGGGCGAGGGGCCCGCCGGATTTTGTTCTACGCTCTCTGACTCGCGCGGCTGAAATGCCAGCGGGCGCCCAACTCGCCGTGTGCCAAACGGCATCGTCGAGCAAGCTCGCGGAGCTGGCCGGTCATTTCACGATAATGACTGCCACTCAATAGCTCGATCGCTGACGGCTCAGTTTCGTGCAACTTTTCGCAGTGTTTGTCTGGCATCTGCACCGTCCGCTTTCGGCGGCCTCACAGCCTACAAGGCCTTCGCCGTGGTCGCAGTAAGGATGTCGGCCTTACGGTTGAGGGCAGCGATCAGACCGTCGATACCACCTTTCTTCAGGATGGCGGCGAACTCGGAGCGGCGGGTAGCCACTTCACTGATCGCGCTATCGAGATAGATATCGGAGATCAGCCAGCTGTCGGCGTTGCGCCGCATCATGTAGTCGACTTTGACCGCGTCGCCATTGGCTTTGATGATCTGGCTCTTCACCATGACGCCGGCTGGTGCGGGCTGCTCGCCAGTCACCTCCAGCTTCTGTCCGGCATAGCTGTCAAAGCGGTCAGCGTATATCGCCGAGATGTAACGTCCATAGCTCTCGGTCATCTGTTGACGCTGCGCCTCGGTCAAACCGGCCCAGGAGGGGCCGACCGACAACCGCGCCATCGAAGCGATGTCGAAGCTGCGTCGGATGACCGGCTCGAGCTGCGTGAAACGACCACTCTGACCCAGTATCCGACCGTTTTTCATCGTACTGAGTAGCGCGTCATAGAGACCCTGCACTGTATCGCCGCCCCCCGCGGGCGCGGCATGAAGCGGGTAGGAAAGCATGCTGAGGCCGAGGCCAGCTGCAAAGGCGACGGCTTTGCGCAATGGCGTTTTTGTGACATCGGGTTGGCCGACCGTTTGATTGAAGATCGCTGGAAAAGAACGTATCGTCATGCTTCTTCTCCTCGTTCTACGGCGGAGCTGATTCAATATTCGCAGGGCATGCTCCGTGGTCGAGAATCTGGCCCGATCTCGTTCACTGGACACGTTAATCGTTGTGAAATTGTGTCACGCAGCCTTTGCGTCTCTTAACACGTAGCGGATGCAGGGCTTACGTTGCAGTAGTGGGGGTGAGGCGCCCTCCACAGTCCGATTGGCGAGGGGAGCCAGGGCCAGAGAAATTAAGCTTCTGAGTGAGAAAGAGTAGTGTTTTTTGTCCCCTCGCCCTGCCAGTCATGCGGGCGAGCGAGTGCGCCTCTATCGACCCATCGACCTGCAACTCGAAGCCGGATCGTGGCGATACCGGCGCAATGCCCCGATCGTTTCGGCCCGTCACTCGGTACCCCCGTCGGAGCACCAGGGCGGCTCTGATATCTGCCAGCCAGAGCGGCTGGAGATGATGGGTGAGAGCTTCAAAGCGCGCGCGTAGCGCGGCGGCTGCCTTTTCGTTCTCCCGCCATGCGCTATCTCGAGCGAGGCCCTGCTGAATGGCGTCCAGCAGGTCTTGATCGCGGAACGGTTTGGTCAGGAACTCGATCGCTCCACCCTTTATCGCCCGAACCGACATCGGGATGTCGCCGTATCCGGTGATGAAGATGATCGGAACGTGAATGTTTGCCGCCGAGAGCTCTCGCTGAAAATCGAGACCGCTTTGGCCGGGTAATCTTACATCAAGGACAAGACAGGTCGGGCCGTCGAGACGGCCCGCGTTCAGAAACTCTAGCACCGAGCCATACAAATTGGCTTGCAAGCCCACAGATCGCAGAAGACTTCCCAACGCCTCCCGGACGCTTAGGTCGTCGTCGATCACAATGACCGTGGCTGGTGCCTGGGCAATCGGATGATCCTGCCAAGATGAGCAGAACGCCCCCGAGTCCGAGCCAGAAGGCCACGAGCGTGGAGAGACGACGTTCCGCGGCGCAACCGAGATAAATTCTTGGCATCCGCTCACCGGCGCATTTTCAGTGATCGGGATGCGGTAGACCCGCACGGGGCGCACGATGTTTTTGACCTGCTGCTCGCCCAGATCCTCGAAGACAAAGGGTAACCGGTCGCGTACGTGTTCATAAACGGTATTCGAGACAAATACCCCACCAGCATCGGCCAAGGCTTCGACCCGTGCCGCGACGTTGACGCCATCGCCGTAAATATCGTCGCCCGCGACGATGACATCGGTGAGGTTGATCCCGACCCGAAAATCGAGCCGCTCGCTGATCGGGACACCCGAGTTACGCTCTGCCATGCCGCGCTGCATCTCGACTGCGCAGCGCACCGCATCGACGACACTCGCGAATTCCGCCAGTATGCCGTCACCGGTAGTCTTGACGATTCGGCCATGGTGCTCGGCAATTTTCGGATCGACAACGGCGCGGCGGTGCGCCATCAGTCGTTCGAGTGTTCCCTCCTCGTTCCTGCCCATCAGCCGTGAGTATCCTGCCACATCGGCAGCGAGAACAGCGGCTAGGCGACGGACGGCTGATATTTCTAGCGCTCCGGCCATTGTCTCGCTGCAGCCTGCTTTCAAATTGGCGCCACAGTTGTGGTAATGGTTGCGAACGTCGCTTGGGCTGCGCGATCGGTTTGCATTATTCAGCGGCGAATTTTCGCGGCAGAGGGCGGGCGCGGCGTAGGCACTCATCTTCATCGCGGCCTCCGTTCGTTTATGGACTGCAGTTTGGCGCGGTCTCGTCCTCAGGTCGCGTTAACACTTGTGAAATTGTGCAAGGGCCGCCTTTGCAGCTATTTACGGGGTTGCGCGGCAGACCCCTTTTGTTGTTTGTCGCTGTTCGAATTGCGAAAATTTTCCGCCGCTTGTATCAATCCGAAGGCCCTCAAGGACGAGTCGCCGATGGATGAAGAGGCCTTCGTCTTCGGAGCGTTCCGCTTGCTACCCGCGCAGCGCATGCTGTTCGAGGGCGGGAAACCGGTGCGCCTCGGCAGCCGAGCGTTGGATGTGCTAATCGCGCTCGTTCAAAGCGCAGGCGACACACTTCACAAGGATCAGCTCATCGCCTGCGCCTGGCCCGACACGGTTGTGGACGAGGGCGCGCTGCGGGTCAATGTTGCCGCGCTGCGCAGGGCGCTCGGCGACGGAAGGGGCGGCAACCGCTTTATCGCCAACATCCCTGGCCGCGGTTACAGCTTCGTCGCGCCAGTCAGGCGCGATCAAGGGCAGGAGATTGCTGCGCCGCCGAACCGGTCCGCGCTTGGCAGCAATCTCCCCGCGCAGTTGACGCGCGTGATCGGCCGCACCGAAATCATAGCCACGGTGGTGGCGCGCGTCGCTCAACAACGCTTCCTGACGATCGTCGGCCCCGGCGGCATAGGAAAAACAACTGTCGCGGTCGCAGCCGCCAAGGCGTTAAGGGACTCCTATGCCGACGGCGTTTGGTTTGTCGGCCTGGGGTCGTTGCAAGATCCCGCGCTTGTACCGAGTGCGGTCAGCGCGGTCCTGGGCAGCCCGCCGGGCGTCGGAGACCCGTTGAGTAGTTTAGTGGCCTGGCTGCGCGATAAATGCGCATTGATAGTCATCGACAATTGCGAGCACGTTGTCGGCGCCGCAGCGGCGACTGCCGAGGCAATGTTGAGGGCGGCGCCGCAAGTCGCCATTCTCGCAACCAGCCGGGAGCCGTTGCGAGCCGAAGGTGAATGGTTGTTGCGCTTGCCGTCGCTAGAGGTTCCACCGGAAAGGAGTGGTCTTACAGCCGCCGAAGCACTGAGCTTTCCGGCGGTCGAGTTGTTTAACGAACGAGCAGTGGCGACGCTCGACGGTTTCGACCTCGCCGACGCTGATATCCCTATTGCGCTCGAGATATGCCGACGACTCGATGGCGTGCCGCTGGCTATCGAACTGGCGGCGGCGCAAGTCGATGTATTCGGGATCAAGGGTCTTGCAACGCGTCTCGATGATCGCCTCGCAGTGTTGACCAGGGGGCGCCGTACGGCGGTGCCACGGCAACAAACGTTACGCGCGACAATCGACTGGAGCTATGAACTACTGTCCGAGCCGGAAAGGCACTTGCTGTGCCGTTTGGGGATCTTTCCGGCAGGCTTTGGGCTAGAGGCCGCGGCGGCTGTCGTGAGCGACGGCGATGATGCCTCCGCTGTTATCGGCGAGGGCATCGCAAGCCTCGTCGCCAAGTCGCTTGTAACCCGGGACGGATCGACCCCGGCGGGGCGGTGGCGGCTGCTCGAGACGATCCGGACCTATGCGCTCGAAAAACTCTCAGAAAGCGGCAACACCAATGAGACCGCACGCCGACATGCTGAGTTCTTCCGAAAACTCATCGTGCCTGCCGCGACGGGCGAAGTATTACGAATTTCGGTTGATGATGTAGCCCGTTTTGGACGGGAGATCGACAATGTTCGCGCAGCGCTCGACTGGTCGTTTTCCCCGACAGGAGACGCGGCGATCGGCGTTGCCTTGACCGCAGCGTTCGCGCCCGTGTGGCTGCATTTATTGCTTGTCGTGGAATGCCGTGAGCGCGCCGAGCGTGCGCTGGACATTCTTTCACCCGATTTCAATCTGGTAGCGCCACTCGAACGACGGCTGCACATTGCGCTTGGAATCGCGCTCACCCTGACAATGGGACCGGTCGAAAGAACCAGGACGATTTTGGCCAAAGCGCGGCAACTCGCCGAAAGCGTGGACGACGTCGAGGCCGAATTGCGTATGTTGTGGGCGCAGTGGTCTATGGAAAATATACTTGGAGAATATCGATCGGCGCAATCAACGGCCCAGCGGTTCTCCGACGTCGCGCAGCGTACTGGTGACCATTCTTTTATTATTCTTGCCGAACATTTTATTGGTACAGCGCTGTTATTTGATGGTAAACCACACCGGGCGCGGGATTGCCTCGAACGGGTGGTTGAACACTACATTCCGCCGGCGAGCGGGCGGCACAAAATTTTATTTTACTACGACCAGCGCGTGCTTGCCCGAGCGAGATTGGCACGTGTGCTTTGTATGCAAGGTTATGCGGATCAGGCCAAGGAGCAGGCTCTGATCAGTTTCGAAGAAGCAGAAGCTGCCGATCCCGGATTCACACTTTGCTGGGTCCTGCACCATGCCGTGTGTCCGATCGCCTTGTTGACGGGTGGATATCGCCGTCGCCGATCGCGGTGTGGCAGCCATGAGCGATGTTGCAACGAAACTTGACGCGGCTCTTTGGAGAATCCTCGCGAGTTACTGGGAAGGTAAGGTGCTCGTCGAGCGTCGCGAGTTCGCGCGGGGGTCCGCGCTGCTGCGAAGAGTTCTCGATACGTGCGATCAAACTGGCTGGCATATTTGCAATGCCGAGTTCCTTGGCGTTCTGGCGCGAGGACTAGCCGGGCTTGGGCGACTCGATGCGGCGCTCGGCACCGTCGAAAAAGCCCTGGCGACCGCCGAACACAGTAGCGAGCGATACTCTATTCCCGAACTCCTTCGCATCAAAGGCGAGGTGGTGCTCCGGCATGCGGCAACCGAGCCGATGTCGGCAGCCGAAGGTTGTTTCTTCGGTGCGATCGCTTTAGCTCGACAACAGGAGGCCCTTTTTTGGGAATTGCGAGCGGCGCTCAGCCTCGCCCGTATGCGGATAAAACAAGATCGGCAGGACGAAGGAAAACGAATTCTCGCTTCGGTTTACGACAAGTTCACTGAGGGCTTCGAGACCACTGATCTTCTTTCAGCTAGGGAGCTGCTAGCGCAGTTGAGTTAAGCCCTCCAAAAATCGTGCCCGTGTAGTGGTTCGCAGGTCGAAGCCTCCCGCGAGCTCCGACCTCGCGCGATCAGCGCCTGTTTCGAACGGTCGTAACAAAGATTCACAACTCGTAATTCGAACGCCGGCGAGATCCGCGACATTATTCAGGCACTATGGGCGTCATTATCACGCGATACACAGACCTGTCACGAAGAATGGCGCGCGCGCAGGCGGTGGTCTTCAACGAAAAACCGGCGCGCGCCCTGGACGTCATATGACCTAATCTTGGGAGAACGTTTTGGCGCTGAACAACTATGCCTCGAACCGGACGGGTGTGCTCCTCGTCGACCCCTACAACGACCTTTTGAGCGACGGAGGCAAGCTATGGCCCCAAACCAAGGCGGTGGCCGATACCGTCAACCTGCTGACCCATCTGCGCGCGCTCGTCGAGGCGGCACGCCGCGCAGGTATCGTGGTGTTCTATATTCCTCACCGCCGGTGGCGTGAGGGTGATTATGACGGATGGCGTCATCCTGGCCCTTGGCAGACCTTGATCGATCGCGAAACCGTCTTCGGAGAGGGCATGTGGGGCGGCGACTGGCCTCCTGAACTCGCGCCCCAGCTAGGCGACGTCGTGATCCAGGAGCACTGGGGCCAGGACGGATTTGCCAACACCGACTTGGACCTCCAGCTCAAGCAACGCAGCATTGAAAAGATCATCGTGGTGGGAATGATGGCGAATACTTGTGTCGAGGCGACCGCCCGCTGCGGCACTGAACTAGGCTACCACGTGACGCTGGTGCGGGATGCAACAGCGGCATTCAGCTCCGAGGCAATGCGTGCAGCGCACGAAATCAATGGGCCGACCTTCGCACATGCTATTCTGACGACGGATGCGGTGATTGCTGCGCTGGTCAAGAGTTAGGCCTCTGGGGTTCAAAAAAATCGATCCGCGGACTTGATCGCGCAGGCGCTCCACCGTTGTAAGCTTGGTAGCTGACGACGGTAGTCGCAGTCCGGAAGGGCACATGGGACTAAACCGCTCTCGATCCACGAGCCGGAGCGCCGCATCGCGCCGCGAGACCACTCTCCAACGGGAGATCGCCGTGAAACACGTCTCCTTAGGCATTTTTGACCCCGCAAGATGCCGACCAAACCCCGATTTTGGGGTGGTTTTCCGCCAAAACCCCGCTCGGTGTTAAGGAATAGACAAGTCATTCCGCGGCTCTCGGGAGTTTCTTCGCGCGCATGAGGGAGAAACGCACGGGTCCCGGAAAAAGTGAGGGCGGCATTGCGGGGGTTGAGGGTACCATCGCGAAGGTCGCGGAGATTTTTGCGCTGCAGGGGGATGACCGGATGCGCTGCGCGGTCAAAGCAAATCCCCGGCCGATCGCCTTGAAACCCCCGTTGAGTCAAGCCCTCTGGGCAAGGCAGAGTTGCGATTCATTCTCATTGCGCTCGCAGCCTTCTTGAGGTAGATGCGAACTATTCGCTTTCGTACCGTTCGTTGGGGTCTCTTCAACCCGACTGACGATCCGGGTCGGCTTCCTCGCTAATTGCCTCAAGCGCCGTGCGAATGGCAGGCTCCTGTTCGGCCTTGCTGGAAACCCTCCCATGATCCTCGATCGCCGTCATCTCCTGCGGGTCGGCGGGGCGGCAGCAATAGCCGCCGCCACGCCCTCACGCGCGCAAACTCAGGCTCTGCAGCGTAGCAATCCACGAGGAACCCCGCCGCAATCGGCGGGAGCCGCCGTGGAGGGAGTGCCAGACCACACGATCCGCATCGGCACGGGTCTGCTCGAACTTGGACCAGATACAATAATCTCGACCACGCTCTATAATGGCCAGTTTCCCGGTCCCTTGCTGCGCCTTACCGAAGGCAAGCGCGTCGTCATCGACATCCACAACGATACTGACACGCCGGAGCAGCTTCATTGGCACGGTCAGTTCGTGCCGGCAGATGTGGATGGGGCTGCGGAAGAGGGGACACCCTTCATCCCGGCGCATGGCATGCGGCGCATCGCTTTTACGCCAAGTCCTGCGGGGTTTCGGTTCTATCACTCCCACCTGACAGCGAGCGCCGACCTGTCGCTCGGCCTTTACAGCGGCCAGATAGGGCTTGTCTACATTGAGCCACGGCGGGAGCCGGGCGCCTACGATCATGAGGTATTTCTGACCCTGAAGGAATTCGGGCCGTATTTGTCCCGCACCGAGACGGCGCTCGATTTCCTGGCGCCGAGCGCGACCGTTCCGGAACTCGAAGCGTCTCAGAAAGCGGCGATGCTTAATGCGCTAAAGGCGGGCCGCCAGCAGGGTTACGAGCCCGCCTACAATTTCTTTGCAATCAACGGTCGCATGCTTGGCCAGGGCGAGCCGATCCGCGTTAAGGTGGGCGAGCGCGTACTGTTCCATGTGCTGAACGCGAGCGCCAGCAAGATCCGCAGCCTGGCACTGCCGGGCCATCTGTTCCAGGTCGTTGCGCTCGACGGCAACTTGGTGCCGCACTCGACGGCGGTGCCGGTTCTATGGCTCGGTACAGCCGAGCGCATCTCGGTCATCGTCGAGATGAAACAGCCTGGTGTTTGGGTTCTAGGCGAGACCGTCGATGAAGACCGCGAGCGCGGTATGGGCATCGTCGTCGAATACGCCGGAGCCAAGGGCGAGCCCCAATGGCAGAAGCCTGAGCCGTTTCGCTGGGACTACCGACGCTTCGCCAAGCCGGATACCGCTGCCGCACCGCCGGACGAAACCATAACGGTAACCATCGCCGCGCGCATCGGGGCGCGTGACGGCTTCGACGAATTCACGATCAACGGCACCCCGTTCTCGGTGAAGGCGATGCAACCACTTTTCCGTCTCGACCGCGGCAAACGCTATCGGCTGCATTTACGCAATGCCACCGACGACACACACCCTATCCATCTGCACCGTCACAGCTTTGAGATCACGAGCATCGTCGGGATGCCGACGGCCGGGGTGATCAAGGACGTAGCGATGCTCGGCGGCTCCCAGGAAATGACTCTCGACTTCACCGCCGATCAGCCGGGCCTGAGCCTCTTCCACTGCCACATGCAGGATCACATGGATTCTGGTTTCATGGCTCTGTTCGACTGTGCCTGAGAGCATCTCTGCCCGTTCATAGCGCGCGCCGTTCGCTCAGTGTATGGCGAATGGCACTTTGGTTTGGGATCAAAGTCACCTCAATCGCGATTGTGGGAACGACCGATCTCGGCCCGATGCTAGCGCGACGCGGCCGATGCCCAACGCCGGATTACGAACACCGTCGGCTGTGTCGACTGATCCTTGGGATGAAAAAGATCGGTCCACCTGCCCCCGCCCAATTTTGCTAGTGCCATGCGTTGCCCGCAATCAGCCCCATTCCGGCCGTCGGCAGTATCCTCGTACCGCGTCGCGCTGGCGACGCTTTATGGCGATCCCGGCGTGCGCATCTGGTCGCACATGTTCGCCGGCAGCAAAGCGGCTATGGTTCAAGATCACCGATGGTCTGCGCCAATACCATCCGATGCCGTGATTCTTCGCACCCGAACGCAGCGGTGATACGCGCGTCTGATCAGCCGCTCGCTTGATGCCGACGACAATGGCGGGTCGCGGCGGGGACCTGCCGCTCCTCCGTAGTTCGACGAATGCGGACGTTATCGCCACACCCGACCTTGCCTGTTAACGACAAGGTCGGGTGGGAAACCGTCATGGGAGGCGTTGGGAAGCTCGCTCTGGCTCACTCGATGACTGCCGTCTCGAACTCGGGCCTGCCACGGTGACGTCCGCTAGTCCCTCAAGATCGCGGCTGACATAGGTCGCCGGCAGGTACTCGCCCTCGGGCTCACTCCCCTCCGGGGACGATACGGGCACGCACGGACTGGACGCGCCGGTCGAGGAACTCGAGGTAATCAACGCACGACCGCCTGTCGAGCGCTCCTGCGGCCGCGGCATGATGTGCTGCGGACAAAGCTATCATCGTCGCCGTTGACGTCCTCGAAACTTGCGTTACAATGCCGCGCTTCCCGGTTAACCAAAAAACACGAGAAGAACCGGGTCGAGGTGCGCCACACATTTCGCGCGAAATTGTGGCGGCGACGAAAGAAGTTCTCGATTACACGGAGGGAGGCATTGCAGATATCCAGGTAGCAGTAATCAATGCTAGCACCGTCCTGACCGACGCCCAGGTCAGAGACGTAGTCCCGGCACTGCAACTGCAGGTCCATCGCGATCTGGCACCTGCGTGCAACATCGATGCAGACCTGACCTTTGTGCCGAAGGGTGCTCAGCCGCCGGCCAACACGTGGTGGCTCGCTATCCTAGACGATTCCACCCAGGCGGGTGCGCTCGGATTTCACGAGACCACCACTCAAGGCATGCCACTCGGTTTGGCATTCGCGCGGACCGCCGCGGAGGACGGCGTAAACTGGACGGTCACGGCGAGCCATGAACTCCTTGAGATGCTCGTCGATCCCGAAATCAACCTTACGGTCTTCGTCCAGCACACCAATACCACGGGCACCTTTATGCTTATGAGGCGTGCGATACCTGCGAAGCTGACCAATTCGGTTATGATATCAACGGGGTCAAGGTCTCTGACTTTGTTTATCCGGCTTGGTTTGAAACCTTCCGCGCTCGGGGAAGCACGCAGTTCGATTTTGGGAAGCATGTGACTGCCCCAGTGCCGCAGTTGTTGCCGGGCGGCTACATTGGCGCGTTCGATGTTGGTTCAGGTAGCGGCTGGCATCAGGTCACTGCTATGCGGCATCACGCTGTACAGGGCGCCCGCAGGGTGCATGCCCCCCCGGGCAGCCGTCGAGATCGGCGAGCGATCGGGCGTGACGAATGGCAGCGGAGCCAGATTAGATTCGACTGAGCGGGCCGGTCCGCGCCGGCGGGGTAAAATCGGGGGCGTTTCTGCGCCTCGTCCCGGCAATCGTCCGCTCAGAGGTGCCAGCGGGCACGCCCAGCCCCTGTCCACCCGAAGCGGTCATCGGGTCGAACCAGCGAGGCTAATGATAAAAATTACCCTCAGCCCGATATCGAACCCCGCCCAGGCAAGATCCGCCTGGCCACACCGACGAGTTCGGCCGCGGGCCTGCGAAACGTCGGCCGAGCCAGGTGTTGGAGGCACAGTTCGCCCAACCATTCCTAGTAGATACGGTCTTGGTGCATAGCATCGGTTCCTACCAGCAGCGCGTCACGCCGTCGTGATCGTCCTGAGCCGGAACTTCATCAGCGCGCGGCGCTTCCTCGAGAGCCGTGTCGCCGTACCGTTCAACTCCCGCCCCTTTTCTTATCGCTGGTTAGCCGTGCTCTAAGCAGCGTGATGATGGGCGCCTCCGTGGTTGGCTGGCCTGTTCATCATGCGCAGCATCGCCGGGCCGCCGGTTTTGAGGAAACGCCAGACCAGAAACCCGGCGAGAAGCAGAAAAGCCAGGTTCAGCCAGGTCGTGTAATTCCAAGTGATGGAGGCTTCGACCACCCGCGCCTTGCGCTCCGACGGGATGAGGGCGAAGCCGCCGAAGATCAGATCGACGATCAGCGCCGCCACCGCCATGGCCACGTAGAAGGTAGCGAAGAGGAAGCCGGCCATCTTCCGCCCGTAGTACTTGCGATAGATGTTCAGGATCGGGAGGATGATCAGGTCGGCGAAGATAAAGGCGACCACCCCGCCGAAGCTGATGCCGCCGTTCCACAGCACCGCCGCCAGCGGAATGTTGCCGACCGAGCAGACGAAGGAGATCACCGCCGCCAGCGGGCCGACGATCGGTCCCCACAGCGTGGAGAGGACTGGATGTCCGGCCAGGAAGAACGATTGCCAGAACGTATTAGGCACCCAGGCCGCGAGCGCGCCTGCGATCAGGAGCCCGCCGACGATGTCGAGCCAGACGGCGGCCCAATCCATCACGAAATAGTGGCTGATCGTGGTGAGACCTCGGTCGGATGTCATCCGCCGCCAAAACGAGTCACCCTCGGTGACGGACATGTCCATTTCGGCATGACCCTCCATGCGGCCTACTAGGCCTTTGTCGGCCTGTTCCTTGGCTTGCTCGAGAAGGTCGTGGGTCAGAAACGTCCGGAAGAGAAGGACCAGGAGCACGATCATCAGCGGTGCGCCGACGAATTCGGCCAGTGTCAACTGCCAGCCCAGGAGTGCCACCATGATGATGCTGAGCTCGAAGACGAGATTGGTCGAAGCCATCTCGAACGCCATGGCGGCCGTGAAATGCGCGCCCTTGCGGAAGATCGAACGGGCAAGCGCCACGGCCGCGTAGGAGCATGACGACGAGGCTGCCCCGAGCACCAGAGCCGTCGCGATCGAACGCGGGCGATCATCCGGCAGAAGCTGGCTCATCTGCTGATGCGAGACGGCGGCCTGCACAACGGCGGAGAGTGCGAAGCCAAGGATCAGCGGCCAAAGGATCTCCCATCCCATGGCCAGCGCCATTGCCAGTGCGCGCATGATTGGTTCGATCATCCGCCCCTCTTTTGGGAACGCAATCCGCCTCGTCCCTGCTCATTGCAATGGTTTGCCAATAATCCAGTGCACCGTCCAGTCGAGGCCTGTACTATAACGGCACCGTCAACTTGTCGGGTCGGGTCAGCCGGATTTAGGCGATCGGGAAGATGTCTGTCGCACGCTACCCGACGCTGCAGATTTCCGCCCAGATGTGGAAGCTTTGGGTCCTGCAGCGTCCGCCGGTGCGTTTCTCCCTCACGCGCGCACGAAGAAACTCCCGAGAGCCGCAGAATGCCTTGTCTATTCCTTAACACCGAGCGGGGTTTTGGCGGAAAACCACCCAAAAAATCGGGGTTTCGTCGGCATCTTGCGGGGTCAAAAATGCCTAAAGAGGGGTCAAGAATGCCTAAAGAGACGTTTTTCACGGCGATCTCCCGTTGGAGAGTGGTCTCGCGGCGCGCGCTCGATGCCTCGGGTTTTTGGCAGGGGTAGCCGCAGTCAGCTGGCCGCGCTCGTCAGCGACCGCGACGATGCAGCTTTATTTCCGGCGATCCGGATCCTCGAGAGATACGGTTCTGCAAAATCAGGTAGAGCGCGCCGCGTGAGAACGGCTTGCCCCCGACGAGGCGACCCGAAGCGCTCGTCCACGATCCGCTGTCGATCCTTCAGGCTTCGAGCTCGTCCTTCAAAAGCCGGACCGAGCCGAGTTCCGCATAGCGGCGAAAGATCGAGCGAACAATTTCCGCCTCGCTGTCGATGATGACGAGCTTGCGGTCCTGCGCCCGATACGGCGGCACGCCGCTCATCCACATCCCGTTCTTCTTCGAGGCGGCGATCTTGTCGCGGATGGCGCTCGTCCATGACCTCGCGCTCGAACTGTGCAAAGGACAACAGAACAGTCAGGGTCAAGCGCCCCATCGAGCTCGTTGGCTTGCCGCGGTCGCGAAGCGGCTCTTCCGCCCAATCGAGCCACCGATCTGCATCCGCGGGCGACAGCAACGCCACCTCGCGGTGATGGCTGAAGGAAAGAACGTCACGGCGCCGTGACGTTTCAAAGGCACGGGCCTGTAGCATAATTCCGACATGCGCCGAAGCCCGGACCGCTCCATCCTCCTCTACAGAGGACAGCAATGCGGTCACCATAGCGGTGCTGGCCGTAAATCCACCAATCCCCTATCCGCCAAGCCAGTGCGTTATCGGCGAGCGCGAGGTGCTTATAGCTTTGCGCGATCTTGAGATCCGTTGTGGCGATATTGCGGTCGAACCGCGCCTTGGAGGCCTGGGTTCGCTATTCGCGACAACGACGTTACCAACGGCGCCCCGAGAGGATTGGTGGATCAAGTTGAGGGAGCACCGGATCTCTCTTCGGTCAACGCACGCCCTCGGGCGCCGCTGTCGGCCGCTCCCGGCCCCGGTGGCGCCGCCGTTTGGGCTCATGATCCCGGAGGATACCAGCTTTCAGCATTGGCTTGCGGTGGGTGTCGCGGATTCGGCCATTCCCGAGGCCTTCTGCTGCCGGGCGGGCGAAGGTCTCGCGGCGTCTCGGGCTGCGAGCTCAACCTCGATGCTGCCCGTGTCGGGTCTCGGCAGAACGCGGCCTGCCACTTCCACCGGAACGCTTGCAGCAGCGCTGGCGGCGCCCGCTCCGACGCCGGGTGCCCCCAGCACAGATCGAAGACGCTCAGGCGGCAGAGAGCATCACTCAGACCGTCTTCACCCTCCCTTACAAGGTCTCCGTGACAGCGGGGCAGAGCCTCGTGCTGCCTATCCTCGATCGCGGCCTACCGGCGACGCGCATTGATCTCTATCAATCCTCGGTCGATCAGCATCATCCGCTCGCGGCAATCGCTCTCGCCAATGACGGCGAAACAGGGCTGCCGCCGGGCGTTCTGACGTTGTACGTCACAGCGCTGTCGCGGCTCGCCTCTTACCACTCGGACGGCCGCCGGCGGCTAAACATTGAAAGCCATGGATCTGGCAAACGGGTGGTCCGCATCGGCTACGTTGTTAGCGTACCGCTGTGGAAAGCCTCCTATCGGCTGAGCTTGCCAACCGATCCCCAAGCCGACCACGCGCGTGTTCAAGGCTGGGCAATTCTCGAGAATTTCAGCGGTCAAGATTGGCACGATGTGAGCTTGACCTTGTTGTCGGGCAACCCCGTGACCTTTCGTCAGGCGCTGTTCGAGAGCTATTACGTCAGGCGACCAAGCGTTCCGGTGGAAGTGGCAGGTCGCGTTCTGCCGAGACCCGACACGGGCAGCATCGAGGTTGAGCTCGCAGCCCGAGACGCCGCGAGACCTTCGCCCGCCCGGCAGCAGAAGGCCTCGGGAATAGCCGAATCCGCGACAGCAGCGCTAGCGGCGCCCGCTCCGACTCCGGGTGCCCCGGCACAGATCGAAGACGCTCAGGCGGCAGAGAGCGTCACTCAGACCGTCTTCATCCTCCCTTACAAGGTCTCCGTGACAGCGGGGCAGAGCCTCGTGCTGCCGATCCTCGATCGCGGCCTACCGGCGACGCGCATTGACCTCTATCAATCATCGGTCGATCAGCATCATCCGCTCGCGGCAATCGCTCTCGCCAATGACGGCGAAACAGGGCTGCCGCCGGGCGTTCTGACGTTGTACGAGCAGACCACTGCAGACGGTGCGACCTATCTCGGCGATGCTCGGCTTGCCACCTTCCCGCCCAGCGAAAAACGAATGCTGAGTTATGCCGTCGATGCCAAGGTGACCGTCGATCGCAGCAGTGAAGAGCAGCATGCGATCGTCAAAAGCGGC
>Ga0310912_10000270_pt1 | contig 25104 bp, 34 predicted proteins | sample GREbulkMGOX080_FD_203443 | JGI IMG/M metagenome (GOLD analysis project Ga0310912, IMG submission 203443) | Lab enrichment of tropical soil microbial communities from Luquillo Experimental Forest, Puerto Rico - GRE.bulkMG.OX080 | ecosystem: Environmental > Terrestrial > Soil > Tropical forest >...
GAGCTGAACGTGAAGAGCGAAGATAAGGCAAGGAAACTTGCGGCCAGGAAGAACTCGCTCGGTCGCATGGGCAAGCCGGAAGAGCTGGCGAATGCTACCGTTTTTTTGTGCTCGGAACGGTCGAGCTACATCACCGGCGTTTCGCTTAACCTTGATGGTGGGCGCTTGAAGGGTCTTTGGTGAGCGAACTTATCAAGATCGATCATGGTCTTTGGCTGCGGTCACGTTTAGGGCGATTGGCAACGCTTTAGCTCGTCGCTTAACTGACCTATTTTTCGTTCGGAACTTGAAGAGCCAATGGGCACGCCCCTACTCAGGCAGGGCGACATTTTACACGGCTGCGATTGCCTCAATCTCCAGCAGGAAATTCGGATTGGCGAGGCCGCGCAGCACGCAAAGCGTGCTTGCTGGTGGACTGTCGCCAAAATACTCCTGAAGGATCGCGCGTGCTTTCGGTACATCGTGCGGATTGCAGATGAAGATCGTCACCTTCACAACGTCTTTGAAGGCGGCGCCGCCGTCAGCAAGCGCGAGCCTCAGGTTTTCCATGACCATTTTCGTCTGCGCTGCAAAGTCATCCGGTGGCAAAACCTTGCCTGTTGGATCCGCCGCCACCTGTCCGGCGCAGAACACTAGTTTATTGGCGCCCTGCGCGGTGACGACGTGCGAATAGTGCGCAAACGGTTTGTGCGCGGTGGCCGGCGACTTTCGCGTCAGTGTTGCCATGCTTCCCTCTGGGTGGAAAGGCGCTGCTCGGCCCGGAAACCTATTTTGGTTCCTTGGTCTTCAGTGCGGATTCATTGGCAGCGATGAACGCGCGAATGTCGTCTGACATATTCAGCAGCTTGAGCCACTGTTCTTTATATAAGGTCACGGGAAAGCGCCCCATCCCGTAAACTGAAACGGCTCCCTTCTCGCTTACTTTCATGCGGATGCCGGAGGTCGCGCCTTTTTTTAACGCTGCATTCTCGGCTTGAAGACGCTCGATCTCTGCTTTCAGATTTTCGTCGGGCATGTTTGTTTCCTACGCTCCACCAAGGGGTTCGCTTGTTCGATCACCGCATTGGCGGGGCGAGTGGCGACGGGGGCACATTGAGGCCGAGTATCTTGGCAGTCTTGAGGTTGATCAATACTTTGTAAGGGCTTGCACTGGCAAATCGGCCTTCTCGCCCTTGAGGATAACGATCAACCTACCGGCTGGACGCCGATATTGGTCGACAAATCAGGCAAAGCCCCGCCGAAGCGGGGCTTTTTAACTTACTGCGCGTTTTTGGGCGCCCGACCGGTGGTTGCCGGCTTGGCAGCTTTCGGCGCACTCGCCTTGGCGTGCTGCGCGACGCAATTGTTGACGAAGTTGCGTCGCTTGATGAAGTGAATGGCCGAGTACTTTTTGGCTGCCTGCGCTTTGCAGGACGCCTGCACATCCGCCAAAACCTTCTGCTTATTGCTGGCGGCTTCCGCCGAGACGGCAAATGACGCCACGAGAACAGCCGCAAGCATCAAAACAAGTAACTTCTTCATGCTCATTTCTCCTCTGCCTCCGAATGCATCAGAAACGTCGAAACAAACATTTTCGTTCCGACTATTTTCCTGCCAGTTCGTTCAGAAAGCGGCAGAGGCGCAAGCGTCAGCGTTGTCGGTTGAGAAAACGGTTTTGCCGGTACTGGGCTTTCAGGACTCGATCTCACAGACCACTGTTCGGGTTGCGGGCTCAACAAGCAAGATCTTGTGCGGGGCCTTCAGGTAGTAAAGGTGCTCAACACCATCGATGCTGCGCACGCTTTCGGGCAATGGGCGCATGCCACTGAGCGCCTGATCGGGGGACAATTCACTTGCCGGTTTAAGCGCATCAGCACCTGCAACCGGTTGCGAAGTATCTGACATCACCGCATCGACTATTTGCGTACGTTGCTGATCGGTGAGTGGCAACGGCCAACCCATAATAGGCGTGCGGTCGAGAATATCGTTTCGCTTGGAAAATTTGGCAGGAATCGTCTGACCAAACGAACCGATCGGTCCGGACGGTGGGGGTTCGTCTGTCGCAGAAGGCGTCGACGCCGTCTGTCTGCCAGCCTTTGAAGCACTTGGATTCGGAGTGCTGCCGGCAGTCGTAAGGCCTCGTGGACCACCAACAGCATTTTGCGATTGCTGATTGGCATTTGGACCACCGAACGTTTCGGGTTCTGGGCGTGGCACACTGGGGCTGTTGCCAAGCGACGGCTGCTTCGAGTACGGCTCCAGGAGCGCCTGGCGTGATTCCTCCGGCGTCGGAATATTGGTGACCTCTTTAGATTGCGAGGTTACCGGATGCGTCGACCCCGGATTGATTTGGCCAGTGTAGCCATTGAATCCTGGATTTGTCGGAACCGTGGCGCTTTCCTCAGCGCGGGCTAGTCCATTGATGCTCGACCAAACGACGGTCGCACCTAACAAAATTGTCAGCCTGAGATTGCATCGATTGTTCATGGGAGCCCCTCCGGCGGGCTGTGACGGAACAACGACGGAGAGGCTGGAGAGGTTGCATTAAATTCAGGGCCAAAGGAGCGCGTTAGGTGATCTCTGCCCGTGACTTAGGGTTGTGGTATCTGGCTGCGCCCACCGACTCAATGCGCTCTGTTAGCATCAGCTCGATACTGCAAGGGGCGCAGAATCCTTTTGCGCAAAAGCTCGTGCGGCCCGAGGACGTGGGTTTCGGACGTAGGTTGTCGAAATGCTGACTGCAGTCATCGGAGCCGTTATTTTGATTCTGCTGGCGGCCGCTGCATCGCGTTATTCGATCTCCCAACGCACACTTGATCGTTACGATCACATAGGGATGTACGTTTTCTTTATTGTTGTCGGTCTCCCATTTACCGTGTTGGCGCTGCTATTGATTGCGCACTATGTGGCGAACTCCGCTAGCTGATTTCGCTCCGAAAATGCCTCCGGGACATCTTATTATTATTATTAGCCAATAATCAGCGGGCTGAGTTGCCGCGTGATGGACTTTTGGCACGCCTTGCGTTGCCCCAAATGCAACTCCCACAAGCAATGGCGGTTAAATAGACAGGGGTGACGCCGAAAAAGTGAGGACGGTCATGTCATTCATCCTCAAAGTCCTGCTTGGCGGAACCTTGCTGCTCAACGCGTGCGCCGCGGCCTCAGCAGAGGAGAAGCCGCATGATGGCACAGTTGTTCAGGGTAGCGACAATCTCCCGCCAAAACCCCTCGCTGCCAAAGCTAAACCTGGACACGACTCAGCGCGAGCAGGTTCGTCAAGCGCTCCTTACCAAGCACACGGAAGTCGAGTTTAGGTTGAAAGCGACAAAATCAGCGAAAGACTCAACGCCAACAATAGGTGCCAAACTTCCGAAAGGTGTTGCGCCCGACGGCCTGCCATCCGAATTGATTCAAAGGATTCCTCAACTCGCAGACTATGGGTACGCGAAAATGAAGGATCAGATCTTGATCGTGAACGAACTCGACGGAAAGATCGCCGAGATTATTCCGGAGACACAATCACAAACCACCGGGCAGAAGTGAGACGGCAAACTCGCTAGTGGGTCATCGCCGACGACCCCTGCACGCGTTTCTCATCTATTGCGTTCGCTGCCAAAAGTTTCGACAGCGATGTAGGCGCATAAACCAAGGAAAATGAAAATAAAGATCGCCGGGCTCAGGTCAAAAAACGCCGCGAGCGCAACCACAGCCGCAATCGCAGCGGCAACCCACACGTCCCAAGGAATCGATCTAAGCATGGTGCCCGCTTTTGTAAGGCACCTGTACGCGGGCCGGTTTCTTCAGCTAGATCAATAAACCAACGTCGGATCGGTTCCAAGATCCGGTGGCTATACCACGCGCTGTGCCGCCCCCGATGGGCGATAGGGCCGAGAAATTCTCGGCCTTATGCATTTCGAAGAATGCGGGTACGGCCTAGAAAGCGTCGTATCGCTCAGTGGGAAGATTCGCCGGCGTTGTCATAAGATCGAGCGGATTGATGGTCTCAGCGCGATGGGTTTTGCCGACGGTCGGACCAACTGACCAAATGATCATTGCAAGAGCGGTCACAAGACCAATGCCTACTAGTGCGCGCATCGAGCTCTCCTTTCGGTGTAAGAGCCCTTGGATTGACTTTCAAAGTAATTTCATTGGTCTCGTTCTTCTGTGCCGTAGTTCACACGGAGAATAATTTGCAACGGCCCAGTAATCAGGGGAACCATGCGCCGATGGTTTTTAATTTCCACGAGGTTCGTTATTCCTCGGCCCAGCGAAGGAACCGGTGTTGGAAACGGCGCACTGCTGAGTCGAGCATGAGGCCAATAACCAACATCACCACGATATAGGCAAAAACCGTCGGGCTTTCGAAGAACCGTTGCGAGTAGATTAAAGTTCCGCCCATACCGCCGCCCCCTGCGACCATCTCCGCTGTGAACGTGGTAATGAGAGCGACTGGTACGGCGATCCGGAAAGTTGTGAAAATGCGCGGATAGCACGCCGGAAGGATCACGTGCAGAAATAAACTTAAACGGCCACTACCGAGAGAGAGAGCCGACCAGATAAACAACTGGCTTACGGCGCGGGCGGCGCTGAAGGTGCCGATGATGACCGGGAAGATGCACGCGAAAGCGACGAGCAAAATCTTTGAAACGCTTTCGATCCCGAACCACAAGATGAAGATTGGAAGAAACGCGATTTTCGGGGAAGGAAATCCGAGAGCAACGAGGGGGTCAGCCAGCCACTCTATGGCGCGGTTTCGGGCCATGAGCAGCCCCAAAATCACGCCGCCCACTGTTGCGAGGATGAGTCCGCAAATGGCCCGCCCAAGACTGAGCGAAAGGTCCGCAGCAAGGGTGCCGTCAAATGTCGAATACCATAACTGTTCGGCGACGATCGAGAACGGTGGCAGCAGTATTGCAGGCGCGACATGACTCCGCGCGGCAATTTCCCAAAATGCGACGAAGCACAGGACGGAGACTACTGAACGCCAGGCAAATGGGCTCGCGCGTAAATCTAGCTGGCTCATGGCCGGCGTCGCTCCCGCTCGAAAGCGCCTGACTCATGCCAGACCAGTACACGCCGCGTCACGACGAGCAGCGCGCGATCACTAAAAAAAGCGACAATCACGACGCAACAAATCGCAGCAAACATGTAGTCATATGTACCGTTCTCACCGTACATAAAGATGAGTTTACCAATGCCGTTGGTTGAAGCGATCATCTCCGCGGAAATCGCGAGCACGAACGAAAATCCAAGCGCGATCCGCAATCCCGTGAAAATGTCGGGAAGTGCGTTGCGAATAAAGACACGCGGCCACAGCTCGCGTTCGCGGGTGCCTAACGCCTCGGCGCTCCAGACCAGCACCTTCGGCGTCGTCAAGACCCCATGATACGTGTTGACTACCATAGGGAGCAGACAAGCAAGGAACACCGCCGCGATTGCGGTCAGGTTTCCAATGCCAAACCATAGGGCGAATAGGGGAATAAGCGCAGACTTCGGCAGTGAATAGGTGCCGCCGACAATTGGCGTCACGTACTCACGGAAGTGACGCGACCGCGCCATCATCACGCCAATCCATACACCGCAGCCGGCGCCAAGCAGCAGGCCCACCGCCGCGCGGAACAACGTGATCGTAAGATTCGTTGCAATTTCTCCGCTTGAAAAGAGGTCGACGAATGCCGCGGCGACCGCAAGCGGCGACGGCAAGAAGTCTTTGTTGACAAGCTGTGCGCTGCACACGAGGTGCCACACCAGTCCGAAAAGAATAAGAGGAGCAATTCGCACCATCCAACGCGTGGCTGACAGCAAGAGCTTGCCAGGAAAGTGGGTCATTCCTGTTTCCCAGCCGCGAGTGCCTGGCGTCGCGCCGAGAGCCAGACCTTGTTACGGATGCTGTTGAATGGCTCTGAAATCACAAGTTCTTCACGAGAACAGCTCCGGTCGAGCGCAACGACAAATTCTTCGATGATCTGGCCAGGTCGCGCTGACATGACGCAAATGCGATTCGAGAGGTAAACGGCTTCGGTGACATCGTGAGTGACAAGCAGGACCGTTTTCCGGGTTTCCAGCCAAATCCTCAGCAGTTCGTCCTGCATGATTTCGCGTGTTTGAGCGTCGAGCGCACCAAAGGGCTCGTCCAACAGCAGGATGGCGGGGTCGCAAGCGAGAGTACGTGCAATCGCCACACGCTGTTTCATGCCTCCCGAAAGTTCACGTGGATAGCGGTTTTCGAACCCGGAAAGACCAATGACGTTCACCAAACGGTCGACGATTTTGTCACGTTCCGACGCCGCCACACGCTGACGCTCAAGTCCGTAACGGATGTTGTCATGAACCGTCAGCCACGGAAATAATGCATACTCCTGAAAGACGACACCGCGGTCCGTTCCGGGGCCTTTGACCGCAGATCCATCGATAATGACGTCTCCATCTGCGGCCAGGAATCCACCGACGACGTAAAGAAGGGTGCTTTTGCCGCAGCCAGAAGGGCCAACAATTGATACGAACTCGCCTTCGTTGACAGTCAAGTCGGTACCCCGCAAGGCAAGCACGGGACCGCGTTCGCTTGCGTAGGTCTTCGATACGCCTCTGATCTCTATCTTGGGCCGGTCTAGGTCGAGCACGGGCGCGGCAAGTAGCTCAAAGCCAGATATTTCGAGGCGTCGACTGGGTGCGGGATCAAGTTTTCCTCGACCATCGCATTTATCGGCTTCTGAATGACCGCCACCGGTACACAGCCGTTGGGGTCGCGATAATAGTCGCTTCCGGTTGCAAAATAGCTATCGAGCACCTCTTTCGGTGATTTTGTGAAAGCGGCCACGAGCTCAATCGCTTTACCGCGGTTGGCCTTGTCGTAATACCAATTTAGACCTGCAACGTAGTCCGCGAGATAGCCGCGCACAGCTTCCTCATTTTGTTTTAGGAATTCTGTGCGAGCGACCTGAAAGATCACGGACGACGGACCAAATGCGTCGCCACCCGTGAACAGTGGCCGAAGGTCGCCCTTGCGACTCTCAACTGCAAGAAACGGGATAACGAGTACGCCGCAGTCGACACGCTTTTCGCGGATTGCGGCTGCCATATTCGGGAAATTGACTTCGACGATCTGAACATCCCGTTTTGGATCAAGGCCTTTCTTTTTTAAGACGACACGGAGAACGAGGTCGACGGCGGATCCAAAGGCGTTGATGCCAACCTTCTTGCCCTTTAGATCCTCGACCGTCTTGACTGGGGAGTCCTGCAACACAAAGAATGTATTGGTTGCGTTGCCAGCGTGACCATCCTGATAATTGTCAGAGATGATCGATAGTCCACCGGCAACGGCATTTTTCGCGATCGCAGTGGCGAAAGTTGAAAACGCAAGTGTTCCGAGGTCCGCCTGACCTGAGGCCAACAGCGTAGCCGCTTCAGGAGTGCCGCGGGTAAACGTCATTTCCAATGTATAGGACTTTCCATAATTCTTGAGGACGTTCTCCTTCAGATAATCAAGATAGATAATTGTCTCCATTTCGTTTGGACCGATGCCGCCACCGGTCGCGTAATGGATCGTAACCGGAGCCGCAGACGCACGGGGTGGCAGGCCGATTGAGGCGCTGGCGAGTCCTAACGCGCCAACCTGCAATAGGCGCCTGCGTGATAGTCGACCGACACGGGATGGGGTGTGCATGTTCGGCTCCTTTGCCACGTCCATTGGCATCTTGCTAAACGGAGGCTGAGACCGCAATAGCCACAGAGGAGCAACCGAGAAGCCATGACCGTGACCAAAATCCAGCCCGAATTATTGTTTCAACGCGCGCTCGAAGGTCGCGTCTTGTATACGCACGTGGTTGTGGCCGAAACGCAGTCACTCATTTTTATTTCCGGACAACTCGCGCGCGACAAGTCGGGGAATATTGTTGGGCCACGCAATATGCGAGTGCAGATTCGCCAGGTTGGAGAGAATCTCCGCGCGGCGCTCGAAGCCGCGGGAGCAGGTCTCGCTGATCTTGTCAAAACCACAACATTTGTGACCGATATCGACGAGTTCTTTCGACACGTCGATATTCGGCATGATTATTTGGGCGTCGCGCTTCCTGCCAGCACGACCGTCGAGGTACGACGCTTGTCGCATCCGGACCTGATGGTCGAAATAGAGGCGATCGCCGTCAAAAATCGCCTCTAAGCTCTCGAGCAGATCGCATGCCGAAGTACTTTCGGTCGTCGAGGCTTCGGACATGAGCATCGTAGCGGTTCAAATGCGGGGGTGTTCTGTTCACCTCCTCACTTGGAGTGCCATGTCCGCCGAGGCTAATGTAATATTCATCCACTGGTAACAACCAACCACTCGCTTACAATTATCTACACGGTTGCGCCCCGCACGAACGCCTAAACCTAAAAAAAGTCACAAAACAAAAATCTCATAACAGCGGTTAATGGGGGGTAAGGCGATGTGGGGCACATTGTTCGCTTTTGTTTTCATGGTTTCTGTCGCTATGAGCCTCGCTGCTATTCGTCTTGGCCTCTGACACAGCGAAGTGGTCGGCGCGCTTGCGTTATTGAACTGTGTGCTACGCGTTAGCGTTGCCTTGCTAGCGACCCGCCCCCGCTCCACCGTCGAGTTTCCTAACGGTCGAAAGGTGAATGTCTCAAGGCGAAAAGTGTGAAGGGTTCCCCTGTGAGTGTTGGGAGTTACTGCGATTAGCAGTGACACTCACTACTGCGCCGCGTGAGGCCGTCGAAGAGCCGCCGTAGACGTCTGGAAAGCGAATTCTATGACCGAGGCCGCTGATGCATTTAGAGAAATAGCAGAGAAAAACTACGCGTACGTCGTGGTGAGATTGAACAAATCTGAAGTCCGTGAATTCTTCGATGGTTTTTTAGCCCATGTGCCTTGGGTGAGAGCGGTCAGCATAGAGGGGCAAGACGGTATCAAACTTCAATTAACGACCCCTTGGAGCCAACTACCTAAAGGCACCAAGGTGACGGTGACGATGCCTCGCAAAAAGTTTGGGGCGTTCTTGCTTGATGTGCTGCGGCTGCGCCCGCCCCGGGCAAAAGTTGGCGATGCCGTGACTCTAGTAACACCTAGGGACAGACTGGAAGAGTTTCTAAATTTGCTGCCTGATTCCGTGAAATTGATCAGCTGTCCAGAAGAGTCGACCCAGTCTAAAAGAAGAAACTGATCTAATGACCTTGTGCGCAACAGGGCTGCCCGATGTCCGCTTCGAGTCAAAAGGAGACATGTGCGTTTGCTTTTGAGGCGAGCCTGCTGGTCGGCCAAGCGCAGCAGACTTTTTGTCTGAAAAAGACACGCTTCGTGGCTCGCCATCATTGCGGTGCCGACTGCGATCGCTGGTATCTACGGCATGAACTTCAAGAACATCCCGGAGTTGCAATGGGAATATGGTTATTTCACCATCATTGGCGCGGTCCAGATTGCTTGCGCGACATTATACTGGCGATTCCGGCGGGTCGGATGGTTGTGAGCTTGAGTTCATCGATCAGGTAAAGGTACCGGTGAGTTTGAAGCTCCCCGGCTAGATTGGTGCGCTGTGTTCGTTCATTCTCCATCACCACAGCATTATTCGATCGCGTGCTTCGCTGAAGAGCCTAGAGGCTTCGGGCAGGATCGTGGGAAATCTTTCAAAACTTGGCCTGGTTCACTTCGCCTTGCTCATTCCGGCGTTTTCGTTTAGCGCCGAAACTGCGCCCTGCCAGCGCATCAAGTATGAACAAGGCGGATACACAGTGTGCGAGGTGGACCTACGACGGCAGTCCGTCAGGCTATTCTGGAAAAAACCAGACGGGCACGTTTATGGATATCCTTCCTCGTTACCACAAACGCTGGGCAACTCGGGACGCCTCCTTTTCGCGACAAACGGTGGCATGTACCACGAGGACAGCTCTCCAGTCGGCCTATACGTCGAGGAAGGTCGGGAACTCGTGCGGGCCAACACGAACGCAGGTCCCGGCAACTTCCATATGAAACCAAACGGAGTGCTTTACGTGAACGGAGAGGTGGCTGGTATCTTGGAAACCCGCAAGTTCCTCAAGCAAAGGCCGCAAGCAAACTTCGCCACCCAGTCGGGACCAATGCTGGTCATAGACGGCAAAATGCATTCTCGTTTCACACGATATGGCGGATCGAGAAAGTACCGAGCCGGGGTCGGAAGCCGCGATCCTAACTCACTCGTGTTCGCCATATCGGAATCAGAAGTTTCGTTTGGCGAATTCGCGCAACTCTTCCGGGATAAGCTTCAGTGCAAGAACGCTCTGTTTTTAGACGGCGGTAGTGCAACCAGCTTTTATTCGCCTGCGTTGAAGCGGACGAGCAACTTTCTGCCGCTTGGTCCGATAATCGGTGTATATGGCCCAAATTGATTCGAAAGCCTCCACACTCGAACCGCTTTGGGTCAAAAGCGGGCATGTGCAATGCAATACTAGATGTTCGCTAAGGGCCAAAAGCGGTCATTCACTCGACCTTAATCGAGCGCCGGTTTGCTCACATCAAGAGTTAACTCTGCAATTAAACAAAAATTAACCTGATTTAAGCGATCATTAACCCGACCATTCAAGCTCTTTGTAACCTAGCGTTCCGGAGGTGGCTCATGGAAGCCGACACTCAAAACGCTGCTTTTCCTGAATCCTATGTGGTCGAAATCGATGGAAAGATTGGGTCGGTCTACCGAATTTATGTTGAGGCGTTGAAAGCGGGTTTCCAGTTGAAGCAAAAGTTTCCGCACAGCCATATCAAAGTGCACGACGCAGACAACAGATGAGCTTCTGTTAGCTCGCTCTCCGTTCAGGGGCCGATTTGCGAAAAATGAAACCCTTGCTGTTGGCTTTTCTTGTAGCCGCATTCGCAATTACTGCGGCTTACCAAGATACGATGAGCACGGCTTCCCCCGAAGAGGCAGACGAGGTGGAAGTCGTTTCATCATTGTCGAGCAAGGTCGAGACGTCCGCATTGCCAGTCGCGCGCGAGCGATTGCTCTTAGCTAATGAGAAAACTAACTCCGACACCTTTGAAAAAGAACAGGCTCGATTAGAAGACTTCTTCGATGCCCTGGTCGAACAACAGGCGAGAACGGAAGACTCAGTTCAGGATCATTCCACTGATCCGATGTCTCTCGGGCGGAAATTCTCATATCTCGCTTATTATGTTTTTTCCGAAATTCCGCCTGACGAGAAGCCAGCCGATACTGTTTTGAAGACGATGAAAGACCTTCCAATGGGGACGCCTGTTGAGGAAATAAAGCGCGCCTCCGACGCTTTCGGCCTGGATTTCAACTTCATGAAAGCCGTCGCTAAAATCGAGTCCGGCTTCAATCCGAAGCAACGTACTGGATCGTATATTGGGCTATTCCAGCTCAGTAAGTCTGAGTTCAGACAATACGGTTCAGGAAGCATCATCGATGCGCGCGACAATGCTATCGCCGGCGCTTACAAGTTTGCCACGGAGGCGCTGCTCTTTGAGTTCGGGACAGGCAGAAAACCGACATTCAGTGATCTGTATTTGATCCATCAACAAGGCTGGCAAGGTGCCGCACAGCACGTCAGCCATCCGAAGCGCATTGCCTGGAAATCGATGTGTGCCACCGATGAAGGTAAGGAAAAAGGCAAACGATGGTGCAAACGGGCGATCTGGGGCAACACACTTCCCGCCATCAAACACGTTTGGAAATCGGTTGATAAGCTGACCTCCAACGCGTTTGTGGGCATGTGGCAGCAACGCGTTGACGACCTGTACGCCCGTTATGCGCTGGCGGCTACGAAGAATTGAGAATCGATAACCCGAGGCGCGGTAGACGCACACCAATCAGTTCGAGCGAGCCAGGAACGAATTGGCGGTGTATGGTGTTGGCTGTGGGTCATCCAAACATCGCGATTTGACACACGATCGGCACAAACGCGGGCATTCCAAACGGGCATGAAATGGTAAATCGATTTGCGGTGTTGCAACCTACCCTAACTATGCGGCGCTGGCGGCCCGCCGTGATTGTGACGCTAGCGGCGATGACCATACTGACGGCGCTGACCGCCGACGCGGCGGCCAAGGAACAGCGCCCCGCGCAAGCCCAAGAGGCGACGGCATCGCGCGCGGCAGGTGAGCCGATCATTGCGATCGTATCGATCAAATCCCAGCAGGTCGTTTTCTACGACGCGGACGGCTGGATCCTGCGCGCGCCCGTATCGACCGGCGTCACGGGGCGCGAGACGCCAGCCGGCGTCTTCGCCGTTGTCGATAAAGAGGTCGACCACCGCTCGAACATGTATGACGACGCCTGGATGCCGCACATGCAGCGCATCACCTGGAACGGCATCGCACTGCACGGCGGGCCGTTGCCCGGGTATGCGGCCTCGCACGGCTGCGTGCGGATGCCCTTCGGCTTTGCCAATAAGCTCTTCGACAAGACTCGGATCGGGATGCGGGTGATCATCGCACCGGGCGATCCAGTCCCGGTCGATTTTTCCCATCCGGCGCTTCTCGTCCCGAACTCGGAGGCCATCGCGGCTGCGCCGGCGCGGGTTGAGGCGCTCGCCCGCGAGGCCGCGGAGGCCACAAAGGCGGCCGACGAGGCAAAGAAATTTGCCGCGGCAGCGGCGCGCGAGACGGCATCACTCGCGGCGTCGCTGCGCAAGCTGACATCGCTCAAGGCCCGCGCCGATGCCGAACTCGCGGGCGCCGACAAGGCGCTCGCGGCCGCAACAACGGATGAGGTGAAGCAGCGGGCCGAGGAGCGGAAGCAGAAGGCCGCTTCCAAGGTCGAAGAAGCGGGGAAGCAACTCGACACCGCAAAGGCTGACGCGAAGTCGAAACCCGATGCCGCCGCTGCAAAAGAGGCCGTCAAAGCGGCCGAGGCCAGGAAGACCGCCACCGCCAAGGCGGCGCTCAATGCGACGCTCGCGCTCGTGCCGGTCTCGATCTACATCAGCCGCGCCACGCAGAAGCTTTACGTGCGGCGCAACACACACAAACTGTGGCCGGACGGGGGCGAAGTGTTCGATTTCAGCATCGAGGTCCCGGTCACGATCCGCAATCCTGAAAAACCGATCGGCACGCACGTATTCACCGCGATGGCGCGCACGGATGCCGGCTTGCGCTGGACCGCGGTCACGATTGACGGTGCGGACGACGCCAAGGGTGCGCTCGACCGCATCACCATCCCGCAGGACGTGGTAGATCGCATTGGGCCGACCGCATTGCCGCGATCCTCGATCATCGTCTCGGACGAGCCGCTGAGTAAAGAGACCAACTATCGCACTGAGTTTGTTGCGGTGCTGAACAACCAACCTCAGGGAGGGTTTATAACGCGCCAACCTACTCCCAATGGCAACTTTGCGAGCGACGACGGTTTCTTTTTTCCCCGAGGCAATTGGGACGTCCAAACTGGCAACCCGCCTCGGCGCGGCGACTATCAGCGGGACTATTACAATAGGCGACCGCCGCCAAATCCATTTTTCCTGTTTGGTCGCTAAGGTGCATCGCAAAGTTAGCGTCTCAAAACTCAAGAACAAATCGGTCTTTCTTCATCAGAACGAGAGCGCGGTAATCACATCGACGGAGCCACTGATTGGTCTTTGTCTCGCCCAAGGGAGAATAATTCGAACTCTAGTGCGCGAATGCAAAGTCAATTGACAGCAGAGATGCCATGAACTGGAGTGGTTTCGGCAACACGCTTGCGGGCGGCGCTGATTGCGTCATCGAGCGATACGGCGCGTTCTAGTCCGCCGACCTTCTCGGCGAGGCCATCGGCCCGCAGTAGATCGCGCACTCGGCCACGCGCTCCAACAATCTGGAGGGAAATGCCCTGCGCCGCGAGCTCGCCGTGGAGTGTATGCAACATGCGAGCACCCGCGAGATCGAGGTAGGGCGATGCGGAGAGATCGCAGACCACCGCACGGATTTTCGATCGGTCCTTCAGTACACTGGCCATTACTATTTCGAGGACAGACCCGGCATTGACGTAGAGCAGTGAGGCTTCCGGGCGGAATGCGATCACGTTCCCTAATGGCTCGTTCTCTGGATGACGGGCGAGATCGGAATAACTGTTGGTCCCCGGGATGCGCCCCAAAAAGGCAACGTGCGGCTGCGATGCGCGCGCCAGCAGCAAAAGGATCGAAACGAGCGCCGCGAGCAGAATGCCCTGCAAGATTCCGAGAAGCAGCACTCCCATGATCGCGGTGATGGCAGCGTAGAAGTCTATCCGGCTCACGCGCCACATGTGCAGGAGCCCGCCAAAGTCGAACAGGCCAAGGATTGCAGTGAACACCACGGCGGCCAGTACGGCCTTGGGCAAGTTTTCCAAGAGGCCGGTTAGGAACAGTAGGCACAAAGCCAAAGTGATGGAGGCGACCACGAGCGCTAGCGGGGTACGGGCGCCCGCTTTGTCATTGATAGCCGACTGCGACAGGCCGCCGGCGACAGGGTAGCCCTGCCCAAGGGCGGCGCCCAGGTTGGCGGCACCGATGCCGAGGAACTCCTGACGCGGATCGAGCTCGTAACCATGCTTTGCCGCGAAGGTGCGCGCCGCGGACACGCCCTCAATATAGGCGAGCAATAGGCAGCCTCCAGCTAGCGGTACGATTCCTTCGACGTCGCGTAGCCGCAGCGCCGGACCTGCCAGCGTGGGCAGGCCCTCCGGAATGTGGCCGGTGACAGGCACGCCGAGCGCCGGAAGTCCGAGCACGCTAGCCAGGAAGATCGCTAATGCCACAACCGCGAGCGCGACCGGCCGTCCGGGAAGTAAGCGTTCTCCCATCAGCAGCAGTGCGATTGCGATAGCGCCCACCGCAAGCACCACTATCTGCATATGGCCAAGTTGCCCGACGAGAAGATAAAGCCGTTCAAAAAAATTATGACCGCCGCCAGGGACCCCAAAGAGACTCGGCAATTGGGTCATAGCAATTGTTAGGCCCGCCCCGATCTTGAAGCCCACCAGGATGCTATCACTGATCAACGTGACTAGGACGCTGAGCCGGAGCAGCCATGAGAGCAGGCAAAGCCCGGCCACCGTGAAGGCCGCAAGGCTCGCGATCTGCAGGTAACGCTGCGCATCGCCTTCCGCCATCGGCGCCACGCTGGCGGCGACCATTAGCGAGATCGCAGATGTGGGCCCGATAGCGAGCTGCCGAGAAGAGCCGAGCAGCGCGTAGCCGAGCCCGCCCAGCAGATAGCCGTAAATGCCGACCTGCGGCGGCAGGCCGGCAAGCGACGCATAGGCGAGCGAGACCGGGATCGCATAGGCGGCCAAAGTAACGCCCGCCACCACATCGCCGGGCAGCCACGCCGCCTGATAATTGCCGAGCCACCGGACAGGCGGAAGCCAAGACCATTTGTTCCGCGTGTGCAGATTGATGGAATCGGTCATTCGCACCCCGAAATCTCTCTGAGAAACGCTTATTGACGGATACGCCTCAATGAATTGAGCGCCGCGCAAGCGATACTCAATGCCTTGCAGCCAACGTTTCCACGACAGTGCTATGGCGCCGGACGCTCCCACTCATTCGCTAAGTTTGCTATTGCCTACGCATTCCTATTTTCGTTGATTGTGGGCGAGCGGTCAGACGAACCGCGCCGCTTCCTATTCGGTCGGCAGTCGTCCGTCGGGCGTAAGCTGGTCAACGACATCGGGCAATTGCTGGCTAAGTTGACTTAGCAAGTCGTTGCGAGACATTCCGGAGAAACTTACCAACGTATTGACACGGTCCGCGCCGAGTGCGGTTGCCAAGTCATTTGGCGAGATCGACTTATTGGGTCCTTTGCCAATCCACGATTTCGCCACGTCACCTTGGCCATTCTGCTGGAATTGCTTGAGCAGATCGTTCAAGCCCGCGCTTACTGCGCTTCCACTAGCGCCGCCTCCGAGTAATCCGCCTAATCCACCTTTAAGCAAGTCATCAAGTCCACCACCAGTCGCGCTAGGACTTTGGTTGTCGGGATTGGTGCCAGCATTGGCCTGATTGGCTGTGAAGGCCTTGATAGCCTGGTAAGCGAGCACACCAATTATTGCCTTGGTGATCGGCGACATGCCACCACTACTCCCCGGTGCGCCTTGTCCAGCTTCGGAGTTTGACATACCACTAAGAGCGTCAAGCAATCCCATATTTGCCTCCCATTAAACTGACAATCGAAAGTCTTTCTCAGAGCTGCTCAGCGCGGAAGGTGTCGCAGCTTGCGACCTCTCCCGATTTCAGTCCGGTCATGAACCAGCGCGTACGCTGGGCCGAAGAGCCGTGCGTAAACGAATCCGGGACGACATATCCCTGAGACTGTCGTTGCAGTCGATCGTCGCCAATCGCTGATGCCGTCTGCATCGCAGCTTCGACATCACCGGGCTCGATAAATTGCCATTTCGCTTGTGCCCGGTTCGCCCAAACGCCGGCAAGACAATCCGCCTGCAGCTCGACCCGAACTTGCAGAGAATTGCCTTCTGCCTTGCCCATCCCGCGCTGCGCCTCCTGCACCTTGGGAAGCAATCCGAGCAGATTTTGCACGTGGTGGCCGATCTCGTGCGCGATCACGTAGGCTTGCGAGAACTGGCAGGTTTTGCTGCCGACATCGCATCCGCGAAACCGCCGCTCAAGATCCTGAAAGAAACTTGTATCGAGATAGACCTTTTGATCCACCGGGCAGTAGAACGGGCCCATAGCGGATTGCGCGGTACCGCACCCGGATTGTGTTGCACCCGAAAACATGACCAACGTGGGCCGTTTGTAGAGTTTGCCGGATTTTTCAAAGATCTCCGTCCATTCCACTTCTGTGCTACCTAGGACTGCGGATACGAAGTGGCCCATTTCGTCGGATGGTGCACCCGTTTTGATTTGAGAGCCGACATCTGCTTGTTGTTGCGTCCCGCCGCCCGACAACAACTCCGCGCCCCCAATCAAGAGGCGCGGGTCGATGCCGACTGCCCAGCCGATCAGGCCAAGTACCACAACGGCGCCAATTCCAAGTCCACCACGACCGCCTGGCAGACCGCGTGCACCTCGCCGATCCTCAATTTGATTGCTTTCCGGCAACTCATCTATGCGCATGAGGACCTCACTTACTTCTTTTGAAGTTTCGGAGCTAAAAAGCCCCAAACAGCAAGCACGATGATGGCCCCCACGACCGCGCCGACAAAGCCTGCTCCTTCGCCTGCGCGGTACCAGCCAATGGCTTGTCCGAGGTAGGTCGCTACGAAAGCGCCGACAATCCCGAGCGCCGTCGTGAGAATAAAGCCAGATGGCTCGTTCGATGATCCAGGATGGAGAAACTTAGCAACAATGCCCGCAACGAAGCCGATGATAATAGTCCAGATAATACTCATATCAGCGCACCCCCAAATTCGACGGTTTAGCTAAATGGCTCAACTCGCTAGGGCAGCGTGGCTGAACTACCATTCCGACAATTCGAACTACTTTAAGCCGCCACTGCTCTGAGGCTTGCAACCGCAGTTTGATTAGCCCGTCGCTTTAGCGCCATTGGACCGTGGTCCAATGCAGGTCAAATCGTGTTCAATCGAGATGTCATTGATATCTTTGAGTTGCCCGGTTTGGGTTGCTACTTCCATGGTCTCGTGAATAGCGTCATCGCGCCGTGACCGGAAATGACTTAGGACAAATAAGCGGAGGGCGGATGACAAACTATGAGCGGCCCGGTCCGCAGCCTCGCACGCCACCTAGCTGACAGCAATCGAGCGGTGCATCTATTTTGAGTTACCTGCTTTCATCCATGGAGCCATCGCGTCCGCCCACAACTTTTGCCACTGTTGCGTGATCTGCATACAGGCTTCGAATGGATTTCCCATTTGCGACGCTGCCGCACCCGGCCAACTACCGACTGGTAGGGTGGGCACTGATCTCAATTTCGCTAAAATCGTCGATGGTGCACTCGGTGAATTCATCTGCTCTTCCCAAGCGCTGATCATGTGGTCCAGCGTTTGTGTCTGCATCTTTGTAACGGCGTGCATTTGAGCGCGTACTATTTCGCCGATTTCCTCAGGCCATCCTAGTGCTTCCGCGGCCGCTGCGATCTTGTCGATGACCCGGTCAAGATTTTTCTCGTTGTTGTTGACGACATCGGTCTGCCAGCTCGACATGGCATCAAACGCGGCTTTCATTGCCTTGTGCGCTTCGTCGGAAAGCTCTGGAGCCATAGGATTTATGTTACGGGGGTTAACACCTGACGACTTGCTTGCAATGACCCTGTTTCCTCTAAATAGACGCGCAACCTAGTTGCAAACAAACAGGGGTTTAGATGAAGCGGCCCAAACCGGACGCTAGCTATCGGTCTTGGCCGTACGATCTGCCCTCTGGAATAGAGGAAGACCGAAAGCTTGCGGTTTGCCTCACCTCATCATCTGCTCAAGCGCCATCTCATTTCGTATGATCAACCGGCGTGCTGAAACGCGGTTGAGCACACCTGATCGTTCCATCCCCGTGATGGCTCGGCTGAGCGTTTCAATTGTGACCCCCAGATAGTCTGCGATGTCTTGGTGAGATACCGGAAGATCAAGGTATTTAAGTTTTCCCGATCTCGTCCAAAGGTCGGCCAGAAACGTCGCCACGCGACAGGTGGCGCTTTTGTTAATCAACAGTGAATGTTCGTGCGAACGCCGAAGATCATTTGTCGTCGTGGCAAGGAGAAAGCTAGCGACGCGACCTTCTTGCGATGCGATGGAAAGCAAGCCTGCGCGTTTGATGAACATCACCATTGCGTCGGCAGCGGCTTCGACCGAGAGGCCATGCTTTGCATCGCTCCACCCGAAAAGATCCCCGGGCAGATAGAACGCGACGATGTTACGGGTGCCATTTTCGAAAGTCTTGCAATGGCGAACGACCCCCCTCACTACCAAAAACAGGTAGTCGGCGGCGTCGCCTTCGCAGGCGATGACGTTGTCTCGGTGGAAACGGATGGGCCCCCGTTGAAGAGCGAATAGGGCACGCTTGAGCGTTTGCTTGTCGCCGAAAGCTTCAGGAAAATCGATGGCGGCCGTAGTCACATTGTCATTTGATGCAGCAACTGACGTCCTTTCCAATTCAATCGTTGCCATCGTTCCGTTCCCTTCCAAATTCTCTATTCGTCGGCCTGCATCGCCCAACGCTCGCATATAGCGGCCATCCGAAGTAATTGTGCTTGGGTCGTCGGATCGCGAAAGGTCTCTGCTTGAAAACGATACTCTTCCGCCTGTACGAGATAACGTTGGCGTGCTGTCGATTTCGATGCGCGAGCTTTGTTGTTTCTCAGAAACTGTAGCCGCTTTGTGAGCGGCAAAAATTGTCTCGAGCCGCGCTTGCGTACGCGGAAATCACGACCGAGGCTTTCTTCAAAGGGAATAGTACGCACCAAGCCGCTTCCAATTTGCAACCAGTGGGGGATCAACGACCCTGGATGGTCAATTGGCCTTTAGGGAACTAGACGCATCGGACGTGGGGAGTTGTCCATTTTTTGGCCCAGTTCGCTTGAAACAAGGGCGAATCAGAGTCAGAATTGATTGCCTTCATAGGCACTCTAATACTGATCCCTCGCTGGCACGGCCCGCGGCGCCCTCCAACGCCGCGGGCCTTTCCTTCTCGATCACTCGACCTTGTGCGTTTGGAATGTGCGACCTAAAAACGCACGGCGAACTTATGAGAACGTTTCTGGTGCCACCCTTGATGCGGCCCGCGCGTTTAACCTTGACGAAGGCTTCGTAGTCCTGTTCGGTCTGCTTAGTATAGCTCATCGCAAATTTGCAGATCGCTTCAGTAAGCGCGTCGTTCTTGCCGCAATAACCTGCAATTGCCGCCGCGTCACCCGACTTCGCATGTGCCAATGCCAGAGCCCAGCCACACATTCCGCAATAACGAGACAGAGTATCAAGGCTCTCGAGCGCAACGCCGCCCTTCAATTCTGAAAGTTGACGAACGTAGAAATCCCTTTCGTCGGCTCGTCCCCAACCCAAGAAAATGTCCGGCGAACCTTGAGTGAGGCGCTGGCCAACAACGACCCTGCGACCCTGGTGGTCAAATGGCAATTTGATTCCGACATATCGCGCGAGCACTGAATGCTGCGCCTCCTTGATCTGAAGAAAAAGCGAATCGTCATCGTCGACGCCACGCAGAAGAAGCACCCAGCACCTGGTGCCGACACTCCCGACACCCACCACCTTGCGAGCAAAATCAACGAGCTGGTAGCGCGATAGCAGCACCTTGCGATCGTAAGTCAGCAAATCGACGTAGGTCTGCAGAAGACGCTCCAGAAATCGCTTTTTTGGTGTACTGGATGCGCTGCGCGTTGGACGTTCGATCAGCGGGGGATGTTCGATAAACCGGTCTTGCCATTCACCTGCGCGGTCAATTTTTCAACGCTTTACTGCCGAAAACGGACTTCGCCATCACCAAGCGCGCTTTTTATGTGCGAGACAGTGACCGATCTAATGCACTATATGCGACGACGTTTTTACCGATAGCACCGGGCGCTGCGCCGCCTCAGAGATCGCGACGCCGATGGCCTTGGCCAAGCAGCCATAGCTCCAGTCATTCATGTGAAGCCCGTCAGGCGACACGAATGCCTTGAACGGCATGTGGTCGACATCGTGCCAGCGCCTCATCACATCGAAACGGGGAAACAGGTTAATATCCTCGCGCTTGGCCACGCTCGCGATTAGTTCGACCATACGAGTGGCTTCTGGTTTCACGATCACCTTTGGTGCGAATTGCGGATCTATCAGCACGATGTCGGCGCCGGTCGAGCGGATCTTGGTGATGCCCTCGACTATCGCCACGTCTTGACCATTGAGATTGTCGCTGCGGATTACCGCATTGGTGCCAAGCTGCCAGAGGACCAGGTCGGGTTGAACTGCGATCACATCTGCATCAAAGCGCTTGAGCATATCGTACACTTCTTCGCCGCCCACACCGCGGTTAAGCACAGTGATCGTATGGCCCGGGAAACGCTGGGTCAACTCGACCGCAAGCCGGCTCGGATAGGTGGCGGTCGGCGAACTAGCGCCAGATCCAGCAGTTGATGACGAGCCGATTGCGACAATGGTGATCGGCTTACCGCTTTTGAGTCGTTCAGCCACACGTGTCAGCGGGTTAATGAGACGGGTCATTGAAAATGGTGCATCGCAAGTCGGCGTGGCGTTTTCGCCGCGCGCAACTGCGGGAAAAACGGCGATGGCGACCAGAGCGGCCACAGCAAACGCGCGCTTGGCCGGATGAGTGAATCCGACGGGGAGCAACATAGTTTCCTCTGAACAGCTACGTAGTGGGACACTTGCTTAACGGCTGGTAAACCGTTCGACGACCGCGACGCCGATACACCAGTTCGAACTAACTGTGCTTTGTGGGGCTGAATATAGGCGAGGGCTTCTGCTAGCCGCTTGTTATATCCAGACAAAGATTTGCCGTTAGCAGCCGGCGGTAGTCCGCGGCGCAACAAGTGCAGAAAAGTCACACTTTGCCAATAACCCTGCCTTAATCGCGGCTTCCGTCACCTACGTTTTCTGTTTCAGTGACATTGGTCAGCTGTTTGGAGGCTTCGGGGGGTTAGCGTGTCTGATAGCCGCATTGTATTTTTTCACTATGGCTTCCGGTGCACATGCCGAAGTCACGTTGACGTTCTATTCACACCATTTTGGCACTTACGGGTTCAGCGTTACATTTCCCCACGCCTATGTAACGCTAAGTGGAACGACTGAACCCGACGCTAAACCCGTCAAGGCTAATTTCGGCTTCACTGCTCAGACGATCTCACCTTCCATAGCGTGGCAGTCAGTAGAAGGTTTTGTCATCTCGATGCCGGATGATTACGTGGCGATGAGCCAGCCCCATCTTTCGCTTCCAATCAGCGACAAAGAATATCGGGCTGTGCTTGCCATCGTGGACCGTTGGCGGAAATACCCTCAACCATCCTACAATCTAGATACCCGTAACTGCGTGACGTTCGTAAGGGAAATGCTATCGCGCTTCGACTGCCGGCAAGCAACGACACGAAATTCATCCGCAGCCCGCGGGAGTTTTTGGAAGATATTGAGTTGCGGGCTTTCAAAACCAATCGAATGGTCACGACAGGCGGAACTCAAAGACCGTTTCCACGCCTGAATACAAAAACCCAGACCGTAAAAATAGGTCCTGACGGGCCGACACCGTAACGATGACGCTCAACGTCTGAATGTCAGCAAATGTCCAAGATTTGTCCACCAAAACGCTTTATAGTCTGTTAGGCCTACAACTCGGGGCGAATAGACGGTAGAGTCCTTGCGTTAGTGGAGTTTGGCATGCTGCGTTGCATTGTTCTGGCGGTTGGCCTGCTGGCCGCGCTGCCAACGGCTATAGCGGGCGAAATGACCGCTGATGAGGCCCGTCAGTTTGTCATTGGCAAAATGTTCAACTACGCCTGTTTCGAAGGCACGCGCGGGCAAGGTCGTGTCAATTTTGACGGTTCGGCAACCGGCTCCGTTCAGTTCAAAGGGTCGGGCCCTGTGCGCTACGCGCAACTACCGCCCAATACGCTGCAAGTTAGAGGCGGTTCTGTTTGCGCCTCCCTTCGTGGCTTGCCGCTTCAACCCTGTTTTAATCTCGAGCGCACAAGCGACACCACCTTCCGCGGATCGATCTCGGGATTGGGCTTTGCTTATTGCGAATTTACTCGGCGAGACACCCAACTGGCGCACAGTGTGTACCGTTCGAACGGCGCCCAGCCGCTTCGCTTGCGCCCATCGCTCGCTGCCGACAAGAACTGACATAAGCATCTGCGCAAAGATCGGGCACGCCGTGGTGGTCAGGGGCGACTAATTCCAAGCGAATGAGACTTTCGCAACAAAGGTGGCGCTGCACCAGCGCGAAGTTAATCCTTCGGGATTCGTGACGAGATCGACTGCACCGCCCGGCCTTGCATTAGGATCGCCAGTCAGAACGAAGCAATTTTCCTTTGAGAGATTCGTGTCGTAGTAACGCAGATCGAGATTGAAAATCTTATAGGTAAACGTCACGCCAGCCTGCCAATTCAAGTAGGCAGGCAGCGGAAACCCGCCCAACTCTGGCGACTGATTGCCAAACCAAGAATACCCTGCGCCGCCTGTGAATGACAAGCCGAGGTCCGCCGGAAGGAAACGACTCGGCACGTCAAAGCCCAGGCCACCTGCCGCATACCAACTCCAAGCGCCAGTGTTGGAAACGTTTGGGGAATAGGCAAATCCGCCGGCAACGCGAAACGATTCGTCTATCCGTTTGTCCGCGCGGATGGCCAACTGCCAATAGTCGGTGCCCGGACTGGCCGATATTTCCCCCGGGTAGAGGAAATAACTCACACCGAAATCAAAATCGATATTTCCTATTGTTCGACGAACACCGGCGCTCGTTGTAATTTCAGCAGCCGGCTGCGTTGGCAACTTGACGCTCGTCACTGCAATGCCAGCGTAAAGCGGACCAAATGTTGCTTCGACGACGCTGCCAACGGCCGGTTTATGGTCGGACAGCGTTGTGCCGCGATAAATGTAGTCAGTCGCAACGCCTCCCCGAAAGCTAAATTCAAGCTGATTCGCCTCGCGATCTGGCGTAACGGGAGCGACCTCGAACGAATACAAGCTGTGGCCTCCGAGGCTGATTGCGCCACCGTAGTTGCCTGTAGCAGCCTGTCCCCGTGCGTAATTATCGGGAATTAGTAGTGTCCCCACTGTCACAGCTACGACTGCAAGTAAAGCGAACGATCGCAAGTACCGCTGGATCAAATTCACCCCCCAAGGGCTATCGCAATACTTACCAAGGCTATTCCAACCCCCACCATAACCAGACCCGTCGTCAAAGGCTGCACTCCCGCATAACGGCCAAAAAGAAATCCACACAAGAATAACAACATGACGGCAAGCGCATTGGAAATGCGCAACGCCAGTCTGGTATCGGCAATAACAATAAAAGGAATAACGACCGGAAATGTAGACAGAATCACGATGACACAAACACCCAATGCACCTCGCCAGTCGCGTCGAGTCAGCCCGGGACTCAGATCGGAAGCAGGAATCTTGTCAATTCTGTCGCGTAGCAACTCAAGCTGAACAGATTGAAAAGCGGGAGCGAGTAGTGGTGGCAGCTCCTCTGCGATCATGCGGTGGGCATCTTCGCGATTGGCCGTTTCACGCACGGCACGCACCGCCAACGCATTGCGTCCACGCTCGCCGAGACGAGCCATCAGATACATTCCAGCATCGATAATTCCCCAGGCCACATTGCATCCGAGTGCCGCGAAAAGCATCGTCCGAATGGCGAAACGGTCTGCTGTTGCCACACTGACCGCGCCCGTGATGGTCAGGGCCATTATCAAACCGAACAGGATTTCAGAGAGCCGTTCAATTGGGTCAAGCACCCGATCGGGCAGTCTCATGAGATTTTTTCCCCCTAATGTGCAGCAGATGGCCGTCTTGATCTTAACGCTTCAAAGCAAAAAAATGGAAGAAGACCGCCTTCGGGCGGTCTTCGCTACATTACATAGAGCCGGTCTGGTAATTCATTGGGTGAGCCGTCGGGCGGCGCATGGGTCGCAAGCACGTCGCCGCAGCGCTCGATTGCCGCGATGAAGCCGGCTCTGATTTGGTCGGCGCGCATACACGCGGTCAAGCTATCCACCGCCGCCTGCCACTCCGAATGATGGACTTTTCGGGCGATCCCCTCGTCGGCAATGATCCTTGCGTAGTGTTCTGCTAGCGACACGAAGATCAGAACACCGGTACGGTTTTTTGTGCGACTAATCCCGCGGACCATGAACTGCTCGAGCGCGGCGCGATATGCTCGCACCCGCTGCACTGGGCGCGGAACGAGCGTTAGCCGTAGCGGCATCGACAAAAGCAACAACACCGCGACGACCAAGAAAAGCACAATTTGCAGCAAAAAAATCCGCTGGGCGCTCCATTGCGTGAAATAGATCAGCGGCCACGGGAGACACAGCGCGAGCACGCTCGCCCAAAGAACAGGAATATCGATATAGTCTGACGATGAGCGCACCAGGACGCAGACAATTTGGCCGGATGTGCGTTGCTCCGCCGCGTGGATGGCAGTCGATATGGACTCGAAATCCTCCTTGGTGAACTCCATCACCAACTCCCTGACGCGCCGCCGCCCCCCGATGAGCCGCCGCCGCCCGAAAAGCCACCACCAAAGCCACCACCAAATCCACCCCCGCCAATT
>Ga0310912_10000273_pt1 | contig 24866 bp, 19 predicted proteins | sample GREbulkMGOX080_FD_203443 | JGI IMG/M metagenome (GOLD analysis project Ga0310912, IMG submission 203443) | Lab enrichment of tropical soil microbial communities from Luquillo Experimental Forest, Puerto Rico - GRE.bulkMG.OX080 | ecosystem: Environmental > Terrestrial > Soil > Tropical forest >...
GCTGCGTCCGTCAGTTCCTTCACGAAGTCTGCCTTCCAATACCACTGCAACCCCGGCACGTACAGGTCGTCAAACATGCTCTGCAACGTCGGATACGGCATGGGAACAAAGAATTCGAACGCCGGGGGGCGGAAGCTTCTGAGCGGTGCAAGAAGTTTATTGGCCTCGTCCTGCGATCCGTTGAAACACCAGACAATGCCGCACATCTTCTGGAAGTGCAAAGCCTCCGGGAAGGGCGGCCCGGGCGGAATGGTCTGAAACGCAAAGAAGCCGCTGATTTCTTCTGGTGCGTGGGCAATGAACTCGCGATACCACTTCAGGATGCCCTCGGCATCCGCCATTTCCCAAAACATCGGGCCTGCACACACGGTGTGCACCGGATGCGCCTGAAACAGGAACGACGTCACTACGCCGAAGTTTCCTCCGCCGCCGCGGATCGCCCAGAACAAATCCGGATTTTCTTTGGCACTCGCGACGACGAACCTTCCATCCGCAAGCACCAGGTCCGCAGCCAGCAGGTTATCGATGGTGAGGCCGTACTTTCGCGTGAGGTGTCCCAGCCCGCCGCCCAGCGTCAAACCTCCTACCCCGGTCGTCGAAATAATTCCCGACGGAACAGCCAACCCGAACGCATGCGTCGCGTGGTCAACGTCGCCCCAGGTGCACCCGCCGCCGACCCGCACGGTTTTTGTCGTGGGGTCGACATGCACGTACTTGATGCGCGAAAGATCGATGACGAGACCGTCGTCACACACCCCTAAACCGCCCGCGTTGTGGCCTCCACCTCGAATCGACACTTTCACCCCGTGTTGCTGCCCGAATTGAATGGCGGCGATCACATCGGCCACGTCTGCGCACTTCGCAATTAAAGCCGGTTTGCGGCTGATCATTGCGTTATACACTTTGCGTGCTTCTTCATAGGCCGCGTCTTTAGGCTCGATCAATTCTCCCCGGAGCTGGCTTCTGAATTGAATGACGGCTTGTTGATCCATAACATCCTCCCTGCGTTCCGGGCAGCGTGAACCGGCATCTATTCCCCGATAAATAGCACGACGAGACCTTGCTTACTAACAAATCATCTCCGGGTGCAAGCATGGCGTGGCGATTTCTAGGGCTGGGTACCTCGCCACGCTCGGCGCCCTAAAGGCGGATGATGCTACGGCCGTGCCTCGTACACGATATTGAACGGTGTCTCTGTGGCGCGGCGGAAGCGGCTGAAACCGGCTGCGGTGACCACGTCGCGAATGCGCGTTTCGCCCGCCTGCGCACCCAGGCACATCCCGACTTCCTGCGACCGGGAGCACGGCGTGCACAGCAGCGTTGAAAACGAGTAGTAGACCCGGCCAACGGGATTCAGATTGTCCTTCAACTGGTCATTCGCAAAGGGTTCGACGATCATCCACGTGCCGTCCTTCCCTAAAGATTTCCGGACGTGTGCTGCCGCCCCGATCGGATCGCCCATGTCGTGGAGGCAATCGAAGACGGCCACGAAGTCATAGTCCTTCCCCGGGAATTCCTTTGCCTTGGCCACTCCGAACGTAACCCGGTCCGCGATACCGTCGTGTTTTGCGTACTCGCGGGCCGCTTCAATGGACTTGTCGTGATAGTCGAACCCAAAGAATCGCGACTTCGGGAACGCTTTCGCAAGCAACAGAGTAGAAGCCCCCTTTCCGCAGCCGACGTCAGCCACTCGTGCCCCGGCCTCAAGTTTCTCTTTGGCGTCAGTCAGCGCGGGAATCCACGCGCTTACCAGATTGGCGGCATAACCGGGTCGAAAGAACTTCTCGCAGCCATGGAAGACGCCATCCGCGTGTTCGTGCCAGCCCATTCCCTTGCCGCTGCGGAACGACTCGGTGATCCGCGGAACGGCAGCGAGCGAACCCAAGGCTAGCTCGAACGCACCAGGCAAATAGGCGGGGCTCTCTTCGTTCGCAAGCGTGAAGGCCTGCTCGGTAGTGAGGCTGAATTTCCCTGTCTTCTCGTCATACGTGATATAGCCGCCGGCCGCTTGCGAAGCCAGCCATTCGCGCAAATAGCGCTCATCGGTCTGCGTCTTCAGCGCCAGCTCGGCCGAACCCATCGGCCGTGCCGCAAGGGCCTTGTACAACCCCAGCTTTTCCCCAATGACCACCATGCCGGCGTGAACCGACGCTCCAAGATCGGTCACAAACTGTCCGATAAAAGCGTTCAGTTTATTCATATCAAGGATTGGCGTTTGTGTTACCGTGCTCATTTCTCGCTCTCCTTCCGAGCAGGTGCTCGTCACCTAGTCCTGTTCATCGCGGCTTCCTCGGCAGCAGCGGCTTTGCTAGAATTCGCGCTACAGAGTGCCTTATCACCAGGCCAAACTAGCAGCGCTAAGGGCTGGAGTAACGAAAGAACGCCAAAGAAAATCCGAAAATTGAGCGGACGCAAGCCGCTTGATCTTGCGAGCCGGAGCCCCGTTGGAAACAACGCCCCAAACCTATCAATTCGATGAATTTACGCTGGATCTCCAACGCGGGTGCGTGCTCAAGGGCGGCAAAGAGGTCAAGCTGCGTCCCAAGGTCTATGAAACCCTCAAGTACTTGGTAGAGAACCAGGGCAGGCTCATCGGGAAAGAAGAATTGATGCAGGCGGTGTGGCCAGACGCATTCGTCACTGACGATTCACTGGTGCAATGCACTGTGGAATTGCGACGGGCGCTCGGCGACCACAAGCAAAAACTACTGCAAACCGTTCCGCGGCGTGGTTATCTGTTCCGCGCGCCGGTGATTAAGAGCTCCCCGAAGAGAGTCGAGTCTGCATCCTCCGTCGTATTCACCAAGCCCCGTGGTGACGAGCCTCCGGCAAAGATCCCGAGAAAGCGCAGCGCTCTGCCCGTGATACGCACTTCACTCATCGGGCGCGAACGGGATGTGGCGGAAGGCACGGAATTGCTTCTCCGGCCGGACGTGAGGCTGTTGACCCTGACCGGTCCCGGCGGCGCTGGAAAAACCCGGCTGGCAGTGGCCATCTCCATGGCGGCTTCAGCCCAGTTCCCGGCTGGCGTGCAGTTCGTCGGGCTGGCCTCGATTAGCAATCCCGACCTGGTCGAGACCGCCCTATCCGAAACGCTCGACATCCAGCGGGTCACCAACCGCACTGTGCCGCAACAAATCGGAGATCAGCTCAGAGATTCCGGAGCATTCTTGCTGGTGCTGGACAATTTCGAGCAGGTTCTTCCCGCGGCCAAATTCGTGGCCGACACTCTGGAGGCCTGCCCGGCGTTGAAGATCCTGGTCACCAGCCGGGCTTGCCTGCGCATCTACGGTGAGCAGGAATTTCCAGTCGCGCCGCTCGCCCAGAATTCTGCCGTCGAATTATTTGCGCAACGCGCTGCAGCCGTCTGGCCCGGTTTTGCAATCACCGAGGAAAACGGACCTGCAATCCGGGAAATCTGCTCGCGCCTCGATGGACTCCCTCTCGCCATTGAACTAGCCGCTGCTCGAACCAAGGTGCTTTCCCCACGCGACATCCTGGATCGCCTGCAAAGCCGCTTGCAGTTGCTCACCGGCGGCGCGCTCGACCTTCCCGAACGGCAGCAGACGCTGCGCAAGACGATCGACTGGAGTTATGAGCTGTTGAATGAGGCTGAAAAGAAATTGTTCCGCCGTTTAGCGGTCTTTGTCGGCGGGTGCACATTCGAGGGGGCGGAAGCCGTTTGCAACACCAGTCGCGATCTTGGCGTCGAGCTGTTCGAAGGACTCTCCTCCCTGGTCGATAAGAATCTGGTCCAGCGTGTTGACCCCTGCGAGGCTGAAACGCGCTTCGCCATGCTCGAAACGATTCGCGAATACGCGCTCGAATGTCTTGGCACGGCTGGAGAACTGCCTGCAACGCGACGTGCTCTCTCGGCCTACTCTCTCGTCCTCGCCGAGGAAGGAAATCCGGAGCTGAGTCCCGAAGACCGGGCTCGCTGGCTCTCTTATTGCGACGCCGAGATTGATAATTTTCGCAACGCGCTCGATTTCCTCTTTGAGACCCGTGAGCTGGACTGGGGGCTACGACTCTGCATTGCTCTGTTTCGATTCTGGGACATGCGCGAACACCTTATCGAGGGCCGTGCCCGCCTTGAGACGATTCTACGTCTCGCGGGCGACTCGCGCCCAAAAGAGCGGGGCAGGGTGCTGCATTTTCTCGGCGCTTTACTGACTGCTCAAGGGGACTTTTCCGCCGCCCAGCATTTCCTCGAGCTCGCCCATTCTCTTTATCAGGACCTCGGAGATCAGTGGGGGATTGCCACGTCCCTGAATGCTCTGGGAATCGCGCAGCGGGATCGTGGGGACTACTCCTCCGCGGAAACCAATCTCGAGCGCAGTCTCGCGTCTTGGCGCGTTTTGGCCGACCGCTCGGCAATCGCGCGGTGCCTTCACAACCTCGCCAATGTGCTCAAGGTTCGCGGTGATTATTCCGGCGCCAACCTGGCTCTGCGTGAAGCCACAGAAATCTTTGAGCAACTCGGTGATCGCAGTGGCGCCGCTTGGTCAATCAATCAACAAGGCGACGTCGCGCGCGAACAAGGCGACCTGAGCGCTGCCAGCCAATTGTATCTGCAGGCCCTTTCTTCGTTTCGGAACGCCGGTGACCGGTGGGGTGCCGCGCGCTCTCTCGCGGACCTGGGCTACATCGACTGCGAGCAGGGAAAACATTCAACCGCACAAGATGCCTATCGTGAGGCCATCGGAATCTTCGCGGATCTCGGGCACCGTCGTGGAGTGGCCCGCGCATTGGAAGGCTTCGCCTGCCTGGCACTAGCGCGAGGGCATGCCGCCCGCGCTCTCCGGCTCGCCGCTGCGGCAGCGCATTTGCGTAAGCTGATTAGCACACCTCTCCCGCAAGCTGAACAACTGAAACTGCAGCAGAAGCTGCTGCCCGCATGGGAATCCCTCACGGGTCCCGAGGGGAATGCGGCCTGGGCAGAGGGTTCGGCGATGGACCTGCAAAAAGCCGTCCAATACTCTTTGCTGGAGCCGGAATCCCTTATTTCAGCGCCGCAGGATCAATGAGCCGGCGAACAGCAGACACACGGTCGGCCGGAATACCCACTCTGCGCGCATGTTCCCGGATGCTGTTCTCATCTGGCGCAAGGTAAACGCAGTAAACCTTGTCCTCGGTCACATAGCTGTGAAGCCACTGTATCTGCGGCCCCATGTCCTTCAAAGTTTCCAAGGAGCGCAGCGATAGTTCGCGAATCTGCGTTTCTGTCAGAGACCCGGCACCTGGTACTTCACGTTCGATCACAAACTGAGGCATTGCCGAAGTCTAGCACCAACACAACGGAGGTCCAAAGCTCATCCGCATTTCCGGTCCCCACTGCGTCACCCTTTCCGAGCGATCGGCGGACCACCGCTTGCGAGCTCGGCCGTTGTCAGGAGGCTTTTCATCTCTAATCCAATCTGCTTGAGCCCCCGTTCCGCTACAGCTGTCAACCCACCGCCAACAAAAGCGCTGTCTGTTAGTCGTCAAGGCACCTCCGCATTCGCCCTAATCGCCTAACCAGAAATTGACAACATTTTGCTTGACCACCTGCTTTTCTTCGATGTACATCACCACCACACTCACCTCTGCTTCCGACGAGTTAAGAATGTCTCGAAGCAGGCATTGCGTGCGGCTGGTGAGGGCCCGACGACTACTAAAGGACAACGAACGCCGTTACTTGACTGCCCCTGATTCGGCTGGCAGAGCGTTCCCTCGTCGCAAACGAGATCTGTCCGCCGGCAGCATATTTCTGATGCGTTTATCGCGTTCCGCCCGCGACGGACCCTGGACAACACATGAACAAGAACACTCTCAAGAGTATCGGAGCAGTCGTACTGGGCGCGCTCGTCGCCATTCTGCTCTCGACAGGCAGTGACGCTATGATGCGCTTGATGGGATTTTTCACGGAGGGTGGCCCCCCAACGGGTGACGGCCCGTTTGCCGTCGCAAGCATTTATCGCACGGTCTACGGTGTTGCCGGGGCCTATATTACTGCCAGGCTCGCGCCTGATCGCCCCTTGATGCACGCGCTCATCCTTGGCTTTCTTGGTTTCATCGCGAGCACCGCGGGAGCGGTTGCCATGTGGAACAAGCTTCCCTCACTCGGGCCCAGATGGTATGCCATCGTGCTCATCGTTCTTGCAATTCCGACCGCCTGGGCGGGAGGTGCACTCTGCCTGGCGCAGTTGCGCCGCCAGACGTAGCTCTCGCCTGCTTTGGCCCGATGAGCCACCTACGCGGAACCTGCACTTCGAGGTTCCAGAGACTGCGTGGCAGGAATCAGCGCGATACTCTGCTCGCCCTCTTCGAAAATCTGGGACTTCATACCCCGCGCAGATCATCCGCCATCAAGCCTAGTAGTTGCCGTTTTGGTCTGCGTGGCGTTTGCCCTGCGATCCTGTCGAACGCTCAAACGCACTGCGTAAAATCCCCATTCCGACTTGCACCACCTTATTGATGCAATCGGCATCAAAAAGCATTAGACTTCTCTCGAACAAGTCCGCGCGATCCTCGCAGCTTCGAACTTGGAGGCTGTAAGGAGGGTAGTTTTATGGCGCGCTTCCTTCGCGGTTTTGACTTACGGAACATTTTTGTTGCTGCCTGTGTGCTGGCTTATCTCTGGACCCCTGTTGCGTTGGCCCAACGCGGCGGTGGTGGTCACATGGGTGGTGGCGGCGGTGGCGGTCACATGGGCGGGGCTGGCGGTGTCCACATGGGAGGCGGTGGTGGTGGCGCTCACGTGGGTGGCGGCCACTTCAGCAGTGGGGGACACCTGCCCTCTCCTCATGGATTTGCTCCGCGAACCTCGCCGGCTATGATTCGACGTCCTCGCGCTTCGCCGCCTCCGGCAGGAGCGGGCATCCACAATCCACGCATGCAACGGCACCCGACTCACGTCGGTCACCATCGCGTGTTCTTTGGACCGCGCTTTCACAGGTTTCGGCATGGGTTCAACTACGGCTGGTGGCCGTACTGGTGTCCTTATTATTGGGGCGGGGGATTCAACTGCTACACCTGGCCTTACCTTTCCTATGGGTATGGTTTCGGAATCGATCAACCGTACTACGACCCGGGGACTCAAAACTCCCCGTCCACCAACACACGTCCGGCCTACCGCTATGACAGAGAACCGCTCGGCCTGATCGAGCTTTGTCTGAACGACGGCACGGCCTATGACGTGACCGATTACTGGCTCGAGGACGGCCAGATTCACTTCAGGACACGCGATGGCTCCATCGAACACGTGCTTCGCGTCGAAGACTTGGATTTGCAGACAACCGTCGATGTGAATACGCGGCGCGGGCTTCAATTCGTGCTGCGCAATGAACCCGCGGAATAAGCAAATAAAGACCAGTGCCAATTCGTCCGCTGGGCGATTTACCGGCGAAATCCTCTTTCAGGTCTTCGTCAGACGCTGAGCTCGTTCGATTGCGGCAACAAGTCTTTTCATTCCTTCGGGTACACTCACTTCCATAATGCTTGCCTGAGCGACAAAAGACTGTGCATTTGGGCCCGACAGGACGAGTCGCTGCGTGATTAGCGTTTGGTCCCCGCTCAGTTCCTCGAACTTCCAATGAAAAGACAGAATCGCATCCGGCAGTTGCATCTCGATGGTCGCCTCACGCTCAGGCTTCAGCTCCCGGATAACGGACTCCCACCTCTGTCCTGGCATGGTTGTCGTCAATCGTGCGCCGCTTTCGAAGGGCCCATCCAGATCGAACTCTGCCGACGGATCATCCCAGTTGGCAATATCTGTCCAGAATCTCCACGCAAACTGACGCGTGGCCTTGCATTCGGCCGAATGCTGGAACTCCCATGCTGGCGCGCTCATGCTGGTACCCGCTTTTCCGATTACCGGGCGAATCAGTCCTTCCAAGCCAGTGGGGCTATCTCTTTCAATCGAAACACGCGTAACGTGCAGGCTTTGACGTCTCTCTTTCGAGAGGTACCCAAGCACGAACCGAGGCCCCACCGCTGCGGCATGAAATGAAATTCCGTGACGTACTCCCCTGGCTGAAAGCCGGGGGGCTTCTCAGACGCACCTGCCTCGGCAGGATGTTTTAACCGGTAAGGTATTACTTCAGCGAGAGTCCCCATAAACAGCCAGCCGGCTTTCACGACACTGTCATTCGAGCTTGACGGTAACAAGTCGCAATGCCTCTGGCGGTAGCCCCCGTGACTTTTCGACCTGAGCGCTATGGGCCAATACGCTTACTTCATCTCCGAGATAGCAGCCAATCGGAAAAGCCCGCCGGAAGAAGGGTTTTGGTGCTGATTCTCTTCCCTGATGAGACGTCGTATGCATCCCAATGTGTAGTGCCCGGGGGCTTCTCAACGCTGAATTGGTACCTGTCCGCCGCAACACCATTGCCGAAGAACCAATCGTGGAAGCCGGCGCCAAGAACCGTCCTGCGCTCGCGCATACTCGTCGGCAACCGCTGCGGCTCCCTCCGGTCCACCTTATTGCAAGTTCGGCAATCCCCACACCCGTGCAAACTTGATCGGCAGCAGTCTTCCTGCCCGGGTCTAGAGCGATGTTCGCGATCTCGATTCCTTCTTTGTCGTCCATCGACTGAAGGATGGTCCCATCGGAGTCAATTATTGCGGAACGACCCTGCGAAGGCCCGGCCGAGTCCCCGTATCGAAGGAGAGATAAGAACCCTTCGTTATGAGCTCAGGGAACAGAACAAATTGCACGCCCTGCGCCACCGCTTGATCCGCGTAACTCGTAGCCCGCCTCAGATTTCCATCGATGTCATGGTCCAGGGATTTCATTTGGACAATCGCAATTCGCAACGACCTCGCCTTGGTTTTCGGCGTTCTGCTGGGATCTATGTCCTGTCCACTCAAAAACGTCGTCGCGCCTGACCCGCGGAACAACAAAAGGACCATCAAGTACAGGAATATTTTCATCAGGCCCAGACCTTGCCGCCCCCACTCATCGGAAATAGAGCGCGCCCCACTCTCTCTTGACAGAGAGGACGTGTGGGCCGACGTTTTGTGAGCAGCGGGTCGGCAACTCCGAACACGAAAGTTTTGGTGTCCGTCTGAGAAACGTTAGAGCTTCATCGGATGAGCCCCGGCCCCTCCGTCCCGGCCGCCGTAGGCCGACGGAGCAAAGTCATCGAAATGTATGCACCAATCCAAGAACCCGAGGCTGCAAATGCTACATATAGCCAGTTCTTCGTATAATTGATGACCGCAAACGCAGACAGCAAATACCAAACGCTGCTCCACGTTGCGGCGGGGACCCGGCGATGCGACGACACCGCGGCATTGAACAGCACGTAAACTGCGTCGGTTGCGGCCGTCGATAGAAACACTCCGAGCGCCAGCCACGGTTGAATTTGCGACATTGTTCTCACCTCAATTCTTCCCCGCTGTGGGCCCGGGGGCTTAACTTCGCTGTTAGGAGTATTAGGCAGAAATCGAGGTCAGCCCTCGACACACGAACCCGGTACTGGAACCGTTTCCCTCTTTGTTAATCCCCATTATCAATTCCCCAAGAACCCGAGTTGCACCTTCCTGCCCGGAGACCAGCGTCTTTCGTTGCACTCGCTCAATGGTTGTCCTAGAATCGCTTACCAGCGCCGCCCCGCAAAATGAATGATGGCTGGATGGTGGGCATGTACCAAGAGGTTCTCGGGCATTTCGGACTGCGGCAAAATCCCTTTGCACTCTCACCGAATTCACAGAGTTTCTGCTCAACGTCTGGGCACGATGAGGCATTGTTGCAGCTCGTTTTCGGGGTCGAAACTCGGCAGGGTTTGATGGTTCTTACCGGTGAGCCGGGTTCCGGCAAAACCACGATCCTTCGTTACTTCCTCGAGTGGCTTCAGCAGAAACACGGTTATTCCACCGCTTACATCTTCTACACTCTCCTTACTTCCGAAGACTTGCTGCGACTCATCCTAAAAGACTTCGGCGTGCCCTGTGAGGCCAGGTCCAAGAGCGAGTTGCTGACCGCCCTCGCAGGCTGGCTGTTGCAGCGGCAACGCCTCGGTGACTGCCCGGTGATATTGATTGATGAAGCCCAGGCGCTTACCACTGCGGCGCTCGAAGAAGTTCGCATGCTCCTCAATCTGGAATTAGCCGGCGCCAACCTTGTTCAAATCATATTGGCAGGACAGCCGCTGCTCGAGCAAAAGTTGCATCGGCGTAAATTGGCGGAATTGCGTCAGCGCATGGTTTGCCACTGCCAGCTTCCCCTCTTGACGCTCGAGGAGACGGCTGGCTACATCGTTAAACGCCTGGCTTGGGCAGGATCCCAGGAGCCGAGCCTGTTCGCTCCGGAGACTGTTCAGGAAATCTTCAGGTGTTCGAACGGAAATCCGCGCGTCATCAATCTGATCTGCGAGCACGCGCTCATCTCTTCCTATGCCGACCGGCGCAATTCAGTTGACCTCAGCGACGTCACAGCGATCGCACAGGAGTTTGAACTCGGCGGAGCAACCGATCAAGGGCAAGCTTCGTCGCGGAGCACCTTTTGTCGCGTAATTCCCTTCCCTCAGCTCGACGTCACGGACTCTGAAGCGCCGCCTGAGGAAGCTGCGACGGCCGTGGCGGCCGCGCCAGCCGAGCAGGAGAAACACATCACAAACGTGGCCGCAAAGGGAGAGGCGAATGAGAACCTTGCGGTATCTCTCCCAGTCCTCGGCGCGCCGGCGAGTGTCTCACAGCTTGAATCAATGATTTCTTGGCTCACCTCGGTGGCTTCACTCCTTCGGTCGCGGGTTCTCTCGTACTCCCGTTCCGTGAGCAACTCTTTGGCGCGGGATGTTGAGCAATGCCTGGAGTGGCTAAACAAGCCGAGCGGGACACCCGCGGGTGCCGGGCAACTGGCCGCTGGTTCCATTCGTAAATGGTTGATAACACCAGCGGGTTCGCAGCCAATGATATCCCCCCAGCCTCGCGTATCCTCAGCAAGGCAAAAACACTCTTAGCCCACGAGAAAAAACGCGACCGGCTCCCGGCTTCGTCCGTGAATGATGGAAAGTGAGCTGATACCTGTGCCTCACTGCCGTCCCTGGAATCTGAAACCCTATCATTCCACACTTCTCAAAATCTGCCTCTCCTCCGCCGAGAAGTGACTGTATCGCCCGTTCTCGATTTCCCGCTGGCGCGCGAACGGCGGCATCTCGTGCAACGCTCGCATCGCATATTGCACTTCGGGGCGAAGCCGCTGATTCTGTTTCGTCGCTGCGGTTCGGTAGTTGCCCGGCGTGGCGGTGTTCCTGCCCGTTGGCGTCACCGGCGCGCGCGGCGAGTGCGCCGCGACCGAACTGGCCCCGTAGTTCATGTTCGGCGTGCTCACCGGCGGTCGCCAGGGCTTAGCGGGATAGCTTCCCGATCTTGGGCTGCTATTCGGTGCAGGGTCACCATTGCCGTTGGGCGTACATGTATAACCCGGAGGACAATAGTTCGGGTCGTAGCCAGGGTACTGAGGAGCGTAATACCACGGGCTATAACTGTAGTAGCCATACGGGTATCCCCATCCCCAATACGGCCACCCGAAGCCAAAGCCCCATCCCCAGCCCCACCCATATCCGTACCGCGGATAACCCCAATATCCGCCATGCCAGCCGGAGCCACCGTGCCAGCCGGAACCACCGTGCCAGCCGGAACCACCGTGCCAACCGGAACCACCGTGCCAACCGGAACCACCGTGCCAACCGGAACCACCGTGCCAACCGGAACCACCGTGCCAACCAGGAGACCCTGCGCCATGATAGCCGCCATAGAAGTGCCCGCCGCTGGAGCTAAAGCCTCCGCCTCCATGAAAACTTCCGCCGCCGTGAAATCCTCCTCCACCCCCGTGAAATCCTCCTCCGCCGCCGTGGCCTCCACCACGTTGCCCAAAAGCAGGCGCCGGCAGCCATCCGAGCGCGAAGGCCACGATCAACCAAACTACTCTCAACAAGGCCGGTTTCTTCACTATCCTTCCCTCCCTCTGAACGTCCGCTTGCCTCGTTGAACATCCGCAATCTCTATACGCCCATGCCCGGCCTAGCGCAAGTGTGGCTCAAGGCTATGTCCGGGACTCGTCAAGTGAATCGGGCAACAACTCTAAGCGCAAAAGGGGGGTTCTTCGCTAGGCGACAAGGACGAGCCCGCTTCTTCCTGCATTGCACCATTCATCTTGTCCAGTAGAATGCTCAGATGACAATCGGTCTCGTGGCACAGCCCTGGTGGGTGAACCTCGCGATTCTGGTTCCCGTCGCAGCGTATTTTTCCTGGAGGCGCAACCCAATCCTCATCACTGTCGGCCAACTCATGATTGTCGCTCTGTTTGCGGCCTCATTCGGGTTTGTTGAGGCTACCGTTGTTGTTTACCTTCGGGCCGCCTCCGGCCTGCTTCCGGGTTATCAGGGCACTCTGGCGGACGTTATCCGATTGACCCACCAGTCCCAACCGATCGCAGTACCCGAACTCCCTCCAAGCCTGGTGGGGCTCGAAGTGCTCCGTGAAGCAGCGACCATACTCATGTTGTTCAGCGTTGCCCTGCTCACGCCCTTGCGCGCAAAAGGTCGCGTCGCGGCATTCCTCTGGGCCTTTGCCATCTGGGACGCGGTCTACTATGCATCCCTCTGGGCGACCGTCAGATGGCCTAACTCGATCACCGACAGAGATATTTTGTTCCTGATTCCCGAGCCGTGGTTTGCGCCTGTCTGGTTCCCAGTCCTCGTCTGCGCTCTCACGGTGCTCGCCGTTCTGCTCACGCGAGCAACTCCACCAAACGCAAACTTGTCCCGTTAGATGATTATGGGTTCACTCTACCCCAGCAGTCATACATTCCTGTGATCGGTGGGACCCAATTGGATCCCACCGATTTGCCACTAGATGCTGCTTACTTCCCGTCTTTATCCTTGTCGCCAGCGACGACTGGAGACGCGGTGTGGGCAACCGGAGCAGGCGTTCCCTTCAGACCTTCCCAAAGGATCCGGTTGTAGAGCTCGGCGGGAACGCGGTCTTCCTGGGAGAAGTCAAAACCGCGGGTTTTCTCCTCCCAGTACTGAGCGTCGTGGGTGGGCTTCAAGTTCGGACCCTTGGCGAACTTCGTCTTGTTGGGGTCGAGTCCGAGTGTGGTCAATTTCAGAAGCGTCGATGCCACAGCAGTGAAGGTCCAATTGCCGGACGAGATGGTGTCGAAGAGGTCGGCCATCGGTCGCGCGTAATAGGTGTTCAGGTTGATGTGCTCGGTATCGAAGATGTCCTCGATGGTGCGCAGGACGTTGGGCTGACTGTAGCGTGTGCTGACGACCGCGTGCAGTTTAACGTAGGGTCCGACGAAGTAGGTGGTGGCGCGGTGGGAAGCGACGTGGTCCGCTCCGTCCTGGCAGTCGTCTTCGATGATGATGATGAGGGTGTCCTTGGCGTAGGGGCTGTGAGCCACGGCTTGCACGAGCAGGCCGACGGCGTAGTCGTTATCGGCTTCCTGAAGTTCCGGGGTGTTGACGCCGCCGAGCGCGGAGGCGAAGCTGCCGGTATGATCGTGGCTGAGGCCGCGAATCATTTCGAGCGTTGGGAGATTGCCGTTAGCCACGAACTGCTGGAATTCGCGGTTCCATTCGTTGAAGCGCCAATAGTCGGGATAGGCCTGATCGTAAGCACGGAAGTAGGGATCATAGAAACCGTTCTCATAGAGAAGTTGATTGGCGGCGGTGGTCTGGATAACGCCTGCGGCGAAAGGATCGGTGATGGGGTTGGCGATAGTGCCGATACTGCCCGGGGTGTTAGCCATCCAGCCGTAGTTACGAACTGTGCCGCCGGCGTTCAAGACGGCGTTGAAGATGTAACCCTGCTGGTAACCGCTGGGGCCGTCGGTGGCGGCGTGGTCACCGTCGCCGGCCAGAATGTTGGCTGTGCCGCCGCTGAGCGAGGAAGTGTTGTTGCTGTAGGGCGTGCTAGCGCCAGTGGGGTCAAAGAAAAAGTCGCGGCCCGCAGTCGTGTTGAGGTTGCTCGGAATATTGCGGTTTTGCCCTTCACCCTCATAGGAGACGCCGCGGTTGACGCGGGCATAGTTGATCTGCTGCGTGAGCGTCTCGGTGTTGGTGACCCGGCCACGCATGGACCAGGACCAGCCGTCCATGGAGCCGTCGCCGGGATCCATGAAGTTGTCGATGGTAACGAAGTTGCGCGCCATGCTATGGAAGCTGGGTGTGACGCCTTCGCCGAAGAGAGCCAGCGAGGGATCGCCGTTGGACCCATTGCCAAGATCACCGAGGATCTGATCGAAGGTGCGATTTTCCTTGACGATGTAGATGATGTGCTTGATCTTCGAGTGAAGGAAGTTCATGACCTCGGTGTCGCGGTCGGAGGGCCGAGCCAAGTAACCGTTGTTGGCCGCGACCGTTGCGGTCAGATCCGCGAGGTCTTCGTTGTCCGGAACCTGGGCGCTGACCAGCGAGGCGTGTTCCAACTGGAATTGATACTGGTTATTGGCCCGCAGCCTAAGCGACTGCGCCGGATTCCCGCCCGGGAAGGGGCCACCCGGTGGGATGATGTACTGGATGAGGGCAAAGTTGCCGAAGCCATACCCGGGGTTCGGGCCTGTCTCGCTTTTGCCGTTGGTGATGTACATGGCGCGGCCATCGGCGCTGAACGCAACATCGGTCGGGTCATAGGCCGTGGGGATAAGGCCGATGGTGGTGAAAGCGTAGCGCCCGGTCAGAGGAATCACTGCGATGGAGTTGGAGCCGGCGTTGACAGCATAGAGTGTTTTGTTGTCGGGATTAATGGTGACGGCGGTCGGTGCCGCACCCGTTGTGTTCGGAGGGAAATTCAGAGAGGCAGGACCGCGCGTGTCGATCTTGTGGGTGATCCTGTTGTTTGCGGTGTGGATGACAGCAACCTGGTCCTGGTTATCCTGCGCGACATACAGCGTGGAACCGTTCGCGCTCAGCGCCATGCCGTTGGGGTTGCCGTCCAACTGGATGCGGGCAACCACCGAGCCGGTGCCGGCGATGTTGACGGCGACAACTTCACGATCGCGATCGCAGCTGACATAGGCGATGGAGCGGTCCAACACGACGGCGTAAGGAAACGTCCCACCCTTGGTGCCGCTCGTGCCCCCCGAAGCAAAAGGCCGTAGATCGAATTCGTAGCGCACGGTTCCCGAAGCTGTGTCGATGACGCTAATCGAATCGTTATAGTTGTTGGCCGCGACCAGCGTCATACCGTCCGCAGAGATGGCCAGTCCCGCTGCGTTCGGAGCGACGCCAAGACCCAGGCCGGACGTGTTGGGGCCGGAGGAAGGACAGGGTACGTGGCCAAGGCTGATCTTGCCGCTCGGCGCGAAGCTACTGCCGCCGCTCCGGTAAACGTAAACAGCGTCGTCACAGCCGCCCGCCGCATAGATCGTCTTGCTGTCTGGAGCCCAGACCAGACCAACGTGCGCGTTGAGCTGTTGGATGACTTGTTTGAGAACGGGGCTGGTCTTATTGGAGCCGGAAACGTCGTAAAGAAAGAGGAATTGCGTGGAAGCCGTAGTGTCGAGCTTAGGGAAGTTGGCATTACCGTTAGGGTAATAGAGTGAATTCATGCCGGCGGTCAAGATTGCGAGGGTTTTGCCATCCGGGCTGACGACGGCCTTTACGGCTTCACCGGCGACGAAGTCGGGATAGTTGGCGAGGCCGGGATTCAACACCTGCTGGACGGAGTGAGGTAGAGCCGTTGGTGTGATGTACAAACCTGGGGGAGTTGGTGACTTCTTCTCGTCATCGTCGCTAACCCGAGCGTTGGGTAGCGCATTCGTCATACCCGCAGAGACCAGAATGGTCCAGCCGAGAACAATCGCTTTCGCCAATTGATTGAAATTCAACATTCTCATGCTGCAATTCCTTTCCTACTGGAGTTTCCTCACGATCCAACTGTGAGGCGAGCCTCGGGACCGTAACACGCGGTCCGAGCCATCACAACGGCATCGCGAAAAATTCACGCGGCTTTCTCCGACCTGTAGCAAATTGGAGAGGAACGGCGGGCAAAATAAATTGTGCGTATTGGTGTTTGCAGATTTGTATCAGGCATCCTCAGTGGGCCTGTGGTGTCGGTGCCTTCATCACGAACATTTTGTTGAATCTCGCCAGATCCAGATCCTTGAATTTCGATGAGCTGCGCGCCCGGCCTCGGGTTGTCTTTGTCCGTCCACGTCAGCGTGTTCCCGTACGCGGCTCCGTGGTCCACATCTACGCTCATATACCGCACCTCTTTCCTGGTGATCAAAGTTGGGGCCGCCGCCGGACGGCGATAAATATTTCCTTGCCCGCGCGAAGGTGACGAGCGGAGTGGAGCTCGAACCACTGGCATAAAACCCCGGACGGAAGAGAAAGCTTTCCGAAGAATTGCGGCAATTCGCCAACATAGCTTTTTCCCTGGCGGGTTCCTGCAGAGGATCTAGTGGACGCGTATGGCTTCGATCCGCCAGAGTGATAACCCGATGACACCGGCTAGTGGTGTTGCGGCGAAGCTGGATACGAACGCGAACCCGAAGTAGAGAACTCGCTAGCTCCTCACTTCGTCGACTATAGGAGGCTGCGGAACATGAAACTCAACTATGTAATTCAGTTTGTGGCTGATATGGACCATGCCGTGAAGTTCTATCGCGATGTGCTAGGCTTGCCCCTGAGGTTCCAATCGCCCGGTTGGACCGAATTCTCGACTGGCGAAACATCCTTGGCCTTACATCCCGCGTCTCAAAGGAACCCAGCTGGGAGCCTCGAGCTCGGCTTCAACGTCACGAATCTGCAAACCTTTTATAAGGAAATGACCGCTAAAGGTGTGCAGTTCAGCCTGCCCCCGACACAACAGGATTTCGGGGGTACCCTTGCTCAATTCCTGGATTCGGAGGGTGGCCGCTGCAGTGTCGCCGAGCAGACGTCCAACTCCGCATCTCACCAGTAGCATTGAGCGACAGCCTACCCGCCGCTTAGTGAAATGCAACGATTCAACCGCGGCCTATCGGTTCGCCCGGCTGGACTCGAAGCTGTTGCTTCTTATAGCATCGGAGCGTGAAAACTGCGAAAACTGTCCGGCGCAGCTCGGCAAAAAAAGCCCAAGCCGTTCCCAAGAACTTTTCTGAATACCTCACAACGGTCCCGGCTCCCGCCCGCAGAAACCTCGTCAAAATGCACAGCGTCATTCGGTCCGCGATGCCGCGCGATGCAATCGAGACAATTAGCTATGGCATTCCCGCATTCAAAAACAAAACAGGCGTTCTCGTGTGGTTCGCCGGGTTTTCGGACCATTGCAGTTTGTTCCCCACGGCTTCGATCATCGGAATGTTTAAACATGAGCTTCGTGAGTTTTTCACCTCCAAAGGGACCATCCACTTTGGCATCGACAAGCCTCTTCCCACAGCGCTTATTCGGCAAATTGTGAAGGCACGGCTCGCGCAAATCCAAAGTAAGGGACGACGTTGAATCTCGACAGACCAAGGCGATCCCTGTTTCCGATCGAAGAACTGCAGCTCGGGTACCAGCGGGAATGACGGAATCCCAGCCACAACTCCGTCGCTCAGCAATTGGGTGGATCGCAACAGACCGGTGCAAGGTCTAATTCTTCATTGGCTCGGTTTGCGGCTCGATCGGCACCCAAACCTCTATTGTTGTCCCCTTCCCTGGTTCCGATTGAATCTCGAATTGCCCGCCCAACAGCCGTGCCCTTCCCTGCATGCTGCCAATGCCCAGCCCCGCATTCTTCTTCGCTTCCTTGATATCGAATCCCCTGCCTTCGTCGATCACCGAGAGAAACAACCTGTCTTTCACTTTGCGCAACATCACTTGGGCCTTTGCTGCACCACTGTGCTTCTTCAAATTTTGCAGCGCCTCCTGGACGATACGAAACAAGCACAGCGACACGTCGGAGCCAACATGAGCAGGAATATCAACGAAAGAAAAATCGATTGGGATACCCTGATGGGCGGCGAACTCCTTGCACAAAGCACTCACACCCGGAACGAGTCCCAAAGCCTCCAGGGTAGATGAGTGCAGTCGATGGGATACGGTGTGAAGATCGGCTCCAAGCTCGCTTGCTGATTCCTGAGCCTTCTGTATCTTGCGCTTGAGGCCATCCGACAAGGCGGGCAGTGCCTCTTCAACGCCTTCCAATTCAAACGCGAGTAGCGCCAAACGTTGGCTGAAATCATCGTGGAGTTCCGCCGCCAGCCGGCTTCGTTCCTTTTCCTGGGCGTTGATTAGCAGGCCCGTGAGTTCTAGTTCCGCATCTCTCGCCTGCCTGACCTGGGCTCGACTCTGTTGGAGGTAGGCCGCCAGCGCCGACAAAAAGAGGATGATTAGCAGCCCTGTGATCAAAATCCATTTTGCGCGTGCCCATAGTGACAGGTCGCGGAAAATCACCGTGCTGCCGGTTGGAAGACTACTCTCTTTCAGCCGCCAGCGCTGCAGCGCACGCCAATCGAACATATACGCATGATTGCTGGTTACGATTGGCATGTCCTCGGGCTGCCCACCGCTAAGAACCCGCACTGCCATTTCCGCGGCAACGCGGCCATCGTCCGCCCAGTTCACCAAGTCTCCGCCCACCGCTCCATCCCGGAGATCCACATCGTCCATCACGAACACAGGCGCGTTCGCGGCATCGGCTACCAACGGTACCGACTGCGTTGAATCGACAAAGCGTTCCCCCGCTGCATCGAGTGTGATGGAGGTGTGGTATACGATCGTATTGCTCGGAAGGTGCTTGAGCCGCTCAAGTAGAGCCGACATCGGAAGGTCGGTAAGATACGTGAATTGGAGTTTTGATTCGTAGCTACGGAGACCTTGTTTGGCAACGGCTTCGAAAGCTTGGTCAAACTTGCCCACCCCACCCACCACTACAACGTGCTCGGTACCGGGTAGCATGTGCAGTGCAGCACTCAGAGTCTCTTCCGGGTGTAACCTGCCCAAGACACCCGTGAAATGCATATCGGGCTTTAGCTGCTCCGGAATTTCCCCCAGAATTGCGCAGAAAACGATTGGGGTGTCCCGGAGGAACCGTTCGTGCGACTCGGCTACAAACTTGAGGGATGCTGACCCGGCGGCAATGATCACGTCCGGTTTGCGGTCTGCATACTTTGCAATAAACCCTTCACGAAACCGGCGTTGCGAGACTTCGTCCGGGAACAGCGTCAGTTCCAGGCTTTCATGATAAAGCTCAACCTGGTAAGGCGATTTCTGCAGTTCAGCGAAGATTGTCTGATCGACTTCGGCAAATCCCGGTGCTGACACGATGCCAAGGTCATTAAGAATAAGCACGCGCCGGACTTGTCGGACCTGGGCTGCAAGAGGGATTTGCAGCACAAGAAAAGCCCAAACTAGCAAAGATGCAACGAGCGATTCCCTCAGCCTATGCACTGCTCTTTGGCCGCGACGACAACTTAAGTCGCCAATCAGGCATGTCGTACTAGGAGCTGCCAACGGTCGTTTCATCCAAGGCGAGCCTCACCCGGGTCACTGCATCAACACACAGTCAGTTCGCAGTATACGCTTTGCCGTCTATCCTGCTTAGATGCATCCAAGGGATGGATGCAGCGACGTTCAAGCGACGCGCAGAAACAATCTTTCGGTGGAGTGCACAACAATCTTCCCTCGCCGTTTGCGAATCGCCCCGGTTCTCTGCCATTCGCTCAAAATACGGCTCGCCGTATACGGAGTGATATTCGCCGCATTGGCCAACTCCTCGTTGGTAATATCGAATTCAATGCCGCCTGACACTCTTTGACCCATGCTGGATGTACATCCGAGAAGAACACTTGCCAGCCTCTGCCGAGCAGTCTGGGAACACAAAGCGGCGTGCGCAGCGATATACCATGACAGGTAATCCACAGCGCTGGCGATTGCATTTTCCATAAGTTGCGGGAAGCGGCGCGCAAAGCCACGAATGGTCGGACCGTCCCAAACAAGCACGACACTGTCGCGGACGGTTTCCGTACTCAGGAGGTAATTGGAACCTCGGGGTACCAGCGCCGCTCCACCGAAGGAATGGCCGGGGGTAATCCATATCAAGATGAGTTTTTTTCCGTTCGGCGTTTCAAAGAAATAACGCGCGCGGCCTTTCCAAAGCAGCAGTAGACTATCGGCTGGCTCACCCTGGTAAGTCATCACGGACTTGGCGGGGACTCGACGTGCCCTTGCCGCCGCCAAGATCAGTTCGATTTCCTCCCGTTTCAAGCCCCTTAGCAGGTCGATACTGGGGCGGGCATTGACAGCGATCGCGCGAGATTCCAAAGCCCTCATGTTCTCTCCGTCCGTGGCAATTGATAGCCGAATGGACCGTTTAGTCTATCTCTTTTCAATCAGAATTAGACGAATATCCAACGCGGCCCGCCCCTGGATTCCTATCGTTCGAGGCCCTTCGATGTTGTCCTCCTAATCACCGAAACACCCTCAAACGACTTCATGGCCCTTTCCGGTCTGAGAAACATTGCTCTAAAGCACGTTCAGAATTGCCCGCGGGCAGCGACACCCTGTCTCTCAGAAATTAAAGTATCGGTAGAGAAGGAAATCGGACGGGGAAGGCACTTGGCGTCCCAATTCTCGTTCGATTCGCAAGGGCCCCAGGTCGAGAGTGGTCACTGGGGCTTTTTTTTGCCTGTGATTCTGCCGTTCAAGTGCTTGATGAACGGGCTCACCAGTAGGCGGGTGGCTGCGCTGATTCACCCTTCGACTCAGTCAACTCGCTCGTAACCTTAGACTTCCTAAGTGTCTCCAACGATGGCATCGAGCCAAATTCCCAAAGGCTGAACTTTTCGCCATCAGCGATGGCACGCAACGCGATCGGCTATTCTGCGCCAATCGCTTCGAGATCGCCGGCGATCGCGCGATTGAATCGCCCGGAGGTTTTGTCGAGGAAGAAACCCGTCCCAGGACTCGCCAGATAAAAAGCGACAGAATCGGCAAAATTATTTGCGAATCCATTAGCGATCTCGATCGTGCCGCGCCCAGTGGAAGGATCGAACGTGACACTGTCGCTGCGCAGAGAATCAAGCGACACTGCAGCGTGGGCGCTCATCGCATCCCAGGAGAGCGTAGCGTGCGAGAGATTCTGAATCTCGAGCGATCCCGCCACAGAAACAGCGCCGAACGAGGAGGCCTGCGTGTCGAAGCCGGAAGCACTCATCCTGCCTGAAGCATTTGCTGTCGCCGGCGAGAAAGGAAGCACTTGGCGCTGGGCCGCGCCGAGTTGACGCGTGCGCCCTGCACCACCACCCGCGTCCGTTTCCAAAAAGAGCAGACGCGAATCCGTGACGACATAGAATACGAAACGCGAGGTATCCGCGAGCGTCCCGAGAATGAATGTGCCGCGTCCGTTTTCATCGGGCACGGCTGTGAGGCTGCCAGCGATGGGCGCAGCGGAGAAAACGAGGCCATCACCGGACTTGCTCTCATCGGCTATCCCCGAGAGGATCGAATTGCGGCCGACGCTGACTTTGCCGACCGTCGCGACACGATCGGATGAGGGTGTTTCCAACTTGAATACGAAGTCGCTCAAAATCTTCGTGAGCGAAAACGCAGTTCTATCTTGCCGGAGCAACTGGCCGGACACGAAGAGGCCATCTGGGGTGGAGTCGGCGATCCTGCCGGACTTCCTGTCGGAGGCGAGGACAAAGGAGACTACCAGCGGGTGATCGAATCCCGAAGCGGTCGTGAGCGACATGCTTCCGTGCAGTTTGGAGTCGAGAGCATAGGTCCCGGTGACGCCGCCAATCCGCACGCTAGGCGCGCGATTGCGATTGACATCAATCGATCCGCCGGTAATGTTACCGGCGCCATCCGCGGTAATGCTTCCTATGACTGCGAGAGTCTCGCCAGTCGAAGCAAAGCCGGAGAATTCGATAGCGAATGGGCCTTCGAGCATAGCCATCGGGGAAGCCATAATCGTGAAGGTGTCGTTAGACGGGCCTACGTGGCTATCGGATGGCGTCGCGGTGATCGTGACGGAATTGGGGCTGGGAGGCGTGGTGGGCGCCTGGTAGATCACGGAGCTCGAAAAGCCATTGTTCATGACGTTTGAAAGAGTGCCGGCCCCCGACGGCGATATGCTCCAACTGATTCCAGCGCCGTAGCCGTTGCTCGACGGCGTGGTGGCTTGGAACGTGTAAGTGGCGCCCGCTTGAAGAGTGGTGATCGGATTTGTGATGGAGGCGGTGAGACCGCTGTTTCCCGGCGAGCCGCTACTGTTTCCGTAGCCACCTCCGCAGCCGGAATTGACTCCGGCGACGGCCAGAGCCACGATCCAGGCCATGCAATGCTTCGGGAGGAGGCATGTAGCTTCGCTCCGAAGCTCCCCAGTCCACACTACGACGCCAAGGAACATTCTGAAGCTCTTCATTTCACACCTCCTACTTGCTTACTTGATTTCCATGTAGGTGGGGAACACGTTCGCATCGTGGCCCGTCCTCCGCAGCCCTCGGTCGTCATACAAACAGGGTTGCGGGGTCAGGGAGTCAATTCGGTTACGTGATCAAATGCCTGAACCTCGCAGCCTCTGGTTCGGGGCGTCCGACCTTGAGGTTCTCGGCACCAAGGATAATCAGATTCAGCCCTGGCGTTTCTAAAGAAAAGGTCAAGAAAATGTCAAGAAGACATCAAGGATGGCGACACAGGAAAGGAAGTTCTTTCCGTTATGAAAAGGCGGAACCCTTGCTGAAAGCGGAAAAATCACGCCACTTCGTCCGTTCTATCCTCGATCCAGCGGCAACAGCCCGATGAGACGTGCAAAACGACATCTAGGTACCAGCCGGGCCTTTTCCGACTATTCGACCTATCCATTCAAAGCAGTCACACTAACACAGTGCAAAACGCTGATCCTTGAGCCCGTAGTTGGGGACTCCGGGCTTTTCGCGATTCAGTCTTGCATGCGAAAGGAAGCCGAGTATGCCACGCGATCGTTGACGCGACCACCACCTTGCCTTGAGGCGAGCTTGCTGCCGTTGGAATCGCCAGCCGCACCGACAACGAAACCGCCGCCGTGGATCCAGATGGGCTGAACGTTGAATCGCATTTTCTCCGCAGCTGTGCACCAGCCTTTCTCGCTGTCAACTAATCATCTCAACGTTCGACGCTGACTAGGCTGCGAGAGGCCCCGGCAAGGCCCTGCTTAACGACCGTAGGGTTCGTCCCAGCACCCAAGTTACCCATGACCCGAGCAACCGGGCGCTGACAAGGTTACGCCAACATCGTGTTGACTCCCCATTTACGAGGCGTATATTGACAGTCTCCGAGTTGCAACACCCGGCTCTGCACCGTTGACACGACATTCGCATTTTGAAGGCCTGATCGCTTCGAGAACTTCTGCCGGGGACACCCGAGAGGAGCTAGCTATGGCAACAAATCCTTCCCCAGCCTCCCAGTTGAGTATGGCCGCTGACAAGACACCGGCCGAGATCGTCGTTCGCTGTACCGGAAAGATTACTTCGGACACAATTCAGCTTTTGAAAGCCACGGTCAAACCTCTCCTTTCGGAAGCCAAAACGGTTGTGCTGGACCTGACGAATGTGACCTACATGGATAGCTCCGGGTTGGGTGCGATTGTCGGTTTGTACATTTCGGCGAAAGCTGCTGAGAGCCGGCTGAAGCTTATCAACTTGAACGAGCACCTGAAGGAGATCTTCAGTATTACAAGGTTGGGCCAGGTTATGGCGCAGGGGCGTGACCCCAACGACCTCATTCTGCCTTGATCCCAAGTGAACGAAACGGCTTGCGTGTACTGACAAGCGCGCCAACTCCCTGATCGGAGAAGCCCGCGCTCGCCTTGGAGCGAATTCAGTCCCGGTCAGTTTCCTGAGGCACATCAGCTCCTCGATTTCTTGCGGGTTCACCGGACTGGCGATGGTCGTCCGCGTCGCAGCGGTTATAAACAGATTACGATCCAAACACTCGAGAACATTCCGACGGCGAAGACGATGAACTCAGTTCGACTGTCAAAACTAACCGTTGTTGACCTGGCACAAGCCGACTGGGACAAGGTAGGAGGGGAAGGCTTTGCTTCATTCAGCCGACCTAGCGCGTACCATGGGAAATGGGGGTCGACGTTGTCTTTCCAGTTACAACTGGGTATAAATAAATGCATAGGAGAGTCGGGAATGTTTGGCCGGCGACTTGCTTCGGCGGGTATATTACTCTCGGTGGTGGCGAGCCTGCTCGTCCTCGGAATCGTCGCGGCTGAGGTTCCTGAGCTCTTGTCTTTGGTGGACAATACCTCCAATGACTTCATGGTTCGCAAAATCGGTCACGCCGAATGCGCAAGGCCGTTGACCGCCGCGAGTCATGGTTCGCTCTTACCCGGTTTGAAGAATTTCGCTTGTGAAACGAGCGCCTTCTCGGCCGCTACGGTTGTCGGCGCTGAGTCAATTTCCTTCGACTTGCTTGCCCTGCATTCCGTCCTTCGTAGATAGACCTTTCCTGCTACTCGTTACGTTGCGCGGCCATAGAGCCCTCATCATCTGTTCTCTGGTGCGTCCAACTCCGCTAACGAGCACCTTGCTTTTTGTTTAACCCTCGCAGGTCCAACACGCAAGTGGTGCGCTTTTGGTCTCCCTGATCGAGTTTCAGTCGAAGAGCAGATTTTCATTTTATCGACAGCCCGGCCCTCGGAGGCGACATGTCTCACGCTGATGCAAGTTCCAATATCGTATCCTCAGCTCCTTTTTCTGTTACTGCGCGGCGCAAGCGAATCGTTCCGCGCGCCGCACTGATCTCTGGTTTCTTAGCGCTTCTGGCCCTTTTGGTGATCCTCGCCTTTGATGCCATTCGATCCCTCCGCGACCTGGAAGCCAGCAACCTCCAAGTCCGCCAAGACTATCTAACCCGCGAACGCACACTCCGCAAAATCCGTGTGAGCATCTACGAGTCGGGGACCTTAGTCCGGGA
>Ga0310912_10000278_pt1 | contig 24689 bp, 18 predicted proteins | sample GREbulkMGOX080_FD_203443 | JGI IMG/M metagenome (GOLD analysis project Ga0310912, IMG submission 203443) | Lab enrichment of tropical soil microbial communities from Luquillo Experimental Forest, Puerto Rico - GRE.bulkMG.OX080 | ecosystem: Environmental > Terrestrial > Soil > Tropical forest >...
CCAGCTCCGCGAGAAGCGCTTTCGCGTCCTTGAGATCGGCAGTGTCAAAGCCTTCGGTGAACCCGCCGTAGACGGGTGCCAGCAGCTCGTGGGCCTCGGCCCGCCGGCCTTGTTCGCCCCACAGCCGGGCCAAACTAACGGTGGCGCGCAGTTGCCACGCCCGCGCCTCTTGTGCCCGCGCCACTTCGAGTGCCTTCCGGTAGCATTCTTCCGCCTCGGCTGACGAGCCTCGCGTCTGTCGCAACAGAAGATCGCCGCGCAAGCGGTGGATCTCGGGCTCAACAAACCGCTCGCCAGTCTCCTCGGCGAAGGTCATCGCCTCGCGCAATGCGGCGAGGCCCGCACCGTAGCGGCCGCAAGCGGCGAGTGCTTGCGCCAGGAGGACCAGATGATCGGTGGTTCGGAAACGCGCACCGGTTGCGCCGTAAGCGGCTAGCGCCTCGCGGATCTCGGCGACGGCGTTCTCGCGCGACGCCAGCATCGCTTGTGCAGCGGCTCGCAGGATCCGGCCGGCCGCTACGATCATTGGGATCCCGTGCTCCTGCGCCGAGGCGATCGCGTCCGCGGCGCGTACTTCGACGGTTGACCACTCGCGCCGGTAGGCGTGGAAGGCGGCTGTCCAGGACAGGCAGCGTGAACGGGTATACCTGTGGCCGATGCGATCGACGATCGCGATAGCGTTTTCGGCCAGCCGGAAGGCCTGGTCGGGAAAGCCGAGCAGCCACAAGCACCAGGAGGCGTAGCCGTAGGTGGGCGCTCCGAGCTCAACGCCGTATTTGTCGGCGATTTGCGCTGCTTCCATCTCTGAGACGCGGCGATACCAGCCGATGCCCGCCATGAAATTCTCACGGGCGCGTACCAATTCCGCCAAGTGCAGGTTCGTAATTCCAGCTATCAGGTGGCCAACGATATGGGCGCTGGCGCTGTCGGTCCGGGCTGCCCGAGCGAGGCACTCCACCGCCGTCCTCCCCGCGTCGGCATAGTATGCCGCCCCGTATTCGAAGAGCCAGACACCGAACAAGGTCGGGTAGATCCCTTCGTCGTCGGCGCTCGCCGCGCACAATTCGCGGGCGCGGCTGAATGCCCGAGTCGCCTCGCGCGAGGCAAAGCCGCGGGCCGCATAGCTCGCCTGACCCATCGCCAGCTGCAGCGCCAGCTCCTGCTTAGCGCGGCTCTGCGTGTCCGGCAGCTGCCGCAGTTGCGCAAGGCCGGCAGTCAGGTGGCTGATCGCCTCTTCGTTGGCCGACTGCCGGACGGCACGCTCGCCGGCGCGACGCCAGTATTCGATCGCCAGCTCGGTCAGCCCCGCTTCGCTACAGTGGTGCGCCAGTACTTCCGGTTGGGCGGTGACGATGCTCGAGAAGTTTCGTTCGAGGGCGCCGGCGATCGCGGCATGCAATTGCTGCCGACGGCGGCGCAGCAAGGTCGCATAGGCAGCGTCGCGCACGAGAAAGTGCTTGAACAGAAAGGTCGCCCGCGGCGGAGTGCCGCGTTGGAAGACAAGCCCCGACCCGGTCAACCGGTCGAGCGCGCCGGCCAGGCTGGGCTCATCGAGATGGACTATCGGCGCCAGCAGCTCATAGGCGAATTCGCGGCCGATAGCCGCACTGGCCTGAGCGACCTCTCTGGCTGCCGGCCCGAGCCGGTCTAGCCGCGCTATCAACGATGCGTGCAAGGCCGGCGGGACGGCTGAAGCGGACGATACCGCTCCGGAGAGCGTGCGGTGGATCTGTTCGCCGCTCGCGCTGGCCTCTAGAACGGCCTTGGTCAGCTCCTCGACGAATAGCGGGATGCCGTCGGTCCGCTCGACGATCTCAGCCGCCACTTCGCTCGGCAGCATCCGATCGCCGACAATATTATCGACCATGGCGGCGCCCGCGCGTGCATCGAGCCGGTTGAGCGTCAGCGTGGACACGTGCGGCAGCCGGCTCCAAGGAGCTTCGAATTCGGGCCGGAAGGTCACGACGAGCAGTACCGATAAACGCGACACCCTCTCCACGATCAGGTCGAGCAGTTCGCGCAGGCTCGGGTCGATCCAATGCAAATCCTCGTAGACGCTTAGGACCGGCTGGTTCCGAGCCAGCACCTCAAGCTGGCGCAACAGCGCCGCGAACAGCATCTCCCGCTTGCGCGGCGGGCTGAGGTTCAGCTCGGCAGTCGAATTCGGCAACGACAACAGTTCTGCCAAAAGGTCGATTTCGTCATCGTCGCGCGCCCCGGCCGCCAGCAGCGCGCGCAATTTGCCCAGCTTCTCTTCGGCTACATCCTCGTGCCCGAACCCGGCGGCGCGTTCGAGCTGTGCGATGACCGGGTAGAGCGCGCTGTCCTGATGGTGCGGCGAGCAGAAATAGCGCAGCCTTGTGTGCGGTTCGCCCGCCAGCCGTTCATGCAGCTCAGCCGTCAGCCGGGACTTGCCTATCCCGGCCTCGCCCGATAGGAGCACGACCCGACCCTCGCCAGCCTTGGCGCGACGCCAGTGCCGCAGTAGCAGGTCCAACTCCTCGCTGCGCCCGACCAGCGCAGTTAACCTCGTGGCGCGCAATGCCTCGAAGCGACTCTCGACTGCGCTCGGCCGCAACACCTGGAAGATCGGTACGGTCTCGTCGAAACCTCTGATCTCGACGGCGCCGAGATCGCGGCACTCAAACAGCTCGCCTAACAGCCGCCTCGTGGCCTCGGCGATCACCACGCCGCCCGGCGGCGCCAATTCTTGGAGGCGGGCAGCAAGATTGGGCGTCTCGCCGACAACGTCACGCTGCCGCGCTTCGCCCTCACCGATCAGGTCACCGACGACAACCAATCCGCTCGCGACACCGATACGTGCCTCGAGCTGCGCCAGGGTATCGAGCCGGCTAACCCGCTCGGCGAGCGCCAATCCCGCCCGCACCGCCCGTTCGGCGTCATCCTCATGCGCCTGCGGATAGCCGAAATAAATCAATGCGCCGTCGCCCATGTATCTCGCGACATAGCCGCCAAAGCGCGCTGTTTCCCCTGCGACCGTGGCGTGATAGGCGGCGATAACTTCGCGCAGATCCTCGGGATCGAAGCGCGTTGACAGCGGCGTCGAGCCGACCAGATCACAGAACATCACCGTCAGCTGACGGCGCTCAGCCTCGCCACCGACGGCAGCGGCTGGCCTGGGCGGGGTTTCGATGGCAGGTAGCGGGGCTCCGCCGCGAAGCGCCGCGATCGCCGCCAGCAGCTTGCGGCGATGGCCGATCGACGTAATGCCGAGCCCGGTCAGATCGTCGGCGGTGAGCTCCGCGAGCACCTCGCCGTCGATGTCGTTGGCGGCGAAGGCCGGGGCATATTGCCCGAGCCCGAGCCCGCGCAGCCAGTCGGCGACATCAATGGACATTGCCTCCCTCGGGGGTCTTGTGCGAGCAGTATAAATTCGAACGTTTGTCGAAGATACCGATGGAACCGATCTCTCTAATTGTTAACGGCAGCACCGCCACCGTGACCGCCGATGGCGACACACCGCTGCTCGACATCCTCCGCAATCACCTGGGTCTTGTCGGAACGAAATTCGGCTGCGGCCAGGAGCAATGCGGCTGCTGCATGGTGCTGGTCGACGGCCGCCCCGAGAAATCCTGCGGCAAGGCGCTATCGACGGTGGCCGGCAAGGCAATCACGACGATCGAGGGGTTGGGCACGCCGGAGCGCCCGCATCCGCTGCAGCAGGCCTTTCTCGACGAGCAGGCCGGCCAATGCGGCTATTGCCTTTCCGGCATCCTGATCTCGGCCAAGGCACTGCTCGACCATAACCCGGCACCGTCACGCAGCCAGATCGCCGAGGCGCTTGACGACAATATCTGCCGCTGCGGCAGCCATGTCCGCATCCTGCGCGCCGTCGAACGCGCCGCCGCCCAGCTGCGCGAAGGAGGTGTTCGATGAACACCCCGACTCTGCCGCCACTGCTCGCCGCCAATCCGCGCCTCGATCAGTGGGTCAGGTTTCCGTCACCCGGCCGTGTTGCGGTCTCGACCGGTCGGGTCGAGATCGGCCAGGGTGTGTTGACCGCCATGCTGCAGATCGCCGCCGAGGAGCTCGACGTCGCGCCCGAGCGCGTTTTGTTGCAGACCGGCGACACCGATCTCACCCCCAATGAGGGGTACACCGCGGGCAGCCAGTCTATCCAATTCGGCGGCGTCGCCTTGCGTATGGTCTGCGCCGAAGTGCGCGCGCTGTTCCTCGACCATGCTGCGGCTTCGTGCGGCTATTCGCGCGCCGATCTGGCGGTGCACGACGGAGCAATCACTCACCGCGGCGAGCCGACTGCGCATGATTACTGGTCGCTGGCGGCGGCGGTCGATCTGACCCGCCACGCCACCGGCCAGCCGCCTACCAAGAGTGTACGCGACTATACTGTTGTCGGACGGAGCGCGCCGCGAACCGACCTTCCGGCCAAGGTGTTCGGCGGGCCGGCCTTTATCCACGACATGGTGCTCGACGGCATCGTGCATGCGCGCGTCGTACGCCAGCCGCGCCGCGGAGCGACCATCGCGCGCGTGGACGAAGCAGCGCTGCGGCGCGCCGCGAACGGGCCAGTCGAGATCGTCCGCTACGGCAACTTCCTCGCCATTCTCGGCGCCGAGGAGACGGTCGTCGAGGCAGTCGCCGCGGTCGCACCCAATCATGTCAGCTGGGACGGGGTCGACCCGATCAATCCGTTCCAGGAAGAAGCACGGTGGCTGCTGCAGCAACCATCGATCGATCGCACCATCGGCCCGACGCCGCCCTCCGAGCCGATACCTGGGACCACCAGGCATGAGGCGACCTATACGCGGATGCACATCGCCCACGCCTCGGTGGCGCCGTCCTGCGGGCTTGCCGTCTTCCGGCACGGAAAGCTGCAAGTGTGGACCCATTCACAAGGAGTTTATCCGCTGCGCGACGCGCTAGCCCGGACATTGAAGCTCAATCCTGCGGCGATATCGGTCAAGCATGTGCAGGGGCCGGGCTGCTACGGCCACAACGGTGCCGATGACGCGGCGACCGATGCGGCGGTCATCGCGTTTCACCAGCCGGGAAAGCCGATCCGCGTGCGTTGGCGGCGGGAGGAGGAATTCGCCTTTGAGCCGGTCAGCCCGGCGATGGTGGTCACCGCGCAGGCCGTTGTCGATGATGCGGGGCGACTGGCCGACTGGACCACCGAAATCTGGAGCGGCCGTCACACGAGTCGGCCGGGTGGCGGTGGCAATCTGCTCGCGGCCGAAGCCCTGTCGGACCCGCCGCCTCACCCACCCGCGGTCGAGGGGGGATATCCACCGGGGGCCGGCACGCGCAACGGCGAGCCGCTCTACGATTTCCCGGCAAAGCGCATCGTCCACCACCTGATCGCCGAGACGCCGGTGCGCACATCGTCATTGCGTGGGCTCGGCGCCACCGCCAACGTCTTCGCGATCGAGTCGATGATGGACGAATTGGCCGAGCGGGCAGGGCAGGACCCGGTCGCCTACCGGCTCTCAGTGCTCTCCGATGCGCGGGCTCGGTCGGTCGTCGAACATGTCGCCCGGATCAGCGGCTGGCAGGCTGGGCTGCCGTCCGGCACCGGGCGTGGCCGCGGCGTCGCCTTCGCCCGCTACAAGAACATGGCGGCCTATGCTGCGGTCGTCGCCGACGTCGCGGTCGACGAGAACGTCCGGCTCCTTCGCGTGTGGTGTGCGGCGGATGCCGGCCTCGTGATCAACCCGGACGGTGCGATCAACCAGCTTGAGGGCGGCATCATCCACGGGGCGAGTTGGGCTCTAAAGGAGGGAGTGCGCCTCGACACGGCCGGCATCAGCTCGCGCGACTGGGAGACTTACCCGGTTCTGCGCTTCAGCGAGGTGCCGGAGGTGACCGTCGAGCTGGTGGACCCTATGGCGGATCGTCCGTGTCTCGGAGTTGGCGAGGCAAGCGGCGGGCCAACCGTCGCCGCGATCGGCAACGCCGTCGCCCACGCGCTGGGCGCGCGCCTGCGCGACCTACCCCTGACGCGCGAACGTGTGATGGCGGCCTTGCTCAGGGCGTAGTGCGGCTGACTTCGACCTGGGTGTCGTTGAAGCAGGCGCCTTCAGCGATGTCAGCCTTCAGATCGGCGGAGACCAGCGCGGAGATCGTCTGGCCGGTCGGGCTTGTCATCAGCCAAGCCCCTTTCTCGCTAGCGACGACCCCCGGCCGCACCGCGTCGGTCACGGCGAGGCGCAGCAGGACCTCGCCGCGGTCGTTCCATACGCGCACTTGGTTGCCGTTCCCGAGGCTGCGCGGTGCCGCGTCCGCTGGGTTCATCAGCAATGGCGGCGCCGCGTGCGACCCCTTGAGGTCGCCAAGCGTCGAGGAGATGCGCTTGTCGGACGCCGGCGAGATCAGTCTCAGCGGATAGGCGGCTTCCCGCTCTCTCCAGCTCGGCAAAAGTGCTGCGGCACCCCAGCGTTCGGCCAATACCTCCGATTTGAGCTCGATCTTGCCCGAGGGTGTCGCGGGAAAAATGTTGTCGAACAGGGAAAGCGGCTTGCCGTCGGGTCCCGCCATCTGTAAAGCCCGCCGGGCCGGGATCTCGCTCGGCCGGATGCCGCCCAGCTTCGTATCCGCCATATCTACGGCATCGTCCATCAGCTCAGCATCATCGGCCGCGAAGCACGCCTCGGTGAAGCCAAAGCGCGCGGCAAGGCGGCGGAAGATCTCGGTGTTCGGCAGTGACTCGCCGATCGGCTGGATCACCGGCTCTGCGCGCTGCAGCCAGTGATGTCCATAGGACGGGTAGAGATCGGCGTATTCGAAATGGGTCGCCGCCGGCAATACCACGTCGCAGTGCGCCATGCTTTCGGTCATCGTCAGCTCGACGCCGACCGTGAACACATCTTCCCGGGCGAGCCCGCGGCGCATGCGATTCTGATCGGGATGCACGACAATCGGATTGTGGTTGTAGATGAACAGCGCGCGCAATGGCGGGTCGATGTCGTCCTCTGCGAGATGCCGCCCAATGTCGTTGATGGTGAGCGTACGTGTACCGACCGGCAGCAGATCCGGCCGCTGCAATCGGGCCGGGGTTTTGGGAAAGGCGTTGCCCGCAGCGAGGACAATGCCATTGCCATTGCCGAGCTTGCCGAGCAATGCGGGTAACGCAATGGCAGCTCTGATGCAGCTACCGCCATTGCGGCCCCGTTCAAGCCCGTTCCCGGGGGCCAGCACGAGCGGTTCGGCCTCGGCGAGCCAACCAGCAAAGGTCTGGATCTGGCGTTCCTCCAATCCGCAGACTGCAGCTGCCCGCGCCGCCGGCCACTCTCGGGCCCGCGCCATGAATTCCTCAACGCCCAGCACATTGGCGGCAATAAAGGCGCCATCGAGCGCACCCGACTGCTCGAGTTCGGTAGCAACCGACCAGGCCAGCAGGACATCGGTGCCGGGCAGCAGTGGCAGATGCAGATCCGCCTGCTCGGCGATCTTCGTGCGCAACGGGTCGACGACGACCAGTCTGCCGCCCGCCCGCTGTGCCCGGCGGATGCCCCGGACGAGGTGCAGATTGGTCACCGTCGCGTTGTTGCCCCAGACGACGTTAAGCTTGGCGTGCTCGGCGAATTCGGGTGGGCAGCCGGGAACGGCGCCATAGGTCCCGGTCCAGGCCTCGCTGCGCACCCCGCCGCACAGTGCCCGCCGGTAGAGCTGGGTGGCACCGAGCCGATGGAAGAAGCGCAGGGACATGCTGTCCCCGGCGAGAAAACCGTGCGGGCCGGCATAGTTCAACGGCATCACCGCCTGCGGGCCCCACTGGCCAATGACGGCGCTGACCCGCTCGAAGATCTCGTCTAGCGCTTCCTCCCAAGAGATACGCGCGAATTGGCCGGAGCCCTTGGGCCCGGCGCGGTGCAGCGGATGCAGCAGCCGCTGCGGTCCGTGCACGAAGTCGCCCGTGTAGCGGGCAACCTTGTTGCAGATGACGCCGGCTGTATAGGGCACAGCGTTGGAGCCGCGCACTTTGACGATATGGCCGTATTCGACACCGACCGTTAGGCTGCAGGTGTCGGGACAGTCGTAGGTGCACACGCTCGCATGCTCTTCGGGTGGCATTGGGGTTCTCCTTCCTGCCGCCGCGCTAATAGCCGAGTTCCCAATCGATAACATTGCGCAGCGGCCCGCCATCGAGATACGCACGCAGATTGTCGCAGAAGAGGTCGATGGCGCCGTGCCGATCTTCGTCACTCGCGCCCGAGACATGCGGTGTGATCAATACTCGTGGGTCAGACCACAATCGCGCCGGCGGCAAGTGTTCGAATTCACCGACATAGACATCGAGCGCGGCACCGCGCAAGTGACTTCGTTCGAGCGCGTCGGCGAGGGCGTCCTCGTCGACGATTTCGCCGCGTGCGACATTGACGAGTACGCTGCCCGGTTTCATAAGGCCAAAGCGGTCGTTGTCGAAAAGACGGTTCGTCTCCGGTGTCCACTGGCAGCAGACCACGACGAAATCGCTGACCGGCAGGTAGCGATCGAGATCCGTGGGCCCGCCGAGTTCGCTGAACCCGGATGGCGAGGGCTCGCCCGGTTGCGGGTGGCGGCGCGTACCGACGACCCGCATGCCGAGTGTTGCGCAGAGCCTGCCGACTTCTAGGCCGATGCCGCCGGCGCCGACGACGCAGGCGGTCTTGCCTTCGATCAATAGGGGTCGGTAGGCGCGATGGTCAAAGGTTCCCGCGGCGCGATCGGTAGACGTTTGGTGCAGGCTTTTGGCGAGATGGAGAATGCTCGCCACGGCGTACTCCGCCATCGCCAATGTGCTGCCGACGCCACGCGAGGTCGTGACCGCCACGTCGCTGCCCCAGAGATCGCCCCGACGCAGATTGCTGGCTCCCGCCGGACGCTGATGAAACCATTTCAATCGCGGCGCTCGCGCACGCAGATCGAGCGGAAACGGCCACCCGCCGAGAATGACTTCCGCCTCAGCGAGCAGGCGATCGCGTTCCTCACGGGTCCCCGAGCCGGTCGCCTCCGGCCGCAGGTAGCGTGTGGCGGTGTAGGCGGGCCAGGTTTCGCGATATTCGCCGTCGAACCAGCCGCCTGCGTCCGTCAGTTGGATCGCCTGACCGACGGCTTCGATCTTCGCCCGATCCGGGCCGTTGAGGCGCTGAATGTTCAGGACGTTGACTGGTTGCATGGACTGCTGCCCGGAACCTATTCGCACGAGACGGAGGGAACCATAGAGCCCTGCGATGACGTTTGCCATCCGCAAGCCGGCGGGTCGCACTCGAACCGACCCTTGACAAACGCTATTGTGGTCTATATTTGACCGTACGGTTATTTAATCTATAGGTTTAATACGGCATGAACATGGGCGGATTGTCCCAAGCCAGGCTCCACCGCATGCACAATGTGCTGGCCGGCTACGTCGAACGCGGCGAGATGCCCGGCATCGTCAGTTTGGTAAGCCGGCGGGGCGAGCTGCATGTCGACGCGATCGGCAAGAAAGCGGCCGGCGGCAGCGACCCGATCCGCCGCGACACGATTTTTCGCATTGCCTCGATGACCAAACCGATCGCGGCCGCAGCGGCGATGATCCTGGTCGAAGAATGCAAGCTCCGGCTCGACGAGCCGGTGGATCGGCTGCTGCCCGAGCTCGCCGATCGTAAGGTGTTGCGGAGGCTCGATGGCCCGCTAAACGACATCGTGCCGGCAAACCGGCCGATCTCGCTACGCGACCTGCTGACCTTCCGGATGGGCTTCGGCGTGGTTATGGCACCGCCCGGAACATATCCGATCCAGAGAGCCGTCAGCGAGCTGCTGTTGTTCCAAGGGCCGCCTCAGCCGCAGATGCCGCCGGCCCCGGATGAATGGATCCGCCGGTTGGGGACACTGCCGCTGATGCACCAGCCCGGTGAAAGGTGGCTTTACCATACCGGTTCCGACGTGCTCGGCGTGTTGGTCGCGCGCGCCTCGGGTCAGCCGTTCGAGACATTTCTCCGCGAACGTTTGTTCGAGCCGCTCGGGATGAAGGACACCGGCTTCAGTGTGCCGGCGGCCAAGCTCAATCGGCTGGCAACCAGCTATTGGGGCAATCCAACGACCGGGGCAGTTGAGCTTTTTGACGCGGCCGATGGCGGCCAATGGAGCCGCCCGCCGGCATTCCCGTCAGGCGGTGGCGGGCTTGTCTCGACCGTCGACGATTATCTCGCCTTTGGCCGAATGATGCTGAATCGGGGCAAACACGGGAGCGAGCGCATTCTGTCGAGACCTTCGGTCGATACCATGACGGCTGACCATCTGACACATGAGCAGAAGGCAGTGTCCGGCTTGCTCCCGGGCTACTTCGAGAGTCACGGTTGGGGGTTCGGGGTATCGGTGGTCACCCATCGCGAGGATTTGCCGGGGTCCGCTGGAAGGTTCGGCTGGGATGGCGGTCTCGGCACCTCCTGGTGTTCGGACCCACAGGAGGACCTGGTCGGCATCCTGATGACCCAGCGCGCCTGGACGTCCCCAAATCCTCCTGACGTGTGCCGCGATTTCTGGACCTTGGCCTACCAGGCCATCGACGACTGACAGGGGAGGCATCCTAATGCGCTTCATGATGTTGGTGAAGGCGGACAAGAACACGGAAGCGGGTGTCACGCCCGAGGAGAAGCTGATTGCCGAAATGACGCGATACAACGAGGAACTCGCGAAAGCCGGCGTGCTGCTCGATCTTGCGGGGCTGCAGCCGAGCTCGAAGGGCGCGCGCGTCAAATTCTCCGGAGGAACGCGCACCGTGGACGACGGCCCTTTCACCCAGCCGCACAACCTGGTCGCCGGCTATTGGCTGATCCAGGTCAAATCAAAGGAAGAGGCAATCGAATGGGCCAAACGCGCACCCGCTCCGCACGGCGACGGAGCGGAAAGCGAGATCGAAGTTCGCCAGCTGTTCGAGCTGGAGGACTTCGGCCCGAGCGACGCGATCGACCGCGAGCGCGAACTGGATAAGGAGCTCGCTAAGAAGAAGTAGTCATACCCAGCCGGTTAATCATTAGCCAAAGGAGTACGCTATGCAGTTGAACCCTTATCTGACATTCGACGGACGATGCGAAGCAGCGTTCAAATTCTATGAGAAGGTTCTCGGCGGCAAGATCGAAGCGATGATGACCTACGGCAGCTCGCCGATGGCCGAGCAAACGAAACCGGACTGGCGCAACAAGATCATGCACGCGCGCCTCACTGTCGGCGACAGGATGCTGATGGCTTCCGACGCTCCTCCCGACCGCTACGAAGCGATGAAGGGCATCATGGTGACGCTCGGCATCGATGACCCGGGCGAAGCCGAACGCATATTCCATGCACTCTCGGAAAAGGGGACCGTGCAGATGCCGATCCAGGAGACATTCTGGGCCGCCCGCTTTGGCATGCTCGTCGACCAGTTCGGGACCCCGTGGATGGTCAACTGCGAGAAAGCTGCCTAGCCTCTGCGCCGGCGCGCGGGATCAAACGGAGGCGCCCGACCGGGGTCGAACGGCGACAGGTCGATACGGCGCGCGCTGCCTTCGGTTATCAGCTCGGCCATTGCCTCGCCGGTTGCCGGTGCGTTGAGGATGCCCCAGACGCTGTGGCCGGTGGCAACATAAGCGCCCTCGACACCCGGTACCCGGCCGATCAGCGGCAGCCCATCTCGTGTAACAGGGCGGTAGCAGGCTTGGCGCGCGAGGATCTTCGAGGAGGCAAACACCGGCGACATCTCGCTGCACATTCGCTCCAGCCGCTCGACCGCACCCGGATCCGGGCTCACCGCGGCCGGATCGACCGGCAGCGGACTCTCGCTTGAGATGGCACAGACGTAAGTGGTGCCGTCAGAGTGCGGAAAGAGCTCGGGCGATTGCATGGTGCCGGTCGCCTCCCGGACTTCGAGAAAGAGCGCCTCGGGCGGCACCTTTGTCCCGGTCTCGAAGACCAGGCTATGCCCCTTGAGGCCATATACCGCGGGTAACGGCAGCCATTCCGTAGCGAGGATCGACCACGGGCCCATGGCGATGACGACAGCGTCGCCCTCGATCGTCTCGCCATCGACCTCGACACCTGTGACCCGCGGCCCACGGCACACCACCCCGGTGACCCGTCCGAGACGCAGCTCGGCGCCCTGCGTCTGCGCCGCCCGCATCATCGCGGCGGTAAACTTTCCCGGATGGACCTGGGCGGTCGTTTCGGTCGAGCCCAGACGCTGATTGAGGCTGACGCTTGCCGACAGCCATTCGATGCCGTAAGCGCGGCCATGTTGCCGGAGGCCCATCGATCCGCCATAGGTGGTGAGCCGGCGATAGTTCCAATCGTCGCCGATCTCCTGGGCCAGCCGGGCATGCAGCGCAAAGCTGCGCCGAGCGAGGGGTTCGAGCCGTGTCCCGTCACACCAGTCGAATGCCAGAAAGCCGCCGGATTTGCCTGATGCCGCACAGGCGACCCCGGTGCGCTCGATGACCGTCGTCTCGATCCCGTGGCGGCTCAGAAATAGGCGATCGAAGCGCCGATCACGCCGCCGCCGCAAATCAGCACGCGCATTGACACGGCCCGGTATTTTGTTCGATTGGAGGATGATCCTCGATCCCGTCCCCGGCAAGGAACGCGATGTGAACCGGCCATTGCTCGTGATCGATGGCGACTCGTTTGCGCATCGCGCCTATCACGGCGTGCCAAAATCGGTGCGGCGGCGCGGCAACAAAGGCGGTGGCGCGATTGTCGGCTTTGCTAATTTCCTGTTGCGGCTCTATGCGCAAGAGCAACCGCGCGCAGTGCTCGTCGGCTGGGACACGCTCGACGCACCGACTTATCGACATCGAGCGCTTGAATCGTATCAGAGCGGCCGCGTCTTTGACGCCGAACTGCTGGACCAGCTCGACGTATTGCCCCAGTTCGTTGCGGCCTGCGGGTTCGCCTATGCCAAGGCGCCGGGATTCGAGGCGGACGATTTCCTCGCCGCGGCCGTGGCGCAGGAAGAGCGGCGCGGCGGTGCGGCAATCGTGGCGAGCGGTGACCGCGATGCGTTTCAACTCGCATCAGATCGAACGACTATTCTGCAGCCGGTGCGCGCCGGCGAGATGGCCCGCATCGGTCCCGCAGAAGTACGCGAGCGCTACGGTGTCGAACCAAAGCAGGTACCCGATTTCATCGCGATTCGCGGCGATCCGTCCGACAAGATACCCGGTCTACCCGGTGTCGGCCCGAAAGGTGCGGCGAGCCTGCTGCGCCGCTACGGGTCGCTCGAAGCGGCTCTCGCGCAAGGGAGCTTCGCGGCCCAGGCGGAACAATTGCGACTCTACCGCTCGATCGCTACGATGAACGCCTCAGCTCCGCTGCCGTCGCTCGACGACCAGACACCGACTTGGGGTGTCGCGGCGGCCTTGGCACGGGAATGGGAGCTAAACCAGCTCGCCGACCGCCTCGCCGCGATCGACCGCGGGCAATGAATAAGAAACGGCGCGCATTTATCACCCTTGTTGGCGGTACAGTACTTATCTTGCACCGCATTGCACGTGCGCAGACAGCTGACCGCATGCGGCGCGTCGGGATGCTGTAGCGGAAATAGGGGTTGCGCTCGCTACCGTCGCCCCAGGCAGGAAACGCGCGACTAACCAAACTGATCGTGAGCAGATGTTATTCGATGCGGCCGCGACGGCATGCTGCGCTCGCACCTCCCCAGAAGCACCACAGATCCCTATCCGTGCTGCGAAGCAGAGGTTAACAGCTTCTGAAATTGCCTACTGGCTGCTAGCTTAGGATCGATCGCCCGAAGGCGTGAAAGGCCTCTGCCGAGCGCATAGACGCTTCCTGGAGGTGCTTCGCCAACCACCGCCGAGATCACGTCCAGCATTTTTGACGGCGCGGCTTCGTAGAGACCATCAGGCGCCTGAGCGATGGAGAACATGGTCACCTCGGTACCTGCGTTCTCCGGCCGGATAAACGGGATGATGATTTCGCAAGCTTCGGGAAATGCTTTCCCAGTCGCAAGAAGAATTTGCACGAGCTTGAACGTCGTTGCCGAGGTTTGCAATTCCACGTCAAGCGGCCAGATCTCTTGGAACACCGGGCCTACCACTTCCTGCCAATGCACCAGCTTTTGCACCTCCGGAGCCCTCTCCATTTCTATTGCCAGGTGATGGCCAACGCTCGGGAGCGCGCTTGCACCCGCCCGGCGCAAGGCCGATCGTGCGTCGGTGGCCGTCAAGGGATAGCCCGTATTGTTGGCTCTGTTTGCGATGAGGATACCCGCTAACCATTGCGCGAATATGCGCAGGTCTTCCGCAGCTATGTCGGTGCGGCCAAACATCTGCAGGAAGGGTTTTTTTACACGGCCGAAAAGTTCCGGAGATCCGATGTAGTTTGAGTATTTTCTCGCCGACCACATGGCCGCGGCATCGGGCGATGACCAATCGAACAGGGCAATTAGGCGCGACGTCGTCCAAGTAGGCGCGCGATCGAATAGGAAAGGCAAATCCGCAGCAATCCGTACCCGCGCGAGGAGTCCGGACTTTCCGGGCGCATCGAAGAGCCGGTCCAAGCGCGCAAGCGCATCATCGGGAAGCTCTTTTGCGTCGCCCTTTGTTATCTTGCTGATCAGAACCTCGACGAGTCGCCCGGGGGGAGCGTTGATGGCATCGTTGAACAAGTCACGCATCCGCGACCTCTGCGGCTTCAGTCAATACCGCGTCGGCAATGCAGTCCCACAGGGGCCACAGTAGTTCATCGGGAAGCGTCTTGGCATGCCCATGGAGCCACGATGAAGCCGCGGCGGCAATCTCCCCAAACCTATCCTTCGGCCACCGAAGAAGAAGCTGGGCGATCGTAAGCTCGGTGGCAGCATCCGCGTAAGCGGTGAGCGACCAGAGCAGCTGTTCCCAATACACTGGGGGCCAATCACCGGTCTCCGCGGCAGCAGCCAAACCGCGTAGCGCCCGGTCTGGGTCGCTCCGGCAAAGGCCTTGCCAGCTATCTCCCTCCATGAAGCCTGTGACCGAAGCAATTTCCCTCGCCTTGGCAACAAGCTCGTCGTCTGCTATGCCTCTTAGCTTGTCGGGATCTCCGCGGATCTCGCGCGGGCCTTCTTGCCAGATATGAAACCCGGCTCTTTCTGCAGGCTTCAGTTGCCACTGCGGCCAGCGCGCGCGTATGTCCGCCAAAAGCTTCTTTGCTTCGCGACCGATGTCGAAGCCATCTCGTACCATGTCGGAAAGGATGTCGAAGCGGCTACGATCGAGATAGTCGTCAATCTTAGCGCCGTCGCGGAACCAGCTCCGCGGCGGACCTTCGCATAGTCGGCGAAGAATTTTGCGCCGCTTCTGGGCCGGGAAATCCTTCCACCGCGTGTGGATCAACCGGTAAACCTCGACACTGGAGTTCGTGAGAAACAACTCCCCGGACGGCAAGCCAATCAACATGTCGGCCCCAAGCTTGGCCGGGACATTCGAATTTGCAAAGCTAAACAGCGCGAGCGGCCGTGTGAGGCGGAATGAGCTATCGCGCCAACGCTCCGCCATCGCGACCGCCCTCCCGGGCGATTTACTCGCCAGTCGCGTCCAAATTTCCGCCATCACCCGAACGATGACCTGGAATCCTGACCGGTATTCGTTCTGACGATGCCGCGCGACCGAAGGAACGTCCGTATCTGAGGTGCTGTAGCCTTCGTTTCCCTCTACTCCAATGTCGGTGGCGTCGGCCAACGCAGCGTTTAGCACGGTGGTCAATTGCAGAAGAAAGCTCTCATCGATTTCCGCTGCCGCGTCCGTGGGCCATGCCGCGAGGATATGATCCGACGACGCACTGTCTTCGACCTCATAATCGATCGACATCAGGTCGGAGGGCCGTTCCGGCGTATCCTCCTCGGTGTTCTTCCAGGACAGGCGCTTGCCAATCTTGAGCTTTGGGCGCAACGCGCTTGCGAGCCTCTCCAGCACGGCGACTGAACAATCACCCCGGCTGAGTTGGGGCGCAATGTCGAACCATTCACTATGAGCGAGGCCCCGCTTAGCCGCTCGCATGTGGCGGATAATCAGCGTCCAGCTCTTCGCGAGTAACGGCGGCAAAGTCGCCGCTTGCGCATTTAATCGATATTCGAGGAATTTTGCCGTATCAGGTCCGAAAAAACGAATATTTGCAACAACATCTCGGACGGCATCTGCATCTGCGAAATTGCGCTCGATCCACGAGATCAACTGGGTTTCGCTTTGGATGAGCTTCATCTCCGAGAGCAGGGGGAGCCACGCCAAAGAAGGATTGATTTCTGATAGCGTCGCAGCGAGGTCGTCCCCCGACAAAAAGAACCGCAGCTGTTCACGCTCGAACGGGGTAGCGTCGGCCGGCGTTTTCTTTCGGCGCGCTTTCGGATTGACTGTATCGGTCATGGACCAGCCGCCGCCGTTTCCAGGATGTCCCGGACGCGTGCGCGCCGGTATTCGACGGGCTGCGTGACGTAGCGCGCCCATTCGGAAAGTGTCTCGTAGATCGCATCGTAGTCGGCAAACTCGATGGGCTTGATGCGCTTTGCCTTCCAAAGCGATGCGGATTCCGTCGTGCCTCTCTCGATGGCATAAATGTCATGGAGATCGCGGAACCGATCACGGTCGGCATCGAGCGTTTCGAGTAGCAATCGCATAGCCGCGTCTTCCGCGCCGTAGCCGACCAGCACTAGTGTGCCGAAGCGCATGCGATCCTCGAGATAGCGCGATGCCCAACCACTTCGGAGGTAAGCATCGCCGAAATCAGCGCTGGTAAGGATCAAGTCGGTGCGTTCCAAGTTCAGCGTACCATCGGCAATCCTTCCGTGGAGATGCAGAATTCCGTGGTCACGTTCGCCGCCAGCGCGTGGAATAGACACGCCGGCATAGCTTGGCACGTCTGCCATCCCACCCGTGCTCGCCGCCCGCTCGAACAGTGTGTCGAAGTTTGTCGTCAGCAAGCGGGGGCGACCGTCGCTGTCCCGTGATAGTTGGAGCAGCGCGAGATGGTCGGGAAACGCGATGGCTGGCGTGTGTAGAAGCTTGGCTACCGCGTCGCGCATGCGCGATGGCGTTCCTGGACGGTGGGTGCGCTTCTCCAGGGAGCGCAGCGCCCGGTCATATTCCTTACTGGCGATCGCATTTCGCTCGGCGGGCTCATCATTCGGCGATTCCCCAAGCCGGGCATAGAGGCCCTCGGTCAGCTCCTTGAACGATGGCAAGTTGACACGGAACGAAACGCCGGCGCCGCAAAGGAACGTGGCGCTGCCATTAGTGACAGCGCTGATCAGCTCATCCGGAATGTCTGAGCCTTGTTCAAGAAACCGCACTGATCCCCCCTGGCACCCTTTAGATGTACCTAGCCGCGGATCGGTATCTATTGGTTAGATTTGTAATGGTTGCATAATGGCGTATGTGCATCGGAGGAGAATTTGGTATCGGGAGTCAGCGGTCCCGCCTTCTTTCCCAATGGCGACCTCATGGTTTCATTAATCACACCCAAGATGGGCTATCGGTCGACACTGACCCCTCGACCGAAAATGAGCGAAGTATCGCTCCTGGCGGACTATCGGGGGCGTCATTACGCGCTGTGGGATCACAATACGCCCTTGGCGTGCAGCTCCTTCATTTCCGCCTCGCTGAGGCCGAGCCGGCCGAAGATTTCAACGTTGTGCTGGCCGAGCTTGGGGGCGACACTGCGGACCCGCACGCCTTCGCCAATTTTGATCGGGGTGCGAATGTACGGCACCTCACCCAGTTCCGGGTCGCGCGCATATTGGACGAAACCGCGGTGGCGCACCTGCGGGTCGGCGAACAGCTGCGCGTAATCATAGACTGGGCCGCACGGCACACCGGCGGCTTCGAGCACCTCGACCCAATCGTTGGTGGTCTTGGTCATCAGCACCGCGTTCATCACGGCCTCCAGTGCCTCACGGTTCTCCATGCGATGCTGGTTCGTGGCAAAACGCGGGTCCTCGCACCATTCCGGGTGCCCTAACGCCTTCGCACAGCGTGCCCAGATCGCGTCACCGGCGGCTCCCACCATCAGATAGCCGTCCTTGGTCTGCATGCGCTGGTAGGGCGCGTTCTGGCGATGGCGCGAGCCCTGCCGGGTCGGCTCCTCGCGGTCGGCGAGCCGTTGCGCCGAGGTCCACGAGCTAAAACCGATCGCGGTCTCCAATAGCGAGCATTCGACAAGGCGGCCCGTGCCGGTATGCTGGCGCTCGTAAAGGGCGGCGAGGATGCCCTGCACTGCCCACATCCCGGTGCCGAGATCGCAAATCGGCAGACCGACCGAGGTCGGCGGCCCGTCGGGCTCGCCGGTCACATGCATGATCCCGCCCATGCCTTGCGCGATCAGGTCAAAGCCACCGCGTCCGGCATAGGGCCCGTCATAGCCGAGCCCGGAAAGCTGGGCGTAGATCAGCCGCGGGTTGACCTCGCGCAACGCGTCAAAGCCGAGCCCGGCGCGCGGCATCACCGTCGGCCGATAGTTCTCGACCAGCACATCCATGGTTTCGACGAGCCGCAGGAACAACGCTTTCCCTTGCGTCTGCTTGTAGTCGAGGGTGATGCCCTTCTTGTTGCGGTTGATGTAGCGGAAATAGGGATTGCGCTCGCTGCCGTCGCCCCAGGCGCGCACCGAATCGCCCTTGCTAGGGCGTTCGAGCTTGACGACCTCAGCCCCCATATCGGCAAGGATCATCGTGCAGAACGGCCCCGCCATGTGCTCGGTCAGATCGAGCACCTTGAGGCCGGCGAGCGGGCCGTTGCGATCGCCTTGTGTCTGTTGCAGCTCAGCCACTAACCGATCCTCTCGTTTGCGACGCTGCGGGATCCCTTTGCGGAGCCGAGGCCGGCATTTATATAAGCCGATAGTGCGTTTATATCAATTGTCATTTGATATTTATATGCTCCAACAAACAACGTTTGAGAGCCCGCCAAATTCGGCTGCCGTTCGGCTGCCAAGCCACCACAATTCGGCTGCCGAACGCCTCGCCCGATAACATCCAAGCTACTGATTCGACGCCGTTTATAAGCGGAATAGGACGAGTTTTAGACGCCAAAACGCGAAATTCCGCTGCGCTGAGGAGGTGGGCGGAGTCAGCTTTTGACGGTTTCGAGCGAGGGCAGGCGGTAGCGGTCCTCGGGGTTGTCCCAGCCCTTGAAATTGGGTGTGCGCTTCTCGGCAAAGGCGGCACGCGACTCCATCAGGTCACTCTTGGCGCCGTGCTCGCGTAATGCGCCCGCCAGACGCTGCATCTCGGGCGCCGGCATCGGGCGCATCTGCCGCATCATATGGACGGTGTTGACGCGCGAAGCGGGCGGCAGGGTCAAGAGGTGCTCGGCCATCGCCATGGCACTCGGGATCAGCTGGTCGGCGTCGACCAGCCGGTTCAGAAAACCGATCTGGTAAAAGCGCTCGGCGGTGAAGCGAAAGCCGAGCGCCATCTCCATCGCGACCGGGTAGGGCAGGTTGGCCAGATGTCCGTGATTGTAGCCGCCGAGCAGCCAGCGCTTGGCCTCGGAGACCTCGAACACCGCCTCGCGCACCGCGACCCTGAGATCGGTGCGCTCGACCAGCATAAAGCCGCCGCCCATCGCATAGCCGTTGACCGCGGCGATGACCGGCTTTTCGAGCGCCCCCGACATGAACGGGTCCTCGATCGCCGGCCGCTGCCCGCCGGGCACCCCGCGCTGCAGCGACTCCTTCATGTCCTCGCCGGCGCAAAAGCCGCGGCCGGTACCGGTAAAGATCGCGACTTCGAGTCCGTCATCGTGGCGGAACTCGGTCCAGGTCTCGGCGAGCCGAGTGCGCATTTCCTGGTTCAGCGCATTCAATCGCTCGGGCCGGTTCATCCGCACCACGAGCACCTGTCCCAAGCGTTCGGTCTCGACGACGGCCATTGTGTTTTTCTCCCTCAGAGCTGGCCCGGTGGGCGGAGCGAGGCTACCATCGCCGGGCTGCCGATCAAATCACCTCGCAGAGGAGGGGCGAATGGCTCTGGTACCGCTGGCGACCAAGGGCAACTTCTTTCACGTCTACGACTTCCGGGTCAAACCCGGCACAGGCGACGAGTTCATCGAACTCTTCAACGAGTTCGACTACGGCGACAACAACCCGTTTCATCGCTCGGCGGCACAGGTGAAGGACGGGGTGCTCTGCCGCGACGCCGGGGACCCCGACCACTTCTACCTGATCGGCGAATGGCGGGACATCGAAGAGCACCGGCGCATCCGCGAGCGAGTGGCGCGCGAAATCAGGCCCGAGTTCGTTCAACTGATCGAGGGCGGACATTTCGTGCCGACCTATGCCGAGATCGTGTCGATGACGCCCCAGGAGGTGCTCGACAAGTCGCAGCAGCGCTGATCCGCTCAGAGCGTCGAGATCCAGAAATCGGCGATCAGCGCCATGCCGGGTGCAGGCATCTCGGGTGGCGTCTGGATGCAGACAAAGGGCAGCGGCTGAGCGCCGAAGCGAGAGGCCCACGCCGTCGCGATGCCGGGAAATACCGTCGTGTCTGAGACGAAATATTGGGAGCGGAGGATCTTTGCCAGCGAGGCGCCTGCCGCTTTACACAACGCCTCGGCATAATCATGGATGGCGGCGGCCTGAGTAAATCCGGCGTGAGCAAGCCCGGGGAACCCCGGCGAGATTGTCTTGCCGATCACGTGCCCATCCCTCCCGATCGCCATCAGCCCGGACGGCAACAGGAACTCGCCCACTTTGACGCAGGGCCCATAGGCGGCCATTTGCGGAATATCGGCTGCGATGACCTCTTTGACGCGTTTTGCGCCATTGGTCAGCGCCATCAGATTGATCTCGATGATGCCGCCAACCATCGCGAAGCCCTTGGTCGGGACGACCGTCAGCGCGCACGGGATATTCCGGTAATACTGGGTCCAGACATCGACGAAGTCTGGGAAATTCTCGACGTTCTGGATATAAACCTGGGCCTTCACCGAGCGCTCGAGTGACGACCCCGCCGCTTCGAGCGCCGGCTTCAATCGTTCCTGAATGATAAATTCGGTCTGCTTGCGGATCTCGGTGCCGGCCCACAAGCTGTGGCCAGGGACGTGGGCGCGCGGATCCAAGCCGTGTTCTCGCCCGCTCGCCATTTGTCCGGCGACGAAGACGAAGTCGTCGCAGACCACGGTCGGCACAAAGCCCGAGCTGGCGGAGGCCGTGACAGCTGACGGATAAACCTTGCGGATCTCGCACTCCGGGCGCGGCACCACCGCGATCAGCGAGGTCGAGATACCGCTCTCGCCACCGAAACAACGCTCCATGACCACCGATGTGCTCGGCGGGATGTAATCGCCGAAGGCCGCGCGGCGTGCCAAATGATAGGGGTCGACCGCGGCCGGGGTCGGATAGAACTGATCGAGGCGGACACCGTGGGCGAGGTCGGACCCGAAATCCTGGAGGATCCTCTGCATCCGCTGCAGGATGAAGTCGCCCTCGCGCCGCCAGCGCTGGCGGCCGAACAGAGGAAAGCCGGGTGTCCCGGCGACCGCTTCGGTGACGCCGGCGGCGAAATCGAACGCCTCGTGACCCGTCAGAAAGATCCATGGCCCGGCCTTGACCGCATAGGCGTAGGGCACGCCGCTGCCCAACAGGCGCTCGACTGCCTTCACTTCGGGTGTCGCCATCGATTTCCTCACCGAGCTTTGGCTCTGACGGGTGACACTAAGACCCGATCGACCCGCCGGCCATCCATCTTGACGACTTCGAACCGATAGCCGGCAGCGGTGATGCGGTCGGCGACCATCGGCACGCGGTTGAGGCGTGCCATCACATAGCCGCCGAGCGTATGGAAATCGGCATCTTCACCGGGCAAATGGGAAATCCCGAGGACTTGCCTCAGCTCGTCGAGGCCGACCATCCCGTCGATCAGGCAAGTGCCGTCTTCACGTCGCACCACCCGCTGATCGGCTTCGGCCGAGCCGGGGATGTCGCCGACCAGCGCCTCGAGGATGTCGCTCTGCGTAACCAGCCCTTCGAGATCGCCGTATTCGTCGACGACCAAGGCCATCGGCTCGCCTGAGGTCTTGAACGCCTCGAGGACGCGGAGCGCGGTCACTGTGTTCGGCAAGTAAAGCGGCGGCCTGGTCGCCGCGCGCAAATCGAAGGGCCGCCCGCTGAGCGCGGAAATGAGCAAATCCTTGGCCTGAACGATACCGATCACCTGCTGCGAGCCGCCCTGCACCACGGGAAAGCGCGAATATACGCTATCCCGAATCTTCTGCCGGTTCTCCTCTTCCGGGTCGTCGAGGTCGAGCGATTGTATCCGTGTCCGCGGTGTCATCACTGCGCTCGCGCGCCGATCGCCGAGCCGCAATGCCATCTCGACGATTGCCGTCTCGGCTTCGGGGATGTGGCCGGTCGCAACGCCCTCGCGCAGCATGAAGCTGATCTCTTCGTCGGTCACCGGTGCCGTCCCCGGGCCGCGCATCGGCATCAGGCGAAGCACCAGGTCCGTCGAGGTGCTCAAGAACCATTCGATCGGCGCTCCCGCCCGTGCGATCGCCCGCATGATGCGGCCGAGTGCTGCGGCAATCCGCTCGGGATGGATGAGCGCAATCCGCTTGGGCACGAGCTCACCCAGGATTAGCGAGAAATAAGAGATGCAGATCACGACGACCGCCATGCTGACGACGTGCGCGTAGCGCGCGAGGAACCCCTCATAGCTCCTGAGCTGCTGTTCGAGCGTGTCTCCCAACGTTGCCTCACCAAAGGTCCCGGACAGTATCGCGATCACTGTGACGCCGATCTGGACCGTCGAGAGCAGTCGCGAGGGATCCGCTTTCAGCTCGAGTGCGGCTTCTGCCCCGGGATTGCCGATCTCTGCGAGCGGCTGAAGGCGCGCCTTCCGGGAGGCCACGAGAGCGATCTCGGCCATCGCGAAGAAGCCGTTCACGATGATTAGCAAGAGTATGATCGAGAGGTGCAGGGTCAGCATCGCAACCGCCTGTCGAGGTTGCGTCCGCCGAGGACGCTCGCGACCTCAGTGTCGAGCAAATCGTGCAACGAAAAAAGCCGCGCCGAAGCGCGGCTTTTGACGCGGGTCGCGAACTCAGTCAGCGAGAATAGAATTCGATGACAAGATTGGGCTCCATCGTCACCGGATAGGGCACGTCGGTCGGCTTTGGCGCGCGGACGAACCGACCCCTCATGCGATCGTGGTCGATCTCGACATAGTCAGGAACGTCGCGCTCCCCGGAGCTTGCCGCCTCGAGTACGAGCGCCATCTGCTTGGCCCTCGCCTTGAGCTCGATCGTATCGCCGTCGCGCACAGAGTAGGACGGAATAGTGACGCGTCGCCCGTTGACCAGGACGTGCCCGTGATTGACCAATTGACGCGCGGCAAATGGTGTCGGCACCAGTTTCATGCGATAGACCACGGCGTCGAGGCGGCGCTCGAGCAACTCAACCAGATTGTCCCCGGTGTCGCCGCGCCGCCGTACCGCCTCTTCATAAAGCTTGCGGAACTGGCGCTCGCCGATATTGGCGTAATAACCCTTCAGCTTTTGCTTGGCTGCAAGCTGCGTTCCGAAATCGGACGGCTTTTTGCGCCGCTGCCCGTGCTGCCCGGGACCGTATTCGCGCCGGTTGAGCGGGCTCTTCGGCCGACCCCACAAATTCACCGCGAGGCGCCGATTGATCTTGTATTTCGGTTCGTCGCGCTTGCTGCTCATTCGTTCAATACCTGGATTCGACCGGGCGGCACCATAGTCGACGCGGGGGAAAAGTCAATTCAGAGGCGGCAGGCAGGGGGCTATTCGGCAGCCGCGGCAGCGGCGCGGGCCGCTCGCCGACGCTCGTTCGGATCGAGCAGTCGCTTGCGCAGGCGGATCGATTTCGGCGTCACCTCGACAAGCTCATCATCGGAGATGTAGGCGATCGCCTGTTCGAGGCTCATAATTTGCGGTGGTGTCAGCCGCACCGCCTCGTCCCTCGCGGTGGTGCGGATGTTGGTCAGCTGCTTGCCCTTCATTGGATTGACATCGAGGTCGTTGCCGCGGGTATGGGCGCCGATGATCATCCCTTGATAGACCTGGATGCCGGGGTCGACGAACATCGGCCCGCGGTCTTCGAGATTCCATAGCGCATAGGCGACGGCGAAACCTTCGGCGTTTGCGACCAGGACACCGTTGGACCGTCCCTCGATCGCCCCTTTATGGAGCGCATAGCCGTGGAACAGCCGGCTCATCACCCCGGTGCCGCGGGTGTCAGCGAGAAACTCGCCCTGATAGCCGATCAGGCCCCGCGTGGGACCGAGAAACGAGAGGCGCCGCTTGCCGCCGCCCGAGGGCCGCATCTCCTGCATCTCCGCCTTGCGGCGGCTCATCTTTTCGACGACGATCCCGGCGAATTCCTCGTCAACGTCGACGACGACCTCCTCGATCGGCTCGAGCCTCCGGCCGGTCGCCGGGTCGCTGGTAAACAGCACCCGCGGCCGTGAGATCGACAATTCGAAGCCCTCGCGCCGCATCGTCTCGATCAGCACGCCGAGCTGCAATTCGCCGCGGCCGGCGACCTCGAATGCGTCCCTCTCGCGGCTATCGCTGACGCGGATCGCCACATTGCCTTCGGCTTCGCGGAACAGGCGCTCGCCGATCATTCGCGATGTCACCTTGGTTCCCTCTCGGCCGGCGAGCGGGCTGTCGTTGACCGAAAAGGTCATCGCCAATGTCGGCGGATCGATCGGATCGGCGGGCAGCGGGGAGACGACCTCGGGGGCGCAAATCGTGTCGGCGACGGTG
>Ga0310912_10000280_pt1 | contig 24621 bp, 25 predicted proteins | sample GREbulkMGOX080_FD_203443 | JGI IMG/M metagenome (GOLD analysis project Ga0310912, IMG submission 203443) | Lab enrichment of tropical soil microbial communities from Luquillo Experimental Forest, Puerto Rico - GRE.bulkMG.OX080 | ecosystem: Environmental > Terrestrial > Soil > Tropical forest >...
CGTGGAACGGCGGCGAGGCGCTGGAGGATTGGTAACGCGAACGCGGCGGTCTTACCGGTGCCGGTTTGTGCGATGCCGCAGAGATCGCGCCCGCCGAGCACCGGGGGGATGGCCTGGAATTGGATCGGCGTGGGCGCCGCGTAGCCTTCTGCGGCGAGCGCGCGAAGGATGGGCGCGGAAAGTCCAAGGTCGGAGAAACGGGGCAAGTTGGTAACGGCCTCTCGGTATGTGTATTCCGACAGTGTGTTCGCGCGAACGCGCTGCGCGGTCGGGAGACGACCCGCGCGATTAGGGCTGTCCAGATGTCGGCAGGGGATAAAGACCGGTCCGCTCCCACCGCGTCGGTGGTTCGCTCACGCAGGCCCGGTCACGTGACTCAACCCAGGAGCACGAACACTGCACGGCTAATATGCTGACGGATCTGGCGCAATCAAGTGCCCGCGACATTCTCGGCCGCGAGAGTCGCGGCCGGCAGCCCGGTCACCTAGTGTCGCGAATTATGTCGGCTAGGCCTATCGCGCACCTTGTGCTATCGGCCACGATGATGGGCGCGGCTTGGCCTGAACCTAATGCTAAGGCGCCCCGGTTCGCCGATACATCAGCCGCGCCTTTCCCGAACTTTCTGAGACCGAGATCGCTCGCGTCGTTGCCAGGATGTGGGACAATCTTGGCCGTGTCGCGGCCGAATACCCGCATTTAGCGAAAATCCGCGTCTTCGAACCGGGCGGGGGGTCGACGGCGCGCGCTTCCGGTTTACCGTATTTCCGCCGCTGCCGGTAACCCGAAGCGGCGACTTTCATGCCGACGCTGCAGCGCTGATGACCCGTGTCAACGCGACCTTGGAGGAGTGGATCCGCGCCCGACCGGAGCAATGGCTTTGGGTGCGCCGACGCTGGCCGGATTAGCCGATTATCGGCCTTTTTGATTGAGAAGAGGACCCCGCGCCCACCTCGCGAAGAACGGGGCGCGGGGGTTTGGCTTTCTAGTACGGGGTCTTATGGGTCCCTCAGTAATCCATGCCGCCCATGCCGCCCGGCGGCATACCCGGTGCACTCTTGGGCTCAGGTCTGTCGCCAATCATTGCCTCGGTGGTGATCAACAGCCCCGCAATCGAGGCGGCATCCTGCAATGCCACGCGCACAACCTTGGTCGGATCGATAATCCCGGCCGCCACCATGTCTTTATAATCGCCCGACTGTGCGTCAAAGCCGTAATTCGGGTCATCCTTGTCCGTCAGCTTGCCGACCACGATCGAACCCTCGACGCCGGAATTCTCCGCAATCTGGCGTACCGGCGACTGGAGCGCTTTGCGGACGATGTCAATCCCGACCTTTTGGTCGTTGTTGGCGGGGCTGAGGCTGGCCAGAACCTTACTGGCAAAAAGCAGTGCCACGCCGCCGCCGGCTACGACACCTTCCTCGACTGCAGCCTTGGTCGCGTGCATCGCATCGTCGACCCGGTCCTTACGCTCCTTGACCTCGACCTCACTGCTGCCGCCGACGCGGATGACCGCGACACCTCCCGCCAACTTGGCCAGCCGTTCCTCGAGCTTCTCGCGGTCGTAATCGGAGGTCGTTTCCTCGATCTGCGCCCGGATCTGGTTGGTGCGGGCAGTAATGTCGTCCTTGGTGCCGGCGCCGTCGATGACGGTCGTGTTCTCCTTCTCGATCCGCACCTTCTTAGCGCGGCCGAGCATGTCGAGTGTGATGTTTTCGAGCTTGATGCCGAGGTCCTCGGAGATCACCTGACCGCCGGTCAGGGTCGCAATGTCCTCCAGCATAGCCTTGCGGCGATCGCCGAAGCCCGGCGCCTTGACCGCCGCTACCTTGAGGCCGCCACGCAGCTTGTTGACGACCAGCGTCGCTAATGCCTCGCCTTCGATGTCCTCGGCGACGATCAGCAAGGGGCGGGCGCTCTGGACGACGGCTTCGAGAATCGGAAGTAGCGTCTGCAGGCTGGAGAGCTTCTTTTCGTGCAGCAGGATGTAGGTGTCTTCGAGCTCGGCCAGCATCTTCTCAGCATTGGTGACGAAATACGGGCTCAGATAGCCGCGGTCGAACTGCATCCCCTCGACGACATCGAGCTCGGTTGCGAGCGATTTCGCCTCCTCGACGGTGATGACGCCTTCGTTGCCGACCTTCTTCATGGCCTCGGCCAACATCCGGCCGATCTCGCCGTCGCCATTGGCCGAGATCGTGCCGACCTGGGCGATTTCGTCATTGGTCGAAATCTTCTTCGAACGCTTCTGAATGTCCTTGACGATGGCATCGACCGCCATGTCGACACCGCGCTTGAGGTCCATCGGGTTCATTCCCGCGGCCACTGCCTTGACCCCTTCGCGCACCATGACGTGGGCGAGAATGGTCGCCGTCGTCGTGCCGTCGCCGGCGACCGTGCTGGTCTTGCTGGCCACCTCGCGGACCATCTGCGCGCCCATGTTCTCGAACTTGTCGGAAAGCTCGATCTCCTTGGCGACGGTGACGCCGTCCTTGGTAATCCGCGGCGCGCCATAGCTCTTGTCGAGGACCACGTTGCGGCCCTTGGGCCCCAAGGTCACCCTAACTGCATCGGTGAGTATGTCGATGCCGTGCAGCATGCGCTCGCGCGCGTCGGTGCCTAAGCGAATGTCTTTAGCAGCCATGATCGCTTTCCTTTCAGCGGGTCTTTGCAGGGGTGCCGGCGCCCTCGAAGCAGCCCATGATGTCGGCCTCCTTCATGATCATCAGTTCCTCGCCGTCGATCTTGATTTCGGTACCCGACCATTTTCCGAACAGCACGCGGTCGCCGGTCTTGACGTCGAGCGGATGCACCTTTCCGTCTTCCCCGCGGGCGCCCGGCCCGACAGCGACAACCTCGCCTTCCATCGGCTTTTCCTGGGCGGTGTCGGGAATGATGATCCCGCCCGTCGTCTTCGCCTCCTGCTCGACGCGCCGCACGAGCACGCGATCGTGCAAAGGTCTGAATCCCATAAAAAAACTCCCTAAGTTAGAGATTCAATGAGACCACCTTCGCATGGAAAGCGGCTCGGGAACATCCCTTAACGCGAAGATTAGCACGACTCGCCGGCGGGTGCGCTCTACCTTGGGATCGATCCACTTCGCGACCGCGATGACGAACGAAAGGTTTGTTTTGGGCCGCGACGAGCAGAGGGAGGATTGCAGTGACCGTTATTGACTTCCGAGCCGACCCCGCTACCGCTCGGTCTTACCGCGTCGTATCGCTCGTCACCCATGCCGACATCCCGGACATCGTCTGGGCCGACGACGAGGCGGGCTGCTACGGGGTGCAGGGCCGAGATGCTAAAGGCAAACCAATCGTCGTAGAGCGGTCTGGGCCGATCAGGATCGTCACCGCGAGGAGGTGACCATGCCCGATCGCGACTTGCCGAACCTTGGGACAGGACGATCGGGGTGCCGACTGAGCCTGCCCCCAAAATGCCCTCGTTCAAAACCAGCATCCGTTCTGGTTGTAGTCCTGCTGGGACCGGGCTGCAAACTCGTTCGGGGCGAGGCCGCCGAGGCTGGTGTGGGGCCGGCAGGCATTGTAATCGAGCCGCCACGCTTCGATGATCCGCCACGCCATCGTCAAGCCATGGAACACGTGCTTGTTGAGGCACTCGTCGCGGAAGCGGCCGTTGAGGCTTTCGACAAAGGCGTTCTGGACCGGCTCGCCAGGCGCGATGTAGTGCCATCCAATGCCGCACGTCGCTATAGCCCGTCAGAGTGCGTCGGGATATGGAAGCACAAGATCACCGGCAATCCCGATCCGAAATACATTTCGACCAGTTACACGGAGCGCCACAACCTCACGATGCGGATGAGTGAGACGGTTCACTCGACTCACGAACGCGTTCTCAAAACGTGTCGACAACCATTGTCATGCTCTAGCGCTATATTTCGTTTTCTACAACTTCGTGCGGCAGCACAAGAGCCTTAAAAGGGCTTTCGCCAGTGATGGCAGCGGGTATCTGCGATCGGTTATGGTCAATGGACGACATCGTTGCGCTGATTGATCGCCGAGAGAAACTTCGCACAGGAACGCTGAGAGTCGGATGACCTGTTACATTCAAACTGACGCACTACCCGCGGGTGGGTGATATTGACGGTCAGCGGCGCGCCGCTTACGTAGATTCCGTATGGCTACGCTTCCGATCATCACAGCGCCCGATCCCCGGCTCAAGATCAAGGCGCGGCCGGTGCCTGCGGTTGACGACAAAGTCCGGCGGCTGATGGACGATTTGCTGGAGACGATGTACGGCTCGATCGGCATCGGCCTCGCCGCCCCGCAGGTTGGGGTGGCGAGCCGGGTTCTCGTCGTCGATGTCGCGCGCGAGGGCGAGAAACCACACCCGCTAAGGCTGGCCAATCCGGAGATCCTTTGGCGCTCGCCCGAGGTGATAGTGTGCAACGAGGGCTGCCTGTCCTTGCCGGAGCACTATGCAGAGGTCACCCGTCCGGCCAAGGTCGGCTTGCGCTACCTCGACTACCAGAACGAGATCCGCGAAATGGAAGTGGAGGGGCTGCTCTCGACTTGCCTGCAGCACGAGATTGACCACCTCGACGGCATCCTCTTTGTCGATCACATCTCCTCGTTGAAGCGGGGGATGATCTTGCGCAAGCTCGCCAAGGCAAAGCGCAACAAAATACCGGCAACCGCCGCCTGACCCCGAAGGGGCGAACGATAGAGACCACGACCTCGGGACGCGCGCTCGATCTCGTCTTCATGGGCACGCCGGCTTTCGCGGCGACGATCCTCGACGCGCTGATCGATGCCGGCCATAATATCCTCGCTGTTTATACTCAGCCGCCGCGGCCGGCCGGGCGCAGGCAGCGCGTGCAGGCTTCGCCGGTACAATTGCTCGCCGGTCAGCACCGGATTCCGGCGCGCACTCCCATTAGCCTTCGGGAGGAGGCGGAGCAGGCGGAGTTCGCCGCACTGGATGCCGACGCCGCGGTAGTTGCCGCCTACGGCCTGATTTTGCCGCGGCGGATGCTGGGGGCACCGCGGCTCGGATGCCTCAACGTGCATGCCTCCTTGCTGCCGCGCTGGCGCGGCGCTGCGCCGATTCAGCGCGCCCTGCTCGCTGGTGACCGCGAGACCGGGATCACGATCATGCAGATGGATGAAGGGCTCGACACCGGCCCGATCCTGCTGCAGCAGCGGGTGCCGATTGCCGCCGATGCGACCGCCGCCGGGTTGTCGGCCGAGCTCGCAGTGCTCGGCGGAAGGCTGCTCCTCGCCGCGCTGGACGGCGTCGCAGACGGCCGGCTCGTGGCGCGGCCGCAGCCCAGCGACGGCGGCACCCATGCGCCCAAAATCCGCCGCGAGGAAGGCCGCCTCGACTGGACGCTGCCGTCGGAAGAGTTGGAACGGCGGGTCCGGGCGCTCGATGTCTGGCCCGGCGCCTTCTTCGAGACCGGTGCGGAGCGCATCCGAGTCCATGCCGCCATGGACTTGCCGGGTCCAGCCGGCGGCATGCCCGGCACGGTGCTCGACGAGCATTTGTCCGTTGCCTGCGGCGAGGGCGTCTTGCGGTTACTGCAGGTGCAGCGTGCGGGCCGCGCCCCGCTCGATACGCCGGCTTTCTTGCGCGGCTTTCCGATTGCCCCCGGGACGGTGCTGCCGTGCCCCGCTACAAGCTGACGATCGAATATGACGGCAGTGGATTGGCCGGCTGGCAGCGGCAGGCCAACGGGCCATCGGTTCAAGAGGCGCTCGAAACCGCCATCGCCAAGTTCTGCGGCGAGAGCGTCACGGTACATGGCGCCGGACGCACCGATGCTGGCGTGCATGCGCTGGCGCAAACCGCTCATGTCGATCTTGCCCGCACGGTTGCGCCGGAGGTTCTGCGCAGCGCCGTTAACTACCATCTGCGGCCCGCCAGGATTGCGGTCCTCGCGGCAGAGCGGGTGCCCACTTCTTTTGACGCACGGCTCTCTGCAATCGGACGAATTTATCTCTATCGCATCCTGAACCGCCGAGCACCGCCGGCGCTCGAACGGGGCCGGGTGTGGCATGTCGCAGCGCCGCTCGATGTCGAGGCAATGCGCGCGGGTGCTTGCCATCTCGTCGGCCACCACGACTTCTCGAGTTTCCGCGACTCGCTGTGCCAGGCGAAATCGCCGCTCAAGACACTCGACGCGCTCGAGCTGAGCCACGCCGGCGAGGAGATCCATATCGAGGCGCGCGCCCGTTCGTTCCTCCACCACCAGGTGCGCATTATTGTCGGTACATTGAAGCTGGTCGGGATGGGACATTGGCATCCCGACGAAGTCGCCCGCGCGCTCGCCACCCGCGACCGGCGGGCCGGCGGCCCCACCGCCCCGCCCGACGGTCTCCATCTGGTCGAAGTTCGCTACCCGGACCAATTAAGCGCTTGTGAAAAAAGAATTGCAGGTCGTATCAAGCGAAGAGCATAAAGGAAAATCGTCGCGACGCTGAGCGGGTACGCTTACCGCTCAGCGCCGATCTACTGCAGCCCATTCGCGGGATTACAGCACGTTCGCGGTGGTTGGGAGCGGAAAGGCCCGCGCTATTCGTATACCGCGAGAATGAGGCAAGAATGAGCGGCGAAAGGTTTGCACAGCCCTCGCTCGATCCACTCTTTCCTCGGCACTCACCGGGTGGTGTCGAGTACGAGCTTGAGCAGCGAAGCGGAACTCGAAGCGCCGATGCCCCAGCAAGTTCGTATAAGAGTTCTCTTTCCGGTGTGGACAACCGAGACCGCTTGTGCGTGGCGTCTGTTTCAAACTCGGCGTCTGAGCGGCGTCGGAGCATGGCTGCGGACCTCTCGATGGGCAGCCTGTCCTACCTCGTCCTCGTAGGGCTCGTCGCCATTGGGACCACCGGCGCATTCCTCGGCTCCGGGTTTTTGTTCTTGAAACAGCCCGCAAACGAAACAGTGGCAGCGTCCAACATGCACGACGAAGCAACGTCAGCCGCGCCGGAAACGGCGGCACCGAACTCAGTTTCGCCGGCTCCCCTTGGCGGCCCTCCGGCAGTGCAGTCTGTAGCAGTGCCGGAGGCGGCACCGACCACTTCCTCGCCGTTGTTGAACCCCGAGCCGCCTGCCGAGCCGGCCGCGGCCGCGGATATGCAACCCTCAGCTGCGCCGCATGCGCCTTCGCCGCCGGCAATTGTGCCTCTCCAAGGCCCGGAGCGTCGGCCCACCGCCGAACGACACCATCATCATAACCGGACGGCATTTCGGCGCTCGCATCTGCGATCTGCCCCGCAGTCGGCGCCGCAGGGCTTTTTTGACCGGCTTCTGGCCTACTTGACCGACCCCCTGCGGCGTCCGTGACGCCACCAAAGGGGATCAGCCGGACCTCTTCGCCCAACCGGTCCGGAGCAAATAGGCCTGCCATCGGGTCGAATCCCGAGCCAGCCGACTTAGCCTGCGCGAGATTCAGGCAAGAACTGTGTTGATCGCTCAGGAATCGGTGGGTAGAGCGGTGACGGCCGGCGCCTCGATGGCCGGCTTACCGGCACGGATCGGAGTAGTCCTGGGAGACGGCAGGTTGGCGGCGAGATCGAGGGTTCTGACGGCGAGCATCTCGCGCTTGCCGCGGATCTCGATCTCATGGCGCGGGAAGGCGGAAAGGTCGAAGCCAGCGCCTCGCACCGTCTCCTCGGAGACGACCAGCTCGCAATCATATTCCTTGGTGAGCCCTTCGAGCCGGCTGGCGGTGTTGACGGCGTCGCCGATCGCGGTAATCGCAGCGGCATCGCCGTAGCCCATCTCGCCCACGATGACCGGCCCGCAGTGAATCCCGATGCCAATACGCAGCGGCCGATCGAGCTCCTCCTCTAATGACCGGTTCAGCTCGGCGAGCCGCTCCGACATCAGCCGGGCAGAGGCCAGCGCTTCCCTGCAGCCCGACTGCGCGCCTCCATCGATCCCGAACAGAGCCATCACACCGTCGCCGATGAATTTGTCGACACGCCCTCCAGCGGTTTCGATCGCCCGTCCCATCGCCGAGAAATATCGGTTTAGGACAAACACCACGTCATAGGGGAGCCGGCCCTCGGCGAGCGCGGTGAAACCGCGAATGTCGGCGAAGAGAATGGCAATTTCGCGCTCGCTGCCCTGTGCGAGGCCGACCTGACGCCAGCCATCCATAGCCTGCGCGAAAGGCGGCAACAGCGGCGTGACCTCGACGGCTCCGCGTGGCCGCAATTGGCACGCAAGACGGATATTGGGGGTCGCGCCGATGCGGCGCAACACGCGCCGCTCGTCCGGGCCCGGCGGATCGATGCTGTTGATCTCCCCTCGCACCCGCACGCGGCAGGTCGAACAACGGCCGCGGCCGCCGCAAACATGGGCGTGCGGGATGCCGGCGATGCGGCTCGCCTCCAGCACGCTGGTCCCGGGCGTGACCTCAACGAAGCGGCCGTCAGGGTAAGCGATGCGCACGACACCGTGTCGGCGCCGCCAAGCCCGCCGAGCGATCCGCGCCAGCAAGACCAGGAGCACCATGCCGCCAAAGAAACGAGTGAGCGCTTTGGTGATCGCGTCGAGAGCACGCTGCGTTGCCGGCGGCGGCAGCGTCATGTGCCCGAATGCCTCTCGCGTCCAGTTCGGATCGGCGGCGAGCGCGATGACGTGCCGACCGGCTTCGATGACGCCAAGGAGTGACAGCACCGGGACGAGCACCGCGACCGCCAGAGCAGGGGCCTGCACCCGTGCGTACCAGGGCCTGACTCGCAGCCAGAAATGGAGGCCAAGCATCGCATGCGCCCAGGCGACGACCAACACTGCCATCTGCAAATAGCCGTGCGACGGGGAGTGGACGAAGTAAGTCCATAGTAGACGAGAGTAATACGCGCTGTTGGTGTGGAAGAAATCGTCAGCGATTCGCGTGCCGACAACGTGGCGCACCAACATGATTGGGATGGCGAAGCCGAGCGCGATCTGGCTCAATTCGGAGAAGCGCAGCCGCAGGCTCCTCCGCTCCCACAAGCCCCATAGCGACAGCGAATAATGGACGACAAAGCCGCCATAGAGTAGCGTCTGCCCGACAGGATTGCCCCAGATACGAGAGACGTACCAGAGCACCTCGTCCATCGCCTCAAGCGAAACGAGCCCGGCGGCGTGGTTGACCAGATGCATTGTCACATAGGCGAGCATCACGAGGCCAGAGTACAGCCGCAGTTGCCGGATCATCGAAACGCCGACGAAATGCAGTCTCGGATCGCAAAACCTCTTGTCACCGGAGGCTGATTTCACTATCCGGGCGCGCCGCGACCACGCAGAAACGGGCCGCCACAGGAGCACGCGCTGCTATGCTGGAGATCCGACATCTCGTCAAATGTTTCGGCCCCCTCGTTGCGGTCGACGATGTCTCGCTCACGGTTCCGCAAGGCGAGGTCCTCGGCTTTCTTGGTCCGAATGGCGCCGGCAAGTCGACGACGATGAAGATGATCGCGGGTTTTCTCGCGCCCACCGCCGGCACGGCAATCATCTGCGGTTTCGACATTGGCATACAGCCGATCGCGGCAAAGAGACGCATCGGTTATCTGCCCGAGGGCGCGCCTGCCTATCCCGACATGACCCCGGCTGCCTTCCTCGACTTCATCGCCCATATCCGCGGTTATTCCGGCAGCGAAGCAAGGCGGCGGATCGGCCGCATCGTCGAGATGATCAGGATCGCAGAAGTCATGCATCAGCCGATCGAGACGTTGTCCAAAGGCTACAAACGGCGCGTCGGCGTGGCGCAGGCGCTCCTCCATGATCCCGACGTAGTGATTCTCGACGAGCCGACCGATGGGCTCGATCCCAACCAGAAATACGAAATGCGCAAGATCATCACGGCGATGCGCCCCGAAAAGGCGATTGTCATCTCGACCCACCTGCTCGAGGAGGTCGAAGCGGTGTGCAACCGGGCGATCATCATCGCTCATGGCCGCATCCTCGCCGATGGAACGCCGGCAGAGCTGGCGCAGCGCTCGCGACGCCACAACGCCGTCCGGCTCGGCATCCCCGGCGGCGCCGATCCGAATGTCCGGGCGGAGTTGGCGGCGCTTCCCGCAGTGGCTGCAGTTGAACCCGACGGCGACGGGCTCATTGTGCTTCCGCGCGGCGGCCGACCGGTCGTCGCCGACATCGCCGATCTCGCGCGCAACCGCGCCTGGACGATCACGGGTCTGCAGGTCGAACGGGGCCGGCTCGATGACGTATTTCGCGAGATCACGACCGCCCCGCCTGAACCGGCGCCGGTCGCCGCGGCGTAGATACCGATGCGCAACGTCCTCACGATCTTTCGCCGCGAGCTCGCCGGCTATTTCGCGACGCCGCTGGCCTACGTGTTCATCGTCATATTCTTGGTAATGGCGGGGGTGCTGACGCTCTTTGTCGGCAATTTTTTCGACCGTGGTCAGGCCGATCTGCAACCCTTCTTCACATTTCATCCGTGGCTCTATGTCGTGCTGATCCCTGCCTTGTCGATGCGGCTGTGGGCCGAGGAGCGAAAAAGCGGCACGATCGAGCTATTTTTGACATTGCCGATTCGCATGACCGAGGCGGTACTCGGAAAATTCCTCGCCGCCTGGTGCTTCGCCGGAATTGCCCTGGCCTTGACCTTCCCGTTCTGGATCACGGTCAACCTACTCGGGCGGCCCGATAATGGCGTCATCATCGCCAGCTACATCGCCAGCTGGTTGATGGCCGGAGCAATGCTGGCAGTCGGCGCCTGCGTTTCGGCGATGACCAAGAACCAAGTCATCGCTTTTGTCGTGACCGCGGCTCTGGTCTTTGTCCTTACCGCTTCAGGCTCGCCGATCGTGCTCGGCTTCTTTCAAGATTGGGCACCGGAGTGGTTGATCGGCGGGATCACGCAGGCGAGCTTTCTCGGTCACTTCGGCGCGATTACACGCGGTGTCATCGATCTGCGCGACGTCGTCTATTTTCTGTCGGTCATGATCGCCTTTCTCGCCGCCAACGCGATCCTGATCGACCTCGAAAAGGCCGAGTAAGATGGCCCTCCCCGATCGCCTTCGCGGCTTCTTTGCCTCGCGGCGCGCCGTCGCCGTCGGGGCACTCGCCTGCATCGCCCTGATGCTGGTGTCGGTGAACATCATCGCCAGCCGTTTCTTCACGTGGCGGCTCGATCTTACTGACGAGCGTCTTTATACGCTGTCGCGGGGGACGCTCACGACCTTGTCGAAGATCGACGAACCGATCACACTGCGCTTCTATTTCTCCAATCGTCTTGCCGACGAGGTGCCGTCCTACGGCGTTTATGCGCGCCGCGTGCGCGAGTTGCTCGACCAGTATGTTGCCGCGGCGCACGGCAAGATTCGCCTCGAAGCGTACAACCCGCTACCCTTTTCCGACGCCGAGGATCGCGCCGTAGCCTTCGGGCTGCAAGGGGTGCCGCTCGATACGCAGGGCGAGCAGGTCTATTTCGGCTTGGCCGCGACCAACTCGACCGACGACCAGCAGACGATCGCTTTCTTCCAGCCCGAGCGCGAACGCTTTCTCGAATACGATCTGACGAAGCTCGTCCACAGCCTCGCCTTTCCGAAAAAGACGGTAGTCGGGCTGATCAGCGCGTTGCCGCTCGAAGGTGACGTGATGGCGATGATGCGGGGCCGGCCGGCGGAACCGATGGCGATAATGGAGCAGCTGCAACAGCTGGACACGATCAAACCCCTGGCCGGCGATATCGATGCGATCCCGCCCGATGTCGACGTGCTGATGCTGGTGCATCCTCAGAAGTTGTCGCCGAAGACGCTCTACGCGATCGACCAGTTCGTTTTAAAAGGCGGCAAGGCCCTGGTCTTTGTCGACCCCTATTCCGAGCTGCAGGCGTCGCACCCGAGCCAGTTCAACCCACCCGGGTCCCCGTCCGCCAGCAACCTAGAGCAGCTGTTCAAAGCATGGGGTTTCGAGGTACCGGCTAACATTGTGGCCGGGGACCGCCGCGACGCACAGCGCGTCGGAGTTCCGAGCCCGCGCGGTGGCACGCGTCCGCTCGATTATATCGCGTGGCTCAGTCTGAAAGCCGACAACCTCAACCGCAGTGACATGATCACCGCCGATCTTAGTCATATCAACATGGCCTCTGCGGGCATCATCGAGCCGCTCGCCAACGCAAAGACAAAAATCGAGCCGCTGATAACGACATCGCCCGACTCGGAGAAGATCCCGGCCGAAAAATTGACCGGGTTGCCCGATGTCGCCGGCCTGCTCGGGGAGTTCAAACCCGAGAACGAGCGCTACATTCTCGCCGCGCGCGTCACCGGCCCGGCCGAAAGCGCGTTCCCCGATGGCCCACCAAAACCGCCCGAACCGAAACCGGAAGCGAAAGAGGGCGAAGAAAAGCCGTCAGCGGAAGCGCCCTCGGCTTCTGCGGCTGTGCCGCTGAAGCAATCGGTGCGGCCTATCGATGTCGTCGTCGTCGCTGATACAGACATACTCGACGACAAATTCTGGTTGCAGAAGCAGGATTTCTTTGGACACCGGCTGCTCGTCCCGACCGCCAACAACAGCGATTTTGTCGCCAATGCGATCGAAGTGCTGGCCGGCGGTGACGATCTTGTCGGCTTGCGCAGCCGTGGCACTTCGGCGCGCCCGTTCGAGGTCGTCGAGGAAATCCGCAACGAGGCGCAGGCGCGCTACAGCGCCGAGGAACGCAGCCTGCAGGCTAAGCTGAAAGAGACACAGGAGAAGATCGCGAGCCTCACCGGCAAGGATCAAGCCAACGCCCCGACGACCCTCTCTCCGGCGCAGGCCAAGGCGGTCGAGGAGTTCCGCGCCGATATGTTGCAAACCCGCCGCCAGCTGCGCAATGTCCAGGCGGCGCTCCGCAGCGATATCGCTCGCCTCAAGACCGGGCTCGAATTTCTCGATATCGCGCTGATCCCGCTTGTCGTCGCCGTGGTCGCCGTCGCCCTCGGCGTGCTGCGGCTGCGCCGCCGCCACCGGCGCACCGCGGAGGCGTGAGGTAATGCTGCAGCGATCTCTAATACCCCTCGCTTGCGCGACCGTGGTCCTTGTTGTGCTGGCGATCGTCACGCTCACCGCGGGTGACCGCGGCGTCAGCCGGGCGGCGCCGAACGTGCGTGCGTTTCCCTCTCTCGCCGGCAAGCTAGACGATGTCGCCTCGGTCACGGTAGAGCGTCAGGGTTCGGCGATGACCTTCATCCGTGACGGCGACAGCTGGCTGGTGAGCGAGAAGGGCAACTATCCGGCCAATGCCGGTAAGATCAGCCAGATCGTGCGGGCGATGGCGGATTTGACTCTCGTCGAGCCCAAGACGCAGAAGCCGGAGCTCTATCCTCGCCTCGAGCTCGAGGATCCGGGAAAAGGCAAATCCGCCTTGGTCACGGTCAAGGACAAATCCGGAGCGGCGATTGCGGAAGCGATTGTCGGCAAGCGGCGCTATGATCGGCTCGGCGGCGGCAATGACGGGGTTTATTTGCGGAAGCCCAGCGACGCGCGGGCCTGGCTCGCCCGCGGCTCGCTGGATCCTTCAGGGGACCCGCCGAGCTGGCTCGACCGGCAGATACTGGACATCTCTGAACAGAAGATTGCCAAGGTAATCCTGGTACAGGCGGACGGTGCCAAGCTCGTCATCAGCCGCCCGGCGCCCGACGCCAAATTTGCGATCGAAGACGCGCCGGCCGACGTCAAGTTCAAGGGCGAAACGGCGATCAGCGGGCCCGCGGGTGCGCTCGAGACCCTCGATCTCGAAGACGTCAAGCCGGCCGCCGAATTCCCGGTCCTCGACAAGGATGTGGCGAGCGCGTCTTTCACGACCTTCGACGGACTGAACATCGATCTGCGGCTCCTCGAGCACGACAAGACCGATTGGATCGCAATATCGGCTAACGGTTCCGGGGCGGCCGAGCCCGAGGCGAAAAAACTCGACGACAAGGTCGTGCGATGGACATATGAGATCCCAGCCTACAAGGCCAACCTGCTGAAAACCAAGCTCGCCGATCTCATCGAGCCAGCCAAGGAGTCGAAATGATGGCTCGTTGTTATTTGTCGGCTGCCGTAGCCACTATCAGCTGCTTGATGCTGACAGTCTGCGCCGGGCAGACCACGACGCCGACCACCTGGGTGAAAGCCGGCACCGATGATCAGACAATCGCCCGCGAACTCGCGGACTGCAACGCGCAGGCGAACGCGGCGCTCGCGAACGAGCAGGGGATCAACGCCGACATCAACGCGACGCTCGGCAGAAACTGGCAGCTTGGCGGCACACAAGGCATCCAAGCCCAATCGATGCGCCAACAGGCGGCCGGTTTAGCCGACCAGGTTCTCAACAACTGCATGCGCGCCAAGGGCTTCACCAGGGAGAGCTGACTGCCGCGCTCAGGGGTATGGCCAGCCCCAGGGCCCCCAGTCCCACGCCTCTTGGTTCATGATCGCGGTCATCTGAGCCTCGTTGGCGAGTTGCTGAGCGAATACCTCCTGCCGGTAGGCGTCCCAGTTCTGCTGCGTGCCGAAATAAACGCACCGGCAGACCAGCGGATCGGCATACTTGTAGATCGGCCGACCGTCTCTCACGCTGGTGACGAACTTGTTGGGTGGCAGGCTCTTCATCGCCGCTACACGTTGTGGCGTATCCGCGACCCTGACCTGAAACCCGGCCGCGGCGAGGAGATCCTCTTTCTGGCCGACCAATTGCTGCTGGCTCGCGCAGCCCGCGACAACCACGGCAAGACTGGCCATTGCCCACGAAGCGACTGATCTTGTCACGGCGACCCCCGATACACGCGGCGAACGGTAGATGATCGAGGCCGGGCGGCGCAATCGGCTGATTCGTCCGATAGGTGACGCCGAGTCCTCAAGGCTGCCGATCCGGTGCCGTTGCGAGTTGGCCCCCACGAACAAGATTGACCGTTTCCGGAGGCCGGGTAGAAACCCGCTGAGCTCAAGCGGCGGAGTAACTTAATGGCCAGTGCGTGCACCAACGGCATCGACACCGGATTTGTCGCGCTCAGCTACACCAAGGTCGGGGTGCTCGGCGTCGTCCAAGGCATCACCGAACTCATGCCGATCTCGTCGACGGCGCATATGCGCATTGTGCCCGCCCTCTTCGGCTGGCCGGACCCCGGCTCTGCATTCTCCGCCGCGATGCAGCTTGCGGCGCTGGCCGCGGTCATCGGCTATTTCTGGCGAGACGTGAGCGAGATCGTTTCCGGTTCTCTGTCGGCGATCGGCCGTCGGGACTTCTCCGATCGCTCGCTCAAGCTTGCTGCAGGGATCGTGATCGGCACGATACCGATCGGCGTTGCCGGCCTTGCCCTCGCCAAGCTGCTCAACACCTGCGCTTCCCCGATCCGAGGCCTCGTAGTCGTCGGCATCGCTTGCATCGTGATGGCCCTCTTGCTCGGGCTTGCCGAGATCGTCGCCCGGCATCAACGCTCGTTCGAGCGAGTGGGGATGCTCGACTGCCTGATCGTCGGCATCGCTCAGGTCGGTGCGCTGATCCCCGGCGTGTCGCGCTCGGGCTCGACCCTGACGGCGGCTCTCTTCCTCGGCTTCAAGCGCGAGGAGGCTGCGCGCTTCTCGTTTCTTCTCGGCTTGCCGGCGATCGCGCTGGCCGGCCTGAAGGAGCTGACGGAACTGCGGCACGCCGGTCTCGACACGCATGGGTGGCTGGTGCTCGCGGTCGGCCTCGTCGTCGCCAGCCTCTCGGCGTTTGTCGCGATCTGGAGTCTGCTGCGCATTCTTGAGCGATTCTCGGCTTGGCCCTTCGCCGTGTACCGGGCGTTCATCGGCGCCGTGCTGCTCGTCGGCGTAGCCGTCGGCTGGCTCGTTTAAGCGAACCGCGCCTCTAATCCAGTCAGCCTCGACGGTGGGCCCTCCTCGTTAGCCCTGCTTTTGCCAAGTCAGGTTATAGGCGCAGTAGCCAACAAGGCGGCCTTTGATCTGTTGCGCCTCGATCCGGCCTTCGAACTTTTGTCCGTATCCGGTGCTCATCGCCAGAGAACCGTCGGGACCGGCATATCCCTCGAGCATGTACCCGCCCCACTTCGAGTGGGCGCGGCCGCCGCTGATCGTCAGCCGCGCCGGGGCGTGAAAGTCCCGGCAGGCTCTCCCGCCAGCGTAACCCTGGATGCGCGCGCGGCCTCCAGCCAGAGTATTCCCGCTGCTGATGTTCTCCGCCGACACGCCGACATAGCTCCCGTCATAGGCGCCCGTTGGCGTTGACGGGGCGGGCGACTGCGCTTTAACCGGCGCCACCGCTGCAAGGGCGATGAGGCCGACCAGAAAGGGAACCGCCCAGGCCTTCACTCGGCGGCCTGCCGCACCTCCTTGAGGTCGGTCGAGTAGCGCAAGTGGACCGGCGCATTCAGCTCGAACGGGTCGGTGAGCCCCAACTCCTTGCCGATCTCGCGCATCGCCGGCATCACGTCCTGTCCCAACAGGCGGATGCAGGTGCGAGCATCCTCGTTGCTGACCGTTCCGTCATTGCCCCAAATGCCATAGATGCTAGGCCGGGTCTCCTCGAGGACGCGGCGCAATTTGGGGATCACGGTCTTTGGCGTACCAAAAAACACGCGGCCATCCTTGACCTGCTGCTCGAAGGTCGGACGGCCGCGCGGGTTCTCCGCGCGCCCCACCGCGAACTCGACAAAGTTACGACGCAGAGTCGGCGAGAAATAGCCCGACGGGTTCGACCACACCGGATGAGCCAAGCCGGTGAACTCGCCCTGCATCCACAGGAACTGTCGGGCGTTTCTCTCCGCCTTCTCCTCGCTATCCGAGACATGGACCTGCTGCAGGTAGCCGCGGTTCTCCGGGCCCGCCTCGTAGCCGGTCTCCAGCGCGACTTTGTCGTATAGCTCCCAGATCTTCTTGGTCGCCTCGATCGAGGTGTTGAGCGCGATGTAGGGATAGCGCTGCTGCGCCGCCCAAATGATCGTCTCCTGGCTCAACACGCCAGGAACCCAGATGCGCGGATAGGGCTTCTGCAGCGGCAGCGCCCACGGGTTGACGACGCGGTGCTGGTAATGCGTGCCCTCCCAGCGGAACGGTCCCTCGCGCGTCCAGGCCGCGACGATCAGATCGTGCGCCTCCTGGAAGCGCTCGCGGTTGAAGGCCGGGTTGACGCCGGCGGCGAGCGACTCCTGGCCGCCGCCGCGGACGATGCCCGCAACGAGCCGTCCTTTCGAGATCATATCGATCATCGAGAGTTCCTCGGCGAGCCGTACCGGGTTCTCGGCTAGCGGCAGCGGGTTGCCGAGCAGTACGATCTTCGCCTTCTTCGTCACCGCGGCGAGGATCGAAGCGAAGATATTGCACTTGGCTTGCATGCAGAACGGTGCGTTGTGGTGCTCGTTCAGCATGAAGCCTTCGACACCCATCTCCTCGGCGTAGACGTATTGTTCGAGGTATTCGTTGTAGAGTCGGCTGCCCGCAACCGGATCGAAGTATTTGTTCGAGAACATCAGCGCGGTATGGCCGATCTCTAGCCCGATGTCGGCCGGGTACGTGGACATTGGCTGCTCGGTGAAATACATGACGTGCATGGGTCTTCTCCTTATTCCGCAGCCTGCGGCATCTGTTTGAGATCGGTCGAGTAGCGGAGATGGACCGGCGCGTTAGCCTCGAACGGGTCGTTGAGACCAAGCTCCCTGCCGATCTCGCGCAGCGCTGGCATCACCTCCTGGCCCAGCAGGCGAATGCAGGTCTTCGCATCCTCGGGGCTGACCGAGCCGTCATTGCCCCAGATCGCCATGATGCCGGGTCGGGTTTCTTCGAGGATGCGCCGCAACGTCGGTACGACCGTGTCGGGCGTCCCGGCGACAATCATCGTGTCCTTGAGCTGCTGCTCGAAGCTGGGACGGGCACGCGGGCTGGCACTTCGGCCGGCCACCGATTCGGCGAAGGCGCGCCGGAAATCGGGTGAGAAATAGCCCGAGGGGGCAGACCACACCGGGTGTAGAAGGCCGGTGAATTCACCTTGCATCCACATGAATTGCCGGGCGTTTCGGACCGCTTTCTCCTCGTTGTCGGAGACGTGCATGCGCAACAGGTAGCCGCGGTTCTCCGGCCCGGCCGTATAGCCCGCCTCGGCCGCCGCCTGATCGTAGAGTTCCCAGATCTTCTTCGTCTGCTCAATCGCGGTGTTGAGACAGACATAGGGATAGCGTTGCTTCGCCGCCCAGATGATCGTCTCCTTGCTCAACACTCCCGGGATCCAGGCTCGCGGATAAGGCTTCTGCAGCGGCACCGCCCACGGATTGACGACGCGGTGCTGGTAATGCGTGCCCTCCCAACGGAAGGGGCCTTCGCGGGTCCACGCCGCAACGACCAAATCGTGCGCTTCCTCGAAGCGCTCGCGGTTGTAGGCCGGGTTGACCCCGGTGGCGAGTTGCTCCTGACCGCCGCCGCGGACAAAGCCGGAAACGAGCCGGCCTTTCGAGATCATGTCGATCATCGCCAATTCTTCGGCAAGCCGGACCGGGTTCTCGGCCAAAGGCAGCGGGTTACCAAGCAAGACGATCTTCACCCGCTTCGTGACGGCGGCGAGAATCGCGGCAAAGATGTTGCATTTGGCCTGCATGCAAAACGGGGCATTGTGATGCTCATTCAGCATGATGCCGTCGACGCCCATCTCCTCGGCGTAGACGTACTGCTCAAGGTACTCGTTATAGAGGCGGCTGCCGGCCACCGGGTCGAAGTTCTTGTTTGAGAACATCAGCGCCGTGGCGCCGAACTCGCGACCCTCCTCGGCGGGATAGGCCGACATCGGCTGCTCGGTGAAATACATCAGGTGCATGGTTTCCTCCCTCACCCGCTGGAAGGATCTTAGCGCTTTCAGTTCTGTTCGATAAACGGCCCGACGAGCGCGTTGAGGGCCTCCGGCTGCTCCATCTCGACGCAGTGACCTGCCCTTCTGACGATTTCGAACCGAGCCTTTGGCAGCAAGGCGGCATAGCGCTCACCCGCACTCCGCGGCACGACCTTGTCGTCGTCGCCCCATACGACAAGCGCCGGTGCGCGGACGCCGCCCAGCAGATGCGGCAGGGTCTGGTTGTACATGTAAGGCTTCCAGGCGATGCGGAAGCTCATCTCACGGCAGATGTCCCACTCGACCAGCTGGTCCGTCGACACGTCGCCGTAGACGCGAGCGAAGGCTTGCTGGTCGTGAAAGCCGGCGCGGGCGTAATCGATGTAACTCAAGATCGCCTGGTCGAGAATGTCGCCCTCGGGCGGCTTCAGACCCATCGCCCCGACCAGCACGAGCCGATGGAACTCGCGCGGCGCCATCGTCGCCATTTCTGCTGCGATCCATCCGCCAAAACCGAGCCCAATCAGCGACGCGCGGTCGACCCCGAGCCCTGACAGCAGCCATTGATACATCACCGCAACGTCGCGGACACCGCGCAGCCATTGCGGCCGCTCCGACTTGCCGTAGCCCGGATGACGCGGCACAAGGACGTCGAAGCGCTCGGCCAGACTGTCATAGAAATCAAGCCGATCGGGGCTCCCGATATCGTGATGCAGCACGACCACCGGAGAGCCGCTGCCGGCGCGTGCGACGTGCAGCTTTACCCCGGCCACTTCCGATACCGTTTCGCTCCAGCCCCTCCCTGTCGCCATCGTCGTTCCTCATGCAAATCCAATAAAAATAGCCTAGCCCTATGCTGCCTAACCTAGCAACCAACCGTTTGATCATTGCAGGGTTGCAAGTTGATAAGCAGGTAGGATAATCAGCCGTACTTATCACCTGGGTCAGTCGGCAGGAACGGAGGGATTTGGCGTTGACCCCGGATGCGCCTAGTGCTCGGCTGCTAGACTATGAGTTATCGGAATGATTGGTGAGCCCGTCGGAATTCGAACGCCTGTTTCGTTCATGTCACCAGGGGCCGAGAGCCAATAAGCCCGGATTCCCCGGATGATACCGTATTTTGCGGCGCAATGATCCTGAATACCGTATAAGATACAACATGTTGTGCGAGATCGAACGGGGCAGCGATGGCGGACCCGGCGGGTGAAGCGGACAGGGGCGCGCTGAGGCTCGATTTCGACCGCCGCCTGATGCTTCAGTTCCGCGGTTCCGTGATCACCTCCGATGGCGGATTGCTCGCCTATCGCGAACTGGACGACGCGCTCACTCTGACCGCAAGCGGCGGCGAGAGATTGGCGGAGGCGCGCACCGGCAGGAACCGGCGGCACCTGTTGGTCGGATTGCTGCGGCAGTTGGTATTCGGGCGGCTGGCCGGTTACGAGGACGTGAACGACGCCGAGCGGCTGTGTCGCGATCCGGCGATGCGTTGGATAGTCGGCGACGGAGCGCCGATGGGTCGGGCGGCTTCGGCCAGCCAGATGGGACGCTTCGAGACCGAATGGCTGACCCGTCCGGTGAACCTCGCCGCCCTCGCTGATCTGCCGGGCCAGTGGATCGAGGCGGTGCACCAGCGGCGTCAGCCACGGGTCGTCGTTCTCGACATGGATTCGAGCGAGAGCCCGACCTATGGCGAGCAGGAAGGCAGCACCTACAACGGCCATTTCGGGTGCACCTGCTATCACCCGCTGTTCGTGTTCAACCAACTCGGCGATCTGGAGCGCTGTGCGCTGCGTTCGGGCAACGTGCACAGCGCTGAGGGCTGGCGCGCGGTGCTGGAGGCAGTGATCGCCCGCTACCGGGGCACGGCGAAGCGCCTCTATTTTCGCGGCGACGCGGCCTTCGCCAACCCGGAGATCTACGAGTTCCTCGAAGCCAAAGGAATGGGTTATGCGATCCGTCTGGCGGCCAACCGGGTGTTGCAGGACAGGATCGGTCACCTGCTGAAGCGCCCGGTCGGGCGACCGCCGCAGGAGGTGCGTCGCTACTATTCTAGCTTCAGCTACCGGGCCGGCTCATGGAGCAAGCCCCGGCGAGTGGTGGCCAAGGTCGAGTGGCACCCCGTTGTCTGACGCATCTGACCACAGCCTCGGTCATGCTGGAGCGGGTGGCGCCCGCAGCCGGGCGATCAGCGACAGGATTTCCTGGAACATCTGCCGCGGCACCGCGACCTCGGCCATCTGGAAGGTCACATACCGGCCGTGGCTGACGACCTTCGCGCCGATCTTGATCAGCTTCTCGCGCAAGCTGGTCAGCGACCACGGCTCCGCCGTCTTCGGCATGGCCAGCGTCCGCATGAAATTGCCAAGGTTATAGGCGAGGGCATGAAGCTGAAGGCGTACGGAATTCGCGGCGAAGGTGCGCCTTGATGCGGGCAGAGCAGCACGTTTCAGTGCCTCGATGCGGTCAACTGGCGGTTTTGACCGCCTGCCGCCCACGCGGTGCGCGATTTGCCGTTGCTCAAGACGCCCGAAGGGACGATCTTGGTCTCTCAACGATCCGGAATCCGGGGTATGTCGGATTGGCGAAGACCGCTCGGTGATTGGCTGAGGCGGGATCGCGCATAACGGGGGAGCGTTGATGACCACCGCGGCATTATTTGGCCTGAGTATTCTGATGAACTTTGTCGCGTCTGGTATCCTTACGAAACTCTACATCTTGCCGCGCCTCCGCGTGATGAACCGAGAGGAGGCACTGCTGCCCTTGGTGGCGCCGCATATGTTTCGTTTCGTCGGCCTCAGCTTCCTGGTGCCAGGGGTCGTATCCACTTCGCTCTCAACTGATTTTGCCCGCCCTGCCGCGTACGGGGATCTCGCCGCCGCCCTGCTTGCGGTCATCGCGGTCCTCGCTCTCTCCGCCCGCGCTTCTTGGGCGCTTCCAGTTGTATGGATATTTAATCTCTGGGGCACAATTGATCTGTTATACGCGATCTATCAAGGCCAGATCGGCGTCCGCATCGATCCGGGTTCGCTCGGCGCTGCGTTCTATATACCAACTGTCGTGGTGCCGCCGCTTCTCGTGACACACGGGCTGATATTCTGGCTTCTGCTGCGGCGACGACTGTAGGGGCGGCCCTGGCCTCCGCCATCGGGGCTTCTCGGGTAATGCCGTTCAAGGCTTTTCGCTCGATTTGCACGCGCCGGCGGTCGTAGCATTGGTCTCCGAAGCGAGGGGAGTGGGCTCTGATGGAAATTGCCTCCTTTGAGGACGTCTTGGCATTCTGGTTCTCAGAGGCGCAGAGCTCCCGATGGTATGCTAACGACGACAAATTTGATGCAGAGATCCGGCAGCGTTTTCTCAGTACTTACGAAGCCGCTAATTCAGGAACACTGGACGAGTGGCGCAACACCCCTGAGTCCTTGCTTGCTTTGATCATCCTGTTTGATCAATTCCCTCGTAACATGTTCCGCGGCTCGCCTCGCGCCTTTGCCTCGGACGCGCGAGCCGTGAGTTTGACCAAAGAGGGCATCAAGCGGGGACTTGATCGCCCATTGACCGAAGCGCAGCTAGAATTTTTCTATATGCCGCTGATGCACAGCGAGGCGCTCACCGATCACGATCTCTTGCTTGAGCAGGGGCACGGGGACAATCGTTACGCGCAGGAGCATCGCGAGATCATTGCGCGCTTTGGTCGTTTCCCGCACCGAAACCAAACGCTGGGACGGGAGTGCACCGTCGAGGAAGCCTCATATTTGGCGTCGGGGTCTTACCCCTCCTTTTGAATTCAAATATTGATCCGCTCGACCTCATCGAGCGTGATCTCATCGCCTCTCCGATCATAGAGCTTGGTCGTCCGCGGGCTTTCGTGCGCTGCCATCGCCTGAGCGTTTTCGGGTAAAAGACCATTCCAGATCACCTTCCTGGCCACGAGTCACGGGGTGATGCGAACGTGGAAACGCGTCTCGTGGGGTCGCCCAGAGCTTGCGTCAGGTCCGTTCTGCCGGATCCTCCGAAACCGGGGAAGGTCACATAAGACCATTTTCGCCTCGCTGTTCGGGCGCGCCGGCGTCGATCGTCATTCCGCGGCATCAGGCCGAGCCGAGCGCCTTCCCGCATCCTGGGCCGGAGCTGCAGCGCGAACCGTCTTCTTTTCTTTCGCCGATCCAATTACCCTTGCGACGTCCTGCCCGATCGATTGGCCGATCTTGTAGAACGGATAGAATGTCTGATTGAACCAATAAGGGATGAGAGCTCTCATTGTGCTGTCGCTTTCGACAACCCATCTTTCGATCCCGTTGACCCCCGTGGCGGGATAACAGTTGAAATCCTTGACCATGGTGCCGAATAAAAAATCCCAGATGATGAGGCGCTCGCCGTAGTTCATATTAAAGTGTTCGAGCATGACAGAGTGGTGGCAGCGATGGAACTGAGGACTCACAACGATATATTTGAGGGGACCTAAATTGGTCTTAACATTAGCATGGATAAAATGACCCCAGAAATTGAAAAGAACGACCAATATAGACCATGTGATCGGGGCGCCTCCAACGAAGGCGATCGGCACGGTGATAATGAGGTCACGCGCGATTTGATCTCCGAAATGCATTCGGAAATTTGTCAGCGGACTCAGGTGTTCTTGTGAGTGATGGATGGAATGAAAATACCATAGCCACTTAACCTTGTGTCTCAGCCGATGGCATACATAAAACATCAGGTCGCCTATAATGAAAGCACCTAGCATTTGAAGCCAAAGCGGTTTGTTATCGAGCAGTGCGGTATTCAAAGATGGCAGCATCTGATGATAGGAATTACTGATTACGGTTATGAACATGTAGACAAAGGGGAAGATCAGTATTCCGTTGGCTATTGGATAGATCGCATCATAAAATAATGCCCGCCTCGTTCCCGCGACCCGATTGACCGGGAACAATCGCTCCAAGAACAAGCAAGGTAACACCCCGAGTATCCAGACCTTATAGCTGAAGACGTAATCACGAAGCAGATCCCATACGCGTAGAAGACCTGCATCCATGAACATGCTTTTCAGCTGATGACTGCTAAAGGGCGTCAGGCCAAAAGCCAAACCTAGGAGCCAGTCGTAAATATATTCAACATATTCCATACTGTGGCGCGCCGGCGACTCCCAGATTGTTGCCTTGAAGAATTTACGTATATTCAATCACAGGTAGTCACGTAGAGCAACTAAAATGTCACTCCGGGATACCTTTCATTATTAACCAATCTACTTATTATCTGCCAATATTTTAAGTCTGATTAACCAGAAGTGGCCTCGCGCGAGCCTGATGCAGGGCATATCGGCGCACCGCTGATCACACTCTAACGTTGTCATTCGCGTCCGGGCCAGTCGCGGTGCTCGATTATCGCGGCGATCCCGCGAGCGTCACCATCTCGCGCCAGGGTTGTAATCATGAAACGACCACCAAGAGTCGACTTGAGCCGGCACCCGAAGGTGCCGGCATGCATCGAGCCGCGGCCAGTGGACGTCGGACGCTTTTACACGCGATTGCGGCGACGCAGCATTATGCCGAACCCAGCAGGGCACCGCCAAGGAGAGCGAGGCTGGCTGGCTCAGGAACTGACCACTCGCCAGAGAAGGCCCCACCCGAGACGCCGGCGGCTGGGTCGTTTAAAAGGTTAACGTAGTCCGCACGTAGCGAAGCGGCCGCCATTTATGAGTTAGGAGTTGTAAGGCTTTTCGACACTTTGCGGCGCCAACCCGGCAGCAGCTCAGAATTGCGGCCGACCGAGGGCGTGTGAAAACGCCTGATCTGGTATTCTGCCCGGGGGTTCGGGGGGACTGAAATGAAGCGTTTTGTTGAGGGGCAGGACCGCGGCCAGCTGATCCTGC